>Ga0209573_1000056_pt1 | contig 320402 bp, 276 predicted proteins | sample TNRBio252014_DNA_FD_185870 | JGI IMG/M metagenome (GOLD analysis project Ga0209573, IMG submission 185870) | Wastewater treatment Type I Accumulibacter community from EBPR Bioreactor in Madison, WI, USA - TNR Reactor_6/25/2014_ DNA (SPAdes)... | ecosystem: Engineered > Bioreactor > EBPR >... | reverse complement strand
GCCCCACACCGCGCACCGGGGCCTGACCCCAGCCGCCGTCTATTGGAATACCGTTCAACCCGACCAGCAGCTCCGGAGAGTAGCTTAATCCGTCACGAAATCTGTCCAACCAATGGGGAGTAGCTCATGCCGCTCACATAGATCGCGGAGTTCGCACCATAGCCAAGCCTGGCGTGCAATCGTATCGTTGTGCTGAAGCGTCCCGTTGCCGTCCAAGATGGTCATTGCTGCATGAAGGGCGTGGTGAGTCGACATGGCGTGCATGAAAACAATCGCCAGCCGATCAGGGTCGCTTCTCAACGAGACAAGCGAGCCTTCCGGACGTCCACGCTTCCTCTTCCGACCTTGTTCAACACTCATGGGGCTAAATTAGCCAGCAGCACGAAGCGTGTGAAGGACAAGTTGCCGGGTAGGGCCGAAAATAGGACCGTCGAGAATTCCGACTTTATTTCATATAAAAATCAATAACTTAGGGGAATAAGTGGCGGAGAGGGAGGGATTCGAACCCCCGGTAGGCTTGCACCTACTCCGCATTTCGAGTGCGGCGCGATCGACCACTCTGCCACCTCTCCGCGAGGAACATGACCGGAAGCCTCCGTTGGGCGGCTCCGACCGTGGTCGGCAAGCCGCATAGCACCACAGCCGCCGGACAACAAGCCTCATTTGATCGCCCCGTTCCGGCTTCGGCGCAGAGGATGTTTCCTGCGCCACGCCGGCGGGCGGCACGCGCCCGCGCACCGCGCGGTGGATTGCCGGGATGATCCGCCCCATCCGCCGCGTCGCCGGGGCGAGCCCGAACAGGGGGCGCCCGGGCCTGCGCCATTGTGCGGGGCCACTCACAAAACTAGGCGGTCAGCACGTCGAGATGGGCGATCTGCGTGGTTTTCGATGCATCCGAGAAGAACGCGTAATGGCTGCCCGAGCCATCGGTCGTCAGGTTGAAGTGTTCCCCGCCTGCGATGTTGATCGTATCCCCGGCGTTGACCAGCAGATCGAGCTGGTTGGTGGTCGAGGGGACGCCTGTCGAGGTCGACATGCCGATGATCTGCGCCGAGGACAGCGTGATATTGGCGTCGATACCGCTCTCGCGGAAGGAGATCACCTCGACGTCGGCACTGATCGCGGCATCGAGATTGGCTGCAGTGAACGACGAACCGGAATTGGCTGCGATGATCACCGTATCCGTTCCGGTGCCGCCGGTAATCGACGAGGCGACCAGCAGCGTCGAGTTGTCGATATACATCGTGTCGTTATCGTTGCCGCCACTGATCGTATCCTGACCGCCGTAGCCGATCAGGGTGTCGTTGCCGATACCACCGAACATGCTGTTGGCGCCGCTGGTGCCGGTCATCGAATCGGCCCCGCTGCCGCCGGTGACATATTCAAAGCCCGAGATCACGTCGCTGGCGGCATCACCGCCTGAGGCCGTATTGGTGGTGAGGTTGATGGTCACTCCCCCCGTTGAGCTCGTATACTGGAGATGATCGGCCGTCCCAGCGCCACCGGCCAAGGTATCTGCGCCGGCGCCACCTTCGATCGTGTCGTTGCCGGTGCCGCCGGTGATCGAATCGGTGCCGGCATAGCCCAACATCCAGGATCCGGCATTGTTGCCGATGATCGTATCATTGCCCGAACCGGAATAGAACCGCTCGAAGGTGCCAACAAGCGTATCGTCACCCAGTTCGCCGCCGGAAACAGCATTGGTGCCGAGGTTGATGCTGAGGTTTGCTGTTTCCAGCGTGTAGTAGAGCATGTCTGTGGCACCGTTGGCAACCAGCGAATCCGCGCCGCCGCCGACGTAATTAGTGTGGTTCTGATAGAAATGGTTGGTCGTGGTGCCGCCCAACATTGTGTCGTTGCCATTGCCACCATAGAGGTAGTTGGAACCGGAGACGCCATCGAGATAGTCGTTGCCCTCCCCGCCGATGAGCGAGTTCGTGCCGGTATTGCCGATCAGCGTATCGTTGTAGTTGGAGCCGGTGACCCGCTCGATATTGGTCAGCACATCGCCCGCCGCATCGCCGCCGCCATGCACGCCAGTAGTGAGGTTGATGCTGACCGCTGCCCCCGAGGTGATGTAGACGGCCACATCGCCCGTGCCTGCACCACCGTTGATGGTGTCGGCACCCGCGCCGCCGATAAAGGACTGGTTGCCGGCCGCGCCGCCGCTCATCGAGTCGTTGCCGGCGCCGCCGTCAAGCGTCGAGGTAATGTTCGAATAGATCGTGTCGTTGCCGGATGAGCCGACGATCCAGTCGATGTTGAGCAGAACGTCGCCCTGCGCATCGCCGCCGGTGCCGGAGCCATCGGAGGCGCTGTTGATGACGATGTTCACCGCGCTGGCCGAGCTGGCGTAGGTCACGGTATCCGTGCTGGAGGTGCCGTCCAGCGTGTCGGCGCCGGCGCCACCGTCGAGCGTATCATTCCCGGCACCACCAGCGATCGAGTCGTTGCCGGCGCCGCCCTTCAGCAGGTTGGCGACCGTCGAGCCGGTGATCGTATCGGCGTTTGCGGAACCGATCACGTGCTCGAACAGGCTGATGACATCGCCCGCCGCATCGCCGCCCGAAACGGCGTTGGTCGAGATGTTGACGTTGACGCCTGCCGACGAGCCCGCATAAACGAGCGTGTCATTGCCCGAGCCGCCCACCAGCGTATCGGTGCCGGCGCCACCTTCGATGGAGTCGTCTCCCGTGCCGCCGTCGATCGAGTTGGCGGTTCCGGTGCCCACGAGGCTGTCATTGTAATCCGACCCGATCAGGTTCTCAAAGCCGGAGATCGTATCGCCCGCCGCATCGCCGCCCGAGGCGGAATTGGTGGCGATATTGACCGTCACCGCCGCAGTCGACCCGGCATAGCTCAGCGTGTCGGTGTCGGCGCCGCCATCGAGCGAATCCCCACTTGCACCACCCGTGATGGTATCGTTGCCGGCGCCGCCCGAGATTGAGTCGCTCGACGCCGAGCCGAGCAGAGTATCGGCGTAGCTACTGCCAAGCACTCTTTCAATGGACGAAATGGTGTCGCCGGATGCGTAGCCGCCACTCACTGAATTCGTGCCAATATTGACTGAAACGCCCGCAGTCGAACTATTGTAGCTCAGCGTATCGAGGCCAAAGCCACCATCGATGCTTTCGGCACCGGAACCAACGGTCATGGAATCATTGCCATCGCCGCCCAGCAAGGTGCTCGATCCGGTGGTGTCGAACGAATTCAGCGAATCATCACCGTTGCCGCCATCAAGTGAATCCCCGGACGTCCCTGCACCGCTATAAAGGGCGTCGTTTCCGTCGCCGCCAAGCAGCGTATCGGCACCTGTCCCGCCATAGATGGAGTCGTAGCCGGCACCGCCATTGAACATCACCGCCGTGGCGCTGGATCCGTTGTAAAGGAAATCGTTCCCGGATCCGCCGATCGCCCCCTCGAAACCGGAGATGACATCGCCCGCCGCGTCGCTTCCGGCCCCTGAAACGGTCTGGGTGTCGAGGTAGACGCTGACCGCCGCGCTCGACGCCGAATAGTCCAGCACGTCCGTGCCCGCGCCGCCGACGACGCTGTCCGCGCCCGCGCCACCGGCGATGGTGTCGTTGCCGAGGCCGCCTTCGATCGTGTCGGTGCCGGCACCGCCGGTCAGCACGTCGTTGCCGACCTGACCGTAGATGGCGTCATTGCCGTTGCCGCCGTCAATGGTGTCGTTGCCGTCGGAAGTGGAGTCGTTGGCACCGTTCGAATAGTTGAGGCCACCCAGGATGTCGTTGCCGTCGCCGCCCGAGATCGAATCGGCACCGGCACCGCCATAGAGCCAGTTGTTGTTGGTATCGCCGACCAGCGTGTCGTTGTTGCCCGACCCCATGACGAAGCTGATCTGGCTGAAGACGTCACCGGTGGCATCGCCACCGCTTGCGGTCGAGGTCGCCAGGTTGACGCTGACCGCTGCCGCCGAGGCGCCATAACCCATGCCGACCCAGGTGGTGAGGTAGTCCGCACTGCCAGTGATCGTATCTGCACCGGCGCCACCTTCGGCGATTCCCGACCCATTGCCGTGACTGATCACGTCATTGCCGGCGCCGCCGAACATCTCATCGGTGCCGTCGCCGCCATCAATCGTGTCGTTGCCAGCACCGCCGGTCAACGTATCACTGCCACCTAGGCCCTGAAGACCGTTTCCAGAGTTCGATGCCGTGAGGGAGTCATTGCTGGCGAAGGAACCGGAAAGCCATTCGAAGTTCGCGAAAGTATCGCCGGCTGCATCGCCGCCACTCGCAGCTCCCGTAAGGAAGTTAACCGTAACGCCCGCCGCCGAGTAGTAATAGCTGAGGATATCTGAGCCTACTCCTCCATCAAGCGACTCTGCACCCGAGCCCGCACCGATGGTGTCATTTCCAGCCCCACCGATCAGCGTGCTGTTGCCGGTGGAACCTATCACCTGATCGTCACCGTTGCCGAGGTCGATATAGTCGTTGCCGCCGTTCGAGTAGGTCGTCGTCTCGTTGCCGTCGCCGCCGTAGATGGTGTCGTTGCCGGCCCCGCCGCGCAGGTCGTCATTGCCCGCGCCACCGTCGATGTAGCTGCCGGTGGCGGTGGCGGTAAGGTAGTCCACCCCCGAGCCGCCGATCACGCCCTCAAAGCCCGAGATCGTATCGCCCACCGCATCGCTGCCGGCGCCGTTCGCGGTATTGGCCGCAAGGTTGATCGAGACGCCCACCGTATCGGCCGAATAATCCAGCCTGTCGGTGCCCGCGCCGCCGACCAGCGAATCCGCGCCCGCGCCGCCGGCGATGGTGTCGTCGCCGGTGCCACCGTCGAGGCTGTCGTCACCGGCCGCGCCCGTGAGCGAGTCGTTGCCGTCCACGCCGCGCAGGGTATCGGCGCCCGTGCCGCCGATCAGCGTATCGTTCTGCGACGAACCCTTGACGTTTTCGAAGCCCGAGATCGTATCGCCCGCCGCATCGCCGCCCGACACCGCATTGGTGGCAAGGTTGATCGAGACGCCCGCGGACGATCCCTGATAGCTCAGCGTATCGGTGCCGGCGCCGCCGGTCAGCGAATCCGCGCCCGCCCCGCCAATGATCGTGTCGTCGCCATCATCGCCGGTGATCGTGTCGTTGCCGCCACCGCCGTTGAAATAGTCGTTGCCGCCATTGCCGATCAGCGTGTCGTTGCCGGCGCCGCCGGTGACGCTGTCGACCCCGGCGCCGCCGACATAATAGACCGCCGTATCCGACAGGGTGATGTCGTTGCCGCCAGCGGACGAGCCGATCACCATCTCGAAGCCCGAGATGACATCGCCTTCCGCATCGCCGCCCCAGGCGGTGTTGGTGTTGAGGTTGACGGTGACGCCGGCCGCCGAGGTCGAATAGTCGAGCGTGTCGTAGCCTGCCCCGCCCACCAGCGTATCGGCGCCCGCGCCACCCGCAACCATATCGTCGTCATCGCCGCCGTCGATGCTGTCGTTGCCGGCAGCACCGGTCAGCGTGTCGCTGCCACCATATCCAATAAGGGTATCTGCAGCGGAGGTGCCAGTCAGGCTATCGGCATAGCTGGAGCCATATACGCGTTCGATGCCGGAGATCACGTCGCCCGCCGCATCGCCGCCCGCGGTGAAATTGGTGGCAAGGTTGACGGTGACCCCCGCGCTGGACAACTCATAGGCCAGCCAATCATCGCCGGCGCCACCGACGATGGTATCGGCGCCTTGACCGCCATCCAAATAGTCGTTGCTATTACCACCAACCAGGCTGTCAGCACCGGACCCGCCGAAAATGTCGGAGCTGCTGGTCGCATGGCCCAACAGGGTATCGTTGCCGTTGCCACCTTCCAAATACGCCGCGCCCTCCAGCAGATCGTCACCATCACCGGCATAGATTTCGGCGTCGTACTGATTGACCGTCAGCGTGTCGTTGCCGCCCCCACCATTGATCGTCACGTAGCTCGCGCCGGCGAGCACAGTCAGCGTCTCGGCGGCGGCAGTGCCGGCCAGCCAGACACTGCCGGTCGACTGCGCCGTTACAGCCTCGACATTGCTGATGACATCGCCCTGGGCCTCGCCGCCCGAGCTGGCGGTGCCGTTGAGGTTGATGGTCAGGTTCGCGGTCTGCCCCAGATAGCTGAGGCTGTCGGTGCCCGCCCCGCCATCGAGCGTGTCAGCACCGGCCCCGCCAACCAGCGTATCGTTGCCGTCGCCGCCGCTGAGGCTGTCGTTGCCCGCCCCGCCGTCCAGCGAGTTGTCGGCAGTGCCGCCGATGATCGTGTCGTTGTAGGTGGTGCCGATGATGTTCTCGACATTGACCAGCACGTCGCCGTTGGCATCGCCGAACGAGCCCGAACCCGACATCGGATCGGCAATGTTGATATAGACGCCCGAGACCGAGGCGGCATAGGTCGCCGTATCGGTGCCCGCTCCGCCGTCGAGATAGTCGGCGCCGAGACCGCCGATCAGGCTGTCGTCGCCGGTCCCGCCATAGAGCGAATCGGCGCCCGCCGCACCTGACAGCGTGTCATTGACATTGCCGCCGGTCAGCACGTTAACGAAATTGTCACCGGTCAGCAGGTTGGCCGCCGCGGTCGAGCCGGTGACGCCCTCGAAATTGGAGATCACATCGCCCGCCGCGTCGCCGCCGGAGACGCTGTTGGTCGAAAGATCGACGGTCACGCCCGCCGTCGAGGCCGCATAGCTGACGACGTCGGTGCCGTCGCCGCCCGACAGCGTATCGGCCCCAGCAAGGCCCGCGATGGTGTCGTTGCCCTCACCGCCGGTGATCGAGTTGGCATCCGTCGTGCCCGTGAGCACGTCGTTGCCCGAGCCGCCGCGCAGGTATTCGAAGCCGGAGATGACATCGCCCGCGGCCCAGCCGCCGGAAACGCTGTTGGTCGTCAGGTTGACGGTCACGCCCGCCGCCGAGCCGGTATAGTCGAGGAAGTCGGCGGTGCCGTTGCCGCCGCTCATGTTGTCGGCGTAGGAGCCGGCGACGATCATGTCGTTGCCTTCGCCGCCGATCAGGGTGCCGTTGCTCTGGGCCGCCGTGAGGGTATCGTCGCCAAGGCCACCATCGGCCTGCGGCATGCCGTTGATCACGTCGGCATAGGCCGTGCCGATCACCTTGGAGACCTGATAGAGCGTATCGCCGTCGGCAAAGCCGCCGATGCCGTCCGCCGTCGCGGTGCCGGTGTTGAACTGGACCGTCACCGCCGCTGTCGAGGCCGAGTAGTCGACCGTGACCACGCCGGCAGAATACCAGCCGCCGTTGCCGCCGAGATAGTCGGCGCCGAGCGAGCCATAGAGCGTATCGTTGCCGCCGTTGCCGTAGAGATATTCCGTCGTATCGCGGCCATAGAGCTTGTCGGCATACTGGCTGCCCTGGACCTGGTCGATGTTGGCGATGACATCGCCGTCAGCATGGCCGCCAAGGCCCGTGCCGAGCTTGAGATCGACGGTCACCGCCGCTGTCGAGGCATAATAGTAGAGGTAGTTGTAGTCGGTGCCGCCGTCGATCGAATCAGCGCCCGCCGAGCCATAGAACTGGTCGTTGCCCGCCGCACCGAGCAGCGTATCCGCCCCGCTGCCACCGGTCAGGGTATCGTAATAGGCGGTGCCGATCACATATTCGATGCTGGAGAAGGTATCGCCATGGGCGTGCCCGCCCGACCCGCTGCCGGCGCCGAGATCGACCGCGATACCGGCTGTCGAAGCCGTGTAGTCAACCGTGTCGATGCCGCCGCCACCGACAAGGCCATCCGCCCCATCCCCGCCGATCAGCGTGTCGTTCAGATTGCCGCCGGTCAGGTGATTTTGACCCGAATTGCCGGTGATCAGGTTGGCGTAGTTGAGCGCGCCGGTAACATGATTGAAGTTGGAAACCACATCGCCCTGGGCATAGCCGCCGCTCACCACCCAACCGTTCATGTCAATGGTCACGCCGGCATCGGACCCCGAATAGTTCAGCGTGTTGGTGCCCGCCCCGCCTGTGAGCGTATCGGCGCCGAGATCGCCATAGATCGTGTCGTTGCCCGCCCCGCCATCGAGATAGTTGGCGATGCTGCTGCCGATCAGCGTGTCGTCGGCGGTGGAGCCGATGGCGCCCTCGAAATTGAGCAGCGTATCGCCGGTGGCATTGCCGCCGGTTGCGGTCATCGTGGTCAGATTGACGCTGACCGCCGCGCCCGTGTTGTAGCTGACGATATCGAGCGTGCCGTTGCCGCCATCAAGCGTATCGTTGCCGTTGAGGCCCTGAAGAGTGTCGTTGCCGTCACCGCCGAGGATCGAGTTAACGCCGTCGGTGCCGATCAGGTAGTCATTGTTGGCCGAGCCGATCAGGTTCTCGACATTCAGGATGTTGTCGCCGGCAGCATCGCCACCCGAATGAACGTTTGAATAGAGATTGACCGTGACCCCGGCGCTGGAGGTCGCATAGGTCAGCGTGTCGGTGCCGGAAGAGCCATCGATATAGTCGGCGCCGGCCCCGGCGTTGATCACGTCATTGCCGGCACCGGAGTAGATGGTATCGTCGCCGGCATCGGCGGTGATCGTGTCAGCGAGGGTGCCGCCCCAGATCACGTTGGCGCCCGACGTGCCGGTCAGCACGTTCGAATAGGCATTGGCGCCGCGCACGCCGGTGAAGTTGGCGATGGTGTCGCCCGTCGCATCACCGCCGCTGACAGCGTTGGTGGTGAGATTGGCGGTGACCCCGGCGCTTGAATGGTAATAGTCCACCACGTCGCTATTGTAACTGCCACCGCCGCCGATTGTGTCGCCGCCGTCGAGTGAGTCGGCTCCTACGCCGCCGGTGATCCAGTCGTATCCTGATCCACCGAGGATCGTGTCGTTACCGGTGCCGCCATCGATAGTATCGCCGCCCGCGCCCGCGGTGATCAGGTTGGCATTGCCGTCGCCGAACAGCGAATCTGCATAGGCCGAAGCGGTGATATTCTCGATGCCGCTCAGCACGTCGCCGTTGGCCGTGCCGCCCGAACCTGTGCCGCCGGCCAGATTGATCGACACCGCCGCGGTCGAAGCCGAATAATCGGCAAGGTCGGTGCCTGAACCGCCCGTCAGCGTATCCGAGCCGACACCGCCGATCAGCGTGTCGTTGCCGGCGCCGCCGTCGAAATTGTTGTTGTTGCCATCGCCGACCAGTCTGTCGTTGTAGTCGGTGGCCACGATGTTCTCGATGCCCGAGAGCACGTCGCCCGTTGCATCGCCGCTGTCTGCTGTGCTGTTGAGCGCCAGCGTGATTGCCGCAGTCGAGGTGGCATAGCTGACCAGATCGGTGCCGGCGCCGCCGGTGAGCGTATCCGCCCCCGCCCCGCCGATCAGCGTGTCGTCGCCGGACGAGCCGTTGAGCAGGTTCGCGCCGGCATCACCGGTGAGCAGATCCTCATAGGCCGAACCGGAGATGTTCTCGATGCCGGAGATCGTATCGCCCGCCGCCTCGCCGCCACTGGTGGTCAGCGACGCAAGATTGACGGTGACGCCGGAGGTCGAGCTGACATAATCGACCGTATCGGTGCCAAGCCCGCCAACCAGGCTGTCGCCGCCCGTGCCGCCTTCCAGCCAGTCGTTGCCGTCGCCGCCGACCAGTGTATCGTTACCCACACCGCCCGCGATGGTATCGTTGCCGGTATCGCCCTCGATCGAGTTGACGCCGATATCGCCGGTAAGCGAGTCGCTGTAGATCGAGCCGATGATGTTCTCGACGCCTGAGATCGAATCGCCCGCCGCATCGCCGCCGGTATTGACGTTGGTGGTCAGGTTGACGGTGACCGCCGCGCCGGAGGTGCGGTAATCGACCGTATCGGTGCCGCCATAGCCGGCGAGATTGTCCCCGCCACCGGCGCCGATCAGCGTGTCGTTACCCTCATAGCCATAGAGCGTGTTGACATTGCCGTCGCCGGTCAGGTGGTCATGGCCGCCGGCAAAATGGGACCCGTACACATTCTCGATATTGAGGATGGTATCGCCCTGTGCATCGCCACCGGAGACCGCATTGGTCGCAAGATTGACGGTGACGCCGGCCGTAGAGGCATTATAGTTGAGGGTATCGATGTCGAGGCCGCCGTCGATGGTGTCGGCATCGGCGCTGCCATAGATATAATCGTTGCCTGCCTCGCCATAGAGGCTGTCGGCACCGAGACCACCCCAGATGGTGTCGACACCTGTACCACCATAGATGGCATTGGCGCCGCTGTCGCCGGCCAGGCTATCCGCCGCCGCGGTGCCCGTCAGGTTTTCGAAGCCCGAGATGACGTCGCCGCCCGCTTCGCCGCCGATGCCCGTGCCCGCCAGCAGGTCCACGGTGACCCCCGCGCCGGTCGCGGCCGAATAGTCGAGCATGTCGACACCGGTGCCACCCACCATCGTATCGGCACCGGCGCCGCCGCGCACGGTATCGTTGCCGGCCCCGGCATCGATCGAATTGTTGCCGCTGTTGCCGATGATGAAATCGGCATACCCCGAGCCAAGCAGGTTTTCGACGTTGCTGATGACATCGCCGGCCGCTTCGCCGCCGGTATTGGTGGCCGCCGCCACCAACGACACCGTGACCGCCGCGGTGGAACCGGCATAGCTGACAAGGTCGATGCCCGAGCCGCCATCCATCGTATCGGCGCCCGTCCCGCCGATCAGCGTGTCGTCGCCTTCCGAGCCCGACAGCGCATTGGCGCCGGTATTGCCGATCAGCTCGTCCGAATAGGCCGAGCCGGCGATGTTCTCGATGCCGGTCAGGACATCGCCCTGCGCATCGCCGCCGACGCCGTTGACGCCCGTGACCAGCGACACCGTGACCGCCGCCGCCGAGGACGAATAATCTGCCGTATCGGTGCCAACACCGCCATCCAGGCTGTCGACCCCGATGCCGCCCGCCAGCGTGTCGTTACCGGCATCGCCGCGCAGCGTATCATCGCCTTCAAGGCCCGACAGGTAGTCGTTGCCGTCACCTGCGGTGAAGGTGTTGTTGGCGGCATCGCCTGTCAGTGTGTCGTTATAACCCGAGCCGTTGAGGTTCTCGATCGACACGAAGGTGTCGCCCTGAGCCTCGCCGCCCAGCGCGGCGTTGGTCTGCAGGTTGACGTTCACCGCCGTGGACGAGGCCTGGTAATCGGCCATGTCCCAGCCGGAGCCGCCGTCGAGCGCATCGGCCCCGAGGCCGCTCTGGATGGTATCGTCGCCACCCCCGCCCAGGATGGTGTCGTTGCCGTCGAGGCCGTAGATGTCGTCGTTGCCGTTGCCGGCATCGATGACGTTGACCCCGCTGCTACCATAGAGCACGTCGGCAAGGCCCGAGCCGATCAGGTTCTCGAAGTTCGAGATCGTATCGCCCTGAGCGTCGCCCAGGAGCGCGATGTTGCTGCCGATGTCGACGTTGACGCCGACAGTGGACGACGAATAGTCGAGCGTGTCGGTGCCGTTGCCGCCATTGAGCACATCGCCGCCGACGCCGCCGGCGATCAGGTCGTTGGCGTCCCCACCCATCAGCGTGTCGTTGCCCGACCCGCCGGTGAGCGTATCGTTGCCGGCGGCGCCGGTGACCGAGTTGTTGGCACTATCGCCGATGACGCTGTCGCCCGAGGCGGTGCCGATCACATGCTCGATGCCGGCATAGGTATCGCCCTGCGCATCGCCGCCCCCGCCGACAGCCGAGGCAAGGTTGACCGTGACCGCGATGGCCGAGGCCGTGTAGTCGACCGTGTCGCTGCCGGTGTTGCCGTTGAGCGTATCGGCGCCGGCGCCGCCGGCCAGCGTATCGTTGCCGGCCCCGCCGTCGATCGAGTTCGCGCCCGTATCGCCGGTCAGCAGATCCGCCAGGCCCGAGCCGATCAGGTTCTCGATACCGCCCAGCACATCGCCCGCCGCATCGCCGCCGGTGTTGGTGGCGCCCGCCACCAGGCTGACGGTGACGCCGGTCGCCGAGGCCGAATAGTCGGCAACGTCGATCTCGGCCCCGCCGACCAGACTGTCCGCCCCGGCCCCGCCGATCAGGATGTCGTTACCCGCTCCGCCCTGCAGCGTATCGTTGCCGGCATCGCCCGAGAGGCTGTCGGCACCGGCACCGCCATCAAGGCTGTTGGTGCCGGTATCACCGCGCAGCGTATCGTCATTGGCCGAGCCGGTGAGGTTCTCGATGCCGGTCAGGCTGTCGCCCGCCGCATCGCCGCCGACGCCGATGACGGCAGCGATCAGGCTGACGGAAACTGCGGCCAGCGAGGCCGAGTAGTCGGCCGTATCGGTGCCGGCATTGCCGCTGAGCGTATCGGCGCCAAGCCCGCCGGCCAGCGTATCGTTGCCGGCGCCGCCGTCGAGGCTGTTGGCGCCGGTGCTGCCGATCAGGGAATCGTTGACGCCCGAGCCGATGACGTTCTCGATCTCGGCCAGCGTATCGCCCTGCGCATCCCCGCCCGTGCCGGTGCCCGCTGCCAGATCGACAGTGACCGCCAGCGTCGAGCTGGAATAGTCGGCCACGTCGATGCCATCCCCGCCGGTGAGCGTGTCGCCGTCGGCGCCGCCGATCAGCGTGTCGTTACCGGTGGAGCCGTTCAGCGTATCCGTACCGGCTGCGCCGTTGATGAGATCGTTGCCGTTGCCGCCGGTGAGACTGTTGGAAACGCCATCACCGGTCAGCGTGTCGTTATAGGTCGAGCCGATGACATATTCGAAGTTGGAGATGACATCGCCGGTGGCATGACCGCCGGTGACGCTGTTGGTCGCCAGATTGACCGAAACCGCCGCATCCGAAGCCGAATAGCGCAGCGTATCGTTGCCGGTTCCGCCGTCGAGCGTATCCGCACCGGCCGCACCTTCAATGTCGTCCTGGCTGGCGCCGCCGCCGATGACATTGGCGCCGCTGCCGCCAACGAGGTCGTCGTTGCTGGCCGAACCGATCAGGTCCTCGATGCCGGTCAGCACATCGCCGGTGGCATCGCCGCGCGTGCCGGATCCTGCGCCCAGATCGACCGCCACGCCAACTGACGAGGACGAATAATCGGCAACGTCGGTGCCCGTCCCGCCATCAAGCGTATCGGCCCCGGCCCCGCCGATCAGAGTATCGTTGCCGGCACTAGCCGTGAGCACGTTGTTGCCGCTCTCGCCGGTCAGGTTGTCCGCGAAGGCCGAACCGGTGAGGTTCTCGATACCGGTCAGCACATCGGCTGCCGCATCGCCGCCGGTATTCGTGGCGCCCACCACGAGGCTGACGGTGACACCGGTCCCCGAGGCCGAATAGTCGGCGAGATCCGTTCCGGTGCCGCCGATCAGGCTGTCCGCGCCCGCGCCGCCGATCAGCGTGTCGTTGCCGGTGTTGCCGTTCAGCGTATCGTTGCCGGCATCGCCGGAGACAAGGTCGTTGGCGCTGCCGCCGTCGAGGCTGTTGGCGCCCGTGTCGCCGGTCAGCGTATCGTCCTGGGCCGAGCCGATCAGGTTCTCGATGCCCGAAAGCACATCGCCCGCCGCATCGCCACCGGTATTGATCGCAGCCGCCGCTAGACTGACGACCACGGAGGCAAGCGAGGCCGCGTAATCGGCCGTATCCGTTCCGCCGCCGCCGGTCAGCGTATCGGCGCCAAGCCCGCCGACCAGCGTGTCATTGCCGAGCCCGCCATCGAGCACATTGGCGCCGACCTCGCCTGACAGCAGGTCGTTCTGCCCCGATCCGACCACGTTCTCGATGCCCGAGAGCACATCGCCCGCCGCATCGCCGCCCGTGCCGGTGCCCGACTGCAGGTCGATGGTCACCGCCAGCGTCGAGGCCGAGTAATCCGCCGTATCGAAGCCGCCACCGCCCGTCAACACATCGCTGCCGGCACCGCCGGCCAGCGTGTCGTTGCCGGCGTCACCATTGAGCGAGTCGTTGCCCGCCGCGCCGCTGAGGACATCGTTGCCATCCCCGGCATTGACCACGTTGGCCGAACCGTCGCCGGTCAGCGTGTCGTTGAAACCCGAGCCGACAAGGTTCTCGAAGCCGCCGATCACGTCACCGGTGGCATCGCCGCCCGAGACAGCAGCCGTACCTAGGTCGATACTCACCGCCGCCGAGGAAGCCGAATAGTCGAGCGTATCGGTGCCAAGCCCACCCAACAGGCTGTCGGCGCCGCCACCGCCGGCGATGAGATCGTTGTCCGCGCCGCCATCGATCGTATCGTTGCCGAGCCCGCCGGTCAGTGTATCGTTGCCGGCAGCGCCGTTGATCAGGTTGGCTGCGCCATCGCCGACCACGCTGTCGGCATTGGCCGAGGCGATGACATTCTCGATGCCTGAATAGCTGTCACCCTGCGCATCGCCTCCGGCGCCTGCATTGCTGGCAAGACTGACCGTAACGGCCGCGAGCGAGCCCGAATAGTCCACCACGTCGGTGCCGAGACCACCGGCCAGCGTATCGGCACCACCGGCGCCGACCAGCGTGTCGTTGCCATCGCCGCCATCGATCAGGTTGGCACCCGCCTCGCCGGTCAGCAGATCGCTGGAGGATGAGCCAAGCAGCGCCTCGATGCCGGACAACGTATCGCCCGCCGCATCGCCACCGGTATTGGTGGCACCGGAAGCGAGACTGACCGTCACCGCCGCTCCCGAGCTCGTATAGCTGGCGACGTCGAACCCTGCACCACCGCTCAGCACGTCGGCGCCCGCATCACCCTGCAAGGTGTCGTCGCCGGAATTGCCGCTCAGGGTGTCGATGCCGGCGCCACCGGTCAGAATGTCACTGCCGTTGCCGCCGTCGATGTTGTTGGCAAGGCCATCGCCGGTCAGCGTGTCATTGAGGGCCGAGCCGGTGAGATTCTCGATCCCGGACAGCACGTCGCCCTGCGCATCGCCGCCGACACCAGAGCCGCTGGCAAGCGACACGGACACCGCATCGAGCGAGGCCGAATAGTCGGCCATATCGGTATCGGCGCCGCCATTCAGCGTATCGGCGCCCGCGCCGCCCGCCAGGGTATCGTTGCCGGCGTTGCCGGAGAGCTGGTTGTTGAGCGCATCGCCGATCAGTCGGTCGCCGTTCGACGACCCGCTGACCGCCTCGATCCCGGAGAGCACGTCGCCCGCCGCATCGCCACCGGCATTGGCGATGGTGCCGCTGAGGTCCACCGTGATTGCGGCCGAACCGGCATAGGTTGCCGTGTCGAACCCGACACCGCCGTTGAGCACATCCGCCCCGGCCCCGCCGATGAGCTGGTCGTCGCCGGCATCGCCATTGAGCGTATCGGCGCCGGCAGCGCCGGACAGGGTGTCGTTACCATCGCCACCCGTGAGCGCGTTGTCCGCGGTACTACCCGTCAGCGTGTCGTTGTAGCCTGAGCCCAGCACATTCTCGAACCCGCTGATGACATCGCCGGCCGCATCGCCACCGCTGGCAGCGTTGGTGCCGAGATTGATCGAGACTGCCGCCGTCGATCCCGCATAGCTCAAGGTGTCGATACCGGCTCCGCCAGCCAGCGTGTCGGCACCGGCCGCGCCGGTCAGCGTGTCATCGCCAGCCCCGCCATCGATGGAGTTGGCGCCGGCATTGCCGGTCAGCACGTCGCCGGCAGCGCCGCCGATCAGGTTCTCGAACCCGGTCGCGACATCGCCCGCCGCATCGCCGCCTACCCCGGTCGAACCGTCAACCAGCGACATCGTGACCGCTGCGGTCGCACTTGCATAACTCAGCGTATCCGTCCCGGTGCCACCGTCGAGCACATCGGCACCGCCACCGCCGGTGATCGTGTCGTTGCCGGCGGCGCCCTGAAGCGTTTCTGCACCGACGGCGCCAATCAGCAGGTCGTTGCCGTCCGAACCCGCGACAATTTCGATATTCTTGTAGGTATCGCCGGCAGCCGTGCCGCCCGTACCCGAACCATCGTTCAGATCCACGGTCACGCCGGTCGTCTGGCCGGTGAAGCGCACAGTGTCGGTGCCGTCGCCGCCGTCGATGTCATCGGCGCCGCTGCCCGGATCGAACAGATCGTTGCCCGCCCCGCCGATCAGCGTGTTGTTGCCCGCGCTGCCGACCAGAGTATCGTCGCCGGCCGCGCCGTTGAGCACGTTGCCGCCATTGGCGACCAGCAGGTCGCTGTAACCCGAACCGATGACATGTTCCACATCCGAGAACACATCGCCGACCGCATAGCCATCGTTGTCGTTATTGGACAGGTTGACCTGCACCCAGCCGGTCGCGCTGGTATAATCGACAGTATCAGTACCTAGATCGCCATAGTAGAGATCGGCGCCGGTGCCGCCCACCAGCGTGTCGTTGCCGGCTCCGCCCACCAGCACGTTGTCGGCAGCGCTGCCGACCAGCACGTCGGCGAAATCGGTGCCGATCACGTTTTCGACGTTGGTGATGACGTCGCTCTGGGCATCGCTGCCCTGACCCGCGCCGGATCCGAGATCGATCGACACTGCATCAGTGGCGAAAGAATAGTCGACCGTGTCGGTGCCGGTGCCGCCGTCGATGACATCCGCGCCGGCGCCGCCGATCAGCTTGTCGTCGCCCGCCCCGCCGGTCAGGGTATCGTCGCCCGCATCGCCGCTGATGGTATCATCGCCATCAAGGCCCGAAAGCACGTTGGCGCCCGAGTTACCAGCCAGCGTATCGGCGCCCGTGCCGCCCTCGAGGTTCTCGAAGTTGCTGATGACATCGCCGGAGGCATCGCCGCCGAAGGCCCCGCCGGTCGCCAGATTGACAGAGACCGCCGCCGAAGAGGCGTAGCTGAGGGTATCGACCCCCGCGCCGCCATCGAGCGTATCGGCACCATCGCCACCGGTAACCGTATCGTTGCCGTTGCCGGCCGCCAGCGCATTGGCACCGGTGCCGCCGATCAGCACGTCGTCGAAGTCGGAGCCGGTGACATCCTCGATGCTGACCAGGCTGTCGCCGGTGGCCGCGCTCGACAGACCGCCCGAGCCGGTGCCGAGGAACAGATCAACGGTGACGGCCTGCAGCGAGGCCGAATAGTCGGCCCGGTCGGTGCCGGTGCCGCCGTTCAGCGTATCGGCGCCCTGCCCGCCGGCCAGCGTATCGTTGCCGCCGTCGCCGTTGAGCTGGTTGTTGCTTGAATCGCCGGTCAGCCGGTCGCCGAACGCCGAGCCGCTGAGGTTCTCGATCTCGGTGTAGACGTCGCCGTCCGCATCGCCGCCCGAACCGGTGGCCGTGGACAGATCCACCGTGACCGCTGCGGCCGAGGTGGCGTAGGTGATGGCGTCGGTGCCAAGGCCACCCTGCATGGTGTCGGCGCCGGCGCCCGATACGAAGGTATCGTCGCCGACCCCGCCCACCATGGAGTCGTTACCCGCGCCACCATCGAGCAGGTCGTTGCCCGCGCCGCCCAGCAGCACGTTGGCCGCGCCATCACCCGCCAGCGTATCGTCGTTGGCCGAACCGGTGAGGTTCTCGATGCCGGCATAGACATCGCCTGCCGCATCGCCGCTCACTCCGCCGCTCGCCAGCGACGCAGACACCGCGGCCAGGGCCGTTGAGTAGTCGGCCGTGTCGGCGCCCGCTCCGCCGTCAAGCGTATCGGCGCCTGCGCCGCCCTGCAGCGTATCGTTGCCGGAACCGCCGGTCAGGTTGTTGGCGTTGAGATCGCCGATCAGGCTGTCGTTGAGCGCCGACCCGATGACATTTTCAATCCCCGAGAGCGTATCGCCGGAAGCATCGCCGCCACTGCCGGTGCCGCTGCCGAGGTCGATCGTCACCGCGACGCTCGATCCCGCATAACTGGCCACGTCGGTGCCGAGGCCACCGGACAGAACGTCCCCGCCGTCGCCACCGATCAGGGTGTCGTTGCCATCTCCGCCGGACAGCGTGTCCAGTCCGGCCGCGCCGTCGATGAGATCGTTGCCGACCGCACCATCGATATAGTTGTTGGACCCTTCGCCGGTCAGCGTGTCGTTGAACGCCGAACCGGCGACGTTTTCAAAGCCGGTAAAGACATCTGAGGTCGCATCGCCGCCGGTTGCCACGCCTGCCGTCAGATTGGCCGAGACGGCCGTCCCGGAAGCGGCGTAATCGAGCGTATCGACGCCGAGCCCGCCGTCCATGCTGTCGGCACCTGCACCGCCCTCGACCACGTCGTTGCCGTCGCCGGCGATCAGCGTGTCGTTGCCGGCGCCGCCGCGCAGCGTGTCGTTGCCCGCCCCTGCAGTGAAGGTGTTGGCCGAGGTTTCACCGACCAGGCTGTCGTTCAGCGCCGTGCCGATGACATTCTCGATCTGGTTCAGCGAATCGCCCTGCGCATCGCCGCCACCGCCGGCGCCGCTCGCCAGATCCACCGTGACCGACTGACCCGAGCTGGTATAGTCGACGGTATCGACGCCCGCCCCGCCAACCAGCGTATCGGCCCCGGCGCCACCGACCAGCGTGTCGTTGCCCGCCCCACCATCAATGCTGTTGGCAAGGGTCGAGCCGGTCAGCACGTCCGCAGAACTCGAACCGATAAGATCCTCGATCTCGCTGAGCACATCGCCGGCAGCGTCGCCGCCCGCGCCGGGACCACCCGCAAGGCTGACCGTGACGGCCGAGCCCGAGGCGGAATAATCCGCAATGTCGGCACCCGCGCCACCGACCAGGCTGTCGGCGCCGGCACCGCCGCGCAAGAGGTCGTTGCCGAGACCGCCTTGCAGGGTGTCATTGCCGGCGCCGCCGGCGAGCGTATCGTTGCCGGTGGCGCCATCCAGCAGGTTGGCGCCAGTGTTGCCGATCAGACTGTCGTCCTGACCCGAGCCGGTGACGTTCTCGATGCTCGAATAGACATCGCCCTGCGCATCACCACCGGTGCCGGCGCTGGTGCCGAGATCGACGGTGACGCCGGTCAGCGAAGCGGCATAGGTCACCGTATCGGTGCCGGTGTTGCCGGCCAGCGTATCGGCGCCGCCTGCACCCGCCAGCGTATCGTTGCCGAGCCCGCCATCGAGCAGATTGTCGCCGCTGTCGCCGGTCAGCACATCGTTAAAGTCGGAACCGTTGAGGTTTTCGATGCCGGCGAAGGTATCGCCTTCGGCATCGCCGCCGCTGCCCGAGCCGCCGAGCGTCACGGTAACCGCCGCCGCCGAGCCGGCATAGCTCGCCGTATCAAGGCCCAGACCACCGTCGAGCACATCCGCATCGGCGCCGCCGATCAGGCTGTCGTTGCCGGCCCCGCCGTACAAGGTGTCGATGCCGGCCCCGCCGGTGAGAAGATCGTTGCCGCCCGCGCCATCAAGCACGTTGGCGTCGCTGCCGCCGGTCAGTGTGTCGTTGCCGGATGAGCCGCGCACATTCTCGAAACTGCTGATCGTATCGCCGGTCGCATCCCCGCCGCTGACCGTGCCACTGCCGAGATTGACCGAAACGGCCACGCTGGAGCCTGCATAATCGAGCGTGTCGCTGCCCAACCCGCCGTCGAGCACGTCGGCGCCCGCGCCACCTGACACGAAGTCGTCGCCGTCGCCACCCGAGACGGTATCGATCCCGCCCGCACCCGCCAGCGTATCGTTGCCGAGCCCGCCTGCGATGATGTTGGCACCGGAATCGCCCGTCAGCACATCGTTGTTGGCCGAACCGTTGACGCCCTCGATGCCGGAATAGACATCGCCCTGCGCATCACCGCCCGAACCGGAGCCGGCGCCGAGGTCGACGGTGACCGCCACACCCGACGAGGCGAAGGACATGACGTCAGTGCCGAGCCCGCCCGCGATCGTGTCGGCGCCAGCCCCGCCCTCGATGGTATCGTTGCCATCGCCGCCGGTCAGGATGTTATCGATGGACGAGCCAATAAGCTGGTCGTTGCCGGCGGTGCCGATGACGCCTTCGATGAAGGAGTAGGTATCGCCGGTCGCATCGCCGCCGCTGGCCGTGCCGAGCGCCAGATTGATCGACACCGCCGCCGCCGAGGCCGAGTAGTCGATCACGTCGGTGCCCGCACCACCGTCGATCACCGCTGTGCCGGCATCCCCCATGACGGTATCGTTGCCGGTGCCGCCGTTGAGGGTGTCAATGCCACCGCCGCCGCGCAGCACGTCGTTGCCAACGCCACCATCGAGCAGGTTGTTGCTGCCGTTGCCGCTCAGCGTATCGTCCGCCGCACCGCCCAGCACGTTCTCGATCCCGGCCAGCACGTCGCCTTCGGCATCGCCGCCGGTCCCAAGCCCGGTGCTCAGGTTGATCGAAATGGCTGAGATCGATCCGCTATAGTCGGCAAGATCGATACCGAGGCCGCCAGTCAGGCTGTCGGCGCCGGCGCCGCCCACCAGCGTGTCGTTGCCGTCGCCGCCGCCGAGCGCATTGGCGCTGGTATCGCCAATCAGCCGGTCGGCGAAAGCCGAACCGCTGACATTCTCCAGCGTCGAATAGACATCGCCCTCGGCATCACCACCCAGGCCACTGCTGGTGAGCAGGTTGACGGTCACCGCGCTCGCCGAGGCGGCATAATCGGCCGTGTCGAGGCCGGTGCCACCGATCAGCGTATCGGCGCCGTCGCCACTGGCGAGCGTGTCGTTGCCGGCTGCGCCATCGAGCACATTGGTGCTGGCATTGCCGGTCAGCCGGTCACCGAGCGAGGAGCCGGTGACATTCTCGATGCTGATGAAGCTGTCGCCCTGAGCATCGCCACCCGTACCCGCACCGGCAGCCAGATCGACGGTGACCGCCGTCGCGGAACTGGCGTAGTCGACGGTGTCCGAGCCGGTGCCGCCATCGAGCGTATCCGCCCCGCCGCCGCCCAGCAGCGTGTCGGCCCCCGCATTGCCGGTCAACCGGTTGGCGTTGCTGTCACCGATCAGCAGGTCGGCGCTGGTCGAACCGGAAATGTTCTCGATTTCCGACAGGTTGTCGCCGAGCGCATCGCCGCCCGAGCCGAGGCCGGACGCAAGGCTGACGGTGACCGATACCGACGAGTTGGAATAATCCGCCGTATCGATGTCCTGCCCGCCGGTCAGCGTGTCAGCACCGGCTCCGCCAACCAGCGTGTCGTCACCGGCGCCGCCGATCAGCATGTTCGCATTGCCATCGCCGACCAGCGTGTCGGCATAGCTGGAGCCGGAGAGGTTCTCGATCCCGACCAGCGAATCGCCCTGCGCGTCGCCGCCGCTGCCGACGCCGCTCAGCAGGTTGACGCTGACCCCGGCTGTCGAAGCGGAATAGTCGACAACGTCGGTGCCGGAACCGCCAATCAGCGTATCGGCGCCAAGCCCGCCGACGAGCTGGTCGTTGCCGCCCGCTCCATCAAGCACGTTGGCCGAGAGGTCGCCCCGCAGCGTATCGTTGAAGGCCGAGCCCGTCACGTTCTCGATGGCGCTGAAGCTGTCGCCGTCCGCATCGCCGCCTGAGCCGGTTCCGAGACTGAGGTCGATCGACACGGCCGTGGAGGAGGCCGCATAGTCGACGCTGTCGACGCCGTTGCCGCCATCCATGCTGTCGGCGCCCTGCCCGCCGTTGAGGCTGTCGTTGCCATCGCCGCCGATCAGCGTGTCGTTGCCCTGATCGCCGAACAGGAAGTCGTTGCCGTCGTTGCCGGTCAGCGCATTGGCATTGGCATCGCCGGAAAGATGGTCGTTATAGGCCGAGCCGGTGACGCTCTCGATGGTGGTGAGCGTATCGCCTTCCGCATCGCCACCCGAGCCGAGCCCGGTGGTCAGGCTGACGGTAACGCCGGAGCCGGAGGTCGCATAGGAGGCCGTATCCGAGCCGAGCCCGCCTTCCAGCACGTCGGCATCGGCGCCACCGGACAGCAGATCGTTGCCCGCCCCGCCGATCAGCGAGTCGATGCCGGCATTGCCGACGATCGAGTCATTGCCGGCGCCACCGTTGATCAGGTTGGCAGCGGCATTGCCGGTGAGGCTGTCGGAAAGACCGGAGCCGGTCAGGTTCTCGAAGTTGGCGAAGGTGTCGGAGATCGCGTCCCCGCCCGCAGCCGTGCCGGCAAGCAGATCCACTGTCACCGCACTCGCCGAGGCGGCATAGTCGAGCGTATCGACACCAAGGCCGCCGTCCATGCTGTCGCCGCCAGCGCCGCCCGTGACCAGGTCGTTGCCGTCGCCGCCATAGAGCGTGTCGCTGCCGGCACCGCCGATGAGGGTATCGACACCATTGCCGCCCGAGAACAGGTTGGCATTGTTGTCGCCGGTCAGTGCATCATTACCGGCTGAACCGGTCACATTTTCGATTTCGCTGAGCGTATCGCCCGCCGCCTCGCCACCGGTGCCCAGACCGGTGCTGAGATCGACCGTCACCGCATTGGCGGAAGCCGAATAGTCCGCCAGGTCGGTCCCGGCCCCGCCAATCAGCGTATCGGCACCAAGCCCGCCGGTCAGCGTATCGTTGCCGGACCCGCCCGACAGGGCGTTGGCGGTCGAATCGCCGGACAGTGCATCGGCATAGGCGGTGCCGATCACGCTCTCGATATTGAGCAGCACATCTCCGTCGGCCTCACCGCCGCTGGAAAGCGCACCACCGATATTGACGGTGACCGCGACACTTGACCCGGAATAGTCGACCGTATCCGAGCCACTGCCGCCATTGAGCGTATCGCCGCCGGCGCCGCCCATCAGCGTGTCGTCGCCAGCGCCACCGTTGAGCAGGTTCGCTGCCGACGAGCCACGCAACGTATCGTTATGGGCCGAGCCGGTGGCATTCTCGAAGCCGGTGAAGACATCGAAGGCCGCATCGCCGCCCGCGGCCGCCCCGAGCCCCATGTCGATCGAGACGCCGGCTGCCGACGAGGAATAGTCGAGCACGTCGATGCCGAGCCCGCCGTCCAAGCTGTCGCCGCCGGCGCCGCCCGTGATGGTATCGTTGCCGTCCCCGCCATCGAGCGTATCAGCACCGGCGTCGCCGAACAGGCTGTCGTTGCCGAGCCCGCCGGTCAGCACGTTGGCGCCAAGCTCGCCAGAGAGCGTATCGTTGTAGTCGGAGCCCAGCACCGCCTCGATGCCCGAATACTGGTCGCTGGCCGCGTCGCCGCCGGCGCCTGCACCGGACAGCAGGCTGACCGAAACAGCCGAGCCGGAGGCCGCGTAGGACGCCATGTCGAAGCCCGTGCCGCCGCTGAGCGTATCGGCGCCGATACCCCCTGACAGGATATCGTTGCCGGCCCCGCCGTCGAGCAGGTTGTTGCCGCTATTGCCAACCAGCGTATCGTCGTGGGCTGAGCCTTCGACATTTTCGATGCCGGTGTAGACATCGCCCGCCGCATCGCCGCCCGCCGCCGTGGAACTGGCCAGGTTGATGCTGACCGCCGCGCCGGAACCGGAATAGGTGACGGTGTCGACACCGTTGCCGCCAGCCAGCGTATCGGCTCCGGCTCCGCCGCTGAGCGTATCGTTGCCATCCCCGCCGGTCAGCACGTTGCCGCTGGTGTCGCCGACCAGCATGTCGTGACCGGCCGAGCCGGTGACGTTTTCGATGCTGACCAGCACATCGCCCTGTGCATCGCCACCCGAACCGGTGGCATTGGCCAGATTGACCGTCACCGCCAGGCTGGAGGCCGAGTAGTCGGCCGTATCGCTGCCCGCCTCGCCGTTCAGCGTATCGTTGCCGACCCCGCCGGCCAGCACGTCGTTGCCGTCGCCGCCCGACAGTTCGTTGTTGCTGGCATTGCCGATGAGGGTGTCGTTGTTGGTTGAGCCGATCAGGTTCTCGATGGTGACGAACACGTCGCCATCCGCCTCGCCGCCGGTGCCGACCCCGGTGCCGAGATGCACCGACACCGCGCTGGCCGAACCGATGTAGGTGACGGTATCGGTGCCGGCGCCGCCGGTCAGCGTATCGGCACCGGCCCCGCCCGCCAGCGTATCGTTGCCGATACCACCGTCGAGCGCATTGGCCGCCGCATTGCCGGTCAGGCTGTCGCCCAGCGCCGAGCCGATGACGTTCTCGACCTCGCTGATCAGATCGGCCTCGGCATCGCCGCCGGTATTGACGTTGGTGGCAAGATTGACGGTGACCGCGACCACCGAAGCCGAATAATCGACCGTGTCGGCGCCATTGCCGCCGACGATCGAATCGCCCTCCGTGCCGCCGGCCAGAAGATCGTTCCCGTCACCGCCGAGCAGCGTATCGACCCCCGCCGCGCCAAGCAGCGTGTCGTTGCCGGCATTGCCGTTGAGCACGTTGGCCGAACCATCACCGGTGATCAGATCGTTGAGACCCGAGCCGATGACACCCTCGATGCTGTTGAGCACATCGCCGACCGCATCGCCGCCCGAACCGATCCCGGTCGTCAGGTTGACGGTGACGGCCGTGGTGGAGGCCGAATAATCGGCCGAGTCAATGCCGGTGCCGCCGTTCAGGGTATCGGCGCCCGCCCCACCCATCAGCGAGTCGTTGCCGGCGCCGCCATCCAGCAGGTTGGCGGCGGCAGAGCCGTTGATCTGGTCGCCGAACGCGGTGCCGGCGACGTTTTCGAAATTGGCGAAGGTATCGAGGTCGGCGTCCCCGCCCGAGCCGGTGCCGGCCCCGAGATCCACCGTAACCGCTGCCCCTGAGGTCGAGTAGTCGAGTGAATCGACGCCGATGCCACCATCGAGACTGTCCGCGCCGGCGCCGCCAACGGCGGTATCGTTGCCGTCGCCGCCCTGCAGCGTATCCGCGCCCGCACCGCCCTGCATCAGGTCGTTGCCGTCACCGCCCGCCATGAGGTTGGCATTTGTGTCACCAAGCAGCGTGTCGTTGAGTGCCGAACCGGTCACACCCTCGATGCCGCTGAGCACATCACCCTGCGCATCGCCGCCCGAGCCGATGCCCGAGGCAAGATCGATCGACACTGCGCTCAGCGAGGCCGAGTAGTCAGCAACGTCCGCGCCAATGCCGCCGATCAGTGTGTCGGAACCACCGAGGCCGACCAGCGTGTCGTTGCCGGCACCGCCGGTGAGCACGTTGACTGAGCTGTTGCCGGTCAGCCGGTCATCCTGGCCCGAACCCGACAGGTTCTCGAAGCCGGACACGATATCTCCGCCGGCATCGCCACCCGTGCCGATGCCGGTCGACATGTTGACCGTCACCCCTGCCAGCGAGCCACCGTAATCGAGCGTGTCGATGCCGGTGCCGCCGCTGAGCGTATCGGCGCCGGCCCCGCCGGTCAGCGTGTCGTTGCCGACCCCACCGTCAAGGACGTTGGCGCTGGCGTCACCGGTGATCGAATCGTCCTGGGCTGAGCCAAGGATGTTCTCGATGCCGGTCAGCACATCGTCCTGCGCATCGCCGCCAAGACCAGTGCCGGACGCCAGATTGACCGTAACCCCGCTGAGCGAGGAGCTGTAGTCGGCGACGTCGGTGCCCGCCCCGCCGGACAGGGTATCGGCGCCAGCCCCGCCTTCGAGCGTGTCGTTACCGGCCAGGCCGCCGAGTTGGTTGGCCGCCGCATCGCCGGTCAACCGGTCGTTGTAGCTGGTGCCCTCAAGATTCTCGATGCCGCTCAGCACGTCGCCTTCGGCTTCCGCGCCAAGGCCGATACCGGTGCCAAGATTGACCGTGACCGCCTGGGTGGAAGTGGCATAACTCGTGGTATCCGAGCCGGCGCCGCCGATCAGCGTGTCAGCGCCGAGGCCGCCGAGCAACGTGTCGTTGCCAGCCCCGCCGTCCATCAGATTGGCGGCGCTGTTGCCAGACAGGATATCATTGCTGCCGGAGCCGGTGACGCTCTCGATGCTGAGGTAGAGATCGCCCTGCGCATCGCCGCCGGTACCCGTGCCTGCCGCCAGATCGACCGTTACCGCGGTCCCCGAGGTCGAATAGTCGACCGTATCGATCCCGTTGCCACCGTTCAACGTGTCGGCGCCGCCGGCGCCGATCAGCGTATCGGCCCCGTCCCCGCCGAGCAGCTGATTGGCAGCGGCAGAGCCGGCCAGCCGATCGTTGGTCGCCGAGCCGACCACGTTCTCCATATCGGCCAGCACGTCGCCCTGCGCATCGCCGCCAATGCCGGTGCCCGCCGCCAGATCCACTGTAACCGCGCCGATGGAACCCGAGTAGTCGACCTGGTCGGTGCCGAGACCGCCAATCAGCGTATCGGCATTGGCCCCGCCGATCAGCATATCGTTGCCGTCACCGCCATTGAGGATGTTGGCGTTGCCATCGCCGGTCAGCGAGTCGTTGAAGGCCGAGGCCAGCACATATTCGATGCCCGAATAGGTGTCGCCCTGCGCATCGCCGCCCGAACCGAGGTTGGCGACGAGATTGACCGAGACGGCCGCCGTCGAAGAGGTATAATCGACCGTGTCGATGCCGGCATTGCCCACCAGCGTGTCGGCGCCCACACCGCCGGTCAGCGTGTCATCACCCGCCCCGCCATCCAGCCGGTTGGCCGAGGCGTCACCGGTGATGATGTCGTTGACGTTCGAGCCGACGACATCCTCGATCCCGGTGAAGGTATCGCCCTGCGCATCGCCACCCGCAGCCGTGCCGGAAGCCAGATTGACCGTCACCGCAAGCAGCGAGCCGGAATAATCGACCGTATCGGTGCCGACGCCGCCACTGAGCACATCCCCGCCCGAACCGCCGATCAGCGTGTCGTTACCGGTATCGCCGTTCAGAGTGTCCGCGCCTGAGCCGCCGCTGAGCTGGTCGTTGCCGGCACCACCGACGATCAGGTTGGCGGCGGTATCGCCGATGACGAGATCGTTGCCGTTGGAGCCGGTGACATTCTCGATGCTGTTGAACACATCGTCCTGAGCATCGCCGCCGACTGCAGTGCCAAGCCCCAGATCAATGGTCACCGCTGCGGACGACTGGCTGTAGTCGGCCATGTCGGTCCCGATGCCGCCGATGAGCGAATCGCCGCCCTCGCCGCCGGTCAGCGTGTCGTTCCCGTCACCGCCGTCGAGCGTGTCGGCACCCTGGTCGCCCGACAGACTGTCATTGCCGGCCGCGCCGGTCAGGGCATTGGCGCCGGTATCGCCCGCCAACGTATCCGCGTAAGCCGATCCGGCCAGATTTTCGATGCTGATATAGAGATCGCCCTGGGCATCCCCGCCCGCCGCAGCACCCGTGAGCAGCGACACCGAGACCGCAGCGGTTGAGGTCGAGTAGTCGGCAGCATCCAGCCCGACGCCGCCGTTCAGCGTGTCGATGCCGGCACCGCCGGTCAGCGTATCGTTGCCGGACCCGCCCTGGATGAGGTTGGCGGCGCCATTGCCGACCAGCACGTCGGCGAAGTTGGAGCCGGTGAGGTTCTCGATGTTGACCAGAGTGTCGGCCTGGGCGTCGCCGCCCGTACCGGTGCCGGTGGCCAGATTGGCGGTCACACCCGCCAGCGAGGTCGAATAGTCGGCAGCATCGATACCGTCACCGCCATCGAGGCTGTCCGGTCCCGCGCCACCGTTGAGCGTATCGTCGCCCACCCCGCCGACGAGGCTGTTGCCCGAGGCATCGCCCGTCAGCGAGTCGTTGAAGGCCGAACCGATCAGGCCTTCGATGCTGGAGTAGGTATCACCCTGCGCATCGCCCCCCGCGCCGGTCGCGGTCGTCAGGTTGACGGTCACCGCACTGGCCGAGCCGGAGTAGTCGGCGCTGTCGATGCCGGCACCGCCCGACAGTGTGTCGTTGCCGGCTCCGCCCATCAGCGAGTCGTTGCCGGCCCCGCCATCCAGGAGGTTGGCCGACGCGTTGCCGATCAGCAGGTCGTTGTTGCCCGAGCCGGTGACATTCTCGATGGCGACCAGCGAATCGCCCGCCGCATCGCCGCCGGTGTTCACCCCGGTCAGCAGGTTGACGGTCACCGCGCTGGTCGAACCGCTGTAGTCGGCGGTATCCAGACCGGTGCCGCCGTTGATCGTATCGGCGCCGGCACCGCCGCGCAGCGTATCTTCGCCGGCTCCGCCGTTGAGGTTGTTGACGTTGATATCGCCGGTCAGGATGTCGTTGAAGGCCGAGCCGACAACGTTCTCGATCTGCGAGAAGCTGTCGCCGTCCGCATCGCCGCCCGCGCCGGAGCCGTTCTGTAGATCGATGGTGATCGCCGAGCCGGAGGTCACATAGGAGACGGTATCCGAACCGGTGCCGCCGACCAGCGTGTCGGCGCCCGCCCCGCCCGTGAGCATGTCGTCGCCGGCACCGCCATTCAGCACGTTGTCCGACACATCGCCCAGCAGCGTGTCGGCATTGGCCGAGCCGGTAAGGTTCTCGATTCCCGACAACGCATCGCCCTGCGCGTCGCCGCCCGACCCCGTACCCGAGGTCAGGTTAACCGAAACCGCCGCTGCAGAACCTGAGTAGTCAGCCGTATCGATACCAAGTTCGCCGATCAGCGTGTCGGCACCCGCCCCGCCCTGCAGCTGGTCGTCACCGAACCCGCCATTGAGCAGGTTGGCCGCTGCATCACCGACGAGCGTATCGTTCTGCGAGGAGCCGATGACGTTTTCGATGCCGCTGAAAGTATCGCCCTGTGCATCACCACCGGTGCCGGCACCACCGCCGAGATTGACCGAAACGGACGCCGAGGAGCCTGAATAGTTCGTCGTATCGAGTCCGGCCCCGCCGATGAGCGTATCGCCCCCGGCCCCGCCGATGATCGTATCGTTGCCATCCGAGCCATCCAGGACGTTGCCGCTGGCATCGCCGGTCAGAAGATCGCTCTGCGCCGAACCGGTGACGTTCTCGATGCCGGCCAGCACATCGCCCTGTGCATCGCCGCCCGAGGCCAGACCCGAGGACAGGTTGACCGTCACCGCGAGGGTCGAGGAGATGTAGCTGGTGGTATCCGCGCCAACCCCGCCGATCAGCGTATCAGCCCCTGATCCGCCAATCAGCGTGTCGTTGCCGGCCGAGCCATCAAGAATATTGGCGGCGCCGTCACCCAGCAGCATGTCGTTCTGGGCCGAGCCGGTCAGGTTTTCGATGCCTGTGAAGCTGTCGCCTCCGGCATCGCCGCCCGAACCGGTGCCGGCGCCCAGATTGACGGTCACACCGGTGGTCGAGCCCGAGAAATCCGCCGTATCAAGGCCGTTGCCGCCGACCAGACTGTCGCTTCCAGCGCCGCCGATCAGCGTGTCGTTGCCCGAATCGCCCTGCAGCGTGTCGGCCCCGGCATTGCCGACCACCACGTCGTCACCATTGCCGCCCGAAATGACGTTGGCCGATCCATCGCCGACCAGGCTGTCATCCTGCGCCGAACCGGAGACGTTCTCGATACCGATCAGCACATCGCCCTGGGCGTCGCCACCACTGCCCAGGCTGGTGGCGAGGTTGACCGTCACCCCCGAGACCGAGCCGGAATAGTCGATGCTGTCGACGCCGATGCCGCCGTCGAGCGTATCCGCCCCGGCTGCGCCGAGCAGCGTGTCGTTGCCGGCCCCGCCGATCAGCACGTTGTTATAGACGTCGCCGAGCAGCAGGTCGCTATGGCCGGAGCCGGTGGCGTTCTCGATGCTGGACAGCACGTCGCCCTGCGCGTCGCCCCCGGTGGCGGTGGCGGTCGCGATATTGACCGTCACGGCTGCAGACGAGGAAGAATAGTCGACCATATCGAGGCCGCTGCCGCCGAGCAGCTGATCGGCACCGCCGCCGCCGGCCAGCGTGTCGTTGCCGGCCCCGCCATCGAGCGTGTTGTCGGTTCCGTCACCGACCAGCGAATCGCCGAAGGCCGAGCCGAGCACCGCCTCGATGCCGGACAGCACATCGCCCTCGGCATCATTGCCAAAGCCCTGGCCGGTCGCCAGATCCACCGTCACCGCGCCGGCCGCACCGGCATAACTGACCAGATCGATACCCGTCCCGCCGCTGAGCGTATCCGCGCCAGCACCGCCATTGAGCGAGTCGTTGCCCGCCCCGCCGTCAAGAATGTTGGTATTGGCATCGCCGATCAGCGTGTCGTCGAAGGCCGTGCCGATCACGCCCTCGATGCTCGACATCACATCGCCCTGGGCATCGCCGCCGGCACCGTTGCCGCTCGCCAGATTGATCGAGACAGCCACCGCAGAGGTTGCATAGTCGATGACGTCGATGCCGGCCCCGCCAACCACCGTATCGGCGCCGATGCCGCCGGCCAGCGTGTCGTTGCCGGCCCCGCCATCCAGCACGTTGGCATTGGCATCGCCGGTCAGCCGGTCAGCCAGACCCGAGCCGATGGCATTCTCGATCCCCGAGAGCACATCGCCCTGCGCATCCCCACCGCTGGCCGTACCGCTGGAAAGATTGAGCGTCACCCCGAACAGCGAGCCCGAATAGTCGACAGAATCGATGCCGGCGCCGCCGACCAGGCTGTCGGCATCGGCCCCGCCGACCAGCACGTCGTTGCCGGCGCCGCCGTTCAGCGTGTCAGCCCCCGCCCCGCCTTCGACCCGGTCGTCGCCGCTGCCGCCGTTCAGGCTATTGGCGCCGCCATCGCCGATCAGCGTATCGTCGAGCGCCGAACCGGTCAGATTCTCGATGCCGGAGATCACATCGGCCTGCGCATCGCCACCCGAGCCCACGCCGGTGACGAGGTTGATCGAAACCGCGCCCGCAGACGTGCTGTAGTCGGCGGTATCGACACCGGTGCCGCCGGAGATCGTATCCGCGCCGGCGCCGCCGTTCAGCGTGTCGTCGCCCGCCGCGCCATCGAGCAGATTGTTGAGGCCGTCGCCGGTCAGCGAATCGCCATGACTCGAGCCGATCACCGCCTCGATGCCCCAGAACGTATCGCCCTGCGCATCGCCGCCGGAAGCCAGGCTGGTGGCAAGGTTGACGGTGACTGCAGCGACAGACCCGGCATAGCTGACCGCATCCGAGCCCACCCCGCCGATCAGCGTATCGGCGCCCTGGCCACCGGTCAGTGTATCGTCACCCGCGCCGCCATCGATCTGGTTGGCCAGAAGGTTGCCGGTCAGGACGTCGTTGTAGGCCGAGCCGGTGACCGCCTCGATTCCGATCAGCACATCGCCCTGGGCGTCGTTGCCGGCACCGGCGACACCACCGAGATCAACGGTTACGCCACCGGCCGAGGAGGCATAGGAGGTTGCATCGAACCCTGCCCCGCCATCGATGGTATCGGCACCGGCAGCGCCGGTGATCTGGTCATCGCCCGCCCCGCCACTGAGCTGGTTGGCGTCGGCGTTGCCGGTGAGGGTATCGTTGTAGATCGTGCCGACGACATTCTCGATGCCGGACAGCACGTCGCCCTGGGCGTGACCACCGGCGCCGATGCCGGCGGCCAAGTTGATCGAAATCGAATCATTCGAGGCCGAGTAGTCGGCCAGATCCGCACCGGTCCCGCCCGCCAGCGTATCCGACCCGACACCGCCGACCAGCGTGTCGTCGCCCGCATTGCCGTTGAGGATGTTAGCGCCTGAATCGCCGGTCAGCCGGTCATTGCCGGCCGAGCCGCTCAGGTTCTCGATCTGGCTGAGCACGTCGCCCTGTGCATCGCCGCCGACACCGGTGTTGCCGAGAAGATCGACCGTTACCGCCAGTGCCGAAGCGCTGTAGTCGGCGGTATCGATGCCGCCACTGCCCACAAGGCTGTCGCCGCCCGCACCACCGGCGAGCACATCGTCGCCGGCTCCGCCGATCAGCGTATCGATGCCGCCACCGCCGAGCACCGTATCATCGCCGATGCCGGCGTTGATCTGGTTGGCATTGGAATCGCCGGTCAGGCTGTCGTCGAGGTTGGAGCCAAGCAGGTTCTCAAGACCCGAGAACGTATCGCCCTGTGCATCGCCGCCGAGGCCAGTACCGGCGGCCAGGTTGATGGTCACCGAACCGGAAGATCCGGTATAGTCCGCGGTATCGATGCCCGCGCCGCCGATCAGCCCGTCGGCGCCGGATCCGCCGACCAGCGTGTCGTCGCCCGCCCCGCCATCGAGGGTGTTGTTGCCGAGGTTGCCGATCAGGCTGTCCGCATAGACCGAGCCCTGCACCGCTTCGATGCCGGAGATCGAATCACCATCCGCATCGCCGCCGTTGGCGGTATTGAGCAGGAGGTTGACGGTCACGGCCGCATTCGACGAGGTGTAGTCGACGGTATCGTCGCCAAAGCCGCCGACCATCGTATCGGCCCCGGCGCCGCCGACCAGCGTGTCGTTGCCGGCCCCGCCGTCGAGCACGTTGGCGCCGGTATCGCCGATCAGCGAATCGGTGCCGGCAGTGCCGGTCAGGTTCTCGATGTCGATGAACACATCGCCTTCGGCATCGCCGCCCAGGCCCACATCGGTGAGCAGGCTGACGGTGACGGCCTGGCTTGAGCCGGAATAGTCGGCTGTATCCGTGCCGACGCCACCGACCAGCGTATCGGCACCGATGCCGCCGTTGAGCGAATCGTTGCCGAGGCCACCGTCGAGCACGTTGGCCGAGGCGTTACCGATCAGCGTGTCGTTCTGCGCCGAGCCGTTAAGGTTCTCGATGGCGTAGAACACATCGCCCTGCGCATCGCCACCGTTGCCGATGCCGGTGGCGAGATTGACGCTGACCCCGAGCAGCGAGCCGGAGAAGTCGGCCACGTCGATACCGTCGCCGCCGTTGAGCGTATCGACACCGGCCCCACCCGTCAGCGTATCGTTGCCGGCGCTGCCTTCGAGCACGTTGGCACCGGAATCGCCGGTCAGGATATCGTTGAAATCCGAGCCGCGCAGATTCTCGATCGACGTCAGCGTGTCGCCCTGCGCATCGGCACCCGAAGCGGTCCCGGTGGTCAGGTTGACGGTGACCGCCGCGCTGGATCCGGCGTAGTCGGCCATGTCGCTGCCGATACCGCCGTCGATCAGATCGGGCCCGGTGCCGCCGGTGATCGTGTCGTTACCGACGCCGCCGTCGAGCGTATCTGCGCCCGCGCCGCCCTCGATCTGATCGGAACCCGCCTGGCCGCTGATGACATTGCCGCCGGCATCGCCGATCAGGGTGTCGCCCTGCGAGGAACCACTGAGGTTTTCGATGCCGGAGAAGCTGTCGCCCTCGGCATCACCATAAGCGCCGACACCGGTCGCGAAATTGACACTGACCGCGCCGACCGAAGTGGAATAGTTCGCCGTATCGGTGCCCAGGCCACCGATGAGCGTATCGCTGCCGACGCCGCCGGCCAGCGTATCGTTGCCGGCGCCGCCGTCGAGCATGTTGGTGCTGGAATCGCCCTGCAGACGGTCATCGAACGAGGTGCCGTACACGCTCTCGATACCGGAGAAGCTGTCGCCCTGTGCCTCGCCGCCCACACCGGTGCCCGCCGCCAGATCCACCGTCACCGCCGTCGCGGAGGTGGAATAATCGGTGGTATCGATCCCGGCCCCGCCGATCAGCGTGTCGGCGCCGATACCGCCGATCAGCGTGTCATTGCCGGCCCCACCCGACAGTTCGTTGTTGCCTGCGTCGCCGGTGAGCGAGTCGGCTGAAGCCGAACCGGTGACATTCTCGATATTGAGGAACACGTCACCGATGGCATCGCCGCCGCTTCCGCTGCCCGACAGCAGGCTGAGCGTGACCCCGCTGTCCGACAGGCTGTAGTCGAGCGTATCGGCACCAGCACCGCCGTCGATGAGATCGCCACCCGAGCCGCCGGCGAGCACGTCGTTGCCCGCGCCACCGCTTAGGCTGTCGACTCCGGCCCCGCCGACCAGCGTATCGTCGCCGGCCTCGCCCTGCAGGAGGTTGTTGCCGATATCGCCAATCAGCTGATCGGCCTGCGAGGAGCCAATGACGTCCTCGATGCCGCTGAGGATATCGCCCTGGGCATCACCGCCTGAGCCGCCGCCGGTCTGCAGATTGACGGTAATGCCAGCAATCGAGGCCGAATAATCGACCGTGTCGCGGCCGACTCCGCCGGTCAGCGTGTCGGCGCCCGCACCGCCCACCAGCGAGTCATCACCCGCACCGCCATCCAGGATGTTGGCCGCAGCCGAGCCGCGCAGCGTATCGGAAGCCGACGAACCGGTCAGGCTCTCGATGCTGGCGAAGATGTCACCCTGCGCATCGCCACCCGTCCCGACGCCGGCGGCCAGATCGATCGACACCGCGCCCGCCGAGGTGCTGTAGTCGGCCGTATCGTTGCCGGCGCCGCCGACCAGACTGTCGTTGCCGGTGCCGCCGATGAATACGTCGTCGCCGCCGTCACCTATCAGCGTGTCATTGCCGGCATTGCCGACCAGCGTATCGGCTCCCTCGCCGCCGGCGAGCTGGTTGGTGCCGTCATCACCGGTAAGCTGATCGGCAAAGCCCGAGCCGGTGAGGTTCTCGATTCCGGCCAGCGAGTCCCCGCCGGCCTCGCCGCCGAGGCCGCTGTTGGTGACCAGATTGACTGAGACGCCGGTGAGGGCGGTCGAATAGTCCGCCGTGTCGATACCGTCGCCGCCGATCAGGCTGTCGGCGCCACCGGCGCCGCGTAGCGTATCGTTCCCCGCGCCGCCGACCAGTTCGTTGACATAGGAATCGCCGACCAGCAGATCGTTGAGCGCCGAACCATAGACGCTTTCAATGCCGAGCAGCACATCGCCCTGCGCATCGCCACCGCTCCCTGCGCTGTTACCGAGATCGACGCTGACCGCGATCGCCGAGCCGGAATAATCGACAACGTCGAGGCCAAGGCCGCCGACCAGCGTATCGGCACCGGTCCCGCCGACCAGCGTGTCGGCACCGTCGCCGCCGTCGATGCTGTTAGCACCGCTGTCGCCGAACAGGTGGTCCGAATAGGCCGAACCCGTCAGGTTCTCGATGCCCGAGAGCACATCGCCCTGCGCATCGCCACCAGCTGTCAGACCCGTGCTGAGATTGACGGTTACCGCGCCGTTCGAGAGCGAATAGTCAGCCGTGTCGGTGCCAACACCGCCGATGATCTGGTCGCCTTCCGCGCCACCCGAGAGAGTATCATTCCCTTCCCCGCCCTGCAGGGTATCGACGCCGAGGCCGCCGAAGATGGTGTCGTTCCCGCTGGCGCCGTCGATCAGGTTGGCGCTTGCATCGCCGGTGAGCTGGTCGCCACCGACCGAGCCGAACAGGTTCTCGATGCCCGAGAGCACATCACCCTGCGCGTCTCCTCCATTGCCCGCGCCGGACGCCAGATTGACGGTCACCCCGTCGATCGAGCCGGCATAGTCGATCGTGTCGACGCCGAGACCGCCGCTGAGCGTATCGGCGCCCGCACCACCGGTGAGCGTATCGTCGCCCGCCCCGCCGGCGATGAGGTTGGCACCGGCCGAACCCACCAGCGTATCGTTCAGCGCCGAACCGATAACGCCTTCGATGTCGAAGAACTGGTCACCTTCCGCCTCACCGCCCACACCGGTCGCGGTCGCAAGGTTGATCGACACCGCCGACGACGACCCCGAGAAATCCACCGAGTCGCTGCCCAGACCGCCGTTCAGCACGTCCGCGCCTGTGCCGCCGACCAGCGTGTCGTCGCCACTGCCGCCCAGCAAGGTGTCATCGCCGGCACCGCCGCGCAGCACGTCCGCGCCCGCCGCGCCATCGAGCACGTTGCCGCGCGCATCGCCCAGCAGCGTATCGGCCTGATTGGAACCGGTGACGTTCTCGATGTTGAGCAGGACATCGCCTTCGGCATCACCGTAAATCCCGGTGCCGCTGGTCAGATCCACGCTGACGGCATCGAGTGAGGCAAGGTAGCTCGCCGTATCCAGACCCGCGCCGCCTTCCAGCGTATCGGCACCGCCACCGCCTGCCAGCGTGTCGTTGCCGATTCCGGCATCGATGAAGTTGGCCACGGCGTTGCCGACCAGCATGTCCGCCTGCGCGGAACCGGTGATGTTCTCGATCTCGTTGTAACGGTCGCCATCCGCATCGCCGGTCTGGCCTTCGCCGGTCAGCAGGTTGACGGTAACGCCCGTTCCGGAGGCGGAATAATCGACCGTGTCGATGCCGCTGTCGCCCATCAGCGTGTCGGCCCCGGCGCCGCCGGTAAGGATATCGTTGCCGGACGCGCCCCTCAGCAGGTTGGCCGCGCCATCGCCGATCAACGTATCGGCGTTGATCGAGCCGGCAAGGTTCTCGATGCCACTGAGCACATCGCCGAGCGCATCGCCGCCAGCAGAAGCACCGCTGCCGAGGTTGACGCTCACCGCAGCCGCTGAACTGGAGTAGTCGGCTGTATCGATGCCGACCCCGCCCATCAGCGTATCGGCACCATAGGCACCGGTCAGCGTGTCATTGCCGATGCCGCCGATGAGCACGTTGCCCATCCCGTCGCCGGTCAGGATGTCGTTGAAATCGGAACCTTCGAGGTATTCGATGTCGTTGATGACGTCGCCCTGGGCATCGCCGCCAACGCCCTGCGTGCCGTCGAGCGCCACCGTGACCGCGCTTGCCGAGCCGGCATAGCTGGCAGTGTCGCTGCCATTGCCGCCGACCAGCGTATCGGCCCCGGCCCCGCCGATCAGCGTGTCGTTGCCCGAGTTGCCGACCAGCCGGTTGGCCAGCGCGTCACCCGTCAGGTGATCGGCCTGATTGGTGCCGTTGATGTTCTCGATGCTGGCGAACACGTCGCCCTGCGCGTCGCCGCCGCTGCCGGCGCCGGTCAGCAGGTTGATCGATACCGCGCTGTTGGATGCAGAATAATCGACCGTGTCGCTGCCCGAGCCGCCCGAAAGCGTATCGGCGCCCTGGCCACCCGACAGCGTATCGTTGCCGGAGCCGCCTTCGAGGGCGTTCGCCATCATGTTGCCGATGACAAGGTCGTTGCCCGCCGTGCCGATGACATTCTCGACACCGACCAGAAGATCGCCCTCCGCGTCTCCGCCCTGGCCGGAACTTGCCAGAAGGTCGACGGTGACCGCCTCGGAGGACGACGTGTAGTCTACCGTGTCGATGCCGCTGCCGCCCTCGATGGTGTCGGCCCCGGCACCGCCGACCACCATGTCGTTGCCCGCGCCAGCCAGGATCTGGTTGGCGGCACCGTCGCCGATCAGGGTGTCGTTTCGCGCCGAACCGACCACATTCTCGATCGAAGACAGGATGTCGCCGAGCGCATCGCCCGCCGAGCCGAGCCCGGTGCCGAGATCGACCGACACGCCTTCGGTGGAGCGCGAATAGTCGGCTGTGTCCGTTCCGAGACCGCCCAGCAGCGTGTCGGCGCCGCCTAGACCTTCCAGTGAATCGTTGCCGTCGCTGCCGCCGAGCTGATTGTTGCCGGCAGTGCCGATCAACTGGTCGGCAAAGCCCGAACCGGTGACATTCTCGATCCCGTCGATGACGTCACCCTGGGCATCACCGGCAAGGCCGGTGCCATTAAGCAGGTTGACGGTGACCCCGCGATCGGAGGTGGCGTAGTCGATGCTGTCGATCCCGGCGCCGCCGGTCAGCGTATCGGCCCCGGCACCACCGACCATGTAATCGTCACCGGCGCCGCCGTTGAGATTGTTCGCCGCCATGCTGCCGAGCAGCAGGTCGTCCTTGGCCGAGCCGAGCACAGCCTCGATGTCGCTGAGCACATCGCCTTCGGCATCGCCGCCGAGTGCGGTGTTGGTCGCCAGATTGAGCGTGACCGCATCCGCCGACGCCGAATAGTCGACAAGATCGTTGCCGGCTCCGCCAAACAGCGTATCGGCGCCGGTACCGCCGCTCAGCGTGTCGTCGCCGCCGCCGCCGTAGAGCTGGTTGGCGCCTGCATCACCTTCGAGCTTGTCGTGGAAGCCTGACCCTCGCAGGTTCTCGATGGAGATGAAGCGGTCGCCTTCCGCTTCGCCGCCGATCCCGCCGCCGCTTGCAAGGCTGGCGGCAATGCCGATGCTCGACGACGAATAGTCGACCGTATCGAGCCCCTCGCCGCCGGCCAGGGTGTCGCTGCCGACCCCACCCACCAGCGTATCGTTGCCGATCCCGCCTTCGAGCAGGTTGTCCTGTATGTTGCCGCTCAGGCTGTCGGCAAAATCGGAGCCGACCACATTCTCGATCGATTCCAGCACATCGCCCTGGGCGTCGCCGCCGGCGCCGGACTTCTCGGCCAGGTTGATCGTCACCGCCGAGGCGGAGGTGCGGTAATCGGCCGTATCGAGTCCGAGCCCGCCGACCAGCGTATCGGCGCCACCCGAGCCGCGCAGCGTGTCGTTGCCCGAACCGCCGTCCAGCACGTTGCTGCTGCTGTTGCCGATGAGCAGGTCTGTATTGGTCGAGCCGATGACGCCTTCGATCGATTCGAGTCGGTCGCCCTCCGCATCGCCGCCGGCGCTCAGGTTGGTGGCCAGATCCACCGTCACCCCGTCCACCGAGCCGGAGTAGTCAGCTGCATCCAGACCGCTGCCGCCGACCAGCGTATCCGCTCCTGCACCGCCCACCAGCGTATCGTTGCCGGCACTGCCGTCGAGCCGGTTGGCGCCGGCATCGCCGACAAGCCGGTCCTCGAAATACGAACCATCGAGGTTCTGGATGGATTGGAGAACGTCCCCGGCGGCGCTGCCGCCCGCTCCGCGCCCGGTGACAAGATCAACCGTCACGCCCTCGAAGGACTGCACGTAACTGGCGGTATTTGTCCCGCCGCCGCCGTTCAGCGTATCGGCGCCAAGGCCGCCCTGCAGGGTATCGTTGCCGGCTCCGCCGTCGATGATGTTGGCCTGTGCATCGCCGATCAGGCTGTCGGCGTAGTCCGAGCCGGTGATGTTTTCGAACCCGGAGATGACATCGCCTTGCGCCTGCCCGCCCAGGCCGCGCCCGACACCGAGGTCGACCGTGACCCCTGCATCCGATTCCGAATAGTCGAGATTGTCCTCGCCATCGCCGCCGCGCAGCGTATCGGCACCGGCACCGCCGGCAATGGTATCGTTGCCCTCGCTGCCGTTGAGCGCATTGTCGGCAGCATCGCCGATCAGGAGATCGTCGCCGAGTGAGCCGAGCACCGATTCGATCTCGATCAGCCGATCGCCCGTGGCATCGCCGCCGAACCCGACACCCGCCGCAAGGTTGATGGTCACGGCATCGGTCGAATCTTCATAGTCGACATGATCGAAGCCGGCTCCGCCCTTGAGCGTATCCGCCCCGACGCCACCGATCAGCGTATTGTTGCCGCCATCGCCCGCCAGCCTGTCGTCGAAGTCCGAACCGATCAGCGCTTCGATGTTCTGAATTGTGTCCTGCCGGGCAAAGCCGCCTTCGGCCGTGCCCTCGCCGAGATCGACGGTGACCGCGCTTTGCGACTTGGCGAACGAGACGAAGTCGTTGCCGTCGCCGCCGTCGATCGTATCGGAGCCCGCCGACGCATATATAATGTCCGCGCCCGCGTAGGCGACGATGGCGTTGCCGGCGGGCACCCGCGACAGCACCAGCGTGGTCTTCTGCGTCTGCGGATCAGTGAGAAGCGAATCCTCATCGCTGGTCGGATCGCCAACCGCGAACTGCTGCGAGCCGTTGATCTGGGTAAAGTCGCCGTTGCCCATGTCGACGAGCACACGGATGCCCAGCGTGAAATTGGCAAGGAAGCCCTTGTCGTCCTTCTTGGCCGCATCGTCCGGGATGACGTATTCCAGCTGCAGCTGCAGGTGGTTCGGATCGGTGGGGTCATCAAGCCCGACGATGAAGGAATTGCCGGTCTTGAGCTTCTGGCCATTGACGATGGAATATCCATCCGGCAGGCCGAAGATGACCGCCGAGGTGGCTTTCCAGCTGTCGACCGGCATGCCGATCTGCACATCGAGCAGGCGCGCGCTGGTACCCTTGCCGACGATGTCCGGGTTATCGGCATAGATGATGTCGGCCTTGGACGTGCCGCTGATGTCCTCAGCCTGCTGCTGGATGGCAAAGGCCGTATCGGTCTCGGCTTCCTTGACCGACAAGCCGCCGCCGATCTTGACACCACCGCCAGCAATGCGCTCCTGGCTGCGGGTCCCGATGCCGAGCAGCTTGATTTCGAGGACGGCTGCCTTGTCGTTGCCTTCCTCGGTCTTGTCCTCGGTCTTGGTCTGCTGGGCCGTATTGGGATTGACCGGGGCCTGGGCCTGCTGCGAGCTCGACGAAGAAGCCGGCGGTGAGGGCGGGTCCTGCGGCTGGGTGTATTTGGCGCGGATTCGCGCCTCTTCCTCGGCCAGCGACTTTTTCTGCAGGTTCGAGGTCAGGTCGTTGGCCGGCATGATTTTGCCGACCGGCGGAGGCGGATTGTCGGATTCGCCTGGCCCCGTGCCATTGCCCTTGGATTGACCGGGAACATTCGCTTTCGGCGAGGCGATGTCCTGGGGCGTTGCCGAGGTCAGCGTCAGGTTCGGCAGTTGCTCGGAAAGCTTGGTATCCTCGACCTTGGCGATGAAGCGCTGGGGATCGATCATGCCTTCGGAGAATTTCAGCTTCGGCGGCGAGGGCGTGATCAGCTCGTAGGCAAAGCCCGGCAGAATGATCTTGCCGTTGTCGGGAAACACCAGGATCGCATCGACGTCGAGGATGATGACCTTGGCGTCCTTGAGCGAGAAGGCAAAGTCCACCCGCTTGGCGGGACCGACGTCGACCACGCTGACGCCGTTGGCGTCCGGGCGCTGGACAACGATCGTTTCCCCGGTGGTGGCCGAGTTGGTGGTGACGATTTTGGACTGCCCCGGTTCCTGCGGGGCGATCTGTCCGGTCACATCCTGGTCGACGGCCGTTTGGCCCGGCTTGAGCACCGGCTTCTTGTTGCCCTGCTGGGCGGCCTGGATTTGATCTGACCCGGGCCCCGGCGCCCCCGCGCGCGTAAGGTCCTCGCGCGCGATGGGTCTGTCCTGCTGGGCAGCCTCGCCAGGGGCGGCGCCTTGAGACTTTTCGACCGGATTTGCCATGCCATTCTCCTAACGCCCCACCTCGGCGTCGGCCCGCTAACCCCGTCGGAAACCCCGAAAAAGGCCGGTTGCGGACCGATTCATCCACGATGGAGTCGATCACCGAGCAAAATGGCAGGGGTGTAGTTAAAATTCTTATAATGAAGAACATAGGTGAATACGCATCGTAAATGAATCTATACATAAATAATGCGAAGGCGGAATGAATCTATATAGAAATAAATTGATTAAAATTCCAAATATCAAACAAACATGCGGGCAAGTATACAGGAAGTTCCCCTCAGTTACCGGAAGATCGATAAATTCATTCCGCAGTAGAATCGGTATGTTTGGGGTTTCTCAAGATCGGTTTGCGCAGATGTTTCGATAGCGAAACAAAAAATCTCGCTTATTTTCAGTATCTTACGTCGAGCGTCTCGGAGGTGCCTCGCGGTGCGAATTTCAATGGGCCTGCCTGGCGAAGGTCCCGATCACGCACCCTCCGAACACGCGCCCTACGTACAGAACCAATGCGCGGCGGTTGCGCGTATGCTGCGGCAGTTGGCATACCAAAGGTCATTGAAAATGACTCTTTGGGATTCTGTCCTGAATTAATCGACCCATTGATACCAAAGGCCCCGGATGCTGACGCATGGGGCCTTTGGCATCACACGTCAAAGACGCGCCGCCTCAAGTCCATGGCAAGCGTTGTCTAGAGCATTTTCCGGCCAAGTGGATACCGGTTAGCCGAAAGAAAATGCTACAAAACAATGAGTTAGAGCGGTCGATCTGATTCATTCCGATCGGAAATCGCTCTAGTTCGACCGCCGCGAAGAGGGCGAAAACACGCCGGCAGACCAGACAAAGCCGCGCGGTGCAGCACAGAACGGCGGGGCCTGTTGCCGGAGATCTCCCTGCTCAAGCGCTGGACGCGCAAAAAGCCTCGCGGCGCCGAGCTGGTGCCGGGCGCCGCGAATTGAACTGAAGGTTCAGGGGTTAGGTAGTTCCGCGCTATTTCGCCGCCTTCTTGGTCGGCTTGGCGGCGCTCCCCGGCATCCGTCCGGTGAGCAGCACGGAGGTGAGGCGCCCCATCGAGGCCAGCACCGCATGCACGGCGCGCTGTTCCTCGAAGGTATTGGCAATCTCCGTGCGCCGGGCGGTATAGTAGGTGGTCTGGATATCGAGGAGTTCAAGCAACGTGCGTTTGCCGCCGCGGAACTGCTCGTCATAGAGCTGGCGCGCCTTCAGCGCCGTCTCCACATTGTCCTTGAGGCTGGCTGCCTTGGCGCGCGCCACATCGAGAATGCGATACTGCCGGCGGATGTCGGCCTCCACCTCGTCGCGATCGTTGCGCATCCGCATTTCGGCCTGCACCAGACGCGTGTTGAGCTGATCCATGAGGTTGGCGTGCAGCCCGCCGTCGAGGAACTTGTAGCGGAACACCACCATGCCCTTGGCGTCGATCTCGGTCTTGTCGTTGAGCGTGCGGTTGCCCTTGGCCACCACATCGCTTTCGAGCGACACCTTGGGCAGCACATTGGCCCGCTGCGCCTCGATTTCGTGCCGCGCCGCCCGGTAGGAGGCTTCCAGGGCCCGCACGCGCGGGTTGATCTCGGGCAATTGCCGGATCACCTCTTCCGGCACGCGCGGGATGACACGCGAATAGGTCAGGTCGTTGTGCAGGGTGCCGGGAACAGCCCGCACCAGACGCTTGAACCGGTCCGATCCGCTCTGCAGCTCCGAACGCGCATCGGCCACCGCCGACTGGCTGTCGATCAGCCGCGAGCGCACGCGCTTGATGTCGGCCACAGTGCCGTTGCCGTTCTTCTCGTTTTCGTCGACCAGCTTGACGATCTTCTCCAGCGCCACGACGTTCTCGCTTGCCGCTTCCAGCAGCGCGCGCTGTTCGAGGATTTTCAGATAGATGTCGGCAACCTGTCCGCTGACTGTCTCGGTCTGCTCCTGCAGCTTGAGCGCTTCAGAGTCGTAGAGCGCCGCGTTCTTGGCGACATCGGCCTTGGTCGCGCCGAAATCGTAGAGGAGCTGCTTGCCCGACAGCGATCCCTCGCCACGACCGGCGCCATAGGCGTTCTTGTCGGACCAGTACGGGCGGGTGCTGGAATCCGCGTAGTTGCCCGTCACCCCGTGGCCGATGGCAGCACGCCCGTCGAGCTGCGGGTAAAGCTGCGACCGCGCAACGCCGATCCCGGAGAGCGCATCGCGGATGCGCGCATCCGCGAGGTTGATCAGCGGGTGATCAATGAGAGCGATGCGCACCGCTTCCGAGATCGGACCGGAGAAGGCCGCGCTGTTGTCCTTGCGGCCCTTGTTTTCTTCGCTGGTGGCGCGCGACAACTTCGAAGGCCGCCGCCCATCGCTCAGGAGACGCTTGCGCTTGTCCTCTTTGGCTTCCGTGTCGGCTCGTGCCTCTGATTCCTTGGCGGCCTTCGTTTCCGAATCCTTGGCCGCCTTCGCCTCGGCATCCTTGGCATCTTTGGCGTCATTGGCCCGCGCTTCGCCGGATGCCTTGTCGTCGGCTGCCGGGGCGCTGCCCTTGCCAGTGTCCGCCTTGGTCTCACCGGCCGACGGGGCCGGCATCGACTGGACCGGCGGTTCCTGGCCCGGTGGCACCTGAATGGCCGGCGGATCATCGGACGGCAGCGTCGGCGCCTGGCCGGGCGTTGAATTGGTGATTTCCTGCCGCGACTTTTCAAGCGCGTCTGATCGCGGCGTGGCGATCTTTTCCGGCACGTCGACCCGTGTCAGCAGCTCCGCCCGCGGCCGTGTGAGCGAAATGGCCTTGGCCGGCCCATCGCAGGCCGCATTCGCCTCTTCGCTGACCGCACTGGTGCAGAGCTTGGCCTGCATATCGGTCGCCTTCATGCACCCGGTCAGCCCGAGGCCGAGCAGCATGACGACCGCCCCGCTGACTTGGGCAAGCGGCAACAGCCGCTGCCGATCCCGCTTGGGCGACACTTGCGTGTTCTTCTGACCAGTCGGATCCTGCCGGTACGGCACGCGCAACGCTCCGAATCGTGGGTAAATGCACCCTTAACCGCCGTTAGTTAATCGGTTCAGGGTTAACATTCGGTAAGTGGAGCGATTGATTTTGAAACGCATCTTGCGATGTGCTTGAAATAATTAAATTAATTAACTTTGCTTAAAATAAAATTAAACGCGATCAAATTCGAAAATATTATAGATTAGTACCTCAATATTCATCGAAGTTCTTGCAGTCGAGCGATTTTATATTTCTGTATTAAGACCGCTAGCGTGCAGACGTCACCACGTCATGCAAGGTTGACAAAGGATAAAGTCTGCCCCGCTCAGGTCAGGCCGGCGTAGGACTTTTCTTCGCGCAGTGTCGAGCCGAACAACCGGTTGAGTTCGGATTTCAGCGCCGCGCGGCGATCGTTGGTCTTGTAGACGGCCCGCGCAAGCTCGATGAAACGTGGCCCGAAATCCTGCACCTGCTCTAGCTCGCGGATGTCATCCTCGATGTCCCAGAGCGCTTCATTCACCGCCGTCAACTCATCCGCAAGCGCACGGGCTGCCTCGGCCTCCAGACCATGGGCCGCACAGACCGCCGCAAGCGCCGCGTGTTCCTTTTCGACATTGGCGCGCTTGGCGGCATCGGTGATGCGCCGGCGCTTGATCGAAAGGATGCTCAGCTTGTCGAGAAGTTCGCCGACCGAGACCGGCGTCATCGGCTGCACCCCGCCGGAGGCGCAAGCGCTCATCCGCCGGCGCACCTCACCGGCGATTTCGACAAAGGCGCTCCACCAGTCGCCTTGCGCCTTCTGGCGGATAAACAGCGCGCTCGGATACCAACGCGAATGGGTATGGCCCGGAATCCAGCGCCAGTCGGCGTCGCGCGCCTGCAGCGCAAAGATCACCGGCCGTCCCAGCGCGGCAGCAAGATGGGCGACCGCCGTATCGACTGTGACGACGAGATCGAGGCTCATCACCAGCGCGGCGGTATCGAGAAACGCATCCGGCCCGGCATCGAACTCCGGACCCGGCGTTTCGATCATTCGCCCGAATGGAACCGTCTCCATCTGATCGCTGCCGGCGCCATGCTGCAAGCTGATCAGCCGGACACCATCGAGCGCCGCGAGCGGAGCGAAGGCCGCCAGCGGCGCGGAGCGGCCGGCATCGACCGGCGCCTTCGGATTGCCCTGCCAGGCGATACCGATGCGATAGCCCTGCCCGCCGAGCCAGTCGCGCCAGCGCTCGACCCGCGCGGGCTCGGCGCTGATGTAGGGTGCATGGAGTGTCATGTCCTCGCTGGTCAGGCCCATCGCGCCCGGCAGGTTGAGCAGCGGCGTCCAGGCCTCGATGCCGGCCACGCTGCCCGCCACATCCATCGGCCGCAGCGTCAGCGGTGCTCCCATCGTCTCGATGATCCTGAACAGCCGCTTGTGGGTGACAAAGGTCACCTCGGTGCCGGAAGCCACCAGCCGTGGCAGGAAACGCATGTATTGCAGCGTATCGCCCATACCCTGCTCGTCGAGCACCAGCAGCGACTTCGGCGCCGGACCGCCGGTCCAGCGCGGCTTCTCGATCACCTCGCCCGAGGCCCCACGCACCGTGACGCGCGGCGGCTGATCCATGAAGTGGAAGCGGATGTCGAGCGCCGGCCATGCCTGCGCCCAGTCCTCAAGATAGAAGTGGCAGCGCATCAGCCCGATGGCGGCATAAAGATCGTGGGGCCGCTGGGCGAGGATGGTTCGATAGGCGCGCCGGGCCGCCTCGAAATGCCCGGCTTCCCGCGCCTCATGGGCCCAGCGGATAAAGGCGCGGTAATCCAGCTCGGCGCCCTCCGGCGGGGACGGCAGAGGATCGTGACGGTGCGGCAAAGTACTCATGGCTGGCCTGCCCGAGAATGCGGCCGCGGCGTGATCCGGGCCGGAAAGGTTCCGTTTACCAGAGCAGGCTAGTGGTTAAGGGACTGTAAAAGTCGGCGATTCTCTGGGCTGGAACCTTCATGCGGATTTTATTCGTCCATCAGAATTTTCCCGGGCAATGGGTGCACCTCGCCCGCCATTACGCGCGCACCGGACACGAAGTGGTGGCGATCCGCGATCAGGCAAATCCGAAAAAGGATTTTGTCACCACCGCCGCCTATGGCTTCAAGCTTCCCCAGTGGGGCAAGAACCATCCGGTACCCTATGCCGCCCATTTCGAGGAACGCGTGGCGCGCGCCGAAGCGGTCGGCATCGCCGCCATCGAACTGAAGAAGCGCGGGTTCGAGCCGGATCTGATCGCCGGGCACGGCGGCTGGGGCGAGAGCCTGTTCCTGAAGGAGGTCTGGCCCAACGCCCGCTCGATCCTCTATGCCGAGTTCTGCTACCGCACCCATGGCGCAGATACCGATTTCGACCCCGAGTTCCACAAGCCCAACATCCGCGCCCAGTTCAACACTGCGGCCAAGAACGCGGTGATGTTCACCGCCCTGGCCTATGCCGACCGCGGCCTTGCCCCCACCTACTGGCAGCGCGACGGCTTTCCCGAGCACATGCGTTCGCATATCGAGGTCATCCACGATGGCATCGACACCGACGCGATCCGGCCAGATCCATCCTGCCGCGTCTCGATCGGCACCGACCGGCTGGTGTTCGCGCCCGGCGACGAGGTGGTCACCTTCGTTTCGCGCAACCTGGAACCCTACCGCGGCTACCATATTTTCATGCGCGCGCTGAAGAAGGTGCAGAAGCTGCGCCCGAAGGCGCATGTGGTCATCATCGGCGCCGACGGCGTGTCCTACGGCCGCAATCCGCCCGAAGGGCAGACCTGGAAGAAAATTTTTCTCGACGAGGTCAAGGACGGGCTCGACATGAGCCGCATCCATTTCGTCGGCCGCATTCCCTATGCCAGCTATCTGAGCCTGTTGCAGATCTCGATGGCCCACATCTACCTGACCTATCCCTTCGTCCTGTCCTGGTCGATGCTGGAGTCGATGGCGGCGGGCTGCCTGGTGATCGGCTCCAAGACCGCCCCGGTCGAGGAGGTCATCGAGGACGGCAAGAACGGCCTCCTCGTCGATTTCTTCGATGTCGACGGGCTCGCCGATGCCATCGTCATGGCGCTGCGCAAACCCGGCAAGTTCAACCCGATCCGCCGCAAGGCGCGCGACACGATCGTCAAGAACTACGATCTGAACGCGGTCTGCCTGCCCAGGATGCTCGACTTCTTCGGCCGCGTCGCCGGCAAGCAGGGCTGATCGACGCCCCTTGCAGGGGGGGGCTGGACCTGCTGCCCCGCGCCCGCCACAATTGTGCGGCAATGACGCGCCCGCAATTTCGGGGGGAGGCAGCGACCCATGGCTTTCGACGATCTCAACCGGCCCTTCACCAAGTCCGAGATGGAGGCGATGCGCCGCGCCACCGGCGAGCAGAACGCCATCCTGAGCGAGACGCTGGCGCTGTTGCGCCGGCTCGCCCGCAAGCTGCCCTTTGCCGAGGATGCGCTCGCGCTCTACTACTGCGCGCGCGATCCCTTGACCGAGGTGCGGGTCAAGCTGACCATTCTGGCGGGGCTTGCCTATCTGGTCATGCCGGTGGACATGGTGCCGGACGTCCTGCCAGTTTTCGGCTTTGGCGATGATGCGGCGGTGCTGGCAGCGGTGGTTGCCAGCGTGCGCAGCGCCATCACCGACCTGCACCGGGGCAAGGCGCGCGACACGCTCGCCGATTTCGACAAGACCTGAAGCCGTGCACGCCCCCCGCCGGGGAGCGCGTGGGGATGACTGCCCCCCGGCTCTTGCGCATGCATTGGCCGGCGTCGCAACCTCGGCTAAGAAGAATCAGATCCGCGCGCACCCTGCGGGTCCCAACGTGGATAGGCTGATGGCATCTTCCCCTTCCCTTTCGATCGTGCTGGCCCTCTGCGCCCTCTGTGCCGCGCCCACGCTTGCCGCCGCTCAGGCCCGCAAGAAGAACGAGGCGGAGACCAAGACCGCAGCGAGCGGCACCTTCCTGGTCGCCACCTATGGCGACTGGGGCGCCTATGTCTCGGGCAAGGACAAGACCAAGGTCTGCTATGCCCTGTCCCAGCCCAAGGAGCGCCTGCCCAAGGGTCTGAACCGCGATCCTGCCTACATGTTCATATCCAACCGGCTCGGCGACGGGGTGCGCAACGAGGTCTCGCTGATCATGGGCTTTCCGCTGAAAGCGGGCGCGGCAGCCACGGCCACGGTTGGCAGCGCCAGCTTCCAGATGCTGACCAAGGACAAGAGCGCCTGGCTGAAGAATGCCGCCGAGGAAGCCCAGATGATCGAGGCGATGAAGAAGGGCAATGCGCTTATCGTCAAGGCAAGCTCCCTCAAAGGCAACGAGACCACCGACCGCTATTCGCTCTCGGGCCTCGCCCAGGCGATTGAACGGGCGCAGAAGGAATGCCCCTGAGCCGCCGCAGGGCTGCGCCGGCCGATGACGCGGCAATAGAATTCTGCTAAGCGGCGCCGATGAGCGTTGCAGCAACCCTTGAGAAAACCCCGGTGAGCGTGGCTCCGGCCGCGCTGATGAACGCCGACCGGCGCCTGTCGCTGGTCGGTCTGACCCGTGACACCCTTGCCCGCGAACTCACCGCCTCAGGCATTCCCGACAAGGAATTGCGCATGCGGGTGGCCCAGCTCTGGCAGTGGATCTACGGGCGCGGCGCCACCGAATTTGCCGGTATGACCAACATCGCCAAGGCATTGCGGGCCCGGCTGGAAACGCATTTCACCCTTGATCGACCCGAGATCGTCACCGAGCAGGTCTCCGCCGACGGCACCCGCAAATGGTTGCTGCGCATGCCGGCGACCGGCCCGCTCGACAAGGGCGCCGAGATCGAATGCGTCTATATTCCCGAAACCGACCGCGGCACGCTCTGCGTATCCAGCCAGGTCGGCTGCACGCTCAATTGCACTTTCTGCCACACCGGCACCCAGAAGCTGGTGCGCAACCTGTCGGCCGCCGAGATCGTCGCCCAGGTCATGGTCGCCCGCGACCGGCTCAACGACTATCCCGGCCGTCCGCCCCTTGATGGTGCCTTTGTGCCCACCGATGGCGGTCGCCGCGTCACCAACATCGTGTTCATGGGCATGGGCGAGCCGCTCTACAACACCAACGCGGTCTGCGATGCCATCGGCATCCTTACCGACGGCGAGGGGCTGCAGCTGTCGCGCCGCAAGATCACCGTGTCGACCTCCGGCGTGGTGCCGGAGATCGGCGCCCTTGGCTCTGCCACCAATGCCATGCTGGCGATCTCGCTGCACGCCACCAACGATCCCCTGCGCGACCGGCTGGTGCCGCTCAACCGCAAATACCCGATCGCCGAGCTGATGGACGCCTGCCGCGCCTATCCCGGCCTGTCCAATGCCCGCCGCATCACCTTCGAATATGTGATGCTGAAAGGGGTCAACGACAGCCCGGCCGAAGCGCGCGCGCTGGTGCGCCTGCTGAAAGGCATTCCGGCCAAGATCAACCTGATCCCCTTCAATCCCTGGCCGGGCACGATCTATGAATGTTCGGACTGGGAGACGATCGAGCGCTTTTCGCAGATCGTCTTCGACGCCGGCTACTCCTCGCCCATCCGCACCCCGCGCGGCCGCGACATCCTCGCCGCCTGCGGCCAGTTGAAGAGCGAGACCGAAAAGCTGCGCGCCCGCGCCCGCCTGATGCTGGAAGAACAGCTGGCCCTCGGCGCCGACTGATACCAAAGGTCATTGAAAACGACGCTTTGGGATTCTGTCCTGAATCTATCAACCCATTGAGTGTTTTTGATAAATTCAGGTCCGTTCAAAGGCCCCATGCGTCAGCATCCGGGGCCTTTGGTATCAGGCGCTGCCGGCGACCGCGTTATTTGCCCTGCGTGGCCAGGATCGACACGGCGAAGGCGCCGAAAACCCCGGCGAAAGTGTAGTCGATGGCGCGGACCACCTTCGGCCGCACCTTCAGCGCACCGATCAGCCGTTCGGCGCCCAGAATCATCAGGATCGCCAGCGGGATCGAGAACACCACGAAATACAGGCCGAGAAACATCAGCTTGCCGGTCGCGTGCGGATCGGCGGCGCTGACGAACTGCGGCAGGAAGGTGATGAAGAACAGAATCACCTTCGGATTGGTCAGGTTGACCCCGAGACCGAGCATGAACACCTTCTTCAGGTCCGGCTGCTCACGCGCCTCATTCCGGATCGACAGCGAGGAACCGTTACGGACGGCATCGACCGCCAGATAGAGCAGATAAAGCGCGCCCAGCACCTTGATGACCGTGAACGCGGCGGCGGAGGCCGCGATCACCGCCGACAGCCCCAGCGCCGCCGCCAGCGTGTGGAAACACGCACCCGTCAGCGCCCCAGCCATCGAGGCGATGCCCGCCCAGCGCCCGCCGGAGATGGTCTTGGCCAGGAACAGGCTCATGTCCGGCCCCGGCGTGACGAACAGCACGAAGCAGGCCAGTGTGTAGGACAGAAGGATCGCAGGTTCGGGCAGAAAGCTCATCGTTGACTCGCATGCATTCAGCGGCGTTCATTGTGCCCGGCAGGAACTCGGAAAGCCACCCGATTTGCGCGCCGAAGGGAGTTTGCCATGTCGTTTGCGCTTGTCCGCGCCCTCAGCCTTTGCGCCGGGCTCGTCGCCGTGGGGCCGGCTGCTGCCCAGGGCGCGCCTCCCGGCACGCCCGGTGCCAGCCAGGCGCTTCTGTCCGATACAGGCCGTCTGCTGCCGGCCAAGGCCCGCAACGGCATGGTGTCGAGCCAGGAGGCGCGGGCGACCCGCATCGGCGTCGATGTCCTGCGACAGGGCGGCAATGCGGTCGATGCCGCCGTTGCGGTGGGGTTCGCGCTGGCGGTCACGCTGCCGCGTGCCGGCAACATCGGCGGCGGCGGCTTCATGCTGGTGCATCGCGCCGCCGACCGGGCGACGGTCGCCATCGACTATCGCGAGACCGCCCCGGCGGCAGCGACCGCGACCATGTTCCTCGACGACAAGGGCCAGCCGGTCGCGCAGAAATCGCGCGATTCCGGGCTGGCAGTCGGCGTACCCGGCACGGTGCGCGGCCTCGCCCATGCCCATGCGCGTTACGGTTCGGGCCGTTTCTCGCTGGGCCAGTTGCTCGCTCCCGCCATCGCCCTCGCCCGCGACGGGATTCCGGTGGCCGATGATCTGGCCGATTCGCTGCCCGCCGCCGGCCGGCTCGCCAAACATGCCGCCAGCCGCGCCATCTTTTTCCGCGACGGCCGCCCGCTCGGGCCGGGCGATACTCTGGTGCAGACCGATCTGGCCACCACCCTGACCGCGATTGCCCAGAACGGGCCCGATGCCTTCTACACCGGTCCGGTGGCTGAACGCCTGGTTGCCGCGGTACGCACCATCGGCGGCGTCATGACCCTGCAGGATCTGGCCGGCTATCGCGTCCAGGAGCGGGCGCCGGTGCGCGGCAGCTACCGCGGCCACGAGATCGTCTCGATGCCGCCGCCGTCATCTGGCGGTGTGCACCTCGTCCAGATCCTCAACATTCTCGAAGGTTTCGACCTCAAGGCCGCCGGGGCCGGCGCTGCCGACACCCTGCATGTGCTGGCCGAGGCCATGAAGCCCGCCTATGCCGACCGCGCCAGCTTCCTCGGCGATCCCGACCGGGTGAAGGTTCCGGTCAAGGGCCTGACCGGCAAGCCCTATGCGGTGATCCAGCGCGGCGGCATCGATCCCATGCGCGCCCGCCCCGCCGCCGAGATCAAGGCCGGCGACCCCTTGCCCTATGAAAGCGACCAGACCACGCATTATTCGATCGTCGACCGGGACGGGAACGCGGTTTCCAACACCTACACGCTCAATTTCTCCTACGGTGTCGGGCTGGTGGCCGAAGGCACGGGCGTGCTGCTCAACAACGAGATGGACGATTTCTCGGCCAAACCCGGCGCCCAGAACGCCTACGGGCTGGTCGGCTCGGAGGCAAATTCCGTGGCCCCCGGTGCACGGCCGCTGTCGTCGATGACCCCGACCTTCGTGTTTCGCGATGGCCGGCTGCTGCTGGTCACCGGTTCGCCCGGCGGCAGCCGCATTATCACCACGACCCTGCAGATCATCTCCAACGTGATCGACCACGGCATGAATCTGGCCGAGGCCGTCGCCGCCCCGCGCATCCATCACCAGTGGCAACCGGATTTCCTTCTGACCGAGACGGGCCTGTCGCCCGACACGCTCCGCCTGCTGGAGGCCAGGGGGCACAAGGTCAGGGTTGGTTCGACCTCGGGGTCGGCCAGTTCGGTGCTGGTGGTCCCGCACGGGCTGGAAGGCGCCGCCGATCCGCGCCAGCGCGGCACTCTCGCCGAAGGTTTTTAGAGCATTTTCCGGCCAAGTGGATACCGGTTGGCGACAAGAAATGGCGACAAAACAACGAGCTGGAGCACCGTTTTGTTTCCGTCAAAACACAACCCGCTCTGATCAACGAGGCGCTTCGGCGGCGCCGAGAATGGCACCCGGCTGATCGAGGCCGCCGCTCTGGATCAGCACGGCGAACCCCTCGCGCTCGTTGCTGACAGCCTCGGTCGGCAATGGCAGCTCGACCGTCTCGCCCGCATAGCGCCCGAGTTCGTGGATGGAACGGACGACATTGGCGTAGCGATTGCTGCGCCCGGAATTCTCGCCGCGCCCGATGGCCACGATCAGACTGCGCTCGAACCGCATCAGCAATACCTGCCCGGCGGCCCCGCCCTTTGGCAGTGCCACGTGCCAGCGACCCTCCCGCAGCGCCAGAACAGGCGCGATTCGCATCGCGCCAGCCCGTTCGCTCACCGCCCGTGCCTGTTCGATACTGCCGAGATCCCCGCCCGGCACATGCGCGGTGCCGTTGACCACGGCCTGCGGCGTATAGATGGAACGGTCGCCGCGCACCTTGGAATAGTGCTTCTGACGATCCGAAAACACCTTCTGAGCCAGCGTGTCCTTCCAGCCCAGATGATCCCAGATGGTCACCGGCAGGGTCAGCGCCAATGTGCCCGGTTCGCGCGCCAGGGTCACGAACAGCGCATCGGCCGGCGGGCAGGCCGAGCAGCTCTGGCTGGTGAACAGTTCCAGCACCGACTGGACCGGCAACCCGCGCGTAGGTTCCCCCGCCCAGCCGATCGCCGGGGCGAGCACCCCCACCAGAACCATCGCCATGCACCGCCGGTCGATCATCGCTAGAGACTGAGCCTCCCTCATGACCTCTCCAATACCCGCCCGGCCGCCGCGCGGCCAGTCACAAGCCGGTGTGCGGCTCCGTGAGCGCCGGGCGACAAAAAGCCGCCGCCGGAACCCCGGCGGCGGCCCATTGCTGTCGGACCTGCCAGCTTACGCGGCAAGACCGCGCAGCACGTAGTGCAGGATGCCCGCATTCTTGAAATACTCGATCTCCTCGGCCGTATCGATGCGGCAGATGATCGGCACCTTCTTCACCGACCCGTCGGAGGAAGTGACGACTGCCGTCATCTTCTGGCGCGGCTTGATCGAGGTAACGCCCTCGATTGCCACGGTCTCGTCCCCCTTAAGGCCAAGGCTCTGCCAGCTCGTGCCCTCTTCGAACACGAACGGGATGACGCCCATGCCGACGAGGTTCGAGCGATGGATACGCTCGAAGCTCTGCGCGATCACCGCCTTGACGCCCAAGAGGTTGGTGCCCTTGGCCGCCCAGTCGCGCGAGGAACCGTTGCCATATTCGACACCGGCGAAGATCACCAGCGGCACCTTGGCTGCCTGATACTTCATCGAGGCGTCGTAGATCGACATCTCCTCCTTCGACGGATAGTGGATGGTGTAGCCACCCTCGCGCCCGTTCGGCCCCATCATGTGGTTCCTGAGGCGGATGTTGGCGAAAGTGCCGCGCATCATCACCTCATGGTTGCCACGCCGCGTGCCGTACTGGTTGAAGTCGGCCACCTCGACCTTGTTGTCCATCAGATACTTGCCGGCGGGCGAGGCTGCCTTGATCGAGCCGGCCGGCGATATGTGGTCAGTCGTGATCTTGTCGCCGAGCAGGGCGAGCACGCGCGCGCCCGCAATGTTGGTGACCTGGTCCGGCGTCTTGGTGATGCCCTGGAAATACGGCGGGTTCTGCACATAGGTCGACTTGGCATCCCAGGCATAGGTCTGGCCTTCCGGCGCCTTGACCTTGGCCCAGTTCGCATCGCCCTTGAACACGTCGGCGTATTTCTCCTTGAAGATCTTCTTGGTCACGAACTTGGCGATGAAGTCCTGGATTTCCTTGGAGGACGGCCAGATGTCCTTGAGGAACACCGGATTGCCCTTCTTGTCGGTGCCGACCGGCTCCTTGGTCAGGTCCATCGTCACCGAGCCGGCGAGCGCATAGGCGACCACCAGCGGCGGCGAGGCGAGATAGTTGGCCTGCACGTCCGGCGAGACGCGACCTTCGAAGTTGCGGTTGCCCGACAGGACGCCCGCTGCGATCAGGCCGTTGTCGTTGATCGCCTTGGAAATCTCCGCCGGCAGCGGACCCGAGTTGCCGATGCAGGTGGTGCAGCCGAAGCCGACGAGGTTGAAGCCAATCTTGTCGAGATCCTTCTGCAGGCCGGAATTGGCGAGATACTCCGCCACCACCTGCGATCCCGGCGCCAGCGACGTCTTGACCCACGGCTTCTGCTTGAGACCCTTGGCCACCGCGTTGCGGGCGAGCAGGCCGGCGGCGATCAGCACCGAGGGGTTGGAGGTATTGGTGCAGGAGGTGATCGCGGCAATCGTCACGTCACCGTGGCCAAGCGTGTAGTCCCTGCCCTCGACCTTGACCCGGCGGGACATCTCGGCGCCCTTCTTGTAGTCGTTCTGCATCGCATCGGCAAAACCCTTGGCGACGTTCTCGAGCGCGACGCGGCCCTCAGGCCGCTTCGGCCCGGCGAGCGAGGGCACCACCGTGCCAAGGTCGAGTTCCAGCGTGTCGGTGAACACCGGATCGGGCGAGGACTTGGTGCGGAACATGCCCTGCGCCTTGGCATAGGCTTCCACCAGGGCGACGCGGGCCGCCTTGCGGTTGGTCATGTTGAGGTAATTGATGGTTTCCGCGTCGATCGGGAAGAAGCCGCAGGTGGCGCCGTATTCGGGGCCCATGTTGGCGATGGTGGAGCGATCGGCGAGCGGCATGGTGTTGAGGCCGGGGCCGTAGAACTCGACGAACTTGTTGACCACGCCCTTCTTGCGCAGCATCTGCACGACGGTGAGCACCAGATCGGTGGCGGTGACACCTTCCTTCAGCTTGCCGGTGAGCTTGAAGCCGATCACCTCAGGCAGCAGCATCGACTGCGGCTGGCCGAGCATCGCCGCCTCGGCCTCGATGCCGCCGACGCCCCAGCCCAGAACCGCGAGGCCATTGACCATCGTGGTGTGCGAGTCGGTGCCGACCACGGTATCGGGATAGGCGACCTCGACCGTGGCCGTGGTCTTGCCCTTCTTCACCTTCTCCTTGCGGGTCCACACGGTCTGAGCCAGATACTCGACGTTGACCTGATGGCAGATGCCGGTGCCGGGCGGCACCACGCGGAAGTTGTTGAACGCGCCCTGGCCCCACTTGAGGAACTTGTAGCGCTCCTGGTTGCGCTGATATTCGAGGTCGACGTTCTGCTTGAACGCCTTGGCCGAACCGAAGGCGTCGACGATCACCGAATGGTCGATGACCAGATCGACCGGCACCAGCGGGTTGATCTTCTTGGGATCCCCGCCGAGCGCTTTCATGCCGTCGCGCATCGCGGCGAGATCGACCACCGCCGGCACGCCGGTGAAGTCCTGCATCAGCACGCGCGCCGGGCGGAAGCCGATTTCCTTGCCGGCCCTGCCCTTGTCCTTCAGCCAGGCCGCCACCGCCTCGATATCGGCCTTGGTCACCGTGGTCCCGTCCTCGTGGCGCAGCAGGTTCTCAAGCAGCACCTTCATCGAGAACGGCAGCGCCGCGATGCCGGCAAGGCCGTTCTTCTCGGCCGCCTTCAGCGAGTAATAGACATAGGACTTGGTGCCGACCTTGAGGGTCTTGCGGGCTTTGAAGCTGTCGATCGAGCTCATGTTTGGACCGTTCCTGCGAGGGCGCGAAGGCCGGGCAGGCGGAAAGCCGGCGACCTTGCGAGAGTTTCTGTCACGCGCCGTCCGGGAGTGCCCGGCCCGCGTGGGTGACCACCCGGCGCAACAGCGGTTGGCTATAGAACATTTCTTGTGTTCGGGCTACACGCACAAAAGTCGATGAATCCTACCCTTCCTCCCCGCGAGTGCCATGCCGCAACCCTTCGCCCCGATCTCCCTCAGCATCCGTAATCTCGGCTGCCGACGTGGCGGCCGGATGCTGTTTTCGGGTGTCGATGTCACCCTTGCGCCGGGCGATCTGGTCACGCTGACCGGCCCGAACGGCGCCGGCAAGTCGACGCTGATGCGCATCATCGCCGGGCTTTCGCCGCGCGAGGAAGGCACGGTCGACCTCGACGGCGGGGAGGCCGACAACGACCCTTCGACGTATCTGCACTATCACGGCCACCGTGAGGGCCTGCGCGAGGCGCTCACCGCCTGGGAGAACCTGGCCTTTGCCACCGCCCTCTACGGCGGCAGGGAGGCGGCGGTCATGCCGGCGCTGGAGCGGCTCGGCGCCCGCCGCTTCGCCGAACTGCCGGTGCGGGTGCTCTCCGCCGGCCAGCGCCGCCGCGTCGCGCTGGCCCGGCTGCTGGCAGCGCCACGGCCGATCTGGCTGCTCGACGAACCCCTGGCCGCGCTCGATGTCGCCGGCCAGGAGCTGATCGCCCGGCTGGTCGGCGAGCATTGCGCGATGGGCGGAGCGGCGCTGGTGGCCACCCACCAACCGCTCGGCATCGAAGGTCGCGCGCTCGCCCTCAGGGGCTTTCAATGATCCGTGTGCTGGTCGCCATTCTCGTTCGCGAATTGCGCCTCGCCGCCCGCATAGGAGCCGGCGTCGAGCTTGGCATCATGTTCTTTCTCATCCTGATCTCGGTGATGCCCTTCGCCCTCGGCCCCGACCAGAAGCTGCTGTCGCGCCTTGCGCCCGCCATCCTGTGGATCGCCGCGCTGCTGGCGACACTGCTCGGTCTCGACCGCCTGCTGCAGGCCGACGAGGAGGACGGCGTGATCGACGAGATGCTGCTCAGCGCCTGCCCGCTTGAGGTGATCGTCTTCGCCAAAGCACTGGCCCACTGGCTGGTCACCGGCTTGCCGCTGGCCCTGCTCGCCCCGCTGCTCGGCGTAATGCTGGCGATCGCGCCCGCTGCCATGCTGCCGCTGGCGCTGGCCCTGCTGATCGGCACCCCGGCGCTTACCTTCATCGGGTTGATCGGCGCCGCGCTCACCGTGACCTTGCGCCGGGGCGGCCTCTTGCTGTCGGTGCTGGTGATGCCGCTCACGGTGCCGACCCTGATCTTCGGCGTCGCCGTGGTGCGCGAAGCTGCCGAAGGCCGCAGCTTTGCAACACCGCTGTCGCTGCTGACCGGCATCAGCCTGATCGCGCTGGTGGTCTCCCCCATCGCCGCCGCTGCCGCGTTGCGGCTGACGCGCGGCTGACGGCGTTTGATCCGGATCATCGGCAGATGCATTGAAAAGCCGGGCGATTGCCCGTAGATGATCGCTCATGAACGAACAGCCCGCTCCGCGCAGTGACGGCCTGGCCGCGGCCTTCTGGTCGCTCGCCAACCCCGGCCGCTTCATGCAGTATTCGGCCGCAATGCTGCCCTGGCTGGCCGCGATCACTGCGGCCCTGATGGCCTATGGGCTCTACAAGGGCATTTTCGTCGCTCCCGCCGATTACCAGCAGGGCGAGAGCATGCGGATCATGTATATCCATGTGCCGGCGGCCTGGATGGCGATGGGCGTCTATTCGATGATGACCCTCTCCGCGCTCGGCACGCTGGTCTGGCGTCATCCGCTTGCCGATGTGTCGCAGAAGGCGGCGGCGCCGATCGGCGCCACATTCACCGCCCTCTGCCTGATGACCGGCTCGCTGTGGGGCAAGCCGACCTGGGGCACCTGGTGGGAATGGGATGCCCGCATGACCTCGGTATTGGTTCTGCTGCTGATCTATTTCGGCATCATCGCGCTGTGGCGGGCCATTGACGAACCGCTGCGCGCCGCCCGTGCCGTCGCCATCATGACGCTGGTCGGTGCCGTCAACCTGCCGATCATCAAGTTTTCCGTCGACTGGTGGAATACCCTGCACCAGCCGGCGAGCGTGTTCCGCCGGGGCGGGCCGACCATCCATCCCGCCATGCTGGAGCCGCTGCTGGTGATGGGGCTGGCCTTCGCCCTGCTGTTCGGCTGCCTGCAGATCGTACGCATGCAGGCCGAGATCATCAATCGCCGGGCCGACCGGCTGGCCCTCAGACAGGCGACCGGAGAGGCGTGACATGCCCGATTTCGGACCTCAGGCGGGATATATTCTGGCGGCCTACGGACTGTTTGCCCTCGGTCTCGGCGTGCTGATCGCTGCCTCGCTGGCGGCACGTGCCGCTGCCCGCCGCCGACTTGCACGGCTCGAAGCCGAAGGAGAGCGCCGGTGAGCGGACCCGACCTCGACCCGTCGCAAACCAGCGGTCGCGCCGGTTGGGCCGTGCGCCTGCCGGTGATCCTGTTCGCGGCGCTGGCGCTGTTGTTCTTGTTCCGGCTGTTCACGGGCGATCCGCAGAAGCTGCCGTCGGCGCTGATCGGCAAGCCTGCCCCGGTCACCCGGCTGGCCCCGCTCCCCGGCCTTGTCGCCGACAGCGCGCCCGTTCCCGGCATCGAGGCCGCTGCCGCGCCGGGCAAGGTGACGGTGCTCAACGTCTTTGCCTCCTGGTGCGGCCCGTGCCGCGACGAGCACCCCGCGCTGATGGATCTCGCCAGGATCATCAAGGACAGGAATGTCCGTCTCATCGGCCTCAACTACAAGGATCGCGATGCCGACGCGCTGAAATTCCTCAAGGATCTCGGCAATCCCTACAGCGCAGTCGGGGTCGATGCCGGCGGACGCATGGGGATCGACTGGGGCGTTTACGGCGTGCCGGAAACCTTCGTGGTCAGGGCCGACGGCACCATCGCCTACAAACATGTCGGCCCGCTGTCGGCCGAAACGCTGAAATCGAAGCTTCTGCCGGAGATCGACAAGGCCGCGCGGCCCTGACTTTGGGCCGGATGGTTCAGCCGTTGCCGCCGTCCTTCGGCCCATGCCGCATCAGCAGCGGCGTCTGCGCCAGCGCAAACGCCATGGTGATCGGCATCACCCCCCAGACCTTGAAGGCCACCCAGAAATCGGTCGACTGCGTGCGCCAGACGATCTCGTTGATGAGCGCGAGGAACAGGAAGAACAGGCCCCAGCGCAGGGTCAGCTTCCACCAGCCTGCCGCGTCGAGTTCGAACACCGCATCAAGCGCATAGGGCAACAGCGGCTTGCCGAACGCCAGCCCGCCGAGCAGCACCGCCCCGAACAGCGTGTTGACGATGGTCGGCTTGAGCTTGATGAACGTATCGTCCTGGAAGAACAGCGTCAGCCCGCCGAACACGAAAACGACGACACCCGAGACCAGCGGCATCACCGGGAGCCGGCCGGTCAGTCTCCGGGTCAGTACCAGCGAGACCAGCATCGCCGCCATGAATACGGCGGTAGCGATCAGGATACCGCTTTGCGGCCCCGTCGCGAGGCTCTCGCCCAGCACCTTGGCCACCAGCGGGCGGAACAGGTCCGGCTTGGAATTGGCCAGAAAGAACAGCACAAGCGGCCCCATCTCGAGGGCGAGCTTGAGAAGCGGATTTTCCTTCGATCCGGCAGGGGTGTCGGTCATGGCTCAGTCCAGTCCGGCGATGGCGCGGGCAAAATCGCGCGCCGTGAACGGCTCCAGATCGTCGCTGCCCTCGCCGACGCCGATGTAATGCACGGGTAGACGGTACTTGTCGGCGATGGCGCAGAGAATGCCGCCGCGTGCGGTCCCGTCGAGCTTGGTCATCACCAACCCGGTAACGCCCGCCACCTTGCCGAAGATCTCGACCTGCGACAGAGCGTTCTGGCCCACCGTCGCATCCAGCACCAGCAGCACCGCATGCGGAGCCGCCGCATCGATCTTGCGCAGGACGCGGATGATCTTTTCCAATTCGTCCATCAGCGCCGTCTTGTTCTGCAGACGGCCAGCAGTATCGATCATCAGCACATCGCTGCCGGCATCCTGCGCGGCTTTCAGCGCATCGAACGCCAGCCCCGCCGCATCCGCCCCCTGCTCGCGGGCGATGACCGGCACGCCGTTGCGCGATCCCCAGACCTTCAGCTGTTCGATCGCCGCGGCACGGAACGTATCGCCCGCCGCCAGCATCACGGATCGGCCTTCGGCCCGGAACTTGGAGGCGAGCTTGCCGATCGTCGTCGTCTTGCCCGAGCCGTTGACGCCAACCATCATGATGACGAAAGGCCGGTGCGCGCCATCGATCGCCAGCGGCACCGCGACCGGCGCAAGAATGGCCTCGACCTCGCTCGCCAGCACGGCTTTGACTTCCTCGGGCGCAATCTGCTTGTCGAAACGCCCCTTGCCGATGGCAGCAGCGATGCGCGCCGAGACATCGACGCCGAGGTCGGCCTGGATCAGCACATCCTCAAGGTCCTCAAGCGTCGCCGCATCGAGCCTGCGCTTGGTGAACAATTCGCCGATGCGGCTCGACAACTGGCTCGATGTGCGGGTCAACCCCGCTTTCAGCCGTGACCACCACGAGGTCTTGGCCGGTGCAACGACCGGCGCCGGCACAGGCGGCAACGGCACCGCGACCGGCGGCAGCGATTCGACTATCACAGGCGCCGGCACAGGCGGCGCTTCGTTCACCACCGGTGCAGGCGACGCAACCGGAGGTGGCGCCTCGGCCGCCTCGGGGATCGGCGGCGCGAGCGGCGCGGCGGGAGGCGCAACAACCGGGTCCGGCGGCGCCAGCACGGGTTCGACAAGGGGGCCCGGAGTTGGCGCAGCCTCGATCACCGGTTCCGGCGGTGGCGCCGGTGCGACCGGCACCGGTTCGGCCGGCGCTGGCTTGTCGCCGCGGCCAAACAGGCGCGAGAAAAATCCGGGCTTTTTCTGATCGCTCATGAAAGCGGCTTAACCCGTCAACGCCGGGGCAACAAGGGGCAATGGCTCCAGCGCCAGATGGCGTCCGTCATGGCCGGCGACGCGCCCGGTCAACCAGCGGCCGGCCGGCACCTCCGGACCGAGCCGGACCGAGGTGAAATCCGCCGTCCGCCCGAAACCGCCGCGCTCGCTCAAGACCTCGACGGTCCGCCGCCGCTGCCGCTCGAGATGGGCGGCCAGCGCCGCTTCCCCGCGGGCCCGCAATCGCGTCGCGCGCGCTTTTGCGACGCCGGCGGCGACCGCCGGCATCCGCGCTGCCGGCGTGCCGGGCCGCGGCGAATAGGGAAACACATGCAGATGGGTCAGCCCGCAGTCGTCGACGAGGTCCAGGGTGCGCTCGAACATCGCCTCTGTTTCGGTCGGAAAACCGGTGATGAGATCGGCACCGAACACGATATCGGGCCTGAGCGCGCGGAGCCGCGCGCAGAAGGCCACCGCATCGGCGCGGCTGTGGCGCCGCTTCATGCGCTTCAGGATCAGGTCGTCGCCGGCCTGCAGTGACAGATGCAGATAGGGCGCCAGCCGAACATCGCCGGCGAAAAGGCCGATCAGCCGCTCATCGGCCTCTGCCACATCGAGCGAGGACAATCGCAGACGGCGCAGGCCGGGCACGCCGTCGAGCACCCCGGCCACCAGATCGCCGAGCGCCGGCCGCCCGGCAAGATCGGCGCCATAGGAGGTCAGGTCGACACCGGTCAGCGTCACATCTTCAAAGCCCTGATCGACGAGCCGGGCGATCGCCGCCACCGCGTCGGCCACCGGCACTGAGCGGGCGCGGCCGCGCCCGAGCGGGATGATGCAGAAGGTGCAGGCATGATCGCAGCCGGTCTGCACCTGCACGAAGGCCCGGGTGTGGCCCTCGATCGCGTCGGCGATCAGCGCGGCGGCGCCGGCAGTGCCAATACCGGCCACGGCGACACGCCGGCCGTCACTGCTGTTGCCCCAGATCGTTCCGGCAAGCTTTTCGGCATTGCCGACCACGCGGCTCACCTCCGGCATGGCGGCGAAGGTTGCCGTCTCCGTCTCGGCCGCACAGCCCGTCACCACGATCTCCGCAGCCGGCCTTTCCCGCCGCAACCGCCGGATCGTCTGGCGGGCCTGACGCACCGCCTCGCCCGTCACCGCGCAGGTATTGACGATCACCAGATCGCCGCCACCCGCCGCCCCGGCAAGCCGCCGCATCGCCTCCGATTCTACGAGGTTGAGCCGGCAGCCGAAGCTTTCGACGCGGACATCGCGCGGCATCGGCGTTCAGTCCGCCAGTGCCGCAGGATCAAGGCGGCCGGAGAACACATGCGCGGTGCCCCCGCTCATCACCACATGGCCGTCGTCGCGCCAGCGGATCGCCAGCGTGCCGCCCGGCAGGGCAACCTCTACCGCCCGACCCGTCAACCCGGCCCGGTGCGCCGCCACCGCCGCCGCGCAGGCGCCCGATCCGCAGGCCAGCGTCAACCCCGCGCCGCGCTCCCACACCCGCTGGGCGAGCCGATCCTTGCCGGTGACGGCGACAAGCGAGATATTGGCCCGCTCGGGAAACATCGGATGGGTTTCGAGCACCGGCCCGATCCGGTCGAGCGCCATGCCCGCAACATCCCCGACAAAAAAGATGGCGTGCGGGTTGCCCATCGACACCGCGCTGAACATCCTGGGCCATCCCGCGCCTTGATCGTCGAAGTCGATCGGCACCTTTCGCGTATCGACATCGAGCCGGGCGAGCGGGATGTCTTGCGGCGCCAGCCGCGCCGGCCCCATGTCGACACTGACCCCGCCGAGGCCCTTTTCCGCCCCCAACAGCCCCGCCCCGGTTTCGATCGCGACCTGATCGCGCCCCGTCTCGTCCATCAGGATCTGCCCGACGCAGCGCGTGGCATTGCCGCAGGCGGACACCTCCGAACTGTCGGGATTGAAGATGCGCATGAACGCCTCGGCCCGCGGGGAACGCTCCAGCACGATGAGCTGGTCGCAGCCGACACCAAAGCGCCGATCGGCGATCCGCGCGATCAGCCGCGGGTCGAGTGCCACCGGACGGGTCCGGCGGTCGATGACCACGAAGTCATTGCCCAACCCATGCATCTTGACGAAATCTATCACAAACCTGCCCCGAAACGGCGCGATTGCCGCCGAATTGCCAGAAAGACCTTGCATTTCTCCTATAATGGGTTTCAACCAGAGAGCAAACGGCAACGCTCGCAGTGCCGGTAGGGTGACGGGTCGCTTTCCTTTGATGCGTTGGTTCCTGTTGTTGGCCGGTCTCGCGCTGGGCCTCTCGTGCCCTTCGGCCGGCGCCGGCGAGGGTGTGACGGTCACGCCGCTTTCGCTGCCCCCGCTGCCGCTGGGACTGATCACCTTCCCCTCCGGCAAGGCGCTTAACGTCGCGGTCTCGCCCGGTGCGGGCGCCTTCCGTCGCGCTGGCGATCCCGAGGGCCGGATCTGGACGGTGACCGACCGCGGGCCCACCATCGACTGTTCAGACCAGCGTGAGGTACTGGGCCCCGAGGACCGCGCGATCTGCCCGGCGGGGCGGCGCGGCAAGATCCACCTCCTGCCCGGCTTCGCCCCCTCGATCTATGCGATCGACGTCGGTCCCGATCGACTGGCGCGCTACGTCGACATGATCCCGCTCAAGGGCGCCTCCGGTCGCCTGCTGACCGGTCTTGCCAATCCCTTCGTCCATGCCAGCGCCGAGGAGGTCTTTGCCCCGGACGGCCAGCCGCTGGCGGCCGATGCCTCGGCAATCGAGCCGGGCGGCCTTGTCCGCCTCCGCGACGGCAGTTTCTGGGTGGCCGAGAACTTCGGCCCCTCGCTGCTGGAAGTGGCAGCCGACGGCACCGTGCGGCGGCGTCTGGTGCCGACCGATGTGGCCGAGGACCTGCGCGGCGCCGATTATCCGGTGGTCGCCGCCCTGCCTGGAATCCTGGCGCGACGGGCGCGTGGACGCGGCTTTGAAGGGCTGGCGGTCACCCCGGATGAGAAATACCTGATCGTCGCCATGCAGAACGCCCTTGCCAACCCCGATCTCGATACGTTCCGCAGTTCCGCAGCAGTGCGTCTGATCAAGATCGAGCGGGCCACCGGCGTGGTCGTGGCGCAATATCTCTACGGCCTCGATCCGACCGGCGATTTCGCCGGCGACCCCGCCCAGGGCCAGCGCGCGTCCCAGGCCAGCGATGTCCGCCTGATCGAAATCGCCTGTGCCGACGACAATCGCCTGCTGGTGCTTGAGCGGTACCGGCGCCAGGTGCGGCTCTACCGTATCGATCTGAGCGCCGCCCAGGCCCTTTCCGATGTGTTCGCCGTCTCCGCGGCCCAGCCCTCGCTTGAGGCCACGCCGCGCGCCTTCTGGCAGACCGCCGGCGTGATACCCGTTGCCAAGACGCTGCTGGCCGACAGCGCCCGGCTCAAGGCGATGGCCGGCAAGATCAACGGTATGGCGGTGATGTCGGACCGCGAACTGGTGCTTGTCGGCAACAATGATTTCGGCTCGGACGGCGCGCGTGCGCAGATGTTCCGCTTGACGTTTCCGGCTTCGATCCTCAACTGAAGGCATATGGCTGCCGGCTGGAGCCGCGATTCGCGCCTCGGCCCCCAGCTGAGGAGGAGCGCGCCATGGTCCACGGTCTGCGCAACATTCTGCCCCTTGCGATGGTTGTCTGTCTGGCCTTGGCCGCCCCCGCAGGGGCGCAGCAGCCGACCCCGCCACCGGCCACGGAAGAACCCAAACCTTCGGCCGACGCCTCGACGGCGGTGGAGATCACCCTGCCACCGCGCCCGGTGCTGACCTTCAAGGGCCAGTCGAATTGGGATGACGGCTATGAGACGCTGATGAAGGCCTTCGCCGCCCTGCGTGCTGAAGCAGCCCGGCTCGGGCTGGCGGTCGCCGGCAAGCCACAGTCGGTGTTCAGCGACACCAACGACACCGGCTTCAAGTTTACCGCCATGCTGGCGCTGGAAAAGGCGCCCGATTCCGCACTCAAAACGGCGGCCGGCATGGCTTTTGCCACCTCGCCCGAAGGCCGCGCCTTCGTGTTCAGCCATGTCGGCGCCTATGATGACATCGACAGCGTCTATGAGGCGATCACCGCCTGGCTCGACGAAAAGGGGCTGACCGCCAAGGGCGAGTTCATCGAGGAATACCTCAACGAGCCGCAGGGCTCGGACGATGCGCTGCTGCAGCTGAAAATCTACGTTTTTGTCAAATAGCGACAGCACGCTTTGACTTTTGCCCTGCCGCCCGCTAAGGAGCGGCGGTTCCATTCAGGCTGATCCTTTCCGATCCGCCGACCGGTCCTGCGGGGCCGGAGGTCAACGCCCGACAGCGCGGATGCGCCCTCGGGCGCAAAATGCGTTGTGGCGCCTTTCGGGGCGCGTTGAGGAGTGAGACATGTTCGAAGGCCTGTCCGGTCGTCTGTCCGGCATCCTCGACCGGCTCAAGGGACGCGGCGCGCTGAGCGAGGCCGACGTCGGCGAGGCCATGCGCGAAGTGCGCCGCGCCCTGCTTGAGGCCGACGTCGCGCTTGATGTCGTCCGCTCCTTCACCGACAAGGTGCGCGCCCGCGCCGTCGGCGCCGAGGTGATCAAGTCGGTCACTCCCGGCCAGATGGTGGTCAAGATCGTCCACGACACGCTGGTCGAGACGCTGGGGTCCGAAGCCGATCCGATCAATCTCAACGCCGTTCCGCCGGTGCCGATGCTGATGGTCGGCCTGCAGGGCTCGGGCAAGACCACGACCACCGCCAAGATCGCCCGCCGGCTGACCGACCGGATGAAGAAGCGGGTGCTGATGGCCTCGCTCGATACCCGTCGCCCGGCGGCGATGGAACAGCTCGCCATCCTCGGCAAACAGGTCGGCGTCGATACCCTGCCGATCGTCGCCGGCCAGACCGCCGTGCAGATCGCCCGCCGCGCGGTGGAGGCGGCCCGGCTCGGCGGCTATGACGTGGTGATGCTCGATACCGCCGGCCGCACCACGGTAGACGAAGCGCTGATGGCCGAGGTGGCCGAGGTCAAGGCCCTCACGGAGCCACATGAGGTGCTGCTGGTCGCCGACGCGCTGACCGGCCAGGACGCGGTCAATACCGCCAGGGCCTTTGAGGATCGTGTCGGCATTACCGGCATCGTGCTGACCCGCGTCGACGGCGATGGTCGCGGCGGCGCCGCGCTGTCGATGCGCGCGGTCACGGGCAAACCGATCAAGCTGATCGGTACCGGCGAGAAGACCGATGCGCTGGAGGATTTCCATCCCGGCCGCATCGCCAGCCGCATTCTCGGCATGGGCGACATCGTGTCGCTGGTCGAAAAGGCGGCGGAAACGCTGGACAAGGACGCGGCGCTGAAAATCGCCGACCGGATGCGCAAGGGCAAGTTCGACCTTGACGACATGCGCACCCAGCTTCTGCAGATGGAGAAGCTCGGCGGCATGGGCGGGCTGATGGGCATGCTGCCCGGCGTCGCCAAGTTCAAGGACCAGATCGCCAAGGCCAACATCGATCAGACCGTGTTCAAGCGGCAGGTCGCCATCATCAATTCGATGACGGGGTGGGAGCGGCGCAACCCTGATCTGCTCAAGCATTCGCGCAAGAAGCGCATCGCCGCCGGCTCCGGCACCGACGCAGCGGAGATCAACAAGCTCTTGAAGATGCATCGCGGCATGGCCGAGATGATGAAGATGGTCGGCTCGGGCGCCAAGCGCGGGCCGATGGCCGGGCTTGCCAACATGTTCGGCCTCGGTGGCGGCGCCCCCATGCCGACGCCCGAGCAGATGGAAGCCTTGCAGAAGCAGATGGGCGGCGCTGGTGGCGGGCTGCCACCGATGCCGGCGGATCTGACCAAGGGTATCCCGCAGCTGCCACCGGGCTTTCCGGGCGGCGGCCTCCCGGGCCTCGGCAAGCCGGGTCTGCCCGGCCTCGGCGGTTTCAACCCATTCGGGGGGAAGAAGAAATAACCCCCAATTAGCCCATGGCGAATGGAACTTTCCACGCGCCGCTCGACGTTCTTGAACTGGACCAACAGGAGTAACCCATGTCCGTGAAGATCCGCCTCTCGCGTGGAGGCACCAAGAAGCGCCCGTATTACTACATCGTGGTCGCCAACTCGACGGCGCCGCGCGACGGCCGCTTCATCGAGGAGATCGGCAGCTACGATCCCCTGCTGCCCAAGACCAGCGCCGACCGCATCAAGCTCGATGTCGAGAAGGCCAAGGCCTGGCTCGCCAAGGGCGCCCAGCCGACCGACCGCGTGCTGCGCTTCCTTGATGCGGCCGGCCTTGCCAAGCGCACGCCGACCAACAACCCGGACAAGGCCAAGCCCGGCAAGAAGATGGCCGAGCGCGCTGAGGCCAAGGCCAAGAAGGCTGCCGCTCCAGCCGCCGAAGCTCCGGCCGCTGAGTAAGGCGGGTATCCCTGCCCCTTGCCGGGGCAGGGCTGGCGGGCGCGGCTGATGCAACCGTCCGAAGGGATGACCCATGCGCAGGAAACGACCCGCCTCGATTTTTCCCAGCAGCACCGGGCCTGCCTCTCCCCCGCCCGGCGGAGAGGACAGGACCCTTGTGCTTATGGGCATTTTCGGGGCCGCCGTCGGCCTCAAGGGTGAGCTGCGCCTCAAATCCTACACCCAGGATCCGGCGGCGATCGCCGACTATTCGCCGCTTCTGGCCCGTGACGGGCGCAGCTTCGAGATCACCGATCTGCGCGAGGCCAACGAGGTTGTCATCGTCCGCGTCAAAGGCGTGACCAGCCGGACCGAAGCGGAAAGGCTGACCAACACCGAACTGTTCGTCGCCCGCGACCGTCTTGGCGAGACGGAGGAGGACGAGTTCTTCCATGCTGACCTGATCGGTCTCAGCGCGGAAACCTCGTCCGGCGAGGTTCTGGGCAGGGTCGTGGCCCTTTACGATTTCGGCGCCGGCGACATGGTGGAAATCCGCCCCGCCGCCGGCCCGGTCCGTGTGTTTCCCTTCACCCGCGCCGTGGTGCCGGTCATTGACATCGCCGGCGGACGCTTGGTGATCGAGCCGCCCAACGAGATCGAGGCAGGCGAACCCGAATGACCTTCAGGGCCACGGTTCTGACGCTCTATCCGGAAATGTTTCCCGGACCCCTCGGCCAGTCTCTGGCCGGAGAGGGGCTGGGCGCCGGCCTCTGGGCACTGGAGACCCGCAACATCCGCGATCATGGCCACGGGCGCCACCGCTCGGTGGACGATACCCCGGCGGGGGGCGGCCCCGGCATGGTGCTCAGGGCCGATGTGCTGGCGGCGGGCATCGACGCCGCGCTGGCACCGGACGATCCGCGTCCGCGCCTCTTGATGAGCCCGCGCGGCGTGCCTTTCAGCCAGGCGATGGCGCGCACGCTCGCAAAAGGTCCGGGCGCGCTGATCCTGTGCGGTCGCTTCGAGGGCGTCGACGAGCGCATCATCGCCGCCCGCGACCTCGTCGAGGTGTCGATCGGCGACTACGTGCTGTCGGGCGGCGAAATCGCCGCGCTGACCCTGCTCGATGCGGTGGTCCGGCTCATTCCCGGCGTGATGGGCGCCGAAGCTTCGGGAGCCGAGGAAAGTTTCGAAACCGGCCTGCTCGAATACCCGCACTACACCCGGCCTCGCAGCTTCGAGGGGTGCGACATCCCCGAGGTGCTGCTCGGCGGCAACCATGCCGCCATCGCCCGCTGGCGCCGGCAGGAGGCCGAGCGGCTGACGCGCGAACGACGGCCGGACCTGCTGGCCGGCACGAAGGCCCAGTAGCCCTACACCGGCGAGCCCGGCGACCTGGTCAAAACCTCCCATAGGAGCGAAGCGACGCCGAGCTGATGCGAGGGTCGCCCGCCAACGGCGGGCCACTCCATGACTTGCGAAGCGACGCCGAGCTGATGCGAGGGACGCCCGCCAACGGCGGGCCACTCCATGACTTGCGAAGCGACGCCGAGCTGATGCGAGGGTCGCCCGCCAACGGCGGGCCGCTCCATGACTTGCGAAGCGACGCCGAGCTGATGCGAAGGTCGCCCGCCAACGGCGGGCCACTCCATGACTTGCGAAGCGACGCCGAGCTGACGCGAGGGCCGCCCGCCGCAGGCACTCTGCAAACTCAGGCCACCCATTCGGAAACAGGCGCCGCCGCCTCATGCAGCGGCTGGGAGATGACATCGACCAGACTCGGCCCGTCATGGGCGAGCGCCTGTTTCAGCACGGATTGAAGCTGATCGGGATCCTCCACCCGCCATGCCTTGACGCCGAAGGCGGCGGCCACCGCAGCATGATCGGTGCGTCCGAAATCGACGTTGTAGAAGCGCTGGCCGAAACCGGCATTCTGTCCGGCCTTGATCCAGCCGTAGGTAGCGTTGGAGAAAACGATCGAGGTGATCGGCAGGCGATGGCGCACGATCGTTTCAAATTCGCCGCAGCAGAAACCGAACGAGCCGTCGCCCATCACCGCCACCGTCTTGACCGCCGGACGGCCGACATGCGCGCCCATCGAGGCGGCGAGCGCGTAGCCCAGCGCCCCATGCGCCCGGTTGGTGATGAACTGCCGCCCCGCCCGCCGCCAGCGGTAATGCGCTGAAAAATAGGGGCAGGGCGTGCCCGGATCGGCAACGATGATCGCATCATCATCGAGCAGCCGCGCCAGCGTCGCCACCACCCTTTCGGGGCGGATCGGCCGGTCGCCACTGGCCGCCAGCGGCGCCGAGGCGGCAAGCTTGCCGGCCCAGGCCGATGCGGCGCGCGCCGCGCCGTTCTGGCCCCTGCGCTCGGGCAGACCTGCAATCGCTCCCGCCAGCGCCTCCAGCGCCAGCCGCGCATCCCCGACGATCGCCACCTCGGTCGGATAATTGGCGCCGATCACCATCGGATCGCTGTCGATATGGATGAGGGTCTTGCCCAGCGCCGGAATGCGCCAGCGTTCCGTGGTCACCGATCCGGCACGGCAGCCGATGAACAGGATCACGTCGGCCTGCTCGATGACCGCCCGGGTGGCGGGCACCCCGCCGTTGGAGCCGACCACGCCGACCGCGCGCGGATCGGTCTCGGCGAGGGCGCCCTGCCCCGAGACCGTCGTGGCCACCGGCAGGTCGAGGAGGGCGGCGAGATCGGCAAGCGCCGCGAATGCCCCCGCGATCACCGGACCGCCGCCGCAGATCGCCACCGCCCGGCGGGCCCCGGCAAGGATATTGGCCGCAGCGTCGACGGCGGCCGGATCCGGCCCCGTCGGCTCGGCGGGAAACGTTTGGTGGCGCGGATCGGCCCAGATCTCGGCGGAATCAACCGGGCCCTTCTGCGTATCGAACGGAAGCGACAGATGCACCGCGCCGGGACGCCCGGTGGTCATGGCGCGGAAAGCCGCGCGCAGCATCGCCGGCAGCCGTGCCGGATCGTCGAGGGCCCCGTTCCATTTGGTCAGCGGCGCGAACAACGCCTTCTGGTCGAGTTCGGTAAGCGGATAGCGCCCGCGCGAGGTGGTCGAGACATCCGTGGTGATCGCCAGGATCGGGATCGAGCTTTCGTTGGCCTCGACCACGCCCGGCAGGATATAGGTGGCCCCGCCCCCGGACGGTCCCTCGCAGACCCCGGGCTTGCCGGTCACCCGCGCATAGCCGTCCGCCATATAAGCCGCGTGCCGCTCGTCGCGGGTCAGAAAATGCGTGATGCCATGGTCGAGACGGGCCAGCGCATCGTAGAATGGCAGCGTTGTATCCCCGCACAGACCGAACATATGGGTCACCCCATAGGCCTCGAGCATGCGCACCATCGCCTCGGCGCCGGTCATCTGGTTGCTGGTGCTCATCACGGCATGGTTCCTTCCCGGTCCGGCAGGCGCGACTTGTCATCTGCCTCAGCGCATGGAATGGAATGTTGCCATGAAGGTCAGCGGCGGAAAATCGGTTTATGGCGCTTCGGTCGGCATTCTGATGCTGGATGCGCGCTTTCCGCGCATTCCGGGCGACATGGGCAATGCCCTGACCTGGCCGTTTCCGGTGCATTACCGCATCGTCCGCAACGCCTCGCCCCAACGCGTGGTGCGGGACGGCGCCACCGGCACGCTGGACGCCTTCATCGCCGCGGCCCGCGAACTCGAACGCGATGGCGTCGACGGCATCACCACCAACTGCGGCTTTCTCTCGCTGTTCCAGCAGGAACTGGCAGCGGCGGTCAATGTGCCGGTCGCCACCTCGTCGCTGATGCAGGTGGCCTTGGTCAACCGTCTGCTGGCACCGGGAAAACGCGCCGGCATTCTGACGATCTCCGCCTCCTCCCTCACACCGGCCCATCTCGCCGCAGCCGGCGTGCCGGACGCCACGCCCATCGGCTCCACCGAGGGTCTGAGCGAATTCACCCGCGCCATTCTCGGCAACGAGTTGGAACTCGACGTGGCGGCGGCGCGGCGCGACAACGTGACGGCGGCGCTGGCGCTCAAGGCCGCCAACCCCGATCTCGGGGCCATCGTGCTGGAATGCACCAACATGATCCCCTATGCCGCCGACATCCGCGCCGCGACCGGCCTGCCGGTCTTCTCGATCTACAGCTTCGTCCTGTGGTTCCAGCAGAGCCTGGTGCCAACCCGCTTCCCGCCTCCCTGAGCCGGGAAGGCGCAGATGGGAAAATGCGGCGGCGGAGCCTCGACAGCGCGGCAAAACCGATGTATGAGCCGCCACCAACTCAAAACAGCGTTCCAAAGCGCTTGCCGGACTGCCGGCACAACGGATGGAGTATCTCGATGGACCTGATCGCCAGGCTCGAACAGGAAGAAGCCGCCCGCCTCGCCGACGGCAAGTCGATCCCGCAGTTCCAGGCCGGTGACACCGTGCAGGTGCTGGTCAAGGTGGTCGAAGGCGACCGCACCCGCGTGCAGGCCTACGAAGGCGTCTGCATCGCCCGTTCCGGCGGCGGCCTCAACGAGAGCTTCACCGTCCGCAAGATTTCCTATGGCGAGGGCGTCGAGCGCGTGTTCCCCGTCTATTCGCCGATGATCGAGGGGATCAAGCTGGTGCGCCGCGGCCATGTGCGCCGCGCCAAGCTGTATTACCTGCGCGACCGTCGCGGCAAATCCGCCCGTATCGCCGAGCGCGCCGAAAAGAGCAGCGACGCGTAAGGACTTCTCACCCGATTGTGAGCGGCTGGCGCGGGGCATGCCCCGCGCTTTTCGTTTGTGGAGCGCCGGGGCTGCGCTACCCTTGCCGCCACGGATCAGGGAGAGGCCAGCCATGCGGCTCAATCAGGACGTCATCGACCTCTACGACTATTTCATCCATTCCGACATGGATCGCCGGGCATTCATGGACCGGCTGGTCACGCTGGCCGGCGGTGTCGCGGCGGCCAATGCGGCGCTCGCCCTGTTGCAATCGAACTACGCGCTGGCCCAGACCGTGCCGGACAACGATCCCCGGCTGGTGGCGGAGACCTGGAGCTATGCCGGCCCGCACGGGGTGATGAGCGGTTCCCTCGTCCGCCTCAAGGGCGGGGCCAAGCGTCCGGCGGTCCTGGTCATTCACGAGAACCGCGGGCTCAACCCGCATATCCGCGATGTCACCCGCCGCGTCGCGCTGGATGGCTATCTTGCTTTCGGCATCGATGCGCTCAGCCTCGATGGCGGCACCCCGGCCGATGAGGATCAGGCCCGCGCCATGTTCGCCAAGGTCGATCTCAACCGCATCGCCGAGAGCGTCGCGGCCGCTGTGCCGGCGCTGGCCGGCCATGCCGAATCAACCGGCAGGGTCGGCGCGGTCGGCTTCTGCTGGGGCGGCGGCATGGTCAACCAGCTGGCCTGGCGCGCGCCCGATCTGGCCGCCGGCGTCGCCTACTACGGTCTGCAGGCCCCCGCCGACAAGGTGCCTGCCATCAAGGCCGCGCTGATGCTGCACTATGCCGGCACAGACGAGCGCATCAACGCCGGCATCGAGGCCTATCGCAAGGCGCTGGGCGAGGCCGGCAAGAGCTTTGAGATCTTCCAGTATGAAGGCACCCAGCATGCCTTCAACAACGACACCGGCGGCGCCCGCTACAATCCCGAGGCGGCAAAGCTGGCCTGGGGCCGCACCATGGCGCATTTCTCCAAGGTGCTGGGCGCCCCGCCGAAGGCCTGACCGGCGCGGCCGGGCGTACGCGCGCCCGACCCCGCCAGCACCACCGGTTCAATCCAGCGGGCGAGGTCCCTAAACCGTGACCTGGCTGCCCATCTCGACGACACGGCCGGACGGGATCTGGAAGAAGTCCGTCGCGTTGGTCGCCAGCTTGGCGAGCCCGATGAACAGCTTGTCCTGCCACAACGGCATGCCCGAATGGGCTGCCGGCTTGATCGAGCGCCGGCCGAGGAAGAATGAGGTCTGCATGATGTCGAAGTTGAGTCCGCGCCGGCGCGCCAGCGCCAGAAGATGCGGCACGCGCGGCGTTTCCATGTAGCCGAGCGTGGCGACGATGCGCTTCACATCCTCGGTCAGGTCCTCGATCTGCAGCTGCTCGCTTTCCGGCACGCGCGGCACCTCGGCGGTGCGGATGTTCATCAAGATGTTCCGTTTGTGCAACACTTTGTTGTGCTTGAGATTGTGCAGCCACGCCCCCGGCGCGGTATCCGCATCCGAACACAGGAACACCGCCGTGCCCGGCACCCGCACCGGCTTGGATTTGTCGAGCATGCGGATGAGATCCATCAGCGGCAGGCTGTCCTTCTTTTCCTTGTTGGCGACGATGCGGGTGCCGCGCAGCCAGGTCCAGATCAGCGTGATCAGGAGCGCGGCAAAGATCAGCGGCAAATAGGCCCCGTCCGGGATCTTGAGCGCGTTGGCGCCGAAGAACGCCAGATCGATCAGGAACAGCGGCACCACGATCAGCACGACCAGCGAGATGTTCCACTTCCACACCCGCCAGGCGACGAGGAAGAACAGCGCGGTATCAGCCAGCATCGCGCCCGTCACCGCGATCCCGTAGGCATTGGCGAGCTTGGACGAGGTCTGGAAGGTCACCACCAGCGCCAGCACGCCGATCAGCAGCAGGCCGTTGATCTGCGGCAGATAGATCTGGCCGAGCTGGGTCTCCGAGGTGTGGCGGATTTCCAGCCGCGGCAGCAGGCCGAGGCGGATCGCCTGCTGGGTCAGCGAATAGGCCCCGGTGATCACCGCCTGGCTGGCGATGACCGTGGCGAGGGTGGCCAGAATCACCAGCGGGGCCTTGCCCATCAGGCCCCAGCTTTCCGGGACCATCATGTAAAATGGATCCTTGGCGGTTTCCGGATGCGCCAGGATCATCGCCCCCTGACCGAGATAGCACAGGGTCAGGCACGGGAAGATCACGACCAGCCAGGCGATGCGGATCGGGAAGCGGCCGAAATGCCCCATATCGGCATAGAGCGCCTCGGCGCCCGTCACCGACAGGAACACCGAGCCGAGCACCAGCAGCCCGATAATGCCGTGGCTGAACAGGAAGGAAACGCCATACCAGGGATTGAAGGCGGCGAAGATCGAGAGATCATCGCCGATATGATAGAGACCGAGCCCGCCCAGCGTCAGGAACCAGATCAGCATGATCGGGCCGAAGAACGCCGCCACCTTGCCGGTCCCGCGGCTCTGCACCGCGAACAGGCCGATCAGGATGGCGATCGAAATCCACAGGATGTACTTGTCGAAAACCGGCGTGATGTATTTGAGACCCTCGACGGCCGACAGCACCGAAATCGCCGGCGTGATAATCGAATCGCCGTAGAACAGCGCGGCGCCAACGATGCCGAGCGCCGCCGGCAGGAAGGCCCGCCGCCCCATCACGCTCTGCGCCAGCGCCATCAGCGTCAGCGTGCCGCCCTCACCCTTGTTGTCGGCGCGCATGATGAACACGACGTATTTGACGGTCACCACCAGCAGCAGCGCCCAGATGAACAGCGAGATGACGCCATAGACCGCGCCCGGATCGATGGGGCCGCCGTGCGCATAGTGGTGCAGCGACTCCCGCATGGCATAGAGCGGCGAGGTGCCGATATCGCCATAGACGACGCCGATGGAGCCGAGCGCCAGCGCGACCGGACCTTCCTTGCCGTGCCCGTACGCATCGACCGACTCACCATGGTGCGGGACCGAAGCGGCGGCCGCCGGCACATTTTCGGGATCCGCGGCCGGCGCGGGGGCGGGACCTTCCGACGAACTCGTCATGGGAGCCATTCCATTGCTGGGCGTACCGCGGTCCCTGGTCGAGAACCGCTCGGGAGCCGGGCTTATACACCGCCTGACAGCAGGCAGAAAGCCGAATTCTCGCCACACCTGCAAGACCGGATATCGTCGATTGCCTCTTTCAATCGGCGCCCGATTTCGTGTAAGGACCCGGTTGAAACCCATCCTTGAGCGAGCAGCACCCCATGGCCAAACCGCGCACCCTTTACGACAAGATCTTCGACGATCACGTCGTGGATCGTTACCCGGACGGCACCTGCCTGCTGTATATCGACCGCCATCTGGTCCACGAGGTCACCTCGCCGCAGGCGTTCGAGGGTCTGCGCATGGCCGGCCGCAAGGTGCGCCATCCTGAAAAGACGCTCGCCGTGGTCGATCACAACGTGCCGACCACGGACCGCAGCCACGGCATCGAGGAGCCGGAAAGCCGGCTTCAGGTGGAAACGCTGGCCCAGAACGCCAAGGACTTCGGCGTCGAGTATTACGACGAGCACGACCGCCGCCAGGGCATCGTCCATGCCGTGGGGCCGGAGCAGGGCTTCACGCTGCCCGGCACCACCATCGTCTGCGGCGACAGCCACACCTCAACTCATGGCGCATTCGGCGCCCTGGCCCATGGTATCGGCACCTCCGAGGTCGAGCATGTGCTCGCCACCCAGACGCTGATCCAGGGCAAGGCCAAGAACATGCTGGTGCGTGTCGACGGCACGCTCGCCCCCGGCGCCACCGCCAAGGACATCATTCTCGCCATCATCGGCAAGATCGGCACCGGCGGCGGCACCGGTCACGTCATCGAATTCGCTGGCGAGGCGATCATGGCCCTGTCGATGGAAGGGCGCATGACGGTCTGCAACATGACCATCGAGGGCGGCGCCCGCGCCGGCCTGATCGCACCCGACGAGAAGACCTTTGCCTATCTCAAGGGCCGACCCAAGGCGCCGACCGGCGCCAAATGGGACATGGCCATGGAGTATTGGAAGACACTGACCACGGACGAGGGCGCTCATTTCGACAGCGTCATCACCCTTGATGCCGCCAACCTGCCGCCGATCGTCTCTTGGGGCACCAGCCCCGAGGATGTCGTCTCCATCGAGGATGCGGTGCCCGATCCCTCCGCGATTGCCGATGAGTCCAAGCGCCTGTCCAAGCAGCGCGCGCTCGACTACATGGGTCTGAAGGCCGGCACCAGGATCACCGACATCGCCATCGACAAGGTGTTCATCGGCTCCTGCACCAACGGGCGCATCGAGGATCTGCGCGCCGCCGCCGGCGTGCTCAAGGGCCGCACCATCGCCCCCACCGTCACCGGCATCGTCGTGCCCGCTTCAGGGCTGGTCAAGGCGCAGGCCGAGGCCGAGGGGCTGCATCAGGTGTTCATAGATGCCGGGCTCGAATGGCGCGAGCCGGGCTGCTCGATGTGCCTCGGCATGAATCCCGACCAGCTGAAACCCGGCGAGCGCTGCGCCTCGACCTCGAACCGCAACTTCGAGGGCCGGCAGGGCTATCGCGGCCGCACCCACCTCGTCTCGCCGGAAATGGCGGCGGCGGCGGCGGTGGCCGGAAAATTCGTCGATATCCGTTCCTTCCGCTGAGCGAAGGATGTGCGGAAAGGGCGCCGGATCGCTCCGGCGCCTTTTCATGTCGCTCCGGCTCAGAAGCCGAACCTGCGCCGGCGGACAGCGCGGCGCCGAGAAGGCCGGCAGCGCCGGCCTGGCGGTGCGCCACCGCACTGGCAACATGTTGTCATCAACCGCCCCAGGCCCTAACCTTCAGCCATGACGCCCGATGACGATGACAATGACCGCACGGTGATCCTGGCCAAGCGCGTGGGCCGCGCGCTCGGCTATCTGTTCGTCGCCTATCTCGTCTTTTCCCTCGGCCAGCTTGCACGGCTCTGGTAGGCGATGACAGACGGTCCCGATCTCTCTGCGCGCAAGGCGCCCTCTCTGGCGGACATGGAGACGCTGGCGGAGGCGGCTTTTGCACGGCTGCCGGACGGCTTCCGACGCCTGTGCGAGGGGATCGTGATCCGCATCGCCGAGTTTCCCGATGACGAGGTGATCGCCGAACTGGACCTTGAGAGCCCGTTCGATCTGCTCGGCCTGTTCCAGGGCATCGGGCTCGCACAAGGCCCGGCGGTGATGGAAACCGGCCAGTTCCCCAACATGATCTGGCTCTACCGCCGCCCGATCATCGACTACTGGGCCGAGCACGACGAGACGCTGGGCAAGATCGTGTCGCATGTGCTTATTCACGAGATCGGCCATCATTTCGGCCTATCGGACGCGGATATGGAGGCGATCGAAGCTGGCGTGAGCTGAAGCGCGCGCCGGAAACGCGGGTTGGTTCTTGCACTCGGCTGGCATTGCGCTATCAAGCGGCGAGTTTTCTTCATCGAGGTTTTCCATGCAGCCCTTCACCACGCTCACCGCCATCGCGGCGCCGATGAAGGTGGTCAATGTCGACACCGACATGATCATCCCCAAGCAGTACCTCAAGACGATCAAGCGCACCGGTCTCGGCAAGGCGCTGTTTTCAGAGATGCGCTACCGCGAAGACGGCTCGGAGAACCCCGATTTCGTGCTCAACAAGCCGGCCTACCGCACTGCGCAGATTCTGGTGGCGGGCGACAATTTCGGCTGCGGCTCTTCGCGCGAACATGCCCCCTGGGCGCTGCTCGATTTCGGCATCCGCTGCGTGATCTCGACCTCGTTCGCCGATATTTTCTACAACAACACCTTCAAGAACGGCATCCTGCCGATCAAGGTCAGCCAGGCCGACCTCGACAAGCTGTTCGACGATGCCGAGCGCGGCGCCAATGCGACGCTGACCATCGATCTTGAGGCGCAGGAAATCCGCGGACCCGACGGCGGCGTCATCAAGTTCGACATCGATCCGCATCGCAAGCACTGCCTGGTCAACGGCCTCGACGATATCGGTCAGACCCTGCAGAAGGTTTCCTCGATCGACGCCTTCGAGAAAAAGGTGGCCGGGACCCGCCCCTGGGCCTAGGGCCAATCGACATTCAGGATTTGGAGCGCGGTATGAGGTCAAGCAGTCCAGTTTCAGGCCGGGGATCGCCGAAAGGGTTATCCCCTTTCCAGATCATCAGCCGCAAAAATGGGCTGTTTGACCCATACGCCTTTGGCGCGCGGCGGATTTTGCGCCGGAATGCGGAAAATGCCTCTTGTGGGGGATGGCCCCACGGCGCGTCATCGTCCTGTCCCGCCACAAAATCCGACCCGCGCCGCGCCCGAAACCTGATTGTCGATTGGCCTTAGTCGCCTCCGGACAGGCGATGCGGCGGGTTGGTTAAGGAACGTTAACCAACCCGCCCTACTGTTGCCCGCATGTCGACCGAGGATCGGACCATGCGCGCCCTTGTTCCCACACTTTTGCTCAGCCTTTCCGCCGCCCTGCCGGCCCAGGCCGAATTCGCCGGCTGCCTTGCCGGGCTGCGTCAGTCCGCAACAGCCGCCGGTATTTCCGACCGCACCATCGCCGCCGCCCTGTCGGACATCCAGCCCGACATGAAGATCATCGAGGCGATGAACAACCAGCCCGAGTTCAAGACGCCGATCTGGGACTATCTCGGCACGCTCGTCGATGAGGAGAAGGTCGCTGAGGGCGAGGCGATGCTGCGCCGCCATGCCGCCACGCTCACCGCGGCCGAGGAGCGCTTCGGCGTTGACCGCCATACCATCGTCGCGGTCTGGGGGGTGGAAAGCGATTTCGGCAAGGCCGGCGGCAAGTGGCCGCTGCCGCAGGCGCTGTCCACCGCCGCCTGTCTCGCCCCGCGTCGCAATGCCTTTTTCAGGGGCGAACTGATCGCCGCGCTGAAGATCGTCGATCGCGGCGACATTCCGCTGTCGAGCCTCGTCGGTTCCTGGGCCGGGGCGTTCGGCCACACCCAGTTCATCCCCACCACCTATCTGCGTCTTGCGGTGGACGGCGACGGCGACGGCCGCCGCAATCTTGTTTCCTCCATCCCCGATGCCCTGCATTCCACCGCCAATTTCATGGCGAAATCCGGCTGGCACTCCGGTGCGGGCTGGGGCTACGAGGTGCGTGTGCCGCAGAGCTACGGCGGTAGCGGCGGCCGCAACCCGAAAAAGCCGCTCTCCCACTGGAGCGCCGCCGGGATTACGCGGATCGACGGCTCTGGCCTGACCGGCAGCGGCAATGCCGGCCTGCTGATGCCGGCCGGACGCAGCGGCCCCGCCTTCTTGGTGTTCCGCAACTACGACGCCGCCTATGCCTATAACGGCGCCGATTCCTATGCGCTGGCGATCTCGCTTCTGTCCGATCGGCTGCGCGGGCGCGAGGGCATCCGCACGCCCTGGCCGACCGACGATCCCCCGCTCAGCCGCGAGGAGCGGCGCGAACTCCAGCGCCTGCTGATCGCCCGCGGTTATGACGTGGGCGAGCCGGATGGCGCCGTCGGAGCCAAGACGCGCGCCGCCATCAAGGCGATCGAAGCGGAAATCGGCATGGCACAGACGGGGCGCCCGGGGGCAAAGGTGCTGCGCGCGCTCCGGGGGCGCTGAAAACGCCGCGTCGCGAAAATCGCTTTTCCTTTTGCCGCCGCCGCTTTAGGAACGCGCGAGTTTCCCAAAGACGAGATGGCGCATCCGATGGCTTCCTATAATCTCCTGCTTCTTCCCGGCGACGGCATCGGCCCCGAGGTGATGACCGAAGTGAAAAAGGTGCTGGCCTTCCTGGGCAAGGCCGGCATCGCCTCCTTCGAAACCGAGACCGATCTGGTCGGCGGCAGTGCCTATGACGCACACAAGGTCGCGGTGACCGATCAGGCGGTCAAGCTGGCCCAGGAGGCCGATGCGGTGCTGTTCGGCGCGGTCGGCGGGCCGAAATGGGCCAACGTCCCCTACGAGGGCCGGCCGGAGGCGGGGCTGTTGCGGTTGCGCAAGGACCTCGGCCTGTTCGCCAACCTGCGCCCCGCCGTATGCTACCCCGCGCTGGCCGATGCTTCTTCGCTGAAGCGCGATGTGGTCGAGGGGCTCGACATCCTGATCGTGCGCGAACTGACGGGCGGGGTTTACTTCGGCGAGCCGAAGGAGATCGTCACCCTCGAGAACGGCCAGAAGCGTGCCGTCGATACGCAGGTCTATACCACCGGCGAAATCGAGCGGATTGCCCGCGTCGCCTTCGAACTGGCCCGCACCCGCCGCAACAAGGTCTCCTCGGCCGAAAAGCACAACGTCATGCGCTCCGGCGTGTTGTGGAAGGAGGTTGTCACCAACCTGCACAAGGCCGATTACAAGGACGTCGAGCTTGAGCATGTGCTGGCCGACAACTGCGCCATGCAGCTCGTCCGCTGGCCCAAGCAGTATGACGTCCTGGTCACCGACAACCTGTTCGGCGACATCCTGTCCGACATCGCCGCCATGCTCACCGGCTCGCTCGGCATGTTGCCCTCCGCCTCGCTCGGCGCCCCGGATGCCAAGACCGGCAAGCGCAAGTCGCTGTATGAGCCGGTGCATGGCTCGGCGCCCGACATCGCGGGCAAGGGGCTTGCCAATCCGATCGCCATGATCGGCTCGTTCGGCATGGCGCTGCGGTATTCGCTCGGGCTCGGCGAGGCGGCCGATCTCGTCGAAAAGGCGATCGCCGATGTGCTCGCACAAGGTATCCGCACCCGCGACATCGCCCAGGCCGGCCAGAACACCGTCGGCACCGTCGAGATGGGCGATGCGATCGTGCGCGCGTTGCAGCGGCTGGCATGATCGCCCCTGTGCGCCAGCGCACTGTTTGAACGGTGTGCGAGCGCTGTCCGGCGAACCTCATTGTCGTGAATGCCTCCAACACCTTTGCGCGGTCCCGGGTTTCTCGGGGCCGCGTTTGTTTTTGCGCGGCATTAGAGCATTTTCCGGCCAAGTGGATACCGGTTGGCCGAAAGAAAATGCGACAAAACAATGAGTTAGAGCAGTCTATCTGCTTCAATCTGGTCGGAAAACGCTCTATCGGCCCCGGCGCGCAGCAAAAAGGGCGCCGCAGCGCCCTTCATGCATACAGGATCGGCCGATACGATCAGCGCACGGCGTTGGCACCGAGGAACGGGAACGAAATGCCCGATCCCGACAGGCCGCGGGCCGGCAGGTTGCCTTCGCCGCGCGAGGCGATGCCGTGGATGGGGGCGCCGCCGAATACATGGGTCTGGGTCACATAGTCGCGGCCCTGTCCGGTGCGTGCGACATTGCCGGCATCCAGCCAGGAGCGCGGCTTGACATCGATGACCAGCCCACGGTCGCGCGCCGAGAGCGGCAGGGAAGCCACAGAGGTGGCGATCAGAGCGGCGGTGAGGACGGCGATACGCATCGATACAACCTTTCAAGGAAACCGGCAGGATGAATCAGCTTAGCCGCACTATGGTGAAGAAGTGGTAGCACGCCAATGAAAAAGTGGATCTATCGAAGGACGCTGCCGGTCGCGCCGAGCCTCAGCTCCATGTTTGCCGGCTGCGCACTGGCGAGCTTGATCAGTCGCGCCGGACCGCAGGGCTGGCGCGCCCGTTCGACGGCGGCGAAATAGCGCCTGAGCCCCTCGGCATTGCCGGCGCTGACCAGATCGATCCGATCGATCAGACAGGCAAGCCCCGCCCGGTCGAGCGGCTGCTCGCCGGTGCCGCAGAACCAGCCCGTCATGACCAGGGTCGTCTCCGCCGCCGGATTGCGGAAGCCGATGCAACGGCGCCGCACGCCATCGACCAGCAGTGTCGCGTCGGCTGTCTCCGTGGTGCCGAACTTGGTTTCGAGCCCGATCGGCCCGCCGAGGCGTTCGATACTGGCTCCGGTCAGCGCGGCACGGCGCGACAGTTCGACGAACAGCGTCTCCGCCCCCGGCATCCCGCGCGGATAGGTTTCCAGCGTCAGCGCCCCGGCCACCCGCCCCTTGCGACGGGTGCCATTCTCGGCGAACGACCAGATCATCAGATCCTGCCGGGTACCATCGCTCTGGGTGCGCACCCGATACTGCAGCTGGGCCCGGTCGAGTTCGGGCGCTTCGAGATGATAGGCCGGCATCGGTGACGCCACCTGCCGCCATGTCTCCGCCGGTGCGCCGGCGGCCTCTGCCGGGCGCGGGGCCTGCTGCGTCAGCTGGGTCTCGGCTTCGACGTCCTGCGGCGGCCACAGCATCACGCTGGTCAGCCCCAGAACGGTCAGGAACACCAGCCGGAGCGCCATCGGCAGGAACAAGAAGGTGCGGCCGAGCAGACGCAGCGCGAGCCAGGCCAGCATGCCCGCATCCCGGAGCCGCAAGGCCAGCCAGCGGCCGGCGACAGCCATCGCCGCAGGCGCCTCGCCGGAGGCTGCCGGCTTCGTCGGCAGGAACCGCTCAAGGCTCTCGCGGCAAATCGTGCCCAGCCGTGCGCTTTGCAGGCCGGGCTGCCAGCGCGCGCCGCGCTCGACGATGGATCGCGCAAGGCTGTTCTTGCCTTCATCACAGCGCTCGGCGAGGACGCGGTAGCGCCGCCTGAGGCGCTCCGTCAGATCAGGATCTTCGCGGGTGACGAATTCCGTCACCTCTGCCCGGACTCCGGTCCGGTTGTCCGACACATAACTCATCCCGCGCCCCGATCCCCGATACTCTGGCGATACCAATAGACAGCAATCCCCACATTGCCGTCCGGGGTAACTTGGCGTAAAAGCGCGGTCTCCTGGTTACCGCGCTGGGAAAATCTAACGTGAGAGTTTACGATGGGTTACAAGGTCGCAATCGCTGGCGCCACGGGCAATGTGGGCCGTGAAATGTTGAACATCCTCGCCGAACGGGCGTTCCCGGTTCGTGAGGTGGTGCCGCTCGCTTCCCAGCGCAGCCTCGGCACCGAGGTTTCGTTCGGCGACAAAACCCTGAAAGTCAAAGCCCTCGACCACTATGATTTTTCCGACACCGACATCTGCCTGATGTCGGCGGGTGGGGATATTTCCAAGCAATGGTCCCCGAAGATCGCGGCCCAGGGCTGCATCGTCATCGATAATTCCTCCGCCTGGCGCTACGATGCGGACGTTCCGCTGATCGTGCCGGAAGTGAACGCCGATGCGGTCAAGGGTTTTGCGAAGAAGAACATCATCGCCAACCCGAACTGCTCCACGGCCCAGCTCGTCGTCGCCTTGAAGCCGCTGCATGATCGCTTCGGCATCAAGCGAGTCGTCGTCTCGACCTATCAGTCGGTGTCCGGCGCCGGCAAGGACGGCATGGACGAACTGTTCGAGCAGACCAAGGCGATCTATTCGGCTGCGGATCTCAAGCAGAAGAAGTTCCCCAAGCGCATCGCCTTCAACCTCATTCCGCATATCGACGTCTTCATGGAGGACGGCTTTACCAAGGAAGAGTGGAAGATGATGGCCGAGACCAAGAAGATTCTCGACCCGAAGATCAAGCTGACCGCCACCTGCGTGCGCGTGCCGGTGTTCATCGGCCACTCGGAATCGGTGAATATCGAATGCGAAAAGCCGATTACCGCCGATGAGGCGCGCGAGATCCTGCGTGTGGCCCCGGGCTGTCTGGTCATCGACAAGCGCGAGCCTGGCGGCTACATCACCCCGCACGAGGCGGCGGGCGAGGATGCGACCTATATCTCGCGTATCCGCGAAGATAACACGGTCGAGAACGGGCTCGCCTTCTGGTGCGTTTCCGACAACCTCAGGAAAGGCGCCGCGCTCAACGCCGTGCAGATCGCCGAGGTGCTGATCAATCGCAAGCTGATCCGTCCGCGCGCCAAAGCCGCCTGATCCCAACCGATCAGACAGGCTGTCAGCGGCCCTCTGTCTTGACCTACGGGGCAGGACACGGCCGCTGATATTAGGAGCGAAGCGACGCCGAGCTGATGCGAGGGACGTCCGCCGGAGGCGGACCACCAAGACCTGGCAACGCGACGCCGAGCTGATGCGAGGGGCGTCCGCCACAGGCGGACCACCAAAACCTTGCGAAGCGACGCCGAGCTGATGCGAGGGACAGCCCGAAGAGGATCCGTCGCCAGACAGGTCAAGTTGAGGGCCACTCCCATGAAAGCCGCCGTCCGGCCCCCCCGGGCGGCGGCTTTGTCGTTCCGCGATCAGGCTTAACAGTTCGTTATTAGACTTTTGGCTAATCTTGGATCAGCCTGCGTGATGCACGGTGTATCGCGCCGGCGGGAGATTTGGCCATGAGCGCTGGAGTTCCCCGTCCCGATCCGTCCTTTCTGGAGCGCAGCGCCTCCCGGCTGGTCCGCTTTGGCCTGCCTGGCGCCCTGCTCGCGGCGCTGCTGCTCAAACTTGCGTCCTTCGGCCCGTCGTTCGTGCTGCCGTTCAAATCAGCGCAGGTGGCGCCGATCGTGCTGCTGTGCTGCACTGAAATCTCGCTGGTCTTCGGTGGCACAATCGGCCTGCTGGTGGTGATCCAGTGGCTGGCCCACGAATGGGCCCATGCCGCCGCCGCCCGGCGCCACGGCCACAGTGCCGGCTGGCGGCTGTTTGTGCCGCTGGTCGGGGTCTATCTCGGCACCACACCGCGCTCCTGGCCCTCGCGCGAGGCGGAGGCGGAGGTGGCGGTGGCCGGCATCGCCTTCAGTCTGAGCCTGGCCTTTGCCCTCGTGCTGTTCGGCGGCCTCACCGAGGCGCCGGCCCTGGTCATCGCCGGCCGCATCGGCTTTGCGCTGGTGCTGGTGCAGATGCTGCCGTTCCGGCCCCTCGACGGCGGCCATCTGTTCCCCGGCATGCTCTGGCGGCTGCAGGTGCGCGATGCGACGGCGGCGATGCCGGCCGAAGCGCGGCTTTTCGCCCTCTGCGCGCTGCTGGCCCGGCCCCTGCCTCCGGCATTCCGGGCGCAGGCGAAAACCCCGGCCGCGCTGTTGGGCGAGGCCATCACCGGGCTGATCCTCGGCTGGTCGGTGCTACTGCTGGCAGTATTCGTCGCGCTGCCCCCGGTGGTGTTCGTGCTCGGCCTGCTGCTGGCAATTGCCACAACCGCCGCCCTGATCGCCGCCGTGCTTGCACTCGATCCGCGCCGGGTCAAGGCCGGCGACAGCCGACGCCTGTTGCCGCGTGACGGCGACGCGCTGCCGCCGTCACAGGTGGTTGATCTGCCCTGGCGCGAACGGACGACGGCGCGGGCGGCCCTTGTGATCCATATCGCGGCGACTGCCGCCGCTCTGGCCGGCGTGCTGGCCGGCTGAGACCTTCGCTCAGAGCGTTTCCAGCCGGCCGGTGGTCACATCGAAAATGCAGCCGTGCAGGTCGAGTTTGCCGCGCCCGTGCAGGATGTTGATGCACGGGAAGGTCAAGAGGTTCTCGATCGAGTTGCGGATGGAATGGCGGGCGAGCCGTTCGGCATAATCATGCTCGTTTTCCCCCGCCTGCCCCGGCAGGCCCTCCGCCGCCGGGCTGATCAGGGTCATCCAGTTGCCGATGAAATCGCCCGGCGACAGCGCTTCGCTGTCGTTCGGATTGCGCAGGCGTTTGACATAGGCATGCACGCCGCCGCAGCGGCCATGCCCCATGACCACGATATGCCGGACCCTGAGCGCCTGCACGGCGAACTCCAGCGCCGCCGACACACCGTGCAGCCCGTTGTCGGGCGCGAAAGGCGGCACCAGATTGGCCACGTTGCGCACCACAAACAGTTCACCCGGGCGGGCATCGAAGATCACTTCCGGCGATACACGCGAATCGCAGCAGGCAATCACCATCACATCCGGCTTCTGCCCATCGCGCGCCATTTCGACGAAGCGCTGGTGTTCACGCGGCAGCCGGCCGAGGCGGAATGCCTCATAACCTTCGACAAGGCGGGTCGGCAGGGGCTTGGCGTGGGTGGGGGCGGGCACGGGTTCGGTCATGGGACTACCTCCTTGCTCCCATGTAGGCATACTTCCGCTTGCGACAAGCCGCCAAATCACGCCATATCGCTGAATTACCCGCACCGACCCGACGAAAGACGACCTGTCCCGCCGCCATGACCCTCCGTCCGCGCCGCAGTGTGCTCTATGTTCCCGGTAACAACACTCGCGCTATCGAGAAAGCGGTCGGGCTGGCTGCCGATGTCATCATCATCGACCTGGAGGACGCGGTCGCCCCCCAACTCAAGACCGAGGCGCGTAAATATGCCGCCTCCGCCATCCGTTCCGGCGCTTTCGCCAAGAAGGAACTGGTGGTGCGCATCAACGGCCTCGACACCGAGGAGGCGGCAGAGGATCTGGTGGTGGCCGCCGCCGCCGACGCGGTACTGGTGCCCAAGATCGACAGCGCCGAGGACATTCGCCGCGCTGAAGCCGGCATCGGCGCGGTGGCAGAAGGTCCGCGCCCGGCCCTGTGGGCGATGATCGAGACGCCAAAGGCAGTGCTCAACATCGCCAGCATCGCCGCGGCGGCGACAGCGCCCGGCGCCCGGCTGTCCTGTTTCGTGCTCGGCACGAATGATCTGGCCAAGGATACCCGCGTGCAGATGACGGCCAGCCGTCTGTCGCTGCTGCCTTGGATCAGCCAGACGGTGCTTGCCGCACGCGCCTACGATCTGTCGGTGCTCGACGGGGTGTTCAATGCCTTCAAGGACGCGGACGGCTTTCTGGCCGAATGCCGGCAGGGGCGCGGCCTCGGCTTTGACGGCAAGACGCTGATCCACCCCAACCAGGTTCCGGTCGCCAATCAGGTGTTCGGCCCGACCGAAGCGGAAATCGTCGAGGCACGCGCGATCATCGAGGCTTTCGCCGCCCCGGAGAACCGCGGCCGCGGTGTGATCACGGTCGACGGCCGCATGGTGGAACTGCTCCACCTCGCCGAGGCGCAGCGCGTGATGGCGCTGGCCCGCGCCACCGGCATGGTGTGACCCCGGCCCGACGGACGGGTTACTTCACCGAAGCCTTGTAGCGCTCGATCCCATCGACGATCAGCCGGCGTGCCTCATCCGCATCGCCCCAGCCCAGGAGCTTGACCCACTTGCCGGGCTCAAGATCCTTGTAGTGGGTGAAGAAGTGCTCGATCTGCTTCCAGGTGATGGTCGGCAGATCGGTATAGTTGTTCACGTGCTCGTAGCGCTTGGTCAGCTTCGGCGAGGGCACGGCGATGATCTTTTCGTCGCCGCCGCCATCGTCCTGCATGCGCAGCACGCCGACCGGGCGCACGTTGATGATCGCGCCGGGCACGATTGGCCGGGTGTTGGCGATCAGCACGTCGCAGGGATCGCCATCGTCCGACAGCGTATGCGGGATAAAACCGTAGTTCCCCGGATAATGCATCGGGGTGTAGAGGAAGCGGTCGACGACCAGCCTGCCCGAGGCCTTGTCCATCTCGTATTTGATCGGCTCGCCGCCGATCGGCACCTCGACAATGACGTTGACGTCGAACGGCGGGTTCTTGCCAACCGAAATGGCCTCGAGAGACATCGTTTCCTCCTCCTTGGGGGCCTTCCTCCATAGTCGGCTGCGACATTTTTTCCAATCGCGCCTTTCGTATCGCCAGGCCCTGGGCTCGCCACAGCGTAAACAAAGCGTGCATGGATCGGTTGTTTCCGCGCCGCGCCGCTGCTACAGCCCGCTGAGGCCATGTTGTTCGACCGTTTCCGTCCCGAGCGCCGCTATGCGGCCCGGCTTGCCCGCGCCGCCCGCTGGGATCGCCCGATCCGCGGGAACTGGCAGCGATTCCGCGCCTGGGCCAACATGTTGCTGGTCGATCACGGCATCTTCCGGCTGATCTATCTCAATGCCCATCAGGTCACGCCCGAACTGTGGCGTGCCGCCCAGCCGGCGCCGCACCAGATCGCTGCCTTTGCCGCGCGCGGGGTCAAGACGGTCGTCACCCTGCGCGGCGGCCGCGAGTTCGGTTCCTGGCCGCTGGAAAAGGAGGCCTGCGAGGCGAACGGTCTGGCGCTGGTTGAGTTCGTCGCCCGTTCGCGCGAGGCTCCGTCAGTGGAAACGGTGCAGGCGGCGGCCGAGCTTTACAACACCATCGCCTATCCCGCGCTCATCCATTGCAAGTCGGGCGCCGACCGGGCCGGGTTCATGGCGGCGCTCTACATGATCCTCAAGGAAAACCGGCGCGCCGACGAGGCGCTGGCCCAGCTTTCCTCGCGCTATGGCCACTGGCACTGGAGCAAGACCGGTATTCTTGACAGCTTCATCGAGCAATATCGCGACGAGGGCGAAGCGAAGGGCCTCTCGCTGCTCGACTGGGTATCGAGCAACTATGACCCGGCCGAACTGACCCGTCGCTTCCGGCCGCACGCCTTTTCGAGCTTCGTCGTCGACCGCATACTCAGGCGCGAGTAACCCGAAGCATTTTCAAGCGAAGTGGGGCCCGGTTCGCGTAAAGAAGATGCGCGACCAACAAGACGCAGCCGGGGTGGATGCACCTTTGCGGGAAAGGGCCCGAGAGCGGTTTCCGATAGGAATGAATCAGATCGACCGCTCTAAATCATTGTTTGTCGCATTTTCTTGTCGCCAACCGGGCGCCACTTGGCCGGAAAATGCTCTAGGCGCCGAACTGCAACCGGTAGAAGGCGGCATAGGCGCCATTCGCCGCGATCAGGCTCTCGTGGGTGCCGGTCTCGACAATGCGGCCCTCGTCCATCACGACGATCAGATCAGCAGCGCGCACCGTCGCCAGCCGATGCGCCACCACCAGCGTCGTCCGCCCCACCATCAGCTTGGCCAGCGCCTGCTGCACCAGATCTTCCGACTGCGCGTCGAGCGCCGAGGTCGGCTCGTCCAGCAGCAGGATCGGCGCATTGCGCAGGAACGCGCGGGCGAGGGCGATGCGCTGGCGCTCGCCGCCTGACAGTCGCCCGCCCCGATCGCCGACCGGTGTATCGTATCCCAGCGCGAGCCCGGTGATGAATTCATGCGCCGCCGCCGCCTGCGACGCGGCCACGATATCCATCTCGGAAGCATCCGGCCGTCCGAAGGCGATATTGGCGCGGATCGTGTCGTCGAACAGCACGATATCCTGCGAGACCACCGCCAGCTGCCGGCGCAGACTGGCCAGCGAAACCGAACGGACATCGGTGCCATCGATCAGAACCTGCCCGGCAGTCGGGTCGAACAGCCGCGGCACCAGCGCCAGCAGGCTCGACTTGCCGGCGCCTGACCGGCCGACAAAAGCCGTGGTCTTGCCGGCGGGGACATCAAGATCGATATCTGAAAGCGTGGCCGGCCCATCGGCCCCGGCATAGCTGAACTGGACACCCGCAAAGCGCACCGCCCCGGCGGTCACCGCAAGCGTCGCGCCCGCGTGGTTCTCCTCGACCCGTGGCTTTTCGTCGATGACGGCGAAGATTCGCGTCAGCGCCGCGCCGGCTTCCTGCAGGATGGCGTTCAGATTGCCCAGCGTGCGCAGGCTCTGGGCGGCCAGCAGCACCGCCGTGACATAGCCGGTGAAATCGCCGATCGTCGACTGACCTGCGGCGATGCGCCAGCCGATGAACACCAGCACGGCCGCCACCGTCATCCCGCCGCCGATCTCAAGCAGCGGATCGAGGCGCGCCCGCTGGTTGGCGGACTTGACCTTGAGCCGGCGCACCGCATCGAACGCCGCCGCCGCCTTGGCCTTCAGATAAGGTTCGAGCCCGTAGGTCTTGGCCACCCGGATGCTGCCGAGGCTTTCGGCCACCAGGCTCGCCATGATGCCGGTCTGCTCCTGGGTGGACAGGGCGGTGCGCCGCAATTTGCGCCCGATCCGCTCGATCGGCGGCACCACGATGGGCAGGATCATCAGCGCGGCGAGCGTGATCATCCAGTCGATCCAGAACATGACCGCCAGAACGGCGAGCGCGGTAGCGACATCGCGCGCCAGCACCGTGGAGAGCCGCGTCAGCGCCTCGCGCACATAGGCAAAGTCGGTGGTGAACCGCTGGGTCAGCGACGCCGGCGTCTCGCGCCCGATCTGCGCCACATCCGCATCGATCAGGTGATGGAACAGCGAGGTCTGCAGATCAGCCTCGACCTTCGAGACCACCCGATTGGTCAGGATGAGTTGGGCGAACATGGCAAAACCGCGCAGCGCAGTGACCGCGATCACCAGCACCGGCACCAGCTTCAGGAACGCCTGGTCCTTGGCTTCGAACGCATCGAAGGCCCGCTTGATGATGTAGGGATACATCGACGACATGGCCGCGATGACCAGGATCATCAGCCAGACCAGCGTGATGGTGGCCCGGTGCGGGCGCACCCAGCCCTGCCACAGCCGCCGCAGCACCGGCATCAGCCGCTCGCGAGCCTCCGTTGCCTGCGGCGCCGAACCGTTGGAGTTCTCGACAGCACTCATCGCCAGCCAATCCCGGCTGGATCGTATTCAGGAATGAAGAAGCTGATCTTGATCATCTGTCACCGGAGGGGGTAGGCGGTGACTGGAGCGGGCGAAGGGATTCGAACCCTCGACCCCAACCTTGGCAAGGTTGTGCTCTACCCCTGAGCTACACCCGCATCGCGACGCGCCGAACGGCGACCGCGGCGCTCGTATGCAACATTTGGCGTCGGCGCGCAAGCCCGTTATCTAGGGTGGTGTCAATTTCCATGCCTCCGGTTTCCCCATGACCCATGCGCCGATCGATCCTGCCCTTGCCGCCCCCCTGTTCGCCACCCTCGACCGGCTTGGCATTCCGCACCGGACGGTGCGGCACGCCCCCGTTTTCACTGTGGCCGAATCGCAGGAGTTGCGCGGCTCCATTGCCGGTGCCCATTCCAAGAACCTGTTCGTCAAGGACAAGAAGGGCCGGCTGTTCCTCGTCACTGCGCTTGAGGACGCCCGGCTCGACCTCAAACGCCTGCACGAAGCGATCGGCGCGCAGGGCCGCGTGTCCTTCGGCTCGGCCGAGCAGTTGCGCACCCATCTCGGCATCGAACCCGGCTCGGTCACGCCGTTCGCCGCCTTGAACGACACCGCGGGCGCGGTTGCCGTGATCCTGCAGAAGGAGCTGATGGACCAGCCGGTTCAGAACTTCCATCCGCTGACCAACACCGCCACCACCACCATCGCCAACACCGATCTGGTCCGCTTTCTCGAAGCGGTCGGCCATCCCCCGCGGATCCTCGATCTGCCGCTGGCAACCGTGCCGGACGGTGGCGAAGCCGGTTGATCGGAATTTGATTGCGAAATTCCTGCCCGCCACCCATCTATGGGGCTGAACACCTGTCCCTACCCGACTGCCGAGGATGCCATGCTGGCCAGCCCTGCCGAAAACCTGATCAAGGACACAACCACGCAAGGCTTCCGTGCCGATGTGATCGCCGAATCGGCCCGCCAGCCGGTACTGGTCGATTTCTGGGCCCCCTGGTGCGGCCCCTGCAAACAGCTCACCCCGGTGATCGAAAAGGTGGTCACCCAGGCCGGCGGCAAGGTCAAGCTGGTCAAGATGAACATCGACGATCATCCCGAGGTCGCCGGCCAGCTCGGCATCCAGTCGATCCCTGCGGTGATCGCCTTCCGCAACGGCCAGCCCTTCGACGGGTTCATGGGCGCACTGCCCGAGAGCAAGGTCAAGGCTTTCATCGAAAAGCTGGTCGGCCCGGTCGGCAACGACACCGCCGATCTCATCAAGCTGGCTGGTGACTGCCTCACCGCCGGTGATCTCGCCGGTGCGGCCGAGGCCTATGCCACGGTGCTCGCCCAGGCGCCTGACCATGTCGGTGCGCTCGCCGGTCTTGCCGGCGTCCAGCTTGAGACCGGCAACCTCGAACAGGCCCGCCGCATTCTGGAGACCATACCGGAGGCCAAGCGCAACGATCCGGCGGTCAGCGGGCTGGCAGCGCGCCTCGAACTGGCCGAGCGCGCCGCCAGCCTCGGCGATCTTGCCGGGCTTGAGCAGCGCATTGCCGCCGATGCCGGCGATCACCAGGCCCGGTTTGATCTGGCGGTGGCGCTCAATGCCCGCGGTTTCCGGCTGGAGGCGGCCGATCACCTGCTCGAGATCATCAAGCGCGACCGCACCTGGAACGAGGACGGGGCGCGCAAGCAGCTCCTGCAGTTCTTCGAAGCCTGGGGTCCGATGGACGAGGTGACGCTGAGCGCGCGCCGCAAGCTCTCCGCCTATCTGTTCCGCTGAGCCGAACCTCGCGACGACCGGAGGCCAGGATGCCATCCAACGTACACTATCATGGCCCCGCCGATGTGCCGACCACGGTGCCGGTGTTTCCGCTCAGCGGAGCCTTGCTGCTGCCGCGCGGCCAGATGCCGCTCAACATCTTCGAGCCCCGCTATCTGGCCATGGTTGATGCGGCGCTGGCCGGAGATCGGCTGATCGCCATGATCCAGCCCGCCGAAGAAGGCGCCTCCGGGACTGCCCCGCCGCTGATGCAGGTCGGCTGCATCGGCCGCCTGACCGAATTTGCCGAAACCGGCGATGGCCGCTACCTCATCACGCTGACTGGCATCGCGCGCTACCGCTTGGTGCGCGAACTGGCAGGCACCGAACCATTCCGCAGGGCCGAGATCGACTGCTCGCCCTATGGCGAGGATTTCGTCGCCCGCCTCGGTGAGGAAGCGGTGGACCGGGAGGCCGTGCTGGATGCCCTGCGCGCCTTCTCCGATGCCAAATCGGTAGAGATCGACTGGGAGAGCGTCGGCCAGGCCTCCAACGAGGCGCTGGTCAACGCGCTTGCCATGATGAGCCCTTACGGCGCCAAGGAAAAACAGGCGCTGCTGGAAGCGCCCGACCTCAAGACCCGCGCCGAACTTCTGATCGCCATCACCGAGATCGACCTGTCAGGCTCGGGCGGCGAGGGCGACATAACCGTGCAGTAGGATCATGACCGACACCCCGACCCCTGAACGCTATGCCAGCCGCAGCATCGACCCGAAGTTCCTCGAACTGCTCGTCTGCCCGCTCACCAAGACCGCGCTCGATTATGACGCCGTGCGGCAGGAACTGGTGAGCCGGTCCGCCCGGCTCGCCTTCCCCATCCGCGACGGCATCCCGATCATGCTGGTGGACGAAGCGCGCCGGCTCGACGATCCGGCCTGATCGCCGGCATCGGGTGCCTGCTCAGAGCGGCAGGCCGCGGAAGGCGCGCGGCGCCAGCCTGCCTTCGCCCGCCGCCTCCGCCATCAGCCGCCCGGTCAGTCCGGGCAACCGCTGCACCATGCCGAGCCCGACATCGCGCAGCAGACGCAGCGGGCCGCTGTTGTTGGAAAACAGCCGGTTGAGCCCCTCGGTCATCGCCGCCATCGCCATCACGTCGGGCCGCCTCTGACGTTCGTAGCCTTCCAGCGCCGTCGTGCTGCCGATGTCGAGCCCGAGCCGGGCAGCATCGAGCACGGTCTCGGCCAGCGCGGCCGCCCCGCGCAGGCCGTAGTTGAGCCCCTGCCCGGCGATCGGATGGAAGCCGTGGGCCGCATCGCCCAGCAGCGCCAGGCGCGGGCCGGTGAACCGCCGCGCGATACCGATCGACATCGGGAAACTCGCCACCCCCTCGAAAGCGCTGATCGTGCCGAAGCGCCCCGCCGCCCGCCGGCCGATCTCCTCAACCAGCTCCTCGGGCGACCGCCTGAGCAATCGCTCGGCTGTTTCGGGCCGTTCATTCCAGACGATGGAGGAGCGGCGGCCCTTGAGCGGCAGCATGGCAAACGGCCCCGCCGGGAGGAAATGCTGCACCGCTACCCCCTCGTGATCGAGCGAATGGTGGATGGTGCCGACGATGGCCGTCTGCGGATAGCGCCAGCCGTAATAGGCAATTCCCGCCCGTTCCCGAAGCCGGGAGCCGCGCCCGTCGGCCACAACCAGCAGCCGCGCCGACAACCGCTCGCCGCCGGCCACCGCCAGGATATGGCCCTCGCCCGGCTCAAAGCCGGAGACCGGCGCCGCGATCAGCCTGATGCCTGCCGCGCGCACCTGCTCGATGAGCGCGGCCAGGATGACGCCGTTCGGCAGCATTTCGGCCGGAGCCTGCGCGTCGCCGGCAAATTCCGCCAGTGCCGGCCGCACGATATCCTCCAGCCGGCTGTCGGTGATCTCCATGCGCCGGATCGGCTGCGCCTCGCCGGCCATTGCCGCCCAGGCGCCGATGCTGTCGAGAAACCGGCAGGCGCCGGCCACCAGCGCATAGGCGCGCGAATCGCCGCGCTGGTCGCGAGCCAGATCCGGATCGCACAGGGTAACCGAAAGCCCCTCGCCCGCCGCAGCGCGCAGCGCCAGCGCAAACGCCATGCCGGCCGCTCCGCCGCCGGCGATCACCACGTCAGACCGCTCGCTCATCGCCACCCCTCGCTTGACGCTGCAGGCAAACCCCTGCCAAGTGGCAGGAACGTTCCAGAACCCCGCGCCCTGCCATGTCCGGTTTTTCCGATCTCAATTCCATACTCGATCTCGAACCGCTCGAGCATAATCTTTTTCGCGGCCGCGTGCCGCAGGTCGGCTGGAACCGTGTGTTCGGCGGACTGGTCATCGCCCAGGCGCTGGTTGCCGCGCACAAGACCGTGGACGGGCGCGATCCTCATTCGCTGCATGCCTATTTCCTGCTCGGCGGCGATCCGGCGGTGCCAATCATCTATGAGGTGGAGCGCATCCGCGACGGGCGCAGTTTCACGACGCGCCGCGTGGTGGCAATCCAGCACGGCCGGCCGATCTTTGCCCTGTCCTGCTCGTTCCACAACGACGAAGAGGGCTTCGAACATCAGCTGCCGATGCCGACCGTGCCGATGCCCGAGGATCTCCCCCCGCTGGAACAGGTGCGCAGGGACGTGTTTCCGAAGCTGCCGCATCCGGTGCGCGCCTATTTCGAGCGCGACCGGCCGATCGATCTCAGGCCGGTCGATTTCGCCCGCTACATGGCCGGCGAAAGCGCCCAGCTCGGCAACCGCGTCTGGATCCGCGCACGCACGGCGCTGCCGGACAATCCCGACATCCACAAGGGCGTGCTGGCCTACGCGTCCGACCTCACCCTGCTCGACTGCGCGCTGGTGCCGCACAACACCTCCGTGTTCGATCCTGGCATCGCCCCGGCGAGCCTCGACCACGCCATGTGGTTCCACCGCCCGTTCCGTGCCGACGACTGGCTGCTCTACAGCCAGGAAAGCCCCAACGCCAACGGCGGCCGCGGCTTTTCCATCGGCCACATTTTCCGCAGGGATGGCGCTCTGGTCGCCACCGTCGCGCAGGAAGGGCTGATCCGTCGCAAGACGCCCGGCAGGGATGCCGGCTGACCCGGCGCGTCGCCGCTTTCGGCACCAATCTGCCTAATAGTTAGGCATTCAATCGCGCCCGCTCCCGTCAATCGCCGCAATTTGCTGAAAATTGCGGCGTTTTATGACCTTCGAACTGGCATGAAGCTTGTTTTACCGGCGACAGTCCCGCGCGAGCGGACGCCCTGTCACCCCAGCCGGATCGGCCTCCATGTCCCGTCGTTTCTTTCGCTCTCTTGCTGTCCTTTCTGCCCTCGCCCTGCCCTGGACCGGCGCGCTCGCCCAGACGCCGGCTCCGAAGATCGATGCCGCCGACACCGGCTTCATGATCGTTGCCACCGCCCTGGTCCTGATGATGACCCTGCCGGGCCTGGCGCTGTTCTATGCCGGCATGGTGCGGCGCAAGACGGTGCTCGCCACCATGGCCCAGTCGGCCGCCTCCATCGCGGTCATCTCGCTGCTCTGGGTTGCTTTTGGCTATTCGCTGGCCTTCACCGGCGAAAATCCGTTCATCGGCGGGTTGGATCGGCTGTTCCTCACCGGCATGGCCTTCGACGGCGTCTCCAGCCTCGCCCCGACCATCCCCGAAGCACTGTTCATGCTCTACCAGATGACCTTCGCCATCATCACCGTGGCGCTGATCGGCGGCGGTGTCGCCGACCGCATGCGGTTTTCCGCCTTCCTGATCTTCTCGGTGCTGTGGCTGTTCGTCGTCTATGTACCGAGCGCGCACATGGTCTGGGGTGGCGGCTGGCTGGCCAAGTTCGGGGCGGTGGATTTCGCCGGCGGACTGGTGGTGCACATCAACGCCGGCCTCGCCGGGCTGACGGCTGCGCTGGTGCTCGGCCCGCGCCACGGCTATGGCCGCGAGAATTTCGCGCCCTACGATCTGTCGATGGCGGTGGTTGGCGCTGGCCTGTTGTGGGTTGGCTGGTTCGGTTTCAACGGCGGCTCCGCGCTGGGGTCGGGCGCGCGCGCCGTCTATGCGATCACCGCCACACATCTGGCGGCCTGCGCCGGTGCCGTGGTGTGGACGGGCCTCGAATGGTTCCAGCGCGGCAAGCCGTCCGTGCTCGGCATCATCTCGGGCGCCATCGCCGGCCTCGGCACCATCACCCCGGCCTCCGGCTTCGTGCTGCCCTGGCACGGGGTGGTGATCGGCGCATTGGCCGGCGCGCTCTGCTACTGGGCCTGTATCTGGCTCAAGCACAAGCTCGCCTATGACGATTCGCTCGACGTGTTCGGCGTGCACGGCGTCGGCGGCATTCTGGGCTCGCTCCTTGCCGGCGTCTTCGCCACCGGCGCATTGTCGGTGACGGCCGATCTGCCGCAGGGTGTGCAGGGCCTCATGGAAGGCAACCCCGCCCAGCTCGGCGCCCAGGCCGTGGGCGTGATCATCACCAGCCTGTGGTGCCTTGCCGGCACCTATCTCAGTCTCAAGCTGACCGGGCTGATGACTCCGCTGCGCGCCAGCCGCGACGAAGAAGTCGAGGGCCTCGACCTGGCCCTGCATGGCGAGCGCCTGCACTGATCGGCCCTATCAGCAGCCATCCGGAACCCGGCGGAGCCTCTCCGCCGGGTTTTTGCTGCGCTGCAAGAAAAGCACGCGCGCACTGCCTGTAATTTAGGCACTCCGCCCGGCCCCGCAGCAGATTTGCCGGTTGGATCGGGGCAATCCCCGCATGAATCCGCTCTGGCACGCCCCTTGTAGCGACGATCGCAACGGATCTCCGGGTCCGGTTGCGATCCCCCGCGTCAAGGAGTGTCACCTCGATGAAAACAGTCACCGCCATCATCAAGCCCTTCAAGCTCGAGGAGGTCCGCAATGCGCTGACCGACCTTGGCGTGCACGGCATGACCGTGACCGAAGTGAAGGGCTATGGCCGCCAGAAGGGCCATACCGAAATCTACCGCGGCGCCGAATATGCCGTGTCCTTCCTGCCCAAGCTGAAACTTGAACTGGCCGTTTCCGACGATCTCGCCCCGCGCGTGATCGAGGCGATCGCCGGGGCGGCCCGCACCGGCCAGATCGGCGACGGCAAGATCTTCGTCTCTCCGCTCGAAGCTGCCGTGCGCATCCGCACCGGCGAGCGCGACGGCGACGCCCTCTGACCCTGTTGAGACCGGAGTATTTCCCCATGATCCTTGCCAGTCTTGTCAGGCGCCTCGTTCCCGCTCTTGCGGTCAGCGCCATCCTCACCCTGCCGGCGCTCGCCGAGACCGCCGCGCCGGTTCCCAACAAAGGCGATACCGCCTGGATGATCGTCGCCACGGCCTTCGTGCTGATGATGTCGGTGCCGGGCCTCGCCCTGTTCTATGGCGGCCTGGTGCGCGCCAAGAACATGCTGTCGGTGCTCACCCAGGTCTTTGCCATCGTCTGTCTTGCCGGCATTCTCTGGACGATGGTCGGCTATTCGCTGTCCTTCACCGGCGGCGGCGGACTGAATGACTATGTCGGCGGCTTCTCCAAGGCGTTCCTGGCCGGCGTCACCCCGGCCTCCAACGCCGCCACCTTCTCCAATGGCGTGGTCATTCCGGAATACCTCTACTTCGTGTTCCAGATGACCTTTGCCATGATCACGCCGGCCCTGATCATCGGCGCCTTTGCCGAGCGCATGAAGTTCGGCGCGATCATGCTGTTCACGGTGCTGTGGTCGCTGCTGGTCTATTACCCGATCGCCCACATGGTCTGGTACTGGGCCGGTCCCGACGCCATCGCCGACGCTGCCAAGGCCGTGGCCGCTGCGGCCGATGCCGCCGCCAAGACCGCGGCACAGGCCAAGCTCGATGAAGTCCTCGCCGATGCCGGCATGATCTTCAAGTGGGGCGCGCTCGATTTTGCCGGCGGCACAGTGGTCCATATCAATGCCGGTATCGCTGGCCTTGTCGGCTGCCTGATCATCGGCAAGCGCATCGGATACGGCAAGGAACTGATGGCCCCGCATTCGCTGGTCATGACCATGATCGGCGCGGCGCTGCTGTGGGTCGGCTGGTTCGGCTTCAATGCCGGCTCCAGCCTCGAAGCCAACGGCACCGCCGTGCTCGCCTTCGTCAACACCATGGTTGCGACATGTGCGGCGGCCCTGTCCTGGCTGGTGGTGGAATGGCTGCTCAAGGGCAAGCCCTCGCTGCTCGGCATGGTCTCCGGTGCTGTCGCCGGTCTGGTCGCGGTCACCCCGGCGTCCGGCTTTGCCGGCCCGGTCGGCACGATGGTGCTGGGCCTTGTCTCGGGTGCGGTGTGCTTTGCCTTCGTGTCCTACGTCAAGAACGCGCTGGGCTACGATGACACGCTCGACGTGTTCGGCATCCACTGCATCGGCGGCATTCTGGGGGCGATCGCCACCGGCATCCTCGCCTCTCCCGATCTCGGCGGCACCGGCATCGTCGATTACGTTGCCAAGCCCGGCGAGGCCGCGGCCGGCGACTTCGTGATGGCGACCCAGGTGATGGCCCAGCTCAAGGCCGTGGCCGTCACCCTGGTCTGGTCCGGCGTGGTCTCGGCAATCCTGTTCAAGGCAATCGATCTCGTGATCGGCCTGAGGGCAGCGACCGACGAGGAGCGCATGGGTCTCGACATCGCTGAGCACGGCGAGCGCGCCTACTCGAACTGACCCTGGCAGGACCAGCGAACAAAGGCGGCGGTCCCCTGGGGCCGCCGCTTTCCTTTTGGGCAAAATCCCTTTGCTTAATGAGGATTTAACCCGTTCCAACCATCATCCGCTCCAGACCGGTATCAGTGTGGATTTTATCATGCGGACGACGCGGCTGGGCTCTTCCCTGGCAGATCATATTCCCGAAGCGATCCGGGACGGCTTCTCCCGCCGCCTCAAGGAACTGCTCGGTCTTGGCCTGCTGGCAGGGGCCGGCGCCGGTGCGCTGGCGCTCGCGACCTGGTCCGTGCGCGATCCCAGTTTCAGTCATGCGGTGGAAGGTCCCGTCCGCAACCTGCTCGGCTTTCCCGGCGCGGCCGCGGCCGACATCCTGATGCAGGTTTTCGGCATTGCCTCCATCGCCCTGCTTTTTGCTGTCGCCGTGATCGGCTGGCGGCTGATGGCACGCCACAACCTCGAACGGCCCCTGCTCCGACTGGCCGTTGCGGTGCTGGCGGTGGTCCTCGCGGCCGGTCTTGCCTCATCCTTGCCGCGCACCGACCGCTGGCCGTTGCCGGGCGGGCTCGGCGGGCTGACCGGCGATCTCCTGCTTTATCTGCCGCGCCTTGTCTTCGGCGGGTTTGACGCGATCCTGCGCCTTGTCACCGGGCTGGCCTGCGCGGCGGGCACCATCCTGTCGCTCGCCTATCTGGGCCGGCCCACCCGCGAGGAGGAGGCCGAGGAACAGGAGCGCATCGCCGAGGAGGACGCGAACTCCAGCGCCGAGGACGAGCCGTCCTTCACCATCATCTCGCTCGGCGCGCTGCTGCATGTCCTGTTCACCGCCCGCACCTGGCTGTCACTGCAGGTCGGCCGCCTGTGGGCGCCGAAAGCCGGTTCAGCCGCCGTGGCACGGCCGCGCAAACCTGCTGCCCGCCGTCAGGAGCCGCTGTTCGACGCCGGCGACGGCCCCGCGGCCGCGCCGGCCAAGGCAGAACGCCGCCCCGCCTCGTCACAGGACATTGATGATGCCGACGACGAGCCGCCCTTCGCCGATCCCCAGCCGGTGCGCGCCAAGGTCGGCCAGCCGGCGGGCGCTCTCAAGCCGGGTAAACGCATCGACCGCGAGGCGCAGCCGTCGATGTTCGGCCAGGACGGCTACCAGCATCCGCCGCTGACCCTGCTGGCGGAACCGCGCCGCAACCCGGGCGTGGTGATTTCCAAGGATGCTCTGGAGCAGAACGCGCGCCTACTCGAAGGCGTGCTCGACGATTTCGGCGTGCGCGGCGAGATCATCAACGTGCGTCCCGGCCCGGTGGTCACCCTCTACGAACTCGAACCGGCCCCCGGCACCAAATCCTCGCGCGTCATCAGCCTTGCCGAGGACATCGCCCGCTCGATGAGCGCGGTGGCCGCCCGCGTCGCCGTGGTGCAGGGCCGCAATGCCATTGGCGTTGAACTGCCCAATGCCAAGCGCGAGACGGTATTCCTGCGCGAACTGCTGGCCTGCGAGGACTTCGAGAAGTCCAAGATGCGGCTGCCGCTCTGCCTGGGCAAGACCATCGGCGGCGAACCGGTGATCGTCGAACTCGCGCGCATGCCGCATCTGCTCATCGCCGGCACCACCGGTTCGGGCAAGTCGGTAGCCATCAACACCATGATCCTGTCGCTGCTCTACCGGCTGACGCCCGAGCAGTGCCGGCTGATCATGGTTGATCCCAAGATGCTCGAACTCTCCATCTACGACGGCATTCCGCATCTGCTCACCCCCGTCGTCACCGATCCCAAGAAGGCGGTTGTGGCGCTCAAATGGGCGGTGCGCGAGATGGAGGACCGCTATCGCAAGATGTCGAAGGTCGGCGTGCGCAACATCGACGGCTTCAACGCCCGCATCGCCGAGGCGAAGGAGAAGGGCGAGACCCTCCAGCGCATGATCCAGACCGGCTTCGACCGCGAGACCGGCGAGCCGATCTTCGAGAACGAGGCGATCCCGCTCGAAGCCCTGCCGTTCATTGTCGTCATCGTCGACGAGATGGCCGATCTGATGATGGTCGCGGGCAAGGAGATCGAGGGGCTGGTCCAGCGCCTCGCCCAGATGGCCCGCGCCGCCGGCATCCATGTGGTGCTCGCCACCCAGCGGCCTTCGGTCGATGTCATCACCGGCACCATCAAGGCCAACTTCCCCACCCGTATTTCCTTCCAGGTCACCTCCAAGATCGACAGCCGCACCATCCTGGGCGAACAGGGCGCCGAGCAGCTGCTCGGCCAGGGCGACATGCTCTACATGGCCGGCGGTGGCCGCATCTCCCGCGTGCACGGCCCGTTTGTCTCCGATTCGGAGGTCGAGCACGTGGTCGCGCATCTGAAAGCCCAGGGCGCGCCGCAGTATCTCGACTCCATCACCGTCGACGATGAGGCCGGCGGCGAGGGCGACGACGGCGCCGTGTTCGACAAGGGCAGTTTCGGCGAGGAAGGCGGCGATCTCTACGCCCAGGCGGTGCAGGTCGTCATGCGCGACAAGAAGTGCTCGACCTCCTACATCCAGCGCCGCCTGCAGATCGGCTACAACAAGGCCGCCAGTCTCGTCGAGCGGATGGAAAAGGAAGGGCTTGTCGGCCCGGCCAACCATGCCGGCAAGCGCGAGATCCTGGTCGAGCGGGCGGGCGAGGACTGATCCACCCCCCCTTTGCTGCGTTTCGGCTTTGCGAAAAGCCGCGAATCCGCCACAACCCTGCTGTAGAGAAGCGATTCTCGTGGTCTCAGGAGGGATTCCGGTGCGCCGTCTGCCTTGCCTTGCCACCGCCATGATGCTGGTGGCCGCCCCGATCGGAACCGCTCTGGCCCAGGGCGCGCCGCTCAATGTCACCCCCAACCTGCAAGCCCCGCCCAAAGCGCGCGCTGCGGACCCGGCCCCCGCCCCAGGCCCCGCCGCTCAGGGACAGAAGCCGACCGTCGAACGCGTCAATGCCTATTTCAACGGCATTGTCGGGTTCAGCGCCGATTTCGCCCAGACCGGCCCCGACGGACGCCGCTGGGAGGGCAAGCTCTACATCTCGCGGCCTGGCAAGTTGCGCTTCGAATACCGCCCGCCCAGCCCGCTGGAGATCATCTCCGACGGACGCACCGTGGCGGTGCGCGACCGCAAGGCGGCGACCCAGGACGAATATCTGGTCGGCCAGACCCCGCTCAAGTTCCTGCTGCGCGACCAGATCGATGTCGCCCGCGATTCCAAGGTCGTCTCGCTCACCCAGCAGGGCAGCGATGCCGTGCTGGTGCTGGAGGATCGCCAGACCGTCGGCGGCACCTCGCGCATCAGGTTGACCTTCAACAACGCCGACATGGCCCTCAAGCAGTGGATCGTTACCGATCCGCAGGGCTATGATACGCGGGTTCAAATCTCCAACATCGACACCAGCCATCGGCCCAGCGCGTCGCTGTTCGTTATCCCCGCCCGGATCACCACCCCGAACTGATCGCGCCCCGTGTCGCTCACCATCGCCACCTGGAATATCAATTCGGTGCGCCTGCGCATCGACAACGTCCTGCGCTATCTCGCCGAGCATGGGCCGGACGTGCTCTGCCTGCAGGAAACCAAATGCCCCGATGCGGAGTTTCCCCGCGCCGCTTTCGCCCGCGCCGGCTATGCCTACATCGTCCACCGCGGCATGAAGGGCTATAACGGCGTTGCCATCGTCTCCCGCCGGCCGCTTGGTCCGGCCGACCGCATGAGTTTCTGCGGGCGCGAGGATGCCCGGCACATCGCCGCCACGCTCGATATCGGCGCGGACCGACCGCTGACCCTGCACAATCTCTACATTCCTGCCGGCGGCGACATCCCGGACCGGCAAGAGAACCCCAAATTCGGCCACAAGCTCGATTTTCTGGCCGAACTGACCGCCTGGAGCACCCGCTCACGGGCGGACAACAGCCATTCGGTGCTGGTCGGCGATCTCAACATCGCCCCGCTGGAAGCCGATGTCTGGAACCACAAGGCGCTGCTCAAGATCGTCAGCCACACGCCGGTGGAAACCGCAGCGCTCGGCGCCCTGCAGGCGGATGGCGGCTGGACCGATGCGGTGCGCCAGCTCTCGCCCGAACCGCAGAAGATCTACACCTGGTGGAGCTACCGCTCGCCGGATTGGGACGCGGCCGACAAGGGCCGCCGCCTCGATCACATCTGGACCGGGCCGGCCCTGGCTCCCGCCATCACCGCCCATGCGATCCTGCGTGCCGCGCGCGGCTGGGAGCGCCCGTCCGATCACGTGCCGCTGGCCGTGACGCTCAAGCTCTGATCAGATCAGCCCGCTGAGACGCGCATGCGTCGCCACCGCTTCCGCCGCGATGCTGGCGCGCAGGGAGGCTGCGCTGGTCGGATGCGTTTCCAGCACCTGACGCATCAGCGCTCGCGGAATTTCGAGCAGAACACTGGGTTGCACCGCGACCGCAGTGCCCGGCCAGGCTCCCTCGATCAGCAACGCCCGCTGACCGATCAGCCCGCCCGGTTCCACCGTCTCGCCGTCCGCAAGATTGATGCCGTCCGGCGAAACCGTCACGCGGCCGTCGAGCACCACATAGCCCGCCGTGGTTGCTTCCCCCCTGCGGACCAGCTCCTCACCGGGTTTCAGCACCCGTTCACGCCCGGAAAAGGCAAGCACATGCAAGGCTTCCGGTTCAAGGATGCTGAGAAACGGCTGCGCGCCGAGAACGGCAATTTTCTGGTCGAGTCGCATGGTGCTTGAATCCGTCAGGGCACCAGCTTGTAACCGCCCGCCTCGGTCACCAGCAAGCGCGCCTGTCCGGTATCGGGCTCGATCTTTTGCCGCAGGCGATAGATATGCGTTTCCAGGGTATGGGTGGTGACATTAGCGTTGTATCCCCACACCTCCTGCAGCAGCACGTCGCGCGGCACGACCTTCTGGTCGGCCCGGTAGAGATAGCGCAGGATCGAGGTTTCCTTTTCCGTCAGCCGCAGTTTCGAGCCCTTCGCGGTGACCAGAAGCTTGGCGCCCGGCCGGAATGAATACGGCCCGATGGTGAAAACCGCATCCTCGCTCGCCTCATGCTGCCGGAGATGGGCGCGGATGCGCGCCAGCAGCACCGCGAACTTGAACGGCTTGGTGACATAGTCGTTGGCCCCCGATTCGAGCCCCAGCACCGTGTCGGCATCCGAATCATGCGCCGTCAGCAGAATGACCGGGCCGCGAAAGCCATTCTTGCGCAGCAGCTTGACCGCCTCGCGACCGTCAATGTCCGGCAATCCCACATCCATGATGACCAGATCGGTCTGCTCGCCCCGCACCTGCGCGATGCCGGCGCCGGCGGTATCCGCCTCGCTCACCGAGAATTCCTCATGCAGCCGCAATTGTTCGGCGAGCGCCTCGCGCAGGGCCTCGTCATCGTCGACAATCAGGATTTTTCGGATGTTGCTCATGGAAATCCTTGGCCGCAAGAAAAAGCGACCGTATCCAAAGGCCACTGGAGCGACAAGATGGCGCAATTCGGACGGAACGCAATCGAACGCTGGCATCGCGGCAAACGATACGTGTCGCATCTGGTGGTGCACCCGCTGCAACCGCGCGGGCCACGCGCGCTGCTGGTGGCGGGCCAGACGGTGTTTGCCTGCCGCATCGGCCGCGCCGGCCGCAGCCATGCCAAGCGCGAGGGCGACGGGGCGACCCCCGTCGGCGTCTTTGCGCTCAACGGTGGCTGGTGGCGCCCAGACCGGCGCTTGCCGCCGCGCACCGGGCTGGCGCTGCGGCCGTTGCGAAAGAACGACGGCTGGTGCGATGCGCCCGGCCATCGGCTCTACAACCGCTCCGTCATCCTGCCTTTCGCGGCCAGCCATGAGGCGATGTGGCGGAGCGATCACCAGTATGACGTGGTGCTCGACATCGACTGGAACCGCCACCCGCGCCGGCAGGGGCGCGGCAGCGCCATTTTCCTGCATCTGATGAGCGACAGCCGGGGGGGCACCGCCGGTTGCGTCGCGGTCGCCCCCGATCGCATCGATCGGCTGATGGCACGGATCGGTCCGGCGACCCGGATCATCATCCGCTGAGCTTCAGCGCGTCCCGAAGATCGCGCTGCCGATGCGTACATGGGTCGCCCCGCACTGGATGGCGGCAGGAAAGTCGGCGCTCATTCCCATCGACAGCCTGTTGAGCCCGTTGCGGCGGGCGATCTTGGCCAGCAGCGCAAAATGCGGGCTGGGCGGCTCATCGGCCGGCGGAATGCACATCAGCCCGCCGATGGCCAGCCCGAGCGGGCCCCGGCAGTCGGCGATGAAGGCATCCGCCGCCTCCGGAAGGATCCCGGCCTTCTGCGGCTCGGCCCCGGTATTGACCTGAACCATCAGGAGCGGCTGGCGCCCCTGTCGCTGGATTTCATCGGCCAGCGCACGGGCGAGCTTGGGCCGGTCGAGGCTTTCGATACAATCGAAGAACGCCACCGCATCCGCCGCCTTGTTGGACTGCAGAGGCCCGATCAGATGCAGGTCCGTGCCGGGATGGCGCATCCTCAGGTCCGGCCACTTGGCCATCGCCTCCTGGACGCGGTTCTCGCCGAACACCCGCTGCCCGGCTCCCAGCACCGGCTCGATCGCCGCGGCCTCGAAGGTCTTGGATACGGCCACCAGGGTAATCTCGTCAGGCTTGCGGCCGCAATCGCGCGCCGCGCCAGCGATCAGGCCACGCACGGCGGCAAGGCGGGTGGCGGAGGATTGGATGTGTTCGCTCATCAGGCCGTTCTAGAGCAAATTGCGCGCGGTTTGAACGGCCTTCGGCGCCGTGGCGACACAATTTGGCCGGGGACGGACGTCATTGTCGGCGGATCAGGCGGCAACCCGCCGACAGGCCATTGACCCCCAAGGCCGGATGATGTCCAAGGGGGCTTGATTTTCTTTCCAGCGAACGCCCATGCGCAATACCCGCTACAACACCCGCGCCGCCGAGCCAAAATGGCAGAAGATCTGGGACGACCGGCAGACATTCCGGACCCGGTCCGATGACTCACGGCCCAAGTACTACGTGCTTGAGATGTTCCCCTATCCTTCGGGGCGCATCCACATGGGTCACGTGCGCAACTATGCCATGGGCGATGTGGTCGCCCGCCACAAGCGCGCCAAGGGCTATGCCGTGCTGCATCCGATGGGCTGGGATGCCTTCGGCATGCCGGCCGAGAATGCGGCGATGGAAAAGAAGTCGCATCCCAAGACCTGGACCTACGCCAACATCGCCGCGATGAAGGGCCAGCTGAAATCGATGGGCCTGTCGCTGGACTGGAGCCGCGAGATCGCCACCTGCGATCCCTCCTATTACCGGCATCAGCAGGCGATGTTCGTCGATTTTCTTGAAGCCGGGCTGGTCGCGCGCAAGACCTCCAAGGTCAACTGGGATCCGGTGGACCACACCGTGCTCGCCAACGAGCAGGTCATCGACGGGCGCGGCTGGCGCTCGGGCGCGCTGGTCGAGCAGCGTGAACTGACCCAATGGTTCCTCAGGATCACCGATTATTCGGAGGACCTGCTCTCCGCCCTTCAGGGCCTCGACCGCTGGCCGGAGAAGGTCCGGCTGATGCAGCAGAACTGGATCGGCCGCTCCGAGGGCCTGCTGGTGCGCTGGGCTGTTGCCAACGGATTCGGGGATCTGACCGAGGTGGAGGTCTATACCACCCGGCCCGATACGCTGTTCGGTGCCTCTTTCCTTGCGGTTGCCGCCGACCATCCCCTCGCCAGGGCGATGGCGACGCGGACGCCCGGCCTCTCCGAGTTCATCGAGGAGTGTCGGCGCATGGGCACCTCGGTCGCTGCCCTGGAAACGGCGGAGAAGAAGGGGTTCGACACCGGACTTCGGGTGACCCATCCTTTCGATCCCACTTGGACGCTGCCGGTCTATGTCGCCAATTTCATCCTGATGGACTACGGCACGGGCGCCATTTTCGGCTGTCCGGCGCATGACCAGCGCGATCTTGATTTTGCCAATGCCTATGGCCTGCCGGTCAAGCCGGTGGTGCGCGCGCGCGACCTCGACGACGCGGCCGCCAATGCCGCCTTCGATCGCCATGCCCCTGCCCATGTCGAGGACGGTATCCTGTTCAACTCCGCGTTCCTTGACGGGCTGGATGTCACCGAGGCGTTCGAAGCCGTCGCCCGCAGGCTGGAAGCGATGGCGCTGGGCGGGCGGCCGGTCGGTCAGCGCAAGGTCAATTTCCGCCTGCGTGACTGGGGCATCTCGCGCCAGCGCTACTGGGGTTGCCCGATCCCGGTTATCCATTGCGAGGCCTGCGGCGTCGTGCCGGTGCCGAAGAAGGATCTGCCGGTGGTCCTGCCCGAGGATGTCACCTTCGATGTTCCCGGCAATCCGCTCGACCGGCATCCGACCTGGAAACACGTCGGCTGCCCGCGCTGTGGCAAGCCGGCGCGGCGCGAAACCGACACCATGGACACCTTCGTCGATTCGTCCTGGTATTTCGCCCGCTTCACCGATCCGTTCAATTCAGAAGCGCCGACCACGCGCGCTGTTGTCGATCGCTGGCTGCCGGTCGATCAGTATATCGGCGGCATCGAGCATGCGATCCTGCATCTGCTCTACTCGCGCTTTTTCGCCCGCGCGATGAAAAAGACCGGCCACGCCGGCCTGGACGAGCCGTTTGCCGGCCTGTTCACGCAGGGCATGGTGGTGCACGAGACTTATCGCGATGCTGCCGGGGCCTGGCTGGAACCGGCCAACGTGCTGATCGAGTCGGCCTCCGGCACGCGCCTCGCCCGCCATCGCCAGACCGGCGAGGCGGTGAGCATCGGCGCGATCGAGAAGATGTCGAAGTCGAAGAAGAATGTCGTTGATCCCGACGACATCATCGAGACCTACGGGGCCGATACGGCGCGCTGGTTCATGCTGTCGGACTCCCCGCCCGAGCGGGATGTGATCTGGTCGGAGGAAGGCGTGCAGGGCGCCGGGCGCTTTGTCCAGAAGATCTGGCGCATCGTCGGCGAGGTTGTCGACCGGGCGGCCGACCAGCCCCTGACGGACCGGGCCGGATCGGCGGTGCTGCGCGCCGCCCACAAGGCGGCAAAGGCCGTCGACGAGGATATCGAGCGCCTGCGCTTCAATCGCTGTGTCGCCCACATCCATGATCTGTCCAACAGCCTGACGGCAGCGCTGTCAGAGGGGCGCGAAACCTCCGCTGCGCTGCGCGAGGCGACGGAGATCCTCATCCGCCTGTTCGCGCCCATGATGCCGCATCTGGCCGAAGAATGTTGGGCAGAATTCGGCCATGGCGACCTTGTCGCGGAGGCCCCGTTCCCGATCGCCGATCCGGAACTGATCGTGGAGTCGACCGTGACCCTGCCGGTTCAGGTCAACGGCCGCAAACGCGCCGATGTGACGGTGCCGGTCGGCGCCGATACCGGGGCGGTTGAAGCGACAACACTGGCGCTGGATGCCGTGCAGCGGGCTCTGGAAGGACGCGCGCCGAAAAAGGTCATTGTCGTGCCCGGCCGCATCGTCAATATTGTGGTCTGAGAAGGGATGCCGCCGATGATAGCCCGCCTCCTCCGCCTTGCCGTTGTCGCCGTCGGCCTGCCGCTGGCGGGCTGCTTCCAGCCGCTCTACGGTCCCGGCCTCGGCAGCACTTCGGCGGCCATCGGGACCTTTGCCATCGAAGCCATCGGCGAACACCTCGGCCACCAGCTGAAATCGGAGCTTGAATCGCAGCTCAACAATGGCAAGCCGCCGGAAAAGGCGCTGTATCGCCTCGCGGTGGAGCCGCGCGGCAGCAGCGCCGGCATCGTCGCCGATTCGGCTGCCAGCCGGCCGCAGGTGATGAGCTACATCGTCAACGCCCGCTATACGCTCAACGATGTGACGACAGGCAAGGTGATGACCACCGGCAATGCCCAAGTGCAGGTGTCCTATGACCGTGACCTGCAGCGGTTTGCCACCGTGCGCGCCCTGCGCGATGCGGAGATTCGCGCCTCACGCCAGCTGGCCGAGCAGATCAAGGCGCGCATCATGCCGGTGATTGCCGGACTCAAGGACTGAACTGCCGTGACGGCGATCCGCGCCGGCGATCTCAGACGGTTCCGTGAAGGGGGCTGGCGCGACTATCCGCTGATGCTGGTATTCGGCACGGACGAAGGCGCTGTACGTGAGACCGCCTCCCGTCTGATCACCGCCGCTGCCGGTCCTGACCCCGATCCGCTCAATCTCATCCGCCTCGATGGCGACCTCATCGCCCAGGACCCGGCACGGCTCGCCGATGAAGCCCGCACCTTCGGCCTGTTCGGCGGCGCCCGCGTTCTGCATATATCCGGCGCCAGCCGCACCCCGCTTGCCGCCGTGCAGGCGCTGGCCGACGATCCCGCCGACAACACCGTTATCATCTTCGAGGCCGGCGATCTCAAGCCCGGCACCGGCTTGCGCGGCCTTGCCGAACGGCACAAGGCCATCGCCGCGATCCCCTGCTATGCCGACAGCTTCCGTGACCTGCAGGCGCTGATCGACGACACCGTCCACGCCCATGACAAGACGCTCACCCGCGACGCCCGTGAATCCCTGCTGGCCGCCCTTGGTGCGGACCGGCAGCTCAGCCGCTCCGAACTTGAAAAGCTGATGCTCTATGCGGCCGACCGCCGCGAAATCGACGCCGCGATGGTCGCCGACATCGTTTCCGACGCGGGACGGCACGATACCGGCGGCCTGATCGACATGGCCTTCATCGGGAATGTGGCCGCAGTCGAGCCGGAAGCGAATCGATTATTCGCCGCCGGCACCCACCCCTCCGCAGTACTGTCACAGCTGCTGTCGCACACCCTGCTGCTGCGCCGCCTCCTGCGTGCCCATGCCAAAGGTCAGTCGGTGGAAACACTGGCGCGTCAGGCGCGGCTGCACTTTTCCCGCGTGCCGACCCTGGAACGCGTGCTGCGGCACTGGTCGGCGGCGCGCATGGATCGTCTGGTGCCTGCCATCGCCGACACCGTTCTGGCGACGCGTCGCGTGCCGCGCCTTGCGGAATCTTTGACGATTCGCACGCTTTGGAGCGTCGCGCGCATGTCAGGCGCTGCAATCACAGGCGAGAAATAGGAACAATATCCTACATTCCTACATCGCCCCGCGCAAGCGGCGGCACAGCGCATCAAGCTGTTCGAGGGAGCGATAGCCGATCTTCAACGATCCGCCCTGGCCGCGATGATCGATACTGACCGGCAGGCCGAGCACATCGGCCAGCACTTTCTCAAGCGCCCTCGTATCGGCATCCTTGTCCGCCCGGCGGCTGGTCGGAGCCGCATCGGGCGCCTCGTTCTCGCGCTGGGCAAGGCGCTCGACATCGCGCACGTTGAGCCCTTGCGCGACGATCCGCTTGGCCACCGCTTCAGGATCGGCGACCGCCAACAGGGCGCGGGCGTGGCCGGCCGACAGTTTGCCATCGGCAAGCAGCGCCTTGACCCCCTCGGGCAATCGCGCCAATCGCAAGGTATTGGCGACATGGCTGCGGCTCTTGCCGACCACGCGCGACAGGTCTGCCTGTGTGTAGCCAAACTGCCCGATGAGGCTCTCATAGCCACGCGCTTCCTCGAGGGCATTGAGATCGGCGCGCTGGACGTTTTCGATGATGGCAAGTTCCAGCGCCTGCCGATCGTCCGCCTCCACCGCGATGACCGGCACGTCGTGCAGGCCCGCCCGCTGTGCCGCGCGCCAGCGACGTTCGCCGGCGATGATCTCGAACGCATCGGCAACCCCGGCGACCGACCGCACCAGAATGGGCTGCAGAATGCCCTTCTCGCGGATCGACGCGCTGAGTTCTTCAAGTTCCAGCTCGGAAAAATGTCGCCTGGGATTGTTGGGATTGGCTCGCAATGCCTCGATCGGCACGCGGCGCTGCCGTCTCAACCGCTCACCCAGGGCCGGCTCGTCGCCCGCCTCACCGATGAGGGCGGCCAAACCGCGACCAAGCCGCTGGCGCTGGGGATCGTCGACCATCGTTCCGCTCCTGAATCAAATCGTGCGTTAGGCCGCGCGCAGCAAACGTTCGCGCTGGATCACTTCCGATGCCAGCTTCAGATAGGCCTGGCTGCCGGCGCATTTCAGGTCGTAGAGCAGCACCGGTTTGCCATGCGACGGCGCCTCCGACACCCGCACGTTACGCGGGATCACCGTATGATACACCTTGTCGCCCAGGAACTGCCGCACATCCGAGATGACCTGATTGGCCAGGTTATTGCGCGGATCGAACATCGTCAGCACGACGCCGTGAATGATCAGCCGGGCATTCAGTCCCTCGCGCACCTGCTCCACGGTCTTGAGCAGCTGGCTAAGCCCCTCCAGCGCGAAAAATTCGCACTGCAGCGGCACCAGCACGGCATCGGCCGCCGCCATGGCATTGATGGTCAGCAGATTGAACGAGGGCGGGCAATCGATCAGGATATAGGTGAAGGCTTCGCCACCCGCGCTGAAGTGGCGGGAGATCGCATCGCGCAGTTTCAACGCGCGGTCGCGCTGCGGCGCCAGTTCCAGTTCCGCACCCAGGAGATCAAGGGTTGACGGCGCCACTGAAACACGCGGCACGGAGGTCGGCTGCACCGCCTCGGTGAGGGTGGATTCACCGACCAGGACGTCATAGGTCGACCGCTTGCGATCCTTCTGGGTGATACCGAACCCGGTGGAGGCATTGCCCTGCGGATCGAGGTCGACGATCAGCACGCGCTCGCCAATCGCCGCCAGCGCGGTTCCGAGATTGATGGTGGTCGTCGTCTTGCCGACGCCGCCCTTCTGATTGGCGATTGCGAGAATGCGTGTCCCAGTCATGCCTGCTACCTCGATGGACCCGCCGTTCCGGTGTGGCGCCGGCTGACGGATCGAATTTCGATAACCCCGGAGTCCGCCGCCACTCGGCTTGGATGAACCTGCACATCGATCTGCCAGAACCGTGCGGCGTCGTCGATCTCCTTGTATAGCTCACGCCCTTTGGGAAAAAGCCCGATCGCGCCGTTTATCAACAGCGGTTCCGACCAGCGCAGCAACTGCTCCAAGGGCGCCAGCGCCCGGGCGGTCACCACCTCCGGCGGGGCAAGGCGGGGCACCACCGCTTCGATCCGCCCGGTGTGAACGGTTGCCGGCAGCGCCAGATCACGGACAACGGCATGGAGAAAGGCCGTTTTCTTGGCATGGCTTTCGACAAGATTCACATGACCGCGACCCTCTTCCTTCAGCATGACCGCCAGCACCAGTCCGGGAAAGCCGGCGCCCGATCCGAGATCGACGAAGGTTGTTGCGGTCCCGACCAGCGCGCGCAGTTGCATGGAATCGAGAAAATGCCGGGTCCACACCGCGTCCAAGGTTGCGGGGCCAACGAGATTGATGGCCCGTTGCCATTGCAGCAACAGCGCCGCGTAGCGATCAAGTCGCGCCAATGTTTCACGTGAAACGTCAACTGTGGCCACGAACGCCGACCGATCCTTGGCCAGACTCGCCTCGAATGCCTGCTCCGTCATGCCCGCGCTCTTTCATCCGCCCGGCCACGCTTCCGTGTCTCGGCCAGAATCAGCGCCAGAGCGGCAGGGGTCATGCCTTCAATCCGCTCTGCATGTGCAATGGAACGTGGCCGAATCAAAGAAAGCTTGTCGCGAAGTTCATTCGACAAGCCGCTGATCAATCCATAATCGACAGAATCATCGATCATAGCTTCCCGCGCTTTTTGGCCATACTGAATCTCGTCACGCTGCCGGTCGAGATACACCGCATACCGGGCATCGGTCTCCACGGCCGTGCGGCAGGCCGGAGGAACCGCGCTCAATTCCGGCCAGATCCCGCAAAGTCGTGCGAAATCCACCTCCGGCAGCGACAGCAAATTGTAGCCGCTACGCCTCAGGCCATCCAGATTGACTTGAAGTCCGTGTTGCCGCGCCTCGTTCGGCGTGAGAGACAGCGAGCGAAGTTGTTCTGATGTCGAATCGATCTCCGCCTGCCAGGCCCCATACCGGCGCGCCCGCGCCGCCCCAACACAACCCAGCCCAAGCCCAATGGGCGTCAATCGCCGATCCGCGTTGTCGCAGCGCAGACTGAGCCGATACTCGGCCCGCGATGTGAACATCCGATATGGCTCTGTAACCCCGCGCAGCACGAGGTCATCAATCATCACCCCGATATAGGAACTCTCCCGACCCAGCGTCGTCGGCGCGCCTCCCCCGGCACGCCGCGCCGCGTTGATGCCCGCGAGCAAACCTTGAGCCGCAGCCTCCTCATATCCGGTCGTTCCATTGATCTGACCGGCCAGAAACAAACGCGACATACGCTTTGACTCAAGTGTCGGCGCCAGCTCTCTCGGATCGACGAAATCATACTCAATCGCGTAGCCCGGCTGCAGGATGCGCGCGGCTTCGAGACCAGGCATCGCGGCAATCATGGCCTGCTGCACATCCTCCGGCAGGGAGGTCGAAATGCCATTGGGGTAGACCGTATCGGTCGAAAGCCCCTCTGGTTCCAGGAACACCTGGTGCCCATCGCGGTCGCCAAACCGCACGATCTTGTCCTCGATCGACGGGCAATAACGAGGTCCGCGACCGCTGATCGCCCCCCCATACAGGGCCGAGCGATGAAGGTTATCCCTGATGACGGCATGAACCGCAGGTGTGGTCCGGGTAATCCCGCAAGCGATCTGCGAAGTCGTGATCTCCTGGGTCATGAATGAAAACGGCTCGGGATCGGGATCCCCGTGCTGCAGCTCAAGTTCCCCCCACGCAATCGTCTTGCCATCAAGGCGCGGCGGCGTACCCGTCTTGAGCCTCCCCAGCGCAAACCCGATCTCATCAAATCGTTTCGCCAAAGTGACCGACGCCCGCTCTCCCACTCGCCCGGCCGGAATCTGCCGGTCACCAATATGAATGACGCCGCGCAGAAACGTGCCCGTGGTGATGACAACCGCGCCGGCGCGGATCACGCGCCCGTCGGCCAGAACCACTCCGGCGGCCACTCCCGCATCAATCAGAAGGTTGGACGCCTCACCGAAAATCAGCGTCAATCGCGCCTGCTCAGCCAGCAGGCTTTGCATCGCCTGCCGGTACAGTACCCGATCCGCCTGCGCCCGTGGTCCGCGAACCGCCGGGCCTTTTCGCCGGTTGAGCACGCGGAACTGAATGCCTGCCGCATCGGCAGCGCGCCCCATCAAACCATCCAGCGCATCGATTTCGCGCACCAGATGCCCCTTCCCCAGACCACCAATGGCCGGATTGCATGACATGACCCCGATGTTAGTCTGATCGAGCGTGATCAGCGCGGTGGACGCACCCATCCGCGCGGCGGCTGCCGCCGCTTCCGTGCCGGCGTGTCCTCCACCGACCACCACTACATCGAACGTTCCACTCTCCGTCATCATCCCCGCTACCGATTCCAAGACGCTCCTGACAGACAAACCGCCCCCGGGCTTACCCAAGTTCGTCGGCATCATGTTTCACGTGAAACATCATTTGCCAATACAGAAGCGGCTGAAAATCGCTCCCAGCACATCTTCAACATCAATCCGACCGACCAGCCGATCCAGCGCACGACACGCCGATCGCACCTCCTCCGCGCGCACTTCAATCGCTCCAGCCGCCCGGGCGACCCGCAAATGCGCGACGGCAGACTCCACCAGTCGGCGCTGCCGTTCGCGAACAATCAATCCAGGCTCACCGCTCCCAACGAGGTTGCGTGCCGTCGAGCGCAATCGTTCCATAAACGAATCGAGTCCGGTTCCAGTCCGCGCAGAAACAACGCACCACGCCCCATCAGGCACGCCAGACGCAAGGTCAGCCTTGGTGCGTACCACGCGCACGTCCCTCCCCAGGCCATGCGGAACATCACCCAACGGTTCATCCACCGGGGCGAGCCAAAAACACAGATCACTCGATGCGGCGCTTTCAAGGCTCCGTCGAATCCCTTCCTGCTCAACCCCATCGCCCCCCTCCCGAAGCCCTGCAGTATCAGTCAGCACAACAGCAATGCCATCGAGATCAAGCATCACTTCGATCCGATCTCGCGTCGTACCGGGGGTATCCGACACGATGGCCACCTCCCGCCCCGCCAAAGCATTGAGCAAACTTGACTTCCCCGCATTCGGGCGCCCCAGCAGGGCCACCCGGACCCCCTCCCGCAGCCGTTCGCCAAACCGCGCTCGGGAAAGCACCGCCTCCATCTCCGCAACAAGATCAGCAATGGCCCGTTCCGCCTGTGAATCGAGTCCCTGCGCGACGTCCGCCTCCTCCTCGAACTCGATCTCTGCTTCCACCCACGCGCCGATATCCAGAAGACGCTCCCGCCAGGACGCGCACCGGCTTCCAAGCCCGGCACCCGCCTCCACGGCAAGTTGTCGCTGTGCTTCCGTATCCGAATCGATCAGATCGGCGAGCGCCTCAACCTCGATCAGATTGAGCCGGCCATTGAGCAAGGCGCGCCGGGTGAACTCCCCAGCTTCTGCCGCGCGCAGCCCCGGCATGCCCGCAAGTGTTCCGATCACCGCCGCAACCACCGCCCGGCCCCCGTGGCAATGAAACTCCGCGCAGTCTTCCCCTGTCGCGCTTCCCGGCCCGGGAAAGAACAGCACCAGTGCCCGGTCCAGGACCCGTCGCGGGTCTTGGGGATCCCGCAGCGCGGACAGAACCGCGCAACGTGCCGGCGGAATCCGTCCAACCATCGTTTCAAGAGCGAATCGAACGCCCGGCCCAGATACCCGGATGACCGCAATCGCAGCCTTGCCGTGACCCGAACTTACCGCAAAGATGGTTCCCTGCCGGCTCATCTGCACACCCAGCACGGCCCGTTGCCACCCCCAACCGGGAGAGATCCGCGATGCCCCGCAACCGGCTTGCCGATGAAGTCAGTCCCTACCTGCTCCAACACGCCGACAACCCGGTCCATTGGTGGCCGTGGGGCGACGCCGCGTTCGCCGAAGCGCGACGCCGCAACGTGCCGGTGCTGCTGTCGGTCGGCTATTCGGCCTGCCACTGGTGTCATGTCATGGCCCATGAGAGCTTCGAGGATCCTGATACCGCCGCGCTGATGAATGAGCTCTATGTCAACGTCAAGGTCGATCGCGAGGAGCGGCCCGACGTCGACCAGTTCTATATGGCCGCCCTCCATGCGTTCGGCCAGCACGGCGGCTGGCCCATGACCATGTTTCTGGCGCCCGACGGTCGTCCGTTCTGGGGCGGCACCTACTTTCCCAAGACAGCCCGCTATGGCCAGCCGGCCTTCGCCCAGGTCCTGCGCTCGGTGGCCCGCCATTTTGCCACGGACCCCGCAACCGTGGCCGGCAATGGCCAGGCCATCATCCACGCATTGGGACAGCCCACCGACCAGACGCCGGCGAGGATCGACACCGACCGTCTCGCCGCAATCGCCCGCGCGATCACCGGGCATTTCGACCCGGAGAACGGAGGCCTGAACGGTGCCCCGAAGTTCCCCAATCCGCCAGTGCTCGATTTCCTCTACCGGATCGCCGACCGCACTGGCGAAGCCACCCATTCCAATGTCGTGACGCTGACCCTCGAACGGATGACCCGGGGCGGTATCCATGACCACATCGGCGGCGGGTTTGCGCGCTATGCCGTCGACCAGCGCTGGCTGGTGCCGCATTTCGAAAAGATGCTTTACGACAACGCCCAATTGCTGCCGCTGATCGCGCTTGTCGGCCGTCGGACGCACTCGGCCTTTTTGATCGAGGCGGCGCGGCGCATCGTCGATTGGCTGGAGCGCGAGATGCTGACGCCATCCGGCGCCTTCGCCGCCAGTCTCGACGCCGACAGCCCCACCCCGGACGGCCATCTGGAGGAAGGCGCCTTCTATGTCTGGACGCCCGACGACATCGTCCGCGTGCTAGGCGCCGAGGCCGCCGCCTTCTGTGCTGACTACGACATCACCCCATATGGCAATTTCGAGGGCGCCTGCATCCCCAACCGCCTCGCTGGGCGCGGGCTGCAGGACGACGTCCCCTTCCGGCAGGCAGACGCCCTCAAATCCCTGCTCGTCGCCCGCGCCGCCCGGCCCCCGGCCGCTCGCGACGACAAGATCCTTGCCGACTGGAACGGGCTGATGATCGTCGGTCTCGTCCGCGCCGGCATGATCCTTGGCGAAAGCACCTGGATCGCGCTGGCACGCCGCGCCTACGACGGTGTGTGTGCGTGCCTTATGCGCGCCGGAACGCTCGGTCATGCCAGCCGCGCCGGTCGCGCCGTCCATCCCGGCTATGCCTCTGATCTCTCCGCCATGGCGCTCGCCGCACTCACCCTGGCAGAAACGGACCCCGATCCCGGTCTGCCGGCCGATGCGCGCCGCTGGCTCGATGACCTTCTCGCCCGCTATCGCCTGCCAAGCGGTATCCTCGCGCTCGCGCCCGCCGATCAGCCTGGCCTGCCGCTGCGTCTTGCCTCCACCCAGGACGATGCGACCCCCAACCCCAACGCCCTGGCATTCGAAGCGCTGGTCCGTCTCGCCGCCATGACCGGAGAGACCGCCTATGCCGAAGCTGCCGACACGCTCGCCACTGCGCTTTCGGGGACTGTCCTCGACAATCCCTATGGCCATGCCGCGACCCTGGCCGCGTTCGATTTCCGTCTCAACCGTCAGGACATCCTGATCCCCGGGCCAAAGGCCGACGACCTGGTCGCAGCCGCCCTCGCCCGCCCGCATCACACCCGCAGCATCCGCCGTCTCGCCCCGGACCAACCGCTGCCGGCCGTCTTTGCCGGCCTGAACGCAGAGCGTCCCATCGCGCTGGTGTGCACCGCGACCCATTGCCTTGCGCCGGCCTATACGGTCGCCGACCTCGCCGACCGTCTGCCGCTTGACGCGACCTGGTGATCAGTCCCGCGTGTTCATCGAATCGAAGAACTCGGAGTTCTGTTTGGTCTTGGACAGCTTGTCGAGCAGGAACTCGATGGCATCGACCGTACCCATCGGATTGAGGATGCGCCTGAGCACATACATCCGCTTGAGGATGTCGGAGGCCACCAGCAGTTCCTCCTTGCGGGTGCCCGAGCGGGTGATGTCGATCGCCGGGAACACGCGCTTGTCCGACACCTTGCGGTCGAGGATGATTTCCGAGTTGCCGGTGCCCTTGAACTCTTCGAAGATCACTTCGTCCATGCGGCTGCCGGTATCAATAAGCGCCGTGGAGATGATGGTGAGCGACCCGCCTTCCTCGATGTTGCGGGCCGCGCCGAAAAACCGCTTGGGACGCTGCAGCGCATTGGCATCGACACCGCCCGTCAACACCTTGCCCGAGGACGGCACCACCGTGTTGTAGGCGCGGCCGAGGCGGGTGATCGAATCGAGCAGGATCACCACGTCGCGGCCATGTTCGACCAGACGCTTGGCTTTTTCGATCACCATTTCAGCCACCGCGACGTGGCGGGTCGCCGGCTCGTCGAAGGTCGAGGAAATCACCTCGCCCTTCACCGAGCGCTGCATGTCCGTCACTTCCTCGGGACGCTCGTCGATCAGAAGCACGATCAGATAGCACTCGGGATGGTTGTGCGTGATCGAACGCGCGATGTTCTGCAACAGCACGGTCTTGCCGGTGCGCGGCGGCGCCACGATCAGCGCGCGCTGGCCCTTGCCGATCGGCGAGACGATATCGATCACCCGCGCCGACATATCCTTCTTCGTCGGATCCTCGATCTCAAGCTTCAACCTCTGCTCGGGATAGAGCGGTGTCAGGTTGTCGAAATGGACCTTGTGGCGCGCCTTCTCGGGATCCTCGAAATTGATCTTGTTGACCTTGAGCAGCGCGAAATAACGCTCACCGTCGCGCGGCGACCGGATCTGCCCCTCGACGGTATCACCGGTCCGCAGCGCAAAACGCCGGATCTGCGACGGCGAGATGTAGATGTCGTCCGGACCGGCGAGATAGTTCGCATCCGGCGAGCGCAGGAAGCCGAACCCGTCCTGAAGCACCTCGACCACACCCTCGCCGATGATCTCCGTCTCACGCGCCGCCAATTGCTTCAAAATGGCGAACATCAGCTCCTGCTTGCGCATGGTGCTGGCGCCCTCCACCTCGACCTCTTCGGCGAAGGTGAGCAGTTCGGTCGGCGATTTGGCTTTGAGCTCCTGGAGCTTGACTTCCCTCATGGGATACCTTCGGACGTGAGAGATCGGGCAGAATGCTTACGATAAGGGGGGATCGCCGGCGCGGCAAAACCGCTTCTGGGTCTGTGCGCGGGCTGGCGTCAGGCCGCAGAAAGGGGGCCCACCACCGGAACAACGAGGCTGCCTTAGCCCGAATCTCGCGCGCCGGCAAGGCCCCACCGCCAGTAACCGGGAAGCGCCGCTCTCCTCCCCGATGACGCCCGGGGGACCATTTTCATGCTGTTTTGGCAAACCGACCAGAACCGGCGCCGGCGCCATGCTCGGCCCGGTTCATTAGAGCATTTTCAAGCGAAGTGGATACCGGTTCGCATAAAGAAAATGCGACAAAACAAAAGGTTAGAGCGGTCGATCTGACTCGTTCAGATCGACCGCCCTAGAACGGCTTGACGATCACCAGAACGACGACGACGATCATGATCAGCGTCGGTACTTCATTCATCACGCGGTAGAAGGTGGCGCTGCGGCTGTTGCGATCGGCAGCGAAATCCTTGCGCCAGCGCGCCAGCATCCCGTGAAACCCCGACAGCAGCACGAAGACCAGGAACAGCTTGGCGTGCAGCCAGCCGCCCTTCATTCCAAACACATACCAGGCCATCCACAGACCGGTGATCCAGGACACGATCATCGCCGGGTTGATGATGCCGCGCAGCAGCCGCCGCTCCATCACCTTGAATGTCTCCGACTGCTGCGAGCCGACCGGCGCATCGACATGATAGACGAACAGCCGCGGCAGATAGAGCATGCCCGCCATCCACGAGATGATCGCCAGCACATGCAGCACCTTCACCCAAAGATAGGCGCCTTCGACGCTCATGCCTGCCTCCTCACCCGTTCGACCAGCCGTTCCACATGCGCAATCGGCGTTTCCGGCAGAATGCCATGGCCAAGATTGAAGATATGGGGACGCCCGGCTGTCGCCTCGAGAATCCGGTCAATCGCGCGATCCAGCGCAACGCCGCCGGCGATCAGCGCGAAAGGATCGAGATTGCCCTGCACCGCCACCGACCGATCGACCAGCGCGGCGGCGGCAGCCATATCGACCGATGTGTCGATGCCAACCGCATCGACCCCGGTGCGTGCCGCAAATTCGTTGAGCTCTGTCGAGGCCCCGCGCGGAAAACCGATGATCGGTGCCCCCGGCACTTCGGCCCGCACCTTGCGCACCAGCCCTTCGACCGGCTCCAGACACCAGCGGTCGAATTCGCCGCGCGGCAGCACACCGGCCCAGCTGTCGAAGATCTGAACGCAATCGACCCCCGCCCGGAACTGCTCGACGAGATACCGCGCGCTTGCCTCCACCAGCCGGTCGATCAGCACCTGGAACGCTTCGGGATGCCGGTAGGCGAACATCCGGGCCGGCTTCTGGTCCGGCGTGCCGCGTCCGGCGATCATGTAGGTGGCCACCGTGAAAGGAGCGCCGCAGAACCCGATCAATGCCTTGTCGCCGGCTAGCTCCGCGCGCACGCGCCGCACCGTTTCAAACACCGGCGCAAGCCGCTGGAGATCGATGCCGGTCGCCAGCCGTGCGAAATCCTCGCGCGTCTCGAGCGCATCGAGGCGCGGCCCCTCGCCCTCGACAAAGCGCACGGTCTGCCCCAGCGCATCCGGCACCACCAGAATGTCGGAGAACAGGATGGCTGCATCAAAGTCGAAGCGCCGGATCGGCTGCAAAGTGGCTTCGCTGGCAAGATCGGGCGTATAGCAGAAATCAAGGAACGAGGCCGCCGTTGCCCGGATCGCCCGATATTCCGGCAGATAGCGCCCTGCCTGCCGCATCAGCCACATCGGCGGACAGGATGGGGTGCCGCCGGACAGCGTTTCCATGAAACGGCTGTGACGCCGGGATCGCTCAGTCAATAAATAAGACAAGAGAGACTCTATTTGCTGTTATGATTCCTGGTTAGGGGCAAAGGTATGATCCATTGCCCGTCCACCGCTTTTCCCCAACCCTTGGGGACAAGCCCCGCGAGCATTACCGGGGCATAATGACCGGAGCAAGGCGGCATTTCGCTACTCCGGCTGCAATTCTTTACAAGAGCGGGAAGACAGAAACGTATCCCCGCTGTTCCCTATCAAGCCTGTCCCGCTGACTGACCTGTGGATGATTGGGCCGATGTTATAAGCCCTTCCCACAGCGGCAGGCCCGTTCCGCCTCTTTCAACGTCGCGCCAAACGGGTTACGCAGGATTTGTCCACAGCCTGATCCGAACCCCGGGACCTTCATGGGCCGCAGCTTTTTTCATCTCCATCTTGTCTCCGATTCCACCGGCGAGACGCTGCTGGCGGTCAGCCGCGCTGCTTCCGCGCAATATCAGGGTATTTCGGCCATCGAGCACATTTATCCGCTGGTGCGCAACAACACCCAGCTCGACCGTGTGCTGCAGGAAATCGACCAGACGCCCGGCATCGTGCTCTATACGCTGGTGGACCGCTCGATCGCTGATCGACTGGAAGCGGCCTGTCGGGAATCGGGCTGTCCCTGCCTGTCGGTGCTTGAGCCCGTTCATTCCCTGTTCCAGTCCTATCTCGGCATCGGCACCACGCCGCGCCCCGGCGCTCAGCATATGCTCAATGCCGAGTATTTCCGCCGGATCGATGCGCTCAACTTCACCATGATGCACGACGATGGTCAGCTGACCGACGGCATCGAACAGGCTGACGTCGTGCTCGTCGGTGTCAGTCGCACCTCCAAGACGCCGACCAGCATCTATCTGGCCAACCGGGGTATCAAGACGGCGAATGTGCCGATGGTGCCCGGTGTGCCGCTGCCGGATATCTTGCAGACGCTGGCCCGTCCGCTGATCGTCGGGCTGGTCGCCAGCCCCGAACGGATCGTGCAGATCCGCCAGAACCGCCTGCTGTCCCTGAATGCGGGCGATGACAGCGCCTATGTCGACCGGTCCTCGGTCGCCGAGGAACTCGCCTATTCGCGCCGGCTGTTTGACAAATACAACTGGCCGATCATCGACGTCAGCCGCCGCTCGATCGAGGAAACGGCGGCCGCCATCCTCGATCTCTATCAGAAGCGCCGCCAGGCGATGCACAGCGAATGAACCAGCCTGCACGCGCACTCTGGCAGGGCGAGGCGCCGCTGGTTCTGGCCTCGGCCAGCGGGGTGCGACGCGCGTTGCTCGAAAGCGTCGATATTCCGGTCGAGGTCGATCCGGCCGATATCGACGAACGGGACGTGGAGCGCCGGCTGGAGGAAACGTCTGCCGACGGGGTGGCGCTGGGCCTCGCCGAGCAAAAGGCGCTTGCCGTCAGCCACCGCTGGAAGGATCGCTATGTGCTCGGCGCCGATCAGACCCTGTCGGTCGGGCCCAGGCGTCTTAACAAGCCGACAGGCCGGCGCGAGGCGGGCGAGCATCTGATGCTGTTGTCGGGACGCGGCCATCGGCTTCATGCGGCCCTCGCGCTTGCCATCAACGGCCATGTGCTGTGGCGCCACGTCGAAACAGCGACCCTCCAGATGCGGCCGCTGTCCTCGGCCTTTCTCCATGCCTATCTGGAGGCGGCGGGCGATGCGGTGCTGCACAGCGTCGGCGTCTATCGGATCGAAGGCCTCGGCATGCACCTGTTCAGCGCGATTGGCGGCGATCATTCGACCGTCATGGGCCTGCCGCTCCTGCCGCTGCTGCACCAGTTGCGCAATATGGGACTGGTGCTGGAATGAGGCGGCGATGCTGATCCTCGGGCTGACCGGCTCCATCGGCATGGGCAAATCCACCACGGCGGCGATGTTCCGGGCCGCGGGCGTGCGGGTCCACGATGCCGATGCGACTGTGCATCGGCTTTATGCCGGCCGCGCGGCGCCGCTGATCGAGGAGGCCTTTCCCGGCAGCACCGAAAACGGAATCGTTCGGCGCGACCGGCTCGCTGAGGCGGTGCTGGGCAAACCCGAAGCGATCCGGCGGCTTGAAGGGCTGATCCATCCGCTGGTGCGCGAGGAAGAACAGGCGTTTCTCGCCTCGGCAGAGAAAGCCGGCTGCCGGCAGGTCGTCCTCGACATTCCGCTGCTGTTCGAGACCGGCACAGAGACCCGCGCCGATCTCATCGTGCTGGTCTCCGCCCCGGCGGCTGTGCAAAAGGCGCGCGTCCTCACCCGTCCGGGCATGACGGAGCAGAAATTTGCCGCCATATTGGCGCGCCAGATGCCGGATGCCGACAAGCGCCGCCGCAGCCACTATCTGATCGATACCTCGCTCGGTTTGGCAGCGGCCGCACGCGCCGTTACCGGCCTGCTCGTCGCCTCGGCAGGCATGCCGGGCCGGCGGCGCGGCGAAGGATGTTGAGCGAGGCAGGCCATGCGTGAAATCATTCTCGATACCGAGACCACGGGACTTGATCCCAAGTCTGGCCATCGCATTGTCGAAATCGGCGGCATCGAGGTCCTCGACGGTTTTCCCACCGGGCGCAGCTTCCACCATTACCTGAACCCGGAACGGGCGATGCCGCCCGACGCCTTTGCCATTCATGGCCTGTCGGATGGGTTTCTGCGTGACAAACCGGTGTTCTCCGCCGTCGCCAAGGAATTCCTCGATTTTATCGAGGGCGCGCGCCTGGTGATCCACAACGCCAGCTTCGACATGACGTTCATCAATGCCGAACTGGCCCGGCTCAGCCTGCCGCCGATCCCGGATTCACAGGTCGTCGATACCCTGCAGCTCGCCCGCCGCAAGCATCCCGGCCAGTCCAATTCGCTCGATGCCTTGTGCCAGCGTTACGGGGTCGACAACTCGCGCCGCACCAAACATGGCGCGTTGATGGATGCGGAGATTCTCGCCGAGGTCTATGCGGAACTGACCGGCGGTCGCCAGCAGGCCTTCAGCCTCGAACGCAAGACCGAGAAGCCGGCGATCGGCAGCCGCGTCGTCGAGGCAAGGAGCCGGCAACCGGCACCCTCATTGCTGAGCGAGGCGGAAAAAACGGCCCACGCCGCTCTGGTCGCCGAACTGGGCGGCAACGCTCTCTGGAACGGCTATCTCGGCCGCGACCCGGACCGTGCGACGGCGGACGCGGTCAAGACCGCGCCCTGAACGCGTCGCTCAGGACGGCTTGCCCTGCTGGCCCTGCAGTTCGGCCACCCGCTGCTGATAGAGCGCGAGGAAGTCGATCGGGTCCATGTAGAGCGGCGGAAAGCCGCCGTCGCGCACCGCATTGGCGACGATCTGGCGGGCGAAGGGGAACAGAAGCCGCGGGCATTCGACCATCAGCACCCCGCCGATATGCTCCTGCGGGATGTTGCGCAGACGGAACACGCCGGCGTAGTTGAGTTCGAACGAGAACATCAGGTTGGGCTTGGTGCCGGCGGTCCCGTCCAGCTTTAGCTCCACCTCGAAATCGTCGCCGCCGATCGGCTGGGCGTTGACGTTGACCTGGATCTGGATATTCGGGGCCGATCCGTCCTGGTTGGAAAGCGAACGCGGCGCATTCGGGTTTTCGAACGACAGGTCCTTGGTGTACTGGGCCAGCGCATTGAGCTGGGGCATCGTATCCTGGGCCTGCCCGGCGGTTGCGTTCTCGCTCATCGATCGGTTCCTTGTGACGGTTGGCAACGGCCTTACACGGAACTTGCACGCCTCTCAAGGCGCAAGCTTGGAGGAAGTGACCGTGGCAGGGGACTTTTTGCTGCGCGGACGGTTCGAGGCAATCTCGCGCCACTCGCGTGCGTCCAGCGTCACGATGTCCTCGGACGGCGAGCGGCGCTTCTCCGACCGCAGCCATTTGACGATGCCCATCCGAACCGAAGGCGAGAACAGCGCCAGTCCGGCCAGCGCCGGTGTGAACCCCGGCAGCAGGATCAGCAGCGCGCCGAGCGCGGCAAACCCGGACGAGCCGATGCCGGTCAGCCCGCGGTGGAACGGATTGACGGCGAGCGAGCGGATCACCGACCGGATGTGCCGCATCAGCAGCAGAAACCCGCCCACTCCCTTCAGCGCCATCAGCGCCAGCGTCGGCAGGAACCCGAAAGTGCCGGCGGCCAGCCAGAACAGAACGATTTCCAGCCCCAGCCAGCCCAATCCGGCCCATAACAGCCACCTGAGATGTTTCGGCGCCAGGATCATTGTTCACCCTCTCGTTTGCGGGACGCGCCGCTTCTATATAAGGAATGGCGAACTCGACGACGAGGGGGGGCCAGGCAGTTGGCGCCCGCAGCAAAGAGGCACGGTTGATGAACGAGTTTCTCGATATCTACACCATCGTTTTCATTGCCCTGTCGATCTTCGTGATCTTCCGGCTGAAATCGGTGCTGGGGCAAAGAACCGGTAACGAGCGCCCGCCGTTCGATCCGTTCCAGCGCGCCGAGCCGCCGAAGCCGGAGGCCGAGGGCAATGTCATTCCGCTTCCTTCCGCGCAGCGCCCGAACGCCGCGCCGAAGGAGGAGGCACCGCAGATCGCCCCCGCCGAGCAGCTCAAGGGGATTGCCGAGGCTGAGTCCCCGCTTGGCCGCGAACTTGTCCGCATCATCGAAGTCGAGCCGCTGTTTGAGCCGAAGGGCTTCATCATGGGCGCCCGCGCCGCCTACGAGATGATCGTGCTCGCCTTTGCCCGCGGCGACCGGCGCGCGCTCAAGGATCTGTTGTCGAAGGAGGTGTTCGACAGCTTCTCCGCCGCCATTGGCGAACGCGAGACGCGTGGCGACAAGGTCGACACCACCTTCGTCTCCATCGACAAGTCGGAAATCATCGACGCCTCGCTCAAGGGCAAGACCGTGGCTGTCACCCTGCGCTTTGCCTCGAAGATGATCACCGCCACCCGCGACGCCGCCGGCACGGTGATCGATGGCAATCCGGAAAAAATCGCCGATCTCGTCGATGTCTGGACGTTCTCGCGCGAGGCCGGCGCGCGCGATCCGAACTGGCGGCTGGTTTCCACCCAGTCCGACGTGTGAGGACAGGTGCGGTCCGGCCCCTGGCGAGGCTCGCGGCTTGTGCGGGGCTGTTGCTGATGGCCGCGGCCGCGCCCGTCTTGTCCCAGCCGTTGGCGCACGCTGCGCTGGAGCCGGTGCCATTTGCCGAGCTTGAGGGCTGGTCCAGCGACGATCACGCCGCCGCTTTCGCCGCCTTTCGCGTCTCTTGTCGCGCCATCGCAGAAGGATCGCCGGCGCTGCGCGCCGCCGCAGCGCCCCCGCCCGCGTTCATCCCGATCTGCCGGCGGGCGCTGGAGGTTTCCGCCTGGTCTGATGCGGCGGCGACGCGCGCCTTCTTCGAGCAGCATTTTGAACCGATGCGCGTGCGGCCGCACAACGGCCAAGGTTTCCTGACCGGCTATTTCGAACCCGAGATCGCGGGCGCGCGGGCGCCCTCGTCGGATTTCAACGCGCCGGTTCTCGCCCGCCCGGACGATCTGGTTACCCTTGGGCCCGGCGATGAGCGCGGCAACCTCGATCCGGCGCTGGCTGCGGCCCGCCGCACGCCGGCCGGGCTCGAACCATTTCCCGATCGTGCCGCCATCCTCGATGGCGCGCTGGCGGGCCAGGGGCTGGAAAGGCTCTATCTCAGGGACCGGGTGGAGCTGTTCATCGTGCAGGTCCAGGGGTCGGCGCGCGTGCGGCTCGATGACGGCCGCCTGATGCGGTTGACCTATTCGGGTCGCAACGGCCATCCCTACACCTCCATCGGGCGCATCCTGATCGACGAGGGCAGGATTGCTGCCGCCGACATGTCGCTGGAGATCCTGATGGATTGGCTCCGCGCGCATCCGGCCGAGGCGGATGCGGTGATGCGGCGCAACCGCTCTTACGTGTTCTTCGAGGTGAGCGAAAGTATCGATCCGGCGCGCGGGCCGATCGGCGGCGCGGGCGTTCCGCTCACACCGGGTCGGAGCCTTGCGGTGGACCGCAGCCTATGGGCCTATGGGCTGCCGGTGTTTGTCGGTGCCGATATCGCTACGCTGGGGCAAAGCGCCGGCCGGCTGCGCCGGCTCACGGTGGCGCAGGATACCGGATCGGCCATCGTCGGGCCGGCCCGCGCCGATTTCTTCTGGGGTTCCGGCACCGAAGCCGGCCGCCTCGCCGGACTCACCCGCCACCGGCTTGATTTCGTGGTGTTGTGGCCGAAACAGGGCCCGGTGCCATGAACGAGCGGCATCCACCCAAGCGTGAATATCTGACGCGCGAGGATCGGCAGCTCTGGGCACATGTGGTGCGCTCGGTGCGCCCGTTCCGTGGCAGAACGGCCTTTGAAGTGCCGGAGGAATTTGCCGGGCCTGAATCCGGCGCAAGGTCGGCGCTGCCCGCTCCGCCGCCGCAAACACCCGTCAAACCCGGTGCCCCCGCCCTGCCGCCCCCGCTGCAGCCGCTGGAACGGCGAATGCGCCAACGCCTCCGGCGCGGCCAGAACGAGGTCGAAGGCGTACTCGATCTGCACGGCCTGCGCCAGAGCGAGGCGCATGCCGCGTTGCTGGCTTTCATTCATCGCGCCCACCGAGAGCGGCGCACCCTTGTGCTGGTCATCACCGGCAAGGGTGGCGGCGGCGAATCGGTCGATCGCGACGGGCGCGGAGTGCTTGCCCGTCTCGTGCCGCATTGGCTGGCCGATCCGGTGATACGGCGTGAGGTGATCGGCTTCGAGCCGGCCGGGCCGGGTCATGGCGGGGCCGGCGCACTCTATGTTCGCATCCGCAAATCGCGCGGGGTGACTTGACCCGGGGCCTTGGAGCAAGTTGTGTTGATACGGAATCAATTCTGTTTTTATGCGGCTCGACGATCCAGGCGGAGGCCGGCGAGGAGCGTATCCGTCGATACGGTCGAGCCGGCGTCCAAACTGGGCGCCAGCCGCACAAGAACCTGAAAGGCGGGTGCCTTTTGAACCAAAATTCCGAAAAAGCCCCTTGGCCATACGAGAGTATGCCCAGCGGGTCTTTCCCGGCCCTTGGATCAAAAGGCGCACCGCAGAATGGTTCCGTATCAACACAGCTTGCTCTAGCTCGTTCAGGCGCAGGGCGACAGACGAAGAGAGATCGCCATGACCGCACCCCGCCACGACGTCCTTTGCATCGGCAATGCCATCGTCGATGTCATTGCCCACGCCGATGAGACGTTCCTGCACCGTTTCGGCGTCGTTAAAGGCTCGATGACCCTGATCGACGCTGCGCTGGCCGAAACGCTCTATGACGCGATGGGACCGGCGACGATCGTCTCCGGTGGCTCGGCGGCCAATACGGCAGTGGGGGTTGCCTCGTTCGGCGGTCGCGGGGCCTATATCGGCAAGATCAGGGACGATGCGGTGGGCGATATCTTCGCCCATGACATCAACGCCAGCGGCGTCAGCTTCAGGACCGCGCAAGCCAAGGACGGCCCGCCGACGGCGCGCTGCTTCGTGCTGGTGACGCCGGATGGCGAGCGCACCATGAACACCTATCTCGGCGCCTGCCAGAACCTCACGGAAGCCGACATCGACCCCGATACCGTCTCGGCCAGTGCGGTCACCTACCTCGAAGGCTATCTGTGGGATCCGCCGGCGGCCAAGCGCGCGTTCCGCAGGGCTGCGGAGATCGCCCATGCCGCCGGCCGCCAGGTCTCGCTGACCCTGTCCGATTCTTTCTGCGTCGACCGCTACCGCGAGGAGTTTCTCGATCTCGTCCGCACCGGCACCGTCGATCTGCTGTTTGCCAACGAGCATGAACTCAAGGCGCTGTACCAGACGGCCGATTTTGCCACCGCGCTCAGCGCCGTGCGTGTGGATGCCCGTCGAGCCGTGGTCACCCGCTCGGCCAAGGGCGCGCTGTCGATTGCCGGCGGCGAGACCGCCGAAGTGCCGGCCCATCCGATCGACCAGCTGGTCGATACCACCGGCGCGGGCGATCTGTTCGCTGCCGGCTATCTGTTCGGCCATACCAGCGGCCGCTCGCCCGAGGCAGCGCTGCGGCTCGGCGCGCTGGCCGCCAGCCACGTCATCCAGACGCTCGGCGCGCGCCCGCAGGTGGAACTGAAGCAGCTGGCGATCGACAACGGCTTGTTGTGAGACTTCGGCTCATCCCAAAGGTCGTTGAAAATGACGCTTTGGGATTCTGTCCTGCATTTATCAACCCATTGAGTGTGTTCGATAAATTCAGGACCGTTCAAAGGCCCCATGCGTCAGCATCGGGGGCCTTTGGGATCAGGGCACGCGCGTGACGGCATAGCCCGCCGCGCGCAGGAGCTGAACCAGACCGGTCGGCCCCGGCAGATGCAGGGCGCCGACCGCAACAAGCGCACCGCCGGCCTCGATGAGCGGGATCGCTCGTGTCGTCATCAGCCGGTTGCGACGGGTGACGAGGATATCCTGCGCCTCCGCCCAGCCGGCAAGACCGACCCCGCCGATCAGCAGCCCGTCCTGCGCCGCTGTCAGGAAGCGGCTGACCGAACCGTCGAGATAGGCGCCGATCAGCGTCTCCAACATATCCTCCCGGTACGCGCCGAGCCGGGCGACATCGACCAGCGCCCGCCGTCCCGCCGCCTCGGGCAGGCTGACCAGCGCCTCGATCTGCTCCTCCGGTGTCTCCAGTCCCTGAACCCTGACGCGCCGCGCGGCCGCCATCTCCTCCAGTCGCGCCTCGACCGTCGGCAGGCCGCCGGCCAGCCGCGCCCTTTCGCAGGACGGCGCCGACAGCATCACCGCCAGGAACCACGGTCGGATATGTTCGGCCGCTTCCTCGGGCAGGCCAAGCTCGGCGATGGCGCCCTTCAGGCCCTGCCGCGAGCCGGCATCCTCGATGCTGCTGAGCGTGCGCGACGAGGCATCGATGGCCCGCGACAGCATGCGCCCACCCGCCGCCTTCAGGTCGCTTTGGGCGATTTCCACCGCCAGCACCCGCGCTTCATCGAGAATGGGCTGCAACCGTTGCAGCCCTGCCAGCACCCGCGCATCGGTGACATGGGCCGTGCCGAACAGATGCGAGGGCCGGGTGCCGGTCTTCTCGATCCGCCACAGCAGACCCTCGGCATTGTCGATCCGGGCGGCTTTTTCGGTCAGCGCATCATAGGCGGGGCGATTGTCCTGGCGGAGCCGGGCGATGAGGTCGGTGCCGCCACAGGCCGGCGGCGCGGCCGGCGCGGGCCCCAGCAGGCAAAGCCAGCCGGCGACGACAAGAAAGATGCGGCGTCCCATCTAGCCCTGACCGTCACAGCTTGCGCAAGGCGACTTCCTCGATGCGGTGATCGGCGCCCTTGCGCATGATCAGCGAGGCGCGCGGCCGCGAGGGCACGATGTTTTCCCGGAGGTTCACCAGATTGATACGTTCCCACAACCCGTTGGCGGTGCGGATCGCCTCCTCCTCGGTCAGTTCCGAATAGCGCTTGAAGTAGGAGCGCGGATCACGAAAGGCGGTTTGCCTGAGCCTCATGAAACGCTGCACATACCAGTGGTGCAGATCCGCCTCGTCGGCATCGATATAGACGGTGAAATCGAAGAAATCCGACACGAAGGGAATCGGTGTGCCATCCCGCACCTTGCGTGGACCCTGCAGCACGTTGATCCCCTCGAAAATCAGGATGTCCGGCCGGTCGACAACCACCTTTTCGTCAGGCAGCACGTCGTAGGAAAGATGCGAATAGAGCGGGGCCTCCACATGCCGTTCCCCGGCCTTCACGCGGGCGAGAAACTTGATGATTGCCGCCGCATCGTAGCTCTCGGGAAAGCCCTTGCGCTCCATCAGCCCCTGGCGCTTGAGTTCCTCGTTGGGCAGCAGGAAGCCGTCGGTGGTCACAAGTTCGACCTTCGGCGTGTTGGTCCAGCGCGACAGCAGCGCCTTGAGCAGGCGCGCGGTGGTTGATTTGCCGGCCGCCACCGAGCCCGCCACCGCGATGATGTAGGGCACCTTGCCGTCCTCGGCCATCAGGAAGCGCTGGGTCGCCTTGAACAGCCCCTGCGTCGCCGCGACATAGAGCGAGAGCAGCCGCGACAGCGGCAGGTAGATCTCGATCACATCGTCGATCGACACCGGATCGTTGAGCGACTGCAGGTTTCTCAGATCGCTCGGGGTCAGCGTCAGCGGCATGTCGGCGCGCAGGTTCGCCCAGACATCGCGACTGAACACGCGATAGGGCGACAGATCGACTGCCGAGCCGAGCGGGGAAACCGGTGCATCCATGGCCAAACCCCGTTGCGCCGGACCCTATCCCGGACGTGAAGCCTTCTCCGCCAGACCCGACTGGCTGGTGCGCCGTTCGAGTTCGTCTGAGATTTCCTTAACAGAAATGCCGCGCGAATGCAGCAAGACCAAGAGGTGATAGAGAACATCGGCGCTTTCGGCGATCAGCGCGCCGCGATCGCCCTGGGCCCCGGCGATAACCGCCTCCACTGCCTCCTCGCCGAATTTCTTGGCGATGCGGGCCGGCCCGGCGGCGACGAGCCTTGCCGTCCAGCTCTCATCAGGAGCAGCACCGGCACGCCGGGCGATGATGGCCTCAAGGTCGTCGAGAGTGAAAGCCATGACGTGCCCCTTTGCGGTCTGTCAGGTCCAGTCGAGCCGCATCGGCAGGCCGGCGTCGGCCATATGCTGTTTTGCCTGACGGATCGAATAGGTGCCGTAATGGAAGATCGAAGCGGCGAGCACGGCGCTCGCGCCGCCCCTGCGCACCCCGTCCACCAGATGGTCAAGCGTGCCGACCCCGCCGGACGCGATGACCGGGATCGTCACCGCATCGGCAATGGTCCGCGTCAAGGCCGTGTCGAACCCGTTCTTGGTGCCGTCCCGGTCCATCGAGGTGAGCAGGATTTCCCCGGCGCCGAGCCGCGCCACTTCCTCGGCGAACGCCACCGCGTCGATACCGGTGGGCGTGCGCCCGCCATGGGTGAAAATCTCCCAGCGATCGATCTCGCCTGCGCCGGACACCTTCTTGGCGTCGATGGCGACCACGATCGCCTGCGCGCCGAACCGCTCGGAGGCGCGCGCGACGATACGGGGATCGCGCACCGCCGCGGTGTTGATGGAAACCTTGTCGGCGCCCGCCAGCATCAGCGCCCGGACATCCTCGACCGAGCGCACCCCGCCGCCCACCGTCAGCGGCATGAAGCAGTTCTCCGCCGTGCGCTGGACGATATCGAGCAGCGTGCCGCGCCTCTCGTGGCTCGCCGTGATGTCGAGAAAGCAGAGTTCGTCCGCTCCCGCCGCGTCATAGGCGCGTGCCGCCTCCACCGGATCGCCGACATCGGCAAGGTCGACGAAGTTGACGCCCTTGACGACGCGGCCGTCCTTGACGTCGAGGCAGGGTATGACGCGGATCTTGAGGGTCATGTCGCCCTCGCCTGCCGGACCAGTGCCAGCGCCGCGCCGGCATCAAGCCGGCCGTCGTAGAGCGCCCGCCCGGTGATGGCGCCGGCAAGGCGCGCGCAATCCGGGGAAACCAGGCGGCGGATGTCGTCAAGTGAAGCCAGACCGCCCGAGGCGATGACCGGAATGGCGACCGCGTCGGCCAGCGCGATGGTGCCCTCCCAGTTGATCCCGCTCAGCATGCCGTCACGCGCGATGTCGGTGTAGATGATCGCCGCGACCCCGGCATCCTCAAAGCGGCGGCCAAGCTCGGTCGCCGTCAGCGTCGAGGTCTCCGCCCAGCCTTCCACCGCCACCAGCCCGTCGCGTGCATCGATGCCGACCGCGATCCGGCCCGGAAACGCCGCCGCCGCCGCCCGCACAAAAGACGGGTCGCGCACCGCGGCGGTGCCGATGATGACGCGGTGAACGCCGCGGCTCAGCCAACCTTCGACGGTCGCAAGATCGCGGATGCCGCCACCGAGCTGCACCGGCATCGAGATTGCTTCAAGGATCGCTTCCACGGCTGCGGCGTTGACCGGCTTGCCGGCAAAGGCGCCGTCGAGATCGACGATGTGCAGCGCCGCAAAGCCCTGCGCCGCGAAACTAGCGGCCTGCGCCGCCGGATTGTCCGAAAACACGGTGGCCTGATCCATGTCCCCCTGCCGGAGGCGCACGCAGGCGCCGCCTTTGAGGTCAATCGCGGGATAGAGAATCACGGCGCCCACCTAAGGAAGTTGGCAAAGAGGATCCGGCCGAGCGTCTGGCTCTTCTCTGGATGGAACTGACTGCCGGCGACGGTGCCGCGTGCCACCATGGCAGTGACGGGCCCGCCGTAATCGGCGATCGCCAGCACATCGGCGGGGTCGCTGGCAACCAGATGATAGGTGTGCAGGAAATAGGCATGAAGCCCGTCCGGTCCCAGCTTCAGCCCCTCCAGGAGCGGATGGGCGCGCAGCGGATTGAGGGTGTTCCAGCCCATGTGCGGCACCTTGAACTGCCGGTCGGCGGGCTCGAGATGCTTGACGTGCCCGCCAAGCCAGCCGAGCCCTACCGTCTCGCCATGTTCCTCGCCGACATCGGCGAGCAGCTGCATGCCGACGCAGATGCCGAAGAACGGCCGCCCCTTGCCGCGCACCATGTGGTCGAGCGCCTCACCTACCCCGCCGGCGCGGGCAAGCTGCTCGCGGCAGTCGCGAAAAGCGCCGTCGCCGGGCAGCACGATGCGGTCGGCACGCGCGATGACATCGGGATCGGCGGTGACATCAACCGAGCCGCTGCGGCCGATGTCGACCAGCGCCCGCTCAAGTCCGCGATGCGCCGAATGCAGGTTGCCGGCGCCGTAGTCGATGAGCGCGATCCTCATCCCCGGTCTCCGGAAAACGAAAAGCCGCCGATGACGCCGGCGGCTGCATCGGTGCGTGCCGGTGCGGCCGTGGCGGGAGCTGCGACCTGCGGCGCTCTCATCTGCGCCGAAAAGAAGCGCACCTCCGCCTCCTCCTCGTTGCGCGCATAAACGACCGCCAGCGCCGGCCGGCCCGACCGTTCGAGCCCCTGTCGCCTGAGATTATGCGCTTCCAGCCCGAGCAACCCGTGCAGCAGCAGGCTCAACAGCGGGCCGGCCGGCGGCGACAGCGCCAGGAAATAGCTGAGACCGGCGAGCACGGCGAGCGCCGCCAGCATGCCGGCGAGCGCTGGCCACAACCGATGATAGAGCAACCACAGCGGCCCGAACACGAAGGCGGCAGGCGCAAAACGCTCGGAGACGAACACGGCGTTCTCGATCTCCGCTCCGCCGGGCGTTCCAGCCGCCGCATGAACCGTATAGCCGCGCATCAGACCGACAGCGTTCCCTTGGTCGAGGGCACCTGGTCGCGCGTCCGCGGATCGACGGCCACCGCCTGCCGAATGACGCGCGCCAGCCCCTTGAAGCAGCTTTCGGCGATATGGTGGTTATTGTCGCCGTAAAGCGTTTCCACATGCAGGGTCACGCCGGCATTGATGGCGAAGGCCTGGAACCATTCGCGCACCAGTTCGGTATCGAAACTGCCGATCTTCGGCCCGTTGAAGGCGGTGCGAAACACCAGGAAGGGGCGGCCGGAGATGTCGAGCGCAACCCGCGTCAGCGTCTCGTCCATCGGCATCAGCACATCGGCGTAGCGAGTGATGCCCTTCTTGTCGCCGATCGCCTTGGCGAAGGCCTTGCCGAGGGCGATGCCGACATCTTCCACGGTGTGATGATCATCCACATCAGTATCGCCCCGTGCGGTCACGGTCAGATCCATCAGGGCGTGCCGTCCCAGCAGCGTCAGCATATGGTCGAAAAACCCAACGCCTGTCGCGATTTCGGTGGCGCCAGAGCCGTCGAGATCGACATGGACCTGGATATCCGTTTCGCCGGTGGTGCGGCTGATGCTGGCCGAGCGCATGGAAGCTGCCTTGCTGACGGGAAGAGAATTTCCGCCTGCGGCTTTAGCAAGAACCGTTCGCAACCGCAAAGAAAACAGTGCGTGCTCAACGATGCGCCGGCAACACCAGCCTGGGCGCGGCCGGATCGGTGCATGGTCGGCAAGATGGCTGCCGATCAGCGAGGCAGGCGTATGCTGGTCAAGCGGCGGTGAGGCTTAGCCGGGCGGCGGGCCGAACCCGACGTTGCGCCGCAGGATTTTCCAGAAAAGCTCCGGCTGGTGCCGGACAACCCGGACCGCGGTCGCCAGTTTGCGCAATGGCTTGGTCAGCTTCCAGGATGTGGAATTGCGCAGCGAGACGAGTTCTCTGCGCTGCGCATCATAGGCCTCCTGCAGGCGCTGCATCGCCAGCTTCTGGGTGCCGAGTTCGATCTCCAGTTCACGCCGGCGCGCGGGGCGCTCCTCGGGCGTTGCAGGCAAGGTCGCCGGAGCTTCCGCCTCCGGTGACGTCCTGCCCGGTTTGCCTGCCGGCTCCTGTGCGAGCTTGCGCCGCAACAGGTTGAGCTCGGCGTTTGTCTCGGCCAGCATCCCGTCGCGTTCGTCGATCAGGCTGTTCAGAACCTCGATGCGCGCCTCGCGCAGGACCATCTCGTGGGTGACGAACTGATCGAACACGCTGGGTGGCTTGCGCAAGGGCTCGATCAGATCGGACCGTTCGCGCGCGACGTAGAAGCGGTTCAGCCCGTCAAAATAGGCGAACACGTAATCCGCCGTCAGCAGGATCGGCTCCCATTCCTGATGCGAGGGGATCTGCGTGTTGGGCAGGGTCGCCTCGACCACCACGATCCACGGCCGATACTTGCGGGCGTTCCACCCCATGAGCGCCGGCTTTTCGGCACCCTCGATGTCGATCTTCATCCAGTGGATCGGCTTGTCGCCGCGCAGTGCCAGCACATCGTCGAGCGTGACCACCTCGACCTCGAGCGCTACCGCTGCGCTGCCGAGGATTTCGGCGCCCCGCTCGGCGGCGGCCTTGTCGAGGGTGGACAGGCCGGACTCCGACAGCACATGCAGCGTCATACGGCCGCGCCGGTCCGCCACCGCCTTGGCGACCACGGAATCCTCCGGCCGGTCGTGCTGCAGCTGGGCGGCGTAGGTCGGCACGGGTTCCACATGAATGCCGCGCCAGCCGCGTTCGTAGAATGCCTTGGAGACGTTGTGGGTGATCGGATGCTGCGCTCCGAGGTCGACATAAAAGCCGCCCTCGACCCGGCTCAGCGCCCGCCAGAGCGCCACATCCTCATAGTTCTGTGCGTAGGAGACGAACATTCTGGTTCACGGGGTGGAGCGATGGAGGTGAAAGCCATCGACGAAATATTGGCGCCCGCGTCAAGCCCCGATGCCGATGCCCGATGTTCCGGACCTGCCGCCACAGACCTTTGCCATGTTTCAATTTGCCGGGGCTGGCACTACATAGGCAGGGCAACCGACGAGGCTCCGCATGCAATCCGAGCAGAACCGCCCGACACCGACATGGCACGCCACCACCATCCTGATGGTGCGCAAGGACGGCCGCACCGTCATCGGCGGGGATGGCCAGGTATCGCTCGGCCAGACCATCATCAAGGGCAATGCCCGCAAGGTGCGCCGGCTAGCCAAGGGTGCGGTCATCGCCGGCTTTGCCGGGGCCACCGCCGATGCCTTCACCCTGTTCGAGCGCCTGGAAGCCAAGCTCGACCAGTATCCCGGTCAGCTCACCCGGGCCTGCGTGGAGCTCGCCAAGGACTGGCGCACCGACCGCTATCTCAGGCGGCTGGAGGCGATGATGCTGGTGGCCGACAAGGAGGCGGGGCTGGTTCTGTCCGGCACCGGCGACGTGCTGGAGCCGGAGGGCGGTGTCATGGGGATCGGCTCGGGCGGCATGTATGCGCTCGCCGCCGGCCGTGCGCTGATGGACACCGATCTCGATGCCGAGGCCATCGTGCGCCGGGCGATGAAGATCGCCGGCGAGATCTGCGTCTATACCAACTCGAACCTTGTCATTGAGAGCCTCTGAGCGGCCATGACCGATTTTTCCCCCCGCGAGATCGTCTCCGAACTCGACCGCCACATCATCGGCCAGCAGGCGGCCAAGCGCGCGGTGGCGATCGCCCTGCGCAACCGCTGGCGCCGCCAGCGCCTCGAAGGGGCGATGCGCGACGAGGTTTTGCCCAAGAACATCCTGATGATCGGCCCGACCGGCTGTGGCAAGACGGAGATCGCCCGGCGCCTTGCCCGGTTGGCCGGCGCGCCGTTCCTCAAGGTGGAGGCGACCAAGTTCACCGAGGTCGGCTATGTCGGCCGTGATGTCGAGCAGATCGTGCGCGATCTTGTCGAGGTCGCCATCGGCCAGATCCGCGAGACGCGCCGCAAGGATGTGATGGCCAAGGCCGAGGCCGCGGCCGAGGAGCGGGTGCTCGATGCGCTGGTTGGCGCCACCGCCGGCGCCGCCACCCGCGACAGCTTCCGCCGCAAGCTGCGCGCCGGCGAGCTCAACGACCGCGAGATCGAGATCGAGATCGCCGCGCCCCTGCCCACCCTGCCGATGCTGGAACTGCCCGGCACCCAGGCCGGCAACCTGTCGATCGGTGACATTTTCGGCAAGGCCTTCGGCCGCCCCACCCGCAAGCGGCGCTCCACCATCGCCGAGGCCCATGCCCCGCTGGTGCAGGAGGAAAGCGACCGGCTGATCGACACCGACCAGATCGTGCAGGATGCGCTCGCCGAGGTGCAGAACAACGGCATCGTTTTCCTCGACGAGATCGACAAGATCTGTGCCCGCGAGGGCCGTTCGGGCGCCGATGTCAGCCGCGAGGGCGTGCAGCGAGACCTGCTGCCGCTGATCGAGGGCACCACCGTGTCCACCAAGCACGGCGCCATCAAGACCGACCATATCCTGTTCATCGCCTCGGGCGCGTTCCATATCGCCAAGCCGGCCGATCTGTTGCCGGAACTGCAGGGTCGCCTGCCGATCCGGGTGGAACTCGAAACGCTGGGACGCGCGGATTTTCGCCGCATCCTGACCGAGACCGAGGCCTCGCTGGTCAAGCAATACATCGCCCTGATGCAGACCGAGGGCGTGCGGCTGTCGTTCACCGACAGCGCGCTCGATGCCATCGCCGACGTGGCATTCGAGGTCAACGCCACCATCGAGAACATCGGGGCGCGCCGGCTGCAGACGGTGATGGAGCGGGTGCTGGACGAGGTGTCGTTCACCGCGCCCGACCGGGCCGGCAGCGAGGTGGTGATCGACGCACCCGAGGTGCGCAAGGCGCTCGACGGGCTCGCCGGCAACGCCGATCTCAGCCGCTTCATTCTGTGATAGGCTGTAGCCGGCGGCTGCGTGCCGTGGTTCGGAAAGTTCCATGTCGCTTCTAAGGTCCTTCGCGCTCGTCGGCTCGGCGACGCTGGCCTCCCGGCTCACCGGCTTCGTTCGCGATATCCTGATCGCCGCGGTGCTCGGCTCGGGCGCGGTGGCGGATGCCTATCTCGCGGCCTTCCTGCTGCCCAACCTGTTCCGACGCGTCTTTTCCGAAGGCGCCTTCAACGCCGCGATGGTCCCCATCTATAACCGCCGTCAGGCCGAAGGCGGCGTCGAGGCGGCGACCGACTTTGCCGAAACCGCTCTGGCTGCGCTCGCCGGGCTGGTGCTGGTGCTGGTGCTGGTAACGGAACTGGCGATGCCCTGGCTGGTCGCTGCGCTTGCGCCGGGCTTTGCGGCCGATCCGGCCAAGTTCGCCGATACGGTGCTGTTCGCCCGCATCGCTTTCGTGTCGGTCGGCGCCTTGATCCTGACCGCCTTCCTGTCCTCCTGGCTCAACGTGCTCAACCGCTTCGCGCTTGCCGCCCTCGCCCCGCTGGTGCTCAATCTGATGCTGATCCCGGTGCTGGTCGTCCTGCTGCTGCTCGGCTGGCGCGGGGCGCAGGAGAGCGGGCTGGTTCTGGTCACCACCGTGCTGGTCGCCGGCATCGTGCAGCTCGCCTATGTGGCCTTCGGCCTGCGCCGGACCGGGCAGCGCCTCCTGCCGCTCAGGCCCAGGCTGACACCGGATGTTGTCAGGCTGTTCGTGCTGCTGCTGCCGGCGCTGGTGCTGGCCGGTGCCGGTCACGTCAACATGCTGATCGCCTCGCAGCTGGCCTCCGCCCTGCCCTCGGCGGTGGCCTGGCTGTATTATGCCGACCGGTTGTTCCAGCTGCCGCTCGGCTTTGTCGCCTCCGCCATCGGCGTGGTCCTGCTGCCGGAGGTGGCGCGGGCGATCAGCCGGGGCGAGACGGCGGCGGCGGCGGGCGCCGGCTGGCGGGCGCTGGAATTCGGCGCCATGCTGGTGCTGCCGGCGGCGGCGGCGCTTGTCATTCTGGCCGATCCGATTGTCGACGTTCTCTACCGCCGTGGCGCCTTCACCCTCGCCGACAGCCGGGCGGTGGCCGCAGTGCTGGCGGCGCTGGCCCCCGCGCTGCCGGGTTTCGTTCTGGTCAAGGTGCTGCTGCCGGCGTTCCTGGTGCGCGAAAGATTCCGCATCCCTCTGGCTGCTGCGCTGGCCGGCATGGCCACCAACATCGCGGTGGGGCTGGCCTTTCGCGCCGAACACGGGGTGGTCGCCGCCGCCTGGGGCGTCACCGCGGCGGCCTGGGTGAATGCGCTGGTTCTGGCGCTGGCCATCGCAACCGCCTCGCGAGCGCCGCTCACGGGCGCCTCGATCGGCCGTCTCCTGGGTATCCTTGCCGCCGCGCTGGTGACGGGGGCGGCGACCTGGGCCGGACGCCTCTGGCTGATCGACCCGCTCGGGACCGAGGCCGGCCTTGCCGACAAGGGACTGGCGCTGGCCGTCCTGTGCCTTGCCGGCGTGCTGGTGCATGGCCTTGGGCTCTGGGCGGCGGGCCTGGGTTCGCCTGCCGAACTCCGGGCCGCTGTCTCCCGCCGCGATGCTTGAAAAGCCCCTCGTTCGGTGTCATAGCCCCGGCGCGTTGCCGCGACGGTTCCACCCGCCCGGCCCGTTGTCCTGCTCACCCCTTCCACAAGGCTGATCCGATGACCAAGATCCCGCCCCGCGTCTTTTCCGGCGTGCAGCCCACCGGCAATCTGCATCTGGGCAACTATCTCGGCGCCATCAAGCGCTTTGTCGCCCTGCAGGAAACTCACGACTGCATCTATTGCGTCGTCGATCTGCATGCGATCACGGTCTGGCAGGATCCCGCCGATCTGACCCGTGCCATCCGCGAGGTGACGGCCGCCTTTATCGCCGCCGGCATCGATCCGGACAAGCACATCGTCTTCAACCAGAGCAAGGTGGCCGAACATGCCGAGCTTGCCTGGGTGTTCAACTGCATCGCCCGGCTGGGCTGGCTCAACCGCATGACCCAGTTCAAGGAGAAGGCCGGCAAGGATCGCGAGAACGCATCGGTCGGCCTCTATGCCTATCCCAACCTGATGGCGGCCGACATTCTGGTCTACCGGGCGACCCATGTGCCGGTCGGCGAGGATCAGAAGCAGCATCTCGAACTGACCCGCGACATCGCCCAGAAATTCAACAACGACTTTGCCGCCCGGATCGCCGAGCTCGGCCACGGCGAGGGTTATTTCCCGTTGCCTGAGCCGCTGATCGCCGGTCCGGCGCCGCGCGTCATGAGCCTGCGCGACGGCACCAAGAAGATGTCGAAGTCCGATCCGTCCGACTATTCGCGCATCAACCTCAATGACGATGCCGACGCCATCGCCCAGAAGATCCGCAAGGCCAAGACCGACCCCGAACCGCTGCCGGGCGAGGAGGAGGGGCTGAAGGGCCGGCCAGAAGCGGAGAACCTTGTCACCCTGTTCGCCGCGCTCTCGGGCCGCGAGCGGGCCGCCGTGCTGGCCGAATACGGTGGCGGCCAGTTCTCCACCTTCAAATCGGCGCTCGCCGACCTGTCGGTGGCGACGATCGCTCCGATCGCTTCACAGATGCGCCGGCTGATGGCCGATCCCGCCACCATCGACCGCATTCTCGCCAGGGGCGGCGAGCGGGCCGGCGCCATCGCCGGCAAGGTGATGGGCGAGGTCAAGGACATCGTCGGCCTGCTGCGCTGACGCTTTGCCCCTTTGAACGGGGCGGGATCGGCGCTACATAGGCAATCAGGCTATGGCCGCCTTGAACGGCCCTGAGCGAGGCAACCATGTTCATCCAGACCGAGGCGACGCCCAATCCGGCGACCCTGAAGTTCCTGCCCGGCAAGACGGTGATGCCGTCCGGCACCCTCGATTTCCGCTCGCGGGACGAGGCGGCGAGTTCGCCCCTCGCCGAGCGGTTGTTCGACGTGCCCGGCGTAAGCGGGGTGTTCTTCGGCACCGATTTCGTCACCGTCACCAAGAACGGCGGCGAATGGCAGCATCTCAAGCCAGCCATTCTCGGCGCCATCATGGAGCATTACCTGTCCGGCCAGCCGCTGACCACCGGCGCTGCCGCGCCGCAGCAGGCGAGCGACGAGTTCTTCGATCCGAAGGATGCCGAGACGGTTGCCGCGATCAAGGAGCTGCTCGAGACCCGCGTGCGCCCGGCAGTGGCCAGCGACGGCGGCGACATCACCTTCCGTGGCTTTGAGAGAGGCGTCGTTTATCTCGCCATGAAGGGCGCCTGCTCGGGCTGCCCCTCCTCCACCGCCACGCTCAAGCACGGCATCCAGAACCTCTTGCGTCACTTCCTGCCCGACGTCCAGTCGGTCGAGGCGATCTAGGGTTCGGGACGCCGGCGGGGGGCGCGGATGCGCATTCTGGTGCTCGATACCGCCCTTGGCGCCACCAGTGTGTCAGTCGTCGATTTTCCCGCCGCGACCGAGGTCGCCGGGGAGACCGAGCTGATGCAACGCGGTCATGCCGAAGCGCTGATGCCGATGGTCGACCGCGTCATGGGCCGGGTCGAAGGCGGCTTTTCCAGCATCGACCGCATCGCCACCACGGTCGGTCCCGGCAGCTTCACCGGGCTCAGGGTGGCGCTGGCGGCGGCGCGCAGCTTCGCTCTGGCGCTGGGCGTTCCCGTGGTCGGGGTCTCGACATTGGCTGCCTACGCGGCGCCGCTGCTGGCGGCGGGCGGGCGCTCCATCGTCGCTGCGGCCATCGATGCTCGCCACGGCGCGGTGTTCTTTGAAAGCTTCTGGCTTGACGGCCGCAAGGCGCTTGGCCCGCTGGTCCTGGACATCGACGAAGCCGTGTCAGCGCTTTCGGCCGGCAAGGCCCGCGTTACCGGCACCGGAGCGGCCGCCCTTGCCGCTGCCGCCGTGGCGCGCGGACTTGCCGTCGAGTGCGTTGAGGCGGGCCCTGCCCCGGATATCGCCTGGGTGGCGCGGCTGGGGGCTGCCGCCGACCCGGTGCTGGCGCCGCCCCGTCCGCTCTACCTCAAGCCGGCGAGCGCGCTGCCCCAGGCCGGGGCGCGCATCGCATCGGTCTAGCCCGATGGTCCTGCGCTGGTGGTTTTCCAGGCGTCGACCTGCCCTGCGCCCCGCGACGATGGGCGATGCGGCTGGAATCGCCGATCTGCATGCCCGCTGTTTTGCCCATTCCTGGTCGCCGGTGACCATCGAGGCGCTGCTCGCCGAACGTGGCGTAACAGCCCATGTCGCCGAGGGCCGCGCGCTGGAAGGCTTCCTGGTCATCCGCCGAGTGCTCGACGAGGCCGAAGTGCTGTCGATCGCGGTCGCGCCGCGTGCCCGCGCGCGCGGCACCGGACGTCGCCTGCTGCAGGCAGGTCTTGATGCGCTGCTGTTGCAGGGCGTGCGCGTGCTGTTTCTCGAAGTCGAGGCGGAGAACATCGCCGCGCTCAAGCTGTATGGCAGGCTCGGCTTTGTTGAGATGGGCCGCCGCGCCGGCTATTATCGCGGCGAGGACGGGCGCGCCCGCGATGCGCTGACCATGCGGCTCGACCTTGACGAACATGCACCCCCGTCCCTGCCCGATGGCTGGGGCCGGGCCGGGAGTTGAGCCAGTGAGCGAGACAGGAACGATTGAGGAGCAGTGCATCGCGCGGGGTCTCAAGATGACCGACCAGCGCCGCACGATCGCCCGCGTCATGGAAGCCTCCGCCGATCACCCCGATGTCGAGGAGGTGCACCGCCGCGTCACCGCGCTCGACGCCGGCATTTCGCTGTCGACGGTCTATCGCACCTTGCGCCTGTTCGAGGATGCCGGGATCATCGCCCGCCATGACTTCCGGGAGGGTCGTGCCCGCTACGAGACGACACCGGATGAACATCACGACCATCTCATCGATGTGCGGTCCGGTCGGGTGATCGAGTTCCGCTCCGCCGAGATCGAGGCGCTGCAGGCCGAAGTCGCGCGCCGGCTTGGGTATCGGCTGGTCGATCACCGGCTGGAACTCTACGCCGTGCCGCTCGACGAGCCGGCCTCTTGAGCGCTCTGGGCGTCCTGCGGCTTCTGGCACGCCTTGCGGCGCTGGCGCCCGCCTTTGTCCTCGGATTGCCGGTGCAGGCGCTGCTGGTCCGGCTCGACCATCCCTATGCCCGCCACCTGCCGGTGTTTTTCCACCGTTATCTCTGCCGCGTGCTTGGCATCAGACGGATCGTAACCGGCGTGGTTCCGGCGCCTGGGCCGCTGCTGATCGTCGCCAACCACATCTCCTGGCTCGATATTCTGGTGATCGGGGCCAGCCTGCCGGTGTCCTTCATCGCCAAGAGCGAAGTGGCGGGCTGGCCCGGCGCCGGCCTGCTGGCGCGCCTGCAGCGCACGCTGTTCGTCGATCGCAGCCGCCGGCAGGCGGCGGGGGCGGCCAGCGCCGGAATGACGGGACGGCTCGCCGGCGGCGAGGCACTGGTGCTGTTCGCCGAGGGCACCACCTCGGACGGCAACCGGGTGCTTGGCTTCCGTCCGGCGCTGCTTTCGGCGGCGGCGACCGCCGCAGCGCCCGTTCAGCCGCTGGCCCTTGCCTATACGCGGCGTGACGGGGTGCCGCTCGACCGGCGCACGCTGCCGGCCATCGCCTGGTATGGCGACATGGACCTGGCGCCGCATCTGCTCGGCGTGCTTGCGGGCGGTCCGGTTGACGCGGCGCTGCATTTCGCGGCGCCCGTCGATCCCGGCCCCGCCGGCGCGCGCAAACAGCTGGCAGCAACAGCCGAAACGGCCGTCCGGACAGAGGCGGCACGGCTGCGGGGCCACGGCGGGGTTTGATACCGGGCGCAAAGCATCCTAAAGAGGTAAGAGATGCCTGATTTGCCCGCCCCCGCCCCGAACTCAGCCGAGGAAACGCCGCCGTCGCGTCGCGTCCACATCAAGTCCTACGGCTGCCAGATGAACGCCTATGACGCCACGCGCATGGCCGATGTGCTGGCCCCGCACGGCTATGCGGAAGCGGCGAGCGCCGAGGAGGCGGATCTGGTGATCCTCAACACCTGTCATATCCGCGAGAAGGCCGCCGAGAAGGTCTATTCCGAACTTGGCCGGCTGCGCGGTCTCAAGAACGAGCGACAGGCCGCGGGCAAGCCCACGATGATCGCCGTTGCCGGCTGCGTCGCCCAGGCCGAAGGCGCCGAAATCACCCGCCGCGCCCCCGTCGTCGATGTGGTCGTCGGCCCGCAGAGCTATCACCGACTGCCCGATCTGATCGATCGCGCCACCCGCGAGCGCCGCGCCGTCGATACCGAATTTCCCGCCGAGGACAAGTTCGATCACCTGCCTGCCGCCTCGGCTCAAGTGATCGGCGCGCGCGGCTATTCGGCCTTCCTCACCGTGCAGGAGGGCTGCGACAAGTTCTGCACCTTCTGCGTCGTGCCCTATACGCGCGGGGCCGAGGTCTCTCGGCCCGTCGAGCGCATCGTGGCCGAGGCCGAGGGGCTGGCCCGTGCCGGGGTGCGCGAGATCACGCTGATCGGCCAGAACGTCAACGCCTATCACGGCGAGGGGCCGGACGGCGCGGTCTGGAGCCTGGCCCGGCTGGCCCGGCGGATCGCGGGAATTCCGGGCCTTGCCCGGCTGCGCTATTCGACCTCGCATCCGCACGACATGGCCGAGGATCTGATCGCGCTGCATGGCGAGTTGCCCGCCTTCATGCCCTATCTGCATCTGCCGGTGCAATCGGGCTCGGACCAGGTGCTGGCCGCCATGAACCGCCGCCATACCGCAGATGAGTATCGCCGGCTGATCGACCGGGTGCGGCGTGCCCGCCCCGACATCGCGCTCAGTTCCGATTTCATCGTCGGCTTTCCGGGCGAGAGTGATGCCGATTTCGAGGCGACGATGCGGCTGGTGCGCGACATCGGCTTTGCCTCGGCGTTCTCGTTCAAATACAGCCCCCGCCCCGGCACACCGGCGGCGGAGATGACCGGACAGGTGCCGGCCGCCGTCAGCCGCGACCGGCTGGCTGCGCTGCAGGGCCTGCTCAACCGCCAGCAGACGGATTTCAACGCCGCCACCGTCGGGCGAACCGTCGATGTCCTGTTCGAGAAGAAGGGCCGCCACAACGGCCAGATCGCCGGTAAATCGCCCTATCTGCAGGCGGTGCAGGTGGAGGGTCCCGACAGTCTGATCGGCACGATCGTGCCGGTCGAGATCACCGGCCTGGCGACGTTCAGCCTGTTCGGCCGGCTGGCCGGGTCGGCAAAGGAGGAACAGTGAGCGAGACGGGCAGCGATCCCCGCGCATCGGGCGGCGAAACCCAGACGACCCTCACACTGGAGGACAACCGGCTGGCCGGGCTGGTGTTCGGCCAGTATGACCAGAACCTTGCCCATCTCGAGCGACGGCTCGGCATTACCGCAGTCGTCAACGGCAATCACGTGGTCATCCGCGGGCCGCGCGATGCCACCGAACAGGCCCGTCGCGTGCTCAAGATCCTCTATGGCCAGGTCCGGTCGGGTCGCCCCGTCACGCAAGGCGATCTCGACGGCGCCATCGCCGAAAGCGTGTTGCAGGGATCATTGTTCCCGGCCGATTCAGGCAAGGGCGCCTTCGGCCAGATCATCACCAGAAAGCGCGGGCCGGTCAAAGCGCGCAACCCCGCGCAGGATGCCTATCTGCGCGCCCTGCAGCGCCATGAGCTTGTCTTTGCCGAAGGCCCTGCGGGCACCGGCAAGACCTGGCTCGCCGTCGGCCATGCCGTGCAACTGCTCGAACAGGGCAAAGTCGAGCGGCTGATCCTGTCACGCCCGGCGGTGGAGGCGGGCGAACGGCTCGGTTTCCTGCCCGGCGACATGAAGGACAAGGTCGATCCCTACCTGCGCCCGATCTACGACGCCCTGCACGACTTCATGGAGGGGCGGCTGGTTGAGCGCGGCCTGCAGACCGGGATGATCGAGGTGGCGCCGCTCGCCTTCATGCGTGGACGCACGCTGTCCAACGCGGCGATCCTGCTCGACGAGGCGCAGAACACCTCCTCCATGCAGATGAAGATGTTCCTGACCCGTCTCGGCGAGAATTCGCGCATGATTGTCACCGGCGATCCCAGCCAGATCGACCTGCCGGCGGGGCAGAAATCCGGGCTGATTGAAGCGATTTCCATCCTCAAGGCGGTAGACGGCATCGGCCATGTCGTGTTCGGCCATGCCGATGTGGTCCGTCACGATCTCGTCCGCCGCATCGTGCACGCCTACGAAACGCAGACCGGCACGCCGCCGCCACGCACCGCGCGGCCCCAGGAATGAACGCGGTGGTCGACATTGTTGTCGAGGCCGGCGACTGGTCGGGCATCCCCGATCTGGAAAAGCGGGTGGAACGGGCCGCGCTCGCCGCGCTTGCCCGCGCGGATGTGAGCCTGCGTCAGGGGGCGGAGCTGGCCGTGCTGCTCACAGACGATGCCGCCCTCGCCGATCTCAACCGCCGCTGGCGCGGCAAGGACGGCCCCACCAACGTCCTGTCGTTTCCCGCCGCGCCCCCGCATGCGCTGGCGGACAGCCCCGCGCTCGGCGATCTGGCGCTGGCCTATGAAACCTGCGCGCGCGAGGCAGGCAGCCAGGACAAGTCGCTGGCCGATCACCTCTCCCATCTGGTCGTGCATGGCACCCTGCATCTGGTCGGCCACGATCATGAAACAGAGACCGAGGCCGAAGCGATGGAAGCCCTCGAACGGTCGATCCTTGCCGGGCTCGGCATCGCTGATCCCTATGCCGAGACGCAGGAGATGACTTCATGAGCAGCGGCGGTTCGACCCCTGAAAGCTGGATCGACCGGATCAAGGCCGTCCTCGGCATGAACGCGCCGGCTTCCCTGCGCGAGGGGCTGGCCGAAGCCCTGGCGCTGGCCGCCGAAGCGGGCGACCTTTCCGAGAAGGAAGCGGTGCTGCTCACCAATGTCCTGAAACTGCGCGACGTCCGCGTCGCCGATCTGATGGTGCCGCGCGCCCGTATCGTCGGGGTCGAGGAAACGGAGACGCTGGCCGAGGTGCTCGCCGCCTTCCATACCTCCGGCCATTCCCGCCTGCCCGCCTATCGCGGTTCGCTCGACGATCCTTCCGGCATGGTGCACCTCAGGGATTTCCTGGGGATGCTCGCCGGCGACGGCAGCCCCTTCGCCGATTGGGGCGAGCGCAAGGACCAGTCGCTCGGCGCGGCCGGGCTGGTCCGACCGCTTATTTTCGTGCCGCCCTCGACGCCGGCGCTCGATCTGATGCTGCGCATGCAGGCCAAGCGCCTGCATATGGCGCTGGTGATCGATGAATACGGCGAAACCGACGGGCTGGTGACGATGGAGGACCTCATCGAGGCGATCGTCGGCCTGATCGACGACGAACACGATCTGCCCGAGCCGGCCCGGTTGGTGCGGCGCCCGGACGGGGCGCTGGTGGTGGCCGCCGACGTGTCGCTCGAAGAGGTTGAGGCCGCGCTCGGCCTGTCGCTCGAAACGGATCGGCCCACGTTCGATGTCGGAAGCATCGGCGGACTGGTCACCGTGCTTGCCGGGCGCGTGCCCCAGGCGGGCGAGCATGTGGACGGACCGGGCGGGGTGAGGATCGATATCCTGCAGGCTTCGCCGCGCCAGCTCCTGCGGCTGGTCGTGCATCCGCCGGCGCGCGCCGCCGCGCTTCCCGGCTCGGAGGCGACATGATCGACCGGCTGGTCGCCTTTCACCACTGGATTCTGCTCTCGGATGGTCATGGCCGCCGTCTGGTCGCCTTCCTTGCCGGTGCGGTGGGCGCGCTTGCTCTGGCGCCCATCGGCTTTGTTCCGGCGCTGGCGCTGGCGCTGCCGGTGGCGGTCTGGCTGCTTGATGGGGCCACCGGTGGACCGGGCCGGTTCTCCTCGGCGGCCCTCCGCACGGCGGCGCGCGATGGCTGGTGGTTCGGCTTCGGCTATTTCCTGGCCGGACTCTGGTGGATCGGCGCCGCCTTTCTGGTCGAGACCGATGAATTTGCCTGGGCATTGCCCCTCGGCGTGCTTGGCCTGCCGGCCGGGCTGGCATTGTTCATGGCGGCAGCTTTCGTGCTGGCGCGGGCTTTCTGGGTTGCGGGCGCGCCGCGCGTGCTGGTGCTGGCCGGCGCGATCGGGCTCAGCGAATATCTGCGCCACAGCCTGCTGACCGGATTTCCCTGGAATACCTTCGGTCAGGGACTTGGCGCCTGGCTGGTCACCGCGCAGGCGGCGTCGCTCATCGGGACCGAGGGACTGACCCTGTTGGCGGTAATGATCTTCGCCGCTCCCGCCACGCTGGTCGACCATCCGTCCCGCCCTGTCCTGCGCCAACGTCCGTTTTTGCTGGCGCTGGCGCTGCTGGTGGCGGTGATCGGCTTCGGCGCGGCGCGGCTGCTGCTTGCCGGCGGCTTCAGGCCGTCGAACGATCCAGCCGCGACGGTTGCCGGTGTTCGCCTGCGCATTGTCCAGCCCAACATCTCCCAGCGCGACAAGATCGCCGAGCGGGATGGGCTTTCGGTGCTGCGCCGGCTGCTGGCCCTGTCTGACCGGGCGACCGGGCCGCAATCGACCGGCATGGTCGATGCGAGCCATATCTTCTGGCCCGAATCGCCGTTTCCCTTCCTGCTGACCGGCGAGCCGCAGGCGATGGCCGAACTTGCGCGCACCTTGCCGCAAACAGTGACGCTGCTGACCGGCGCGGTGCGGGCGGAAGCGGCAGGCGGCGGGCCCCGCGCCTATTTCAATTCGCTGCTGGCGATCGGGCCGGCCGGCCGGCTGCTGGCCACCTACGACAAGATGCATCTGGTACCGTTCGGCGAATACCTGCCGCTGGAGCGCGTGCTGTCGACACTCGGTCTGCGGCGATTTGTCCATGCGCCCGGCGCTTTCACCGCCGGCACCGAGCGGCGCCTGCTCGACCTGCCCGGTCTGCCGCCGGTGCTGCCGCTGATCTGCTATGAGGCGATCTTCCCGCATGAGTTGCTCGCAGGCGGCGGCCGTCCCGGCCTGATCGTCAATGTGACCAACGATGCCTGGTTCGGCGAAACCTTTGGCCCGCACCAGCATTTTGCCCAGGCCCGGCTGCGTGCAATCGAGTTCGGCCTGCCGCTGGTGCGCGTCGCCAACACTGGTATTTCGGGGCTGGTCGATGCCTATGGCAGAAGTGTTGCTTCCAGCCCTGTCGGCGTGGAAAGCATAATCGATGTTTTGCTTCCAAAGGCCTTGCCGGAGACGGCCTATTCAGTTTACGGCAGTTACATCGGATTGTACGGGGCAATGCTGGCAATAGTGCTTGGCCTTATGGCTGCAGCGGTGGTTAATTTGCTGGACAGGTCACGTTCGAAACGGCAGTAAACGATAGATCGTGACGATGTCCTTGCGTCATACGAGGATACTGTCGCTGCGATCTGACAAAAAAGACGGCGCGCTGAGGGAAACAAATGAAAAAATCGCCCGGCCCAGTGGACAAACATGTCGGTAGCCGCGTTCGCATGCGACGCATTCTGGTCGGTATGAGCCAGGAACGCCTCGGGGAGGCGCTCGGCCTGACCTTCCAGCAGGTCCAGAAATACGAAAAGGGCACCAACCGCATCGGGGCCAGCCGCCTCCAGCAGATCGCCCAGGTGCTCGGAGTGCCCGTAACCTTCCTGTTCGAGGGCGCGCCGATCGAGCGGCCGCTGGTCGAAGGCGGCTTTGCCGAGCCGATGCAGACCGAATATTCCTTCGATCTTCTGTCCACGCCCGACGGTGTCCAGCTCGCCAAGGCGTTCATGAGCATTGAGGATCCGAAGGTGCGTCGCCGCGTGGTGGATTTGGTTGCCACCTTGGCGGAAGGGCAGAAAATCGCCCGCTGACGTTTTCGCAAAAGAACGTCCACACCGACAAAACGAACGCTCCAGCGTTTTTTGCCTTGACCTTCCGTCCAATCAACGGCAACAGAGCCGGCGATCAGGGCGGCGCCTTCTTGCGCCGTCGGCCAGGCACATCACACGGAGCACCCCCTTGGCGCGTTCGTCCTACTATTTTACCAGCGAATCGGTTTCCGAAGGCCATCCCGACAAGGTTTGCGACCGCATTTCGGATGAGGTGGTCGACCTGTTCTTCCGCGAGGCGGCCAAGGCCGGCATGGATTCGGCCCAGGTGCGTGTCGCCTGCGAGACGCTCGCCACCACCAACCGTGTGGTCATCGCCGGCGAGGTCCGCACCTCGCTCGACGACAAGACCATGAAGTCGAAGGTCAAGTCCGCCGCCCGCAAGGCCATCCGCGCCATCGGCTATGAGCAGGACGGCTTCCACTGGAAGAAGGCCAAGATCGACGTGCTGCTGCATCCGCAGTCGGCGCACATCGCCCAGGGCGTCGATGCCAGCGGCAACAAGGACGAGGGTGCCGGCGATCAGGGCATCATGTTCGGCTATGCCTGCCGGGAGACGCGCGACCTGATGCCGGCGCCGATCTACTACGCCCACAAGATTCTTGAGGTGCTGACCCAGTATCGCAAGCAGGGCGAGAAGGGCTGCGGCGTGCTCGGCCCCGATGCCAAGAGCCAGGTCACGGTGCGCTACGAGAACGGCAAGCCGGTCGCCGTCACCCAGATCGTGCTCTCAACCCAGCACATGGATGCCAAGCTCACCTCGAACGATGTACGCAAGATCGTCGAGCCGGTGATCCGCGAGGTCCTGTCGGACATCGAGATCGCCAAGGATTGCAAATGGTACGTCAACCCCACCGGCGCCTTCGTCATCGGCGGCCCGGATGGTGATGCGGGCCTGACCGGGCGCAAGATCATCGTCGACACCTACGGCGGCGCGGCCCCGCATGGCGGCGGCGCCTTTTCGGGCAAGGACCCGACCAAGGTCGACCGTTCGGCTGCCTATGCGGCCCGCTATCTGGCCAAGAACGTCGTGGCGGCCCGGCTGGCCGACCGCTGCACCATCCAGCTCAGCTATGCCATCGGCGTTGCCAAGCCGCTGTCGATCTATGTCGACCTGCACGGCACCGGCAAGGTGGACGAGGCCAAGCTGGAAAAGGCGCTCGGCGAGGTGATGGATCTGTCGCCGCGCGGCATCCGCACCCATCTCGGCCTCAACAAGCCGATTTATGCCAAGAGCGCTGCCTACGGGCATTTCGGCCGCAAGGCGGGTCGCGACGGCAGCTTCTCCTGGGAGAAGACCGATCTCGTCGATGCGATCAAGAAGGCCGTCGCCTGAGGCGACGGCGTGCGACGCCGCTCCCGCGTCGCGCCCTGAGGCCTGACGCATGAGCAGACCGGATGACATCGCGGAAAAGGCGGCCGGGTTTTTCGGCCGCCGCAAGGGCAAGGCGCTGCGCGACGAGCAGGCGCGCCGCATTGAAGGCCGGCTGCCAGCGCTGCGGATCGATACGACCCGCACCATTGACCCGGCGGCGCTGTTTCCCGAGGCGGCGGAGGTCTGGCTGGAAATCGGTTTCGGCGGCGGCGAACATCTTGCCGCCACCGCCGCCGCCAACCCGCATATCGGCTTTATCGGCTGCGAGCCCTTCGTCAACGGCGTCGCCAAGCTGCTGGCAGAGATCGAGGCGCGCGGGCTCACCAACATCCGCATTCATGATGGCAATGCCTCGGACGTGCTGGCGCGCCTGCCGGCCGCCGCGCTGGGCCGCATCTATCTGCTCTACCCCGATCCCTGGCCCAAGCGGCGGCAGCGCAAGCGCCGTTTCGTCTCGGACAAGTCGCTGGTCGCCCTGGCCCGCGTGCTTAAACCGGGTGGCGAGTTCCGCTTTGCTTCCGACATTGATGACTATGTCGGCTGGGTGCTGCAGCGCATCGCCCGCACGGCTGAGTTCGATTGGTCGGCGGAGACTGCCGAGGACTGGCGCAGGCCTTATGCCGGCTGGCCGGGCACCCGGTACGAGGCAAAGGCCCGGCGCGAAGGCCGCACACCGAGCTATCTGACCTTTCGCCGGGGCTGATCCCAGATTCCGGTGATGATCCTCAGGTCCCCGCGGTCAGGATCGTGGTCGGCCTCAGGGATCTGTGCGCCAACAGCCGTATCCGACGTCATGCAGCGATCCGGCCGTCGACCACGTGCACGCGTCGGTCGGCCGCTGCCGCCAGCCCGCTGTCGTGTGTCACCATCACCACCGTGGTGGCATGTTCGCGCACGAGCTGGCGGAAGATCGCCAGCACCTGCTGGGTGGACGCCGTATCGAGATTGCCGGTCGGCTCGTCGGCGAGAATCACCCGCGGCCGGTTGGCGAGCGCCCGGGCGATGGCAACACGCTGGCGCTGGCCACCGGAGAGCTTGTCCGGCGTCTTGAGGCGGTGGTCCGCCAGCCCGAGCTGGTCGAGCAGCGCCGCAGCCTCGGCGCGCGCCGCCGTTTCCGACAGGCGTCCAAGCGCCCGCATCGGCAGCATGACGTTCTCGAGCGCGCTGAACTCGGGCAGCAGGAAATGGAACTGGAACACGAAGCCGAGCATCGACAGGCGGAAGGCGGCGCGTGCCTCCTCGTCCAGTGCCGCCGTCGGCCGGCCCGCCACCGCCACCTCCCCGCGCGTCGGCACGTCCAGCAGGCCCAGAAGATAGAGCAGCGATGACTTGCCCGAGCCGGACGGACCGGTGATCGCCACCAGCGATCCTTCCTCGATGTCGAGATCGATGCCATCGACCAGTGTCACCGGCACCGTGCCATCGAGCACCCGGGTCAGTGCGCGCGCGGCCAGGATGGGCGCCATCAGGTCGCCCCCCGGATGATGTCGACGGGATGCACGGCCGCCGCCTTGCGCGCCGGCAGGAAGCCGGCGATCATGGAGGAGAAAATCGCCACCGCCGCCGCGCCGACGTAGTGCAAGGGCTCATAGATGACCGGCAGCGTGGTCGCATCGCCGAACGGCGTCTTGATCTCCACATGTGACAACCCGAACGTCATCAGATAGCCGAGCACCGCCCCGAGCACCGCCCCGAGCAGGCCGATCAGCAGCGCTTCCAGAATGAAGATGCGCCGCACCGTGTGTTTCGACAGGCCGAGCGCCTTCATGATGGCGATGTCGCGCGTCTTTTCATGGGTGATGGTGGAGACGATGTTGTAGGTGCCGAAACTGGCGACCAGCAGGATGGCGCCGACCACGGTGAACATGATGATGTTGCGCACCATGAAGGCGCTCATCAGGTCCTCGTTGGCCTCCTGCCAGGACAGCGCCTTGTAGCCGACCTGCGCCTCGACCAGCGCCGCCACGTCGCGCGAGGCCATGGCGTCGTCGAGCCGGATACGGATTTCGTTGATCAATCCGGTCTGGCCGGCCAGCACCTGGGCGGTGCGGGTCAGGGTGTAGATCTGGCCCTCGTCCACGGAGCGCACGCCGGAGTGGAACACCCCGGCGATCCGCCCGGTCAGCGGCGTACCGGATACGGGCACCAGCGCCACGTTGGCCCCCATCCGCAGGCCGAGCTTGTTCAATAGCCCGTCGCCGACGATCAGCCCGTTGGGAACCGTGCTCAGCTGCTCCAGCGTGCCCTGCCGCATGTTCTTGGCCAGCGAGGAGACATTCGGTTCGCGCCGGGGATCGATGCCGAGCACGCTCGCCGTCAGATCGCGCCCGGCATAGCGAAGAATCGCGCGGGTGTTGACCGAGGTGGCAACTGCGCCGGGAATCCAGGCTTCCAGCGCGCTGATCAGCGCCAGCGGGTTCTTCAGCCCCGGCCTGTTCTCGTCCGGCCGCAGGCCGCTGATCGCGACCGCATCGTAGGCCGCCTCCGCTGGCTGGCTGGCGGCGTTTCGCTGTTCATCCCTAATCGAGACATGCGGCAGCGTATTGACCAGCGTCGCCACGAAATCGCGCTGCGACCCGACCATCAACGCCGCCATCATCACGGAAAAGCCGACCCCGGTGGCAATGCCCAGCGTGCCGACCAGCGTCTGCCGCAGCCGGTAGCGGATGTGGGTCAGCGCAATATGGGTGACAAGCCTCATGGCCGCGACCGCTCAATGCGGCGGATGCGCATCCCGTCGGTCAGCTTGGCCGGCACCGGCACGATGACTTCCTCGCCCGGCGTCAACCCCTCGGTGACCTCCACCGCGCGCGTGCCGCGAATGCCGAGACGGACCGGGCGCGCGCGCGCTGTCTCCCCGTCGGCCACGAACACGCTCATGCCGCGCAGCGCCTCGACCGGCACGGTGAGCACATCCTTCTTCTCGCGGGCGATGATGTTGGCCTCGACACTCATGCCGATGCGCAAGGGGCTGTCGTCCGGCAGGCCGAGATAGAGCCGGAAGGTCTTGCGTGCCGGATCGCCCTTCGGGGTGATCGAGGTGACATGCGCCTCCAGCGGCCGATCGGGAAAGGCGTCGGACCGCAGGAGAACCCTCTGGGTCTCGCTGACCCGCGCGATGTCCTCCTCGTTGACATCGGTGACGATGGTCAGCGGGCGTGGCCGGCCGACCCAGAACAGCGGCTCGGCGGTGCTGGCGATCTCGCCCACCTGGCCGTCGGCGCGCAGCACTACCCCATCGATCGGCGCGATAATGGTGTAATCGCCGAGCCGGGCGGTCGCGGCAGCGATCTGCGCCTCCACCTGCCCAAGCTCGCTTTGCGCCCGTTCGTAGGTCTGGCGCGACACCGTGCCGCGCGAGATCAGGTCGGATTGCCGCTCCATCTCATGGGTCAGGAAGGTCTTGCGCACGGCGAGTTGCGCAAGCTCGGCGCGCGGCGCCTTTTCGTCGAGCCTGGCCAGCACCTCGCCGGCCTTCACCTGCCGGCCCTCGCACCGGCAATGCATCTCGATGCGGGCGCGCACCGGTGCGATCACCTTGGCCCAGTCGACCGGCTCGACGATGCCGGTGCCGTAGACGATTTCCGCCGCCGTGCCGATACGTGCGGTCTGGGTGACGACCGCCACCGGCTGGTTGAACCACAGCCACAGCCCGCCGCCGGCGCCGGCGACAATCGTCAGGGCGGCAAGGCGACCGGTCCAGCTCATGGATTTCCTTTCGCAGGGTGCAAGGCTCGCGCTCTCGTATAGGACGCCCCCGCCACGCCGACAACTGAACCATGGCATCGCGGGCGCCGCGCGACTTGTCGCTTGCGCTGGCAAAGTGTTGGGCTAACTTGTCTGACGACTGACGTCGCAGAGGAGGCGCCCGCAAAGAACGGGCGTTGCGGCGGACGAGACACGGGAGGAAACCATGCGAACCACGCTCAAACTGCTGCTTGTCGCGGCCGGAACCCTGACGGCAGGCGCTGTCGGCGCCCAGGAACTCAGGATGATGACCGGCCCGCAGGGCGGCATCTGGGTGCCGCTCGGCGGCCAGCTCAAGGACCTTTGGGAGAAGGCGCTGCCCGGCGCCAGGGTGGCGACCCTGCCGGGGGCCGGCATCGCCAATGTGCGCGCCATCGAGGAGGGCAAGGCCGACATCGGCTTTGGCAATTCCATCACCTCGGCCGATGCCACCGCCGGCAAGCCGCCGTTCGACAAGCCGCACGCCAAGGTCTGCAACGTCGCATCGCTCTATCCGCAGTATTTCCAGGCCGTGGTGCTTGCTGACGGTGGCATCAACTCGGTCAAGGACATCAAGGGCAAGACCATCACCACCCAGCAGCGCGGCAACACCGGCGAACTGATCACCCAGAACTTCCTCAAGGCCTTCGGCCTCAGCTATGCGGATGTGAAGGTGAATTTCGGCTCCTACACCGAGAGTGTCGAGCAGATGAAGGACAAGCAGGCGCAGATGTTCACCCTCGGCGCCGGCGCGCCGCTCGGGGCGATCATGGATCTGGCTGCGGCGCGCGACATCAAGCTGCTCGACCAGACCGAGGCGCTCGAGGCGATGAAAAAGCTCAATCCCGGCTATGTTCTGCTGCCGATCCCCAAGGGCACCTATCCCAAGCAGGACAAGGATGTGAATGTCATCGCCTATGCCACCCATGTGGTGGCCTCCTGCGCGCTGCCGGCCGATGCGGTCTACACCATGACCAAGGCGATCGCTGAAAACATCGCCCTGCTCGGCAACCTCAACAAGGACATGGCCAAGTTAACGGTGAAGGACATGGCGACCGACGTCGGCGTGCCTCTGCATGCTGGCGCCGCCCGGTTCTACAAGGAAAAGGGCATCACCCTGCCATAACGATGCTTTGGCGCGGCAGGGCAGCTCCTGTCGCGCCCCGCGCATCCGAAATCACAGCGCAGGCGGGGGACCGATATGCTCATCAAGGGGTCAGCGATGATGCGCCTGATCGCGGTTCTCGCGATTGCGATGTCGCTCTATCACATGTCGGTGGTCTGGTTCGGCGCGCCTGAGCAGCATCTGTTCCGCACCTACCACCTGGCCTTCGCCCTCACCCTGACCTTTCTTCTGTATCGGCGCCGGTCGCTCACCGAGGACGAACTGGCGATGCGCACCGATGGCGGGCCGGCCCTCGCCTCGCCGACCGTCTCCGATTTTGCGCTCATCGGGCTGGGGCTGCTGGCGCTCGGCCACGTCTGGTTCAACTACAGCTATTTCGTCAACCGCATCTACTATGTCGACGATCTGTCGTGGTTCGATCAGGTCGCGGCGATCATCCTCATGGGGCTCATTCTGGAGGCGACGCGCCGGCTGATGGGGCTGGCGCTGCCGCTGACCGTGCTGGCGTTCCTGGTCTATGCGCTCTTCATCGCGCGTGTCGAACCGATGCGGCTGTTGGATCAGCTCTACATGACCACCGAGGGCATCTTCGGCATGCCGCTCGGGGTTTCGGCGGCCTATGTGATGATCTTCGTGCTGTTCGGTTCGTTCATGGAGCGAACCGGCACCGGCCAGCTGTTCATGGATTTCGCCATGTCGCTCACTGGCCACACCGCCGGCGGGCCGGGCAAGGTCTCGGTGATCTCCTCCTCGTTGTTCGGCACCATCTCGGGCTCGGCCGTGGCCAATGTCATGGTCGACGGGCCGATCACCATCCCGCTGATGAAGCGCACCGGCTTCAACCCCAACTTTGCCGCCGCGGTCGAGGCGGTTGCCTCCACCGGCGGTCAGATCATGCCGCCCATTATGGGGGCGGCCGCCTTTGTCATGGCCGAATTCATGGGCGTCTCCTACTGGCAGGTGGCGGTCTGGGCGACGATTCCGGCAGTGCTCTACTATGTCGCCTGCTTTGCTTCGGTGCATTTCGAGGCCAAGCGGATGCAACTGCATGGCGTGCCGCGCGCCGATCTGCCGAAGCTCGGGGCAACAATGAAGGAGCGTGGGCACCTGTTCCTGCCTGTCCTGACCATCCTCGCCGTCATGTTTGCCGGCTACAGTGCACCCCTGGCGGCCTTGGCCGGCCTGCTCGCCTGCTTTCCTGTTGCCGCGCTGCGGGCGACCACCCGCGCCAATGTCACGCTGCAGAACGTGGTCGAGGCGCTGATCGACGGTGCCCGCAACACGCTCGCGGTGGCACTCGCCTGCGCCTCGGCCGGCATCATCATCGGTATTGTCACCCTTACCGGGCTCGGTATCACCTTCACCCAGTTCGTGGTCGGCCTGTCCAAGGATACGCTGCTGTTGGCGCTCATCCTGACGATGCTGGCCGGCATCGTGCTCGGCATGGGCATGCCGACGACACCGGCCTACATCATCATGTCCGCCCTGCTGATACCGGCGCTGATCAAGCTCGGCGTCGCCAAGCCGGCGGCGCATATGTTCGCCTTCTACTTCGCCATTCTCTCGGCGATCACGCCGCCGGTGGCGCTGGCGGTCTATGCGGCGGCGGGCTTGGCAAAATCCGACATCTGGAAAACCGGCTGGGCGGCGGTGCGGGTCGGATCGGCGGGCTTCATCGTGCCGTTCATGTTCGTCTATGAGCCGGCGCTGCTGATGATCGGCGACTGGCCGACCATCCTGCACGCCTCCTTCACCGCCACCGTTGGCTGCCTGCTGCTGGCGGCGGGGCTGTTCGGCTATCTCATCGGGCCGGCAAATCTGATGCAGCGGGCGCTGCTGGTGACCGGCGCGCTGGCGCTGGTCACGCCCGGGCTCGTCAGCGATTTCATCGGGGCGAGCCTCACCGCCGTCGTCATCCTCTGGCAGCTTGCCGAACGCCGGCGCAGTGCCGCCGCCTGAGGCGGCGTGCCTGCGGGGGCTGAAGTGGATGCGGCGGACCGAAAGCGCGGATGGTTTCGGCAGGCCGCCGGAGGCGCCTTTTGCAAAAAGAAAAGGCCAGAGTTTCCTCTGGCCTTCAAGAACGGCTTGGGCGAGTGCCAGTACATCCGTGGTCAAACGCTCAAGTCGTTGCTCATGCGATCAGGTCAAGTCCGGTCCAATGCCGGGGCGCGCCAGTACATCCGTGGTCGCGCCGTAAAGCTGGATCAGGCCATCGACAGGTTGTCGGCGCTGGCCTTGCCACTGCGACGATCGCTGACGACCTCGTAGTTGACCTTCTGCCCTTCAACGAGGGTGCGGATACCGGCGCGGTCCACGGCAGTGATGTGAACAAACACATCGGTGCCGCCGTCATCCGGCCGAATAAAGCCAAAACCCTTGTTGGCGTCGAAAAATTTCACAGTTCCGGTTTTCATAGCGCGTCTTTCTCAAATCCGCATGAATCTATGCCCAGCGACATCGCTGGACAGGCTAAGCACTCGAATTTGAGGGAGAAGGCAGTCCGGGCGCCAAGAGCGCAAACGACAATCGTCAACAAGTTCGATCCGTCGCTTCTATGCTTCAATTGTGGCCGACATAAGGCGTGACCTGAGACCCAGTTCTCCTCCGGTTTGAGAGAGAGTCCTGAGTGTCATTGCTCCGAGACCATTCTCTGGACCGCCCGAGGGTAGAGTTTTCGGGCCTTGGTCACGGTAGCAGGCTGGGTGCGCTACCGGGATTTTGCAACAGGATCGGAGGCTTATTGCCAATCGCGCCATGGGGCCGATCTGTGTTGTAGTAGTTGCGCCAATCCTCTAACTTTTCGGCCGAGCCTGCAAGCGTCATGAACCAGTGGGCGTTCAGACACGCGGCCCGGAGGCGACCATTGAAGGCCTCAATGAAGGCGTTGTCTGTGGGTTTTCCAGGACGGGAGAAGTCGAGAATAACGTTGTTCGCGTAGGCCCAGAGATCGAGGGCACGGACAACATCCTCGGCACGGTAGCTGAACCGTGGGTCGACAATCGGAGAGAACCGACTGAATGTGTCGACGACGGTAAGGACCCTGATCTTCCTGCCCGTCGCGAGCTGGTCGTGAACAAAATCCATCGCCCAGACCTCGTTCGGCCGAACTGCTGGCGCTCGGTCGTCGCGGAGCTTCGCTTTGACACGTCGCTTGGGCGTCTTTTTGCGCAATTGAAGACCCAACTCATTGTAAATCCTGCGAACCTTCTTTTGATTGATAACCCAGCCCTCGCGTTGCAGAACAATGTGGACGCGCCGATATCCGTACCGCACGCGGGTTGAGCAGATCTCCTTGATCCGGGATTCAAAGCCGGCCTGATCGGGCCGGTACTCAGGGCCTCAAGCACCGCCAGAATGCGCAGGAAGGTCGATTTTCCGCAGTCCGACGGGCCGATGATCGAGACGAATTCGCCGTCGTTGATGCTCAGGTCGATGGGTTCGAGCGCCGCGACACGGGCCGATTTCGTCACGAATTCCTTGGCGACCCCTTCGACGACGATCACGCCCGGCCTGCTTTCCCTGCAGCCCCCGTGTGCACCGAAAGTATACAACGCGGATTGCGGCCGCGACTCAAGCGCCAGCTCGACCGTATCGACGGATACGCTCTTCGCCGGCATCCGCCTGGCTCGCCGAGCCGCACGAAAACGTAAATTGATTCCGTATGAACACGGCATGCTCTAAAGGTGCCGCAGGCCCAGCTTCTGCACCAGCGGCAGCAACTCGCTGCGGGCGCGGGCGCGATGGGCCCTGGCGGCGGCGCCTGCGGCGGCGACGTCGCCGGCGCGCAAGGCCTGCGCGATGCCCCGGTGTTCGTCGATCGAAAGCGGCAGCGCCGGGCGCAGATGCACGGTGATCATCCGCGCGCGGTGGGACTGGGCGTTCACCGTTGCCATGATCGCGGCAAAGCGGCGGTTGCCGGAACGATCAACCAGAAGCTGGTGAAACGCAGCATCTGCCGCGCCCCAGCTGTCGCGGTCCTCGCCGCGCAGCGCCTGTTCCATCGCGTCTGTCCGCTCATCAAGCGCATCGGCGATGGCGACCCGCGCCGCCGGGTCCATGGCGGCGATCAATTCGGCCGCGCCCGCCTCGATCGCCAGGATCACCTCGTAGATCTCGGCCAGATCCTCGGGCGTTAGCGCCCGGATGCGAATGCCGCGCTTGGGCAGGATTTCGACCAGACCCTCCTGCTGAAGCCGCAGGGCCGCCTCCTGCACCGGCGTCCGGCTCATGCCCAGCCGGGTGGCGAGTTCCTGCGCCGAAACCTGCTGGCCCGGCGCGTACTGGTTGGTCAGAATCGTTTCCTTCAAGGCCGCGTAAGCCTCGTCAACGAGCCAGGACCGGTTTGCAATCGGCTGATCCATCATGCCCTCCGCCCTCAATCTAGCCTGATCCATGGAACCTGCAAGGCATGGTTGACAGGTTCCATGTTTTGTTCCATGGAACATGATGTTCAACAATAAGGCACGTCCATGAAGACCTATCGCATCGCAGCCATTCCGGGAGATGGAATCGGAGTCGAGGTTGTCGATGCCGGCGTGGAGGTACTGAAAGCCCTCGCGGCGCGCGAGCGGTTCGCAATCTCGTTTGATCACTTCGACTGGGGCGGCGACTATTACCTCAGGCATGGCCGCATGATGCCGGAGAATGGTCGCGACCTGATCAAGGGGCATGATGCGATCCTGTTCGGTTCGGCCGGACATCCCGACATTCCCGACCACATCACGCTGTGGGGGCTGCGTCTTGCGATCTGCCAGCCCTTCGACCAGTACGCCAACGTGCGCCCGACGCGCATCCTGCCCGGTATCACCTCGCCGTTGCGCAAGGTGAGTGGTCCCGAGCTGGACTGGGTCATCGTGCGCGAGAATTCGGAAGGCGAATATGCCGGCGTCGGCGGGCGCGTGCATCAGGGCCTGCCGATCGAGGCGGCGACCGATGTGTCGATGATGACCCGCGCCGGGGTGACCCGCATCATCCGCTTTGCCTTCAGGCTGGCCCGGAGCCGCCCGCGCAAGCTGTTGACCGTGGTCACCAAATCGAACGCCCAGCGCTATGCCATGGTGATGTGGGATGAGATAGCGCTGGAGGTGTCGCGGGAATTTCCTGATGTGACCTGGGACAAGATGATCGTCGATGCCATGACGATGCGGATGGTGCTCAAGCCCGAGAGCATCGATACCGTGGTCGCCACCAACCTGCACGCCGACATCCTGTCCGATCTGGCAGCGGCGCTGGCCGGTTCGCTCGGCATTGCGCCGACGGCAAACCTCAACCCCGAGCGCGAATTCCCCTCGATGTTCGAGCCGATCCATGGTTCGGCCTTCGACATCATGGGCAAGGGCATCGCCAACCCGATCGGCACGTTCTGGTCGGCTTCGATGATGCTCGAACATCTCGGCGAACCGGCGGCGGCCGGACAGTTGATGCGCGCCATTGAGCGCGTCACTGCCAATCGCAATCTGCAGACCCCCGATCTCGGCGGCAAGGCGACCACGCGCATCGTGACCGATGCGGTCATCGCCGCCATCGCTGCCGACAACGAATAGTGCCTCAAGCAACACGCGAAAAGACAATCACTCAGGGCACGGTTTCGGGCGTTTCGAACCGCCTGGTGCCCGATCAAACGGAGGAAACGTCCATGCGTATGACTACCCTGTTCGCTCTTGCCCTGGCCGCCGTCACGCCCGCCGCCGCGCAGGATGTCTTTCCAAGCAAGACCGTGGTCATCATGGTGCCGTTTGCTCCCGGCGGCTCGACGGATCTCGTCGCGCGCCTGACGGCGGAGGTGATGACCAGAGCCCTCGGCCAGACCGTCATCGTCGAGAATGTGACCGGGGCAGGCGGCACGATCGCGTCGTCCAAGCTGGCGCAGGCGAACGCCGACGGCTATACGCTGATGGTCCATCACGTCGGGCTGTCTTCGGCAGCAACGCTGTACCGCAACCTGAAATATGACACCAAGACGGCGTTTCAGCCGCTGGGCGTGCTGACCCACACCGCCTCAGTTTTCATCGCGCGGCCTGATTTTCCGGCCAACACCTTTGGCGAACTGATCGCCTATGTGCGCCAGAACAAGGACAAGGTCACGCTCGGCAACGCCGGTCTCGGCGCGGCCTCGCACCTGTGTGGCATGCTGTTCCAGACTGCCGTCGGCCAGCAGGTGACGACCGTTCCCTATCGCGGCAATGCGCCGGTGCTCAATGATCTGCGCGGCAAGCAGATCGACATGACTTGCGATCAGGCCACTGGCGTGTCCGGTCCGATCAAGGAAAAGGTGATCAAGGCCTATGCCGTCACAACGACTAGGCGCATCGCCGATTTTCCTGATCTGCCGACAGCGGACGAAAGCGGCCTGAAGGGCTTCGATCTGTCTGTCTGGCACGGAATCTACGCCCCCAAGGGGCTGCCGCAGCCGGTGCTCGACAAGCTTGCCGCCGCCGTTCAGGCGACGGTGAAGGATCCGGTGTTCATCGAGCGGCTGAAGGGCATCAACACCGCCGCCGCCAGCCCCGAGGAGGCGACGCCGGCCGGTCTGACCAGGATGCTCCATTCGGAAGTCGACCGCTGGGCGCCGATCATCAAGGCCGCCGGCCAGTATGCCGACTGACGTTGGCGGAACGCCCGCCAGGGCGAAGGCCGGGACAGGTATTCCGGTGTCTCCATCATCGGGCTTTTGCCCTGGCCATGCAGGGCGGCGCATCACCGATGTGCTCGCCCTGTCGGAAGGCGAGGAGATTGCGCATGGTCCGCCGAAGTTGACCATTGCTTCGCAGCCTGTGGACCTTGAGTGATGTTCTTGCTCGACACGAATGTCACTTGGGAACTGCGTAAGGCGCGTTCCGGGAATGCCGATCCCGGTGTCTTGGCTTGGGCGAACAGCGTCGATGCCAGCGTGCTGTTCATCTCCGCGATCACCGTTCTGGAACTTGAACAGGGTGACTTGCGTGTCGAACGACGGGATCCAAGGCAAGGGGCAGTGCTTCGCGCCTGGCTCGACGGCCAGGTCATGCCGGAGTTCGTATCGCGCACCTTGCCGATTGACAGCGCTGTCGCGCGCCGCTGCGCGGGTCTGCACGTTCCCGATCCGAGGTCCGAACGCGATGCACTGATCGCTGCGACAGCGATCGTGCATGGAATGGCCGTGGTGACACGAAACGTCGCGGATTTTGATAAGACGGGCGTTCGGCTCGTCAATCCATGCTCGCACCCAGAGCACTGAAGTTGGTATTGGAAATCAGCCCAAAAATCCACGCGTAAGTTCCATAATTATATTATGCGAATCAAATTTTTCCGGTGGTGGATTCTCATTTGAAGCGCGACAGTTAAGGTAAATCAACATGTTGCGCGGAGGAAGGAATGAGCCCTTGCCCCTATCGTCAGTTGTCGGAAGAAGATCGTCGCCGGATTGATCGGCTCCTGTGCCCGCGTCACTCGGTTGGCAAGATTGCCCGGATCGTTGGCCGGCATAGGGCGACGATCTACCGTTAGGGTTGGTCCTCGTTCAACGCCTCCGATATAGCCTCGATCACGCGGGTTTGCGCTTCCGGCACAGCGCCGCGGCGGACGATGAGGGAAACCTCCCGCTCGATCGGGTGCGCCAGTTCGAGGCAATGCATGGCGCTTGACACCCTGGCCATCCACTGCGGTACGATTGCGATAGCGCCGGTTGCGCGCGCGTAATCCATCAACGCCATATGGTTCGACGATTCAAACACCACGTTGAGCGGCACGTGATGATCGGCGGCGCAGTTTTCGACCAGCGCGCGCAGGCTGAATTCCGGCGGCATGAGCGCTAGAGGGTATCGGGCCAGTTCCGAAAAGGTCAGAGGCCCGCCAAGATCTGCCATGACCGTGTCGTTGGCCAGCGCAACCAACCGTTCGCGCGCGAGCGCTTGTGCTCTAACAGAACGATCCGGGGCAATCCGGAAGGTCAGCCCGATATCGGCCTCGCCCGATGCAACAGCTGCCGAAATCCGATCCGCCGCCATTTCCCGTGCGCAGATGCGAATTCCGGGATCGCTCCCCGCCAATACAACAGCCGCCCGCACCACCAGCGACTGATTGTACGATTGCAGGGCAGCGATCCGGACCAGCCCCCTGGCTTCGCCTGCCCGACCGCGCCGGACGCGCCCGAGCATCGCGTCAAACCCGGCGATGACGGCATCCGTTTCACGCAGCAGGGTCTCGCCCTCACCGGTCAACACCAGCCGCCGCCCGTGCCTGACGAACAAGGGATGGCCGAGAGCGGCTTCCAGCTGCCGCATCTGATGTGTGACGGCCGGCTGGGTCAGGTTCATCTGCCGGGCAGCATGCGTCACATGCCCGGCATGGGCAACTGCCTGAAACAATCGGAGCTGGCGGATCGAGATGGACATGATTCATAAATAAAATCTATTGAAACGCTAATCAACTTAGAATTGGATTTTGGTCAGGCGCTGCATCACCTTGCCCGCACAAGAAGCAGGGTCGATGCGAGGAGCGCGGGTAATGCGGAATGATCGGGATGTCACAATCGATAGGATGAGCCGGCGCCAGCTGCTCGGTTCCGGCATTGCCGCGGGGCTGATGGCGGCCACAGGCACAGCGCGGGCGCAGACGGGGTTTCCATCACGGGCGATTACGGTGGTCTGCCCTTACGCGCCGGGCGCGACGACAGATACGATCTCGCGCATTTTCGCGCAGGCGCTCGGTGCCGACCTCAAGGCCAACGTCATTGTCGAAAACCGGGCCGGCGCCGGTGGCAACATCGGCTCGGCGGCGGTGGCGCGGGCCGCACCGGATGGGCATACCATTTTGCTCGGTGCCATGGGGCCGATGGCGATCAACGGGGCGCTCTATGCCTCGATCGGGTTCGATCCGATCAAGGATCTGGCCCCTCTGGGTCTGATGGCGGCGGTGCCGCTTGCGCTCGTGGTCAACGCCAAATCGCCCCACAAGACACTGGGTGATCTGGTGCAGGCGATCAGGCAGATACCGGAAGGCATGAACTACGCCTCGGCCGGGGCAGGTACTCCGATGCATCTTGCCGGCGAGCTTTTCGGTCAGGCGGCAGGGCTGAAGCTCGTCCACACCGGCTATCGGGGTTCAGCGCCGGCCATCAATGATGTTGTTGGTGGGCATGTACCGTTCATGTTCGATGCGCTGGTCAATGTGCTGCCGCAGATCCAGGGCGGCACTCTCCGGGCGCTGGCGACAACATCGGATGCCGCGCGACCGGCCCTGCTGGCCGATGTGCCCACGTTGAAGGAGGCCGGCTATCCGGTCGCGGTGGCGGGCTGGTACGGATTTCTGGTACCGGCCGCAACCCCCGATCCGATCCGCAACCGGCTGTCCGAGGCGCTGGCCCGGATCGTTGCGCAGGAGGAGATTGCCAGGAAGCTGGCGGCACTCGGCTCGGATCCGATCGATCCGCGACCGGCTGCCTTCACGGCACTGATCGAGGCTGAAACCGCGCGCTGGCAACCGTTGGTGCGCAAGCTGAACATCAAGGCCGAATGAGCCAGCGATGCCGCACATCATCATCGAAACATCGGACAATCTGGCGGGCCGCATTGACTGGCAGCGCTGCATCCCCGCACTGCACGAGGATCTGGCGGCACCGGGTTGGTGCGCCCTCTCCGACCTCAAGAGCCGCGTACATGGCTGTCGTTTCACGCTGTGCGGCAATGACCCTCACACCGAGCAGATCGTCGCCACGCTGCTGATGACCAATCCCCGCAGCAAAACTGTGCAGGACGCCATGGCTGCAACGGTTCTCCGCCATATCACCGCTGCCATCAATGGCGCGGCGATCGGCAACACGCAGATCTGCGTATTCTTCGAGTACATCCCGAAATCACGCTACCGACGGCACGATCTCGCCGGCTGATCCACCCCTGTTCGTCAATCCCTTCTGCTGCAACGCCAGACATCCGTCTGCCGCGAAGGGGTTTGCCGTGCCTGCCATCGCCAAACTACCAAGAGGGAGAGACTGACTATGACCGAGACCAACGCCACAAAGAACTCACCCGCGACAGCCGCTGTGGTGGATCGCCGCAAGATTCTGCTCGGCGCGACCGGTGCACTGGCGGCAACAGCCGTGGCTGCGTCGGGTGTGGCAGCGCCGGCTCTGGCGCAGACCCCGAACCGACCGAGGCGCGGTCCGTTCTGGCCCGACGGCATTCGCATGGTGATGTCCGTCTCGATGCAGTTTGAATCGGGCGCCCAGAGCGAACGCAACAACGGATCGCCCTTCCCCAATCTGGCAGAGGATGTTCCCGATCTGCCGGCGCGCACATGGTTCGAATACGGCGCCCGCGAGGGCGTGCCGCGCATGCTCGATCTGTGGGACAGGCATGGCGTCAAGGTAACGTCGCACATGGTCGGTCGCGCTGTGGAGATTTATCCGCAGCTTGCCCGGGAGATCGTCCAGCGCGGGCATGAGGCGGCGGCCCATGGTCACACCTGGACGCCGCACTGGACGATGACGCCGGAGCAGGAGCGCGCCTCCTATCAGGCCAATATCGATGCGGTGGTGAAAGCGACCGGCACGCGGCCGATCGGCTTTAACGCCTTCTGGCTGCGCGGCACGCCCCGCACGCTGTCGATCCTTCAGGACCTCGGCTTCAAATATCATATCGACGATCTTTCCGCCGACGAGCCGATGACCGTCCCGGTCAATGGCAAGCCCTTCGCCATCGTGCCATACACGCTGCGCAACAACGACATCGCTCGCTACGGCGCGGAGGGACCGCTGACCGCATCGGCCTTTGCGCAGGAACTGAAGGATGAGTTTGACCAGCTCTATTCCGAGGCGCCTTTCAAGCGCCGGATGATGTCCATTTCCACGCACGACCGCATTAACGGCACGCCGGCGCGCGTCAAGGCGCTGGGCGACTTCCTCAACTATGCCAAGCGCAAACCGGGCGTGGTTTTCATGCGCAAGGACAAGATCGCGGAACTGGCGTTGACGCTGCCGAACGTGCCCGTAAAGCAGGCCTGAGCCCTGGCGCGGAAACGTCTGTCGCCCCTTTTGCCAAACGGCTCTGCCGGCGCTGAACCGGCAGAGCCTCCCCCTCTTAAGCGAGCATGTGCATGACCTTGTTTACGCCTTTCCAACTCGGCGGCCTCAACCTTCCCCATCGCATCGCCATGGCTCCCATGACGCGTGCACGCACGACTCAGCCCGGCAATGTGCCCAACGCCATGATGGCTGCGTATTATGCCCAGCGCGCCAGCGCCGCGCTGATTGTCAGCGAGGCGACGCAGATCTCGCCGCAGGGCCAGGGCTATTCTTTCACCCCTGGCATTCACACCAAGGAGCAGATCGCCGGCTGGCGTCTGGTCACTGACGCCGTGCATGCTGCCGGCGGTCGCATCGTTCTGCAATTGTGGCATGTCGGGCGGATGAGCCATGCCAGCTTCCATGCTGATGGTCTGCCGGTTGCGCCCTCGGCGCTGTCGCCCGATGCCAGCGTCTGGATCGTCGATCCCGAAACCGGCAAGGGCGGTATGGTGCCCTGCCCCGTTCCGCGTGCGCTGGAGAAGACAGAGATTGCAACGATCATTACTGATTTTGCGCAAGGTGCAGCCAACGCCATTGAAGCCGGGTTTGACGGCGTCGAAATCCACGGCGCCAACGGCTATCTGATCGATCAGTTCCTGCGCCGCTCGTCCAACCACCGCACGGATGGCTATGGCGGCGGGCAGGCGGGCCGCATCCGCTTTGCCGTCGAGGTCGCTGAAGCGGTTGCCGCCCGCATCGGTGCCGGCAAGGTCGGTATCCGGCTTTCACCCTACATCACCCAGCGCAATATGGCGGATGACGAGATCATCCCAACCATGCTGATGCTGTCGCGCGAGTTGAATCGGATCGGGCTGAGCTACATCCACCTGTCGGAAGCCGATTGGGAGGATGCGCCCGTCGTGCCGGAGGCGTTCCGTTACGATCTGCGAAAAGCCTATTCCGGCGCGATCATTGTGGCCGGCAAATATACGCCCGAGCGGGCTGAGGCGATCCTTGGCGCCGGCCTTGCCGATCTTGTCGCTTTCGGCCGGCCGTTTATCGCCAACCCCGATTTCCCGCGCCGGGTGCGCGAGGGACTGGCGCTGGCCACGTTTGATCCTGCGACATTGTTCGGCGGCGATGCGCGGGGATACACCGATTATCCTGCGGCAAATGCAACAACTTAATAGGTCCAGACCCTAGGCGGCTCTCTCCGCCTCTGTCCCGCCCTGCCGCATCCGCACGATCCGTTCCGTGCCCCAGTCGAACATGGCGCGGATCAGCGCTTCGAGCGAGCGGCCTTCAGCCGTGAGTGAGTATTCAACGCGCGGGGGCACCTGCGGATAGACCTCGCGGTGGATCAGCCCGGATTCCTCCAATTCGCGGAGCTGTCGCGTCAGCATCCGCTGTGTCGCCTTGGGGATGCGGCGCGCAATTCGTTGAAACGCAAGGTGCCGTCGAGCAGGTGATAGACGATCACGCCCTTCCATTTGCCTTCGATCAGATCCAGCGTCGCTTCCACGGGGCAGCCGACAGCGCAGTCATAGCGCTTTTTCGTTTTCAGCATTTAACGGTATCCATTTTGATACTACCTGCGCAATTTGTGCGTATTGCGTCCATGAATACTAACAGGCATTTCATTTTTCTCCAAGGAGTTCAAAATGAAAGCCATCGGCTTCTTTCAGTCGTTTCCGATCACTCATCCCGAAGCTTTGATCGCGCGAGATGTTCCGCGCCCGGTTGCGGCCGGCCGCGACCTTCTGGTCAGGATCGCCGCAGTCTCGGTCAATCCCGTTGATACCAAGGTGCGTGCGAGCAGCGCACGGGACGGCGGCGATTTCCGCATCCTCGGCTGGGATGCGGTGGGTACGGTTGAGGCCACGGGGCCGGACTGCCGGCTGTTCCGGCCCGGTGACCGGGTGTTCTATGCCGGGGCCATCGGGCGGGCGGGCACGAATGCCGAATACCATCTCGTTGATGAGCGGATCGTCGGCCCGGCGCCTGCCAAACTGAGCGATGCCGAGGCGGCGGCCTTGCCGCTGACGGCGATCACCGCCTGGGAAATGCTGTTCGATCGGCTCGATATTCACAAGCCCGTGCCCGGTGCGGGCAACGCGCTTCTCGTCATCGGCGGCGCCGGCGGGGTCGGTTCCATGGCAATCCAGCTTGCCAAGGTGCTGGGCAATGTGACGGTGATCGCCACTGCCTCTCGCCTGGAAACACAGGACTGGGTGCGCAGCCTCGGCGCAGATCACGTGATCGACCACACACGTCCGCTCGCCGCTCAGGTCGCCGCGCTAGGCATTGGCGCGCCGGCCTTCGTATTTTCGACCACCCAAACCGACCGGCACTTTGACCAGATTGCGGAAGCGATCGCGCCGCAAGGGCGGTTCGGGCTGATCGACGATCCCGACCATTTCGATGTCCGAAAACTCAAGCGCAAGAGCGTCTCGCTCCATTGGGAGCTGATGTTCACACGTTCGATCTTCGGCACAGACGACATGATCGAGCAGCACAAACTGCTCTCGGAGGTCGGCCGGCTGGTTGATGCCGGGCGCATCCGCAGCACCGTGGCTGAGCACTTCGGCACGATCACTGCTGAGAACCTGCGCCGCGCCCATGGCCTGCTGGAAAGCGGCAGGGCGCGCGGCAAGATCGTGCTCGAGGGTTTCTGAGACCCTTGAAGCGTTCAAGCAAGCGGAACCGGCCCCGCCGGTTCCGTCGCCTGATCAACCATCCGGTCAGCCGGATATCGCAGCATAACAACAAGGACGGAGACGCGCCTATGAAACGATACCTTGCCGCAGTCGCGCTGATGCTTGCCACCGGCACGGCCCATGCGCAGGCCCCAGCCGGCACCATTCCGGCGGAGGTTTTTGCCGAGGTGCCGCAATCGGTCGGCAACATCACCTTCACGCCGGACAACCGGGTGATCTACAGCCACCATCCGTTCTTCTCGCCCGATGTCCGGGTGGCGGAACTGAACGCCGACCGCAAGACGTTCAAGCCGTTCCCGAACGCGGAGTGGAACACCCCGCGCAAGGGCAGCGACCGGTTCCTCGACAGTGTCCTGGGTCTGCGCGGCGACGAGAACGGTATCGTCTGGATGCTCGATATGGGCCAGCGTACGCCGCTGACGCCCAAGATTGTCGGGTGGGATGCCAAGGCGAACCGCCTGCATCGCATCTATTACATCCCTGCCCCGACCTCTCTGCCTGAATCCCAGCACAACGATTTTGTTGTCGATGGCAAGAACCGCAAGTTTTACATTGCCGATGAAGGCATCGGACCGGGTGGCGACGGCAGCAAGGCGGCGCTTGTCGTTGTCGACATGGATACCGGCGCGACGCGCCGGCTGTTGCAGGGCCATGTCAGCACCCTGCCCGAGGATCGGCCGATCACTGTCGATGGTAAGCCCCTGACAGTGCCGGGCAAGGATGGCAAGCCAGTCGTCATCAAGGTTGGAGCGGATGGCATTGCCGCCGATAAAGCCTTCGAGTGGCTCTATTACGGCCCGCTGAACGGCACGTCGATCTACCGCGTACGCCTTGCAGACCTCAATAACGAAGCGCTGTCCGAGGCAGAGCTTGGCACAAAGGTGGAGCGCTATGCGGAAAAGCCGAATAACGGCGGCCTGTCGATTGACGAGGCCGGCAATCTCTATCTGACCGAGGTGGAAACCAAGGCGGTCGGCGTCATTCCGGCGGATACGCGCAGGTATCGCCGGCTGGCCTGGAACGACAGCCTGCTCTGGCCGGATGGCGTCAGCTACTCCACCGACGGGCATATGTATGTTTCGGCTGCGCAGATTCCGCAGGCGGCGCTGTTCAACAACGGCGAAGCGAAGAACAAGGCCCCGTATTACATCTTCCGGTTCAAGCCACTGGCGCCGGGCCGCAACGGGCATTGATCCACGCGTGCGGCGGGTGGCTCAGGGAGACCGCGCCACCCGCCGGCTTTTGAAGGCTTGTATCAGGCCCTGAACAGGTCTTTCTCGATAGCGCCCGCGCAGCGCCTGACGGCGTCGATCCATGCCGTCTCATGCTCGATCGGTCGCTTCATCAATGGCACGATCGTTGAAATGCCAACGGAAGCTACAGGCGTGCCGGTGCTGTCAAGAATCGGCGCGGCGATGCAGGTCAGCGGTGCAGGTCCCTCGTCCCGATCAAAGGCGATGCCATCACGTCGGATCGTGGCCGCCTCCGCCTCCAGTGCCGCGACGGACCCCAGGGTTGCCGGCTTGTGCCGCGTAAAAGTGATGCGTCGGGCCAGGGTCCGTCGCCGCGCATCTGACAGATAGGCATAAATGGCCTTGCCGATGGCCGAGCAATAGAGCGCTTCAAGATCGCCGGGCGTCTGCTGCACGGCCACCGGACCGGGCGCCATCGCAACCCCGACCAGGACAGCGCTGTCCTGATCGAGAATGCCGACATGCGAGGTCTGCCCGGTCTCCTGCATCAGCAGATCGATATGAGCCCGCGCCGTTTCCGTCAGCCGTTCAATGAAGGAGCGCGGTGCGATCAGTTCCTCCACCGCCGGGCCCAGAGAATAGGCCTTGAGCGCTTCGTGCCGCCGCAGAAATCCCTCTGCCTCAAGGCTCTGCAAAATCCTCAGCGCAATCGATCGTTCAAGATCGAATGCCCGGGCGACGTCGCGCAGTCGCACAAGATCACGTCGGGTGCCAATGAACCGCAGAATCCTCAGGCCACGCGCCAGTGTTTGCAGCGGAGCATCCCGGCGCTTCTCCAAGAGCGCTGGTTCAGCAGGTTCAGAGGGTGGCTCAACGATCGGCATAGCCACTCTCTGGCGTAAAATGCCCTCGGGAGCAATTGCTGCTCGATCCGGCATTATCGCGAAAGATACTCAACCGTCACGAAGACCAGGGACGTATCGCCGACATTCTCCAGATCGTGAATGAAAGACTCGCCCGGTGCGAAGTTGAAATGTCGCGTGTCACCAGCCTCGTAGTCGATCAGCTTGACATGTCCGTTTCCAAACCGCGATTTGGCCTTGCCGGGACCGAGAATGGTCCAAAAGTAGTTCTTGGCATGGCGATGAAACGGCAAGCGAGCCCCCGGCGGCACATCAAGATGCCACACCCTGACACCGTTTTCTTCCGAGACGATCTTAGAGCCGACCTGATCATTCTGGTCATTGGCGGCCAGCTCTGCAAGTTTCTCCGGTGTCCAGTCCGGCCCCTCGAACGGCTCTGTCGTGATGATGCGGTCCTTCATGGTCAATCCTCCAGTTCTGCCCACAAGACGATAAGCGACGTGCAATCGAGCGGCATCTCCGGATTGGTGTAGATCATCCGCGTATGATGACCGCGCGCGCCGAAGATGGTGTTGATCAGGTCGGAGGCTCCGTTCAGCGCCCTGGGATGGCCGGTGTAGCCGGGCGCCACATTCAAGACGCCTTCGAGCCGGATAATGCGCCTGACCTTCGCCAGCGATCCAGTCGCCGCCTTGATCTGCGCCAGAGCATTGAGGCATGAGAGGCGGCAGGCCTCATATCCCTGTTCATCCGTCAGCGCGCTACCGATTTTGCCGGCGTAGAGCAGCTTGCCATCGATCCACGGCAAATTGCCCGAGGTGTAGAGCACGCCGTTGCTGATCACCCAAGGGGCGTAATTGGCGACTGCCCCGGCGGCCGGGGGCAGCGTCAGGCCAAGCTCGTCGAGCCGGGCCTCGGGATCGAAAACATCTGCATTCATGAGGAATGGCCTCTTCAGAAATTGCGTTATTGACAACATTGTATTTTTTGTTGTGTTATTGTCAACATTGATCAACGGAGGAACGCGCGGTGAAACGACGCACATTCATGACCGGACTGGCTGGCGCAGCGGGCACCGGCATCGCCATGCCAGCCCTGGCCCAATCGACGCCCAGCATTCGCTGGCGCATTTCATCGAGCTTTCCGAAATCGCTCGATACGATCTATGGTGGTGCCGAAACGCTGGCGAAATACGTGTCCGAGATCACCGACGGCAAGTTCGTGATTCAGGTTTTCGCCGGCGGTGAGATCGTCCCGCCGTTGCAAGCTATCGAGGCCACGCAGAATGGCACCATCGAGATGAGCCATTCGACGGCTTTCTATAACATTGGCAAGGACCCGGCTTGGGCCATCGCGGCGGCTCTGCCCTTCGGGCTGAATGCCCGCCAGCAGAACGCCTGGATGTACTATGGCGGTGGCGGACCGCTGCTTGACGCCTTCTTCGGCCGCAACAATCTGGTCGGATTTGCCGCAGGCAATTCCGGCGCGCAGATGGGCGGTTGGTTCCGCAAGGAGATCAAATCGCTCGAGGATATGAAGGGGCTGAAGTTCCGCGTCACCGGCATCACCGGCAAGATCCTCGCCAAGATCGGCGTGGTTGCCCAGGCGATTGCCGCGGCTGATCTTTATCCGGCACTGGAGCGTGGCGCTATTGACGCTGCCGAGTGGATTGGCCCCTACGACGATGAAAAACTCGGCTTCGTCAAGGTTGCGCCTTACTATTACTATCCCGGCTGGTGGGAACCGGGCGTGGTGGTCCATGCCTTTGTCAACAAGGCCAAATGGCAGGAACTGCCGAAATCCTATCAAAACGCCATCAAGGTCGCGAGCCAGGCAACCAATGCCGACATGCTGGCCAAGTATGACGCCGGCAACCCCGGCGCCATCAAGCGGCTGGTCGGCGCCGGCGCGCAACTGCGGGCCTTCCCGCGCGATGTCATGGAGGCTTCTTTCAAGGCTGCACGGGAGGTCTATGCTGAAACCTCTGCAACAAGCCCGGACTTCAAGACGCTCTATGAGAGCCTCAATGATTTCAGGGCGGATAGCTACCTTTGGTGGCAGCTGGCCGATGTAACCAGCGACATCTTCAACATCCAGAACCGAGGCAAATGAGCATTGAGCCGGGGGCACAGCCGCCGGCTCATTCTGGAGTCTGCTATGCCAAAACTGATCCGTCTTGGCCATATTGCCCTGTCTTTTCATCAGGCCAGCGCCGCCGTCATCGCCGAACTGCTGGAGGAGGCGGGCTATTCCGTCGAACTCTCCGCAGCGCCTCATGCGACGATGTTTGAGCGTCTCGGCGAGGGGGCAATCGATGGACTTGTTTCTGCCTGGCTCCCTGCCAGCCACGGCATGTATCTCGAGCCGATAGAGGCGAAGGTCGCAAAGCTCGGCGTTCTCTACGCGCCCTATTGCATCTGGGGAGTGCCGGAGTATGTGCCGCAAGAGGCCGTTTCCAGTATCGATGATCTCATCAGGCCGGACGTGGCGCGACGCATGGGCAAGCTGATCCAGGGCATCAACCCGGGCGCGGGGATCAGCCGTTTCTCGGCGGCGATGATCGACGCGTATGGCCTTGGCGCAGCCGGATATCATTTTCGCCCCGGTACGGAAGAGGAGTGCTTTGGCCGGTATGAGGCCGCAGTCGCTGCCGGTGACTGGTGCGTGGTGCCGCTGTGGCACCCGCATTGGCTGCATCACAAATACCGGATACGGGCATTGGTCGAGCCCAAGGGGATGTTGGGCGGCGTCGATCAGGCCACGCTTGTGATGCGCGACGATGTCGTGGCCGGCATGTCGCGAGCACTTGTCGAGATTCTTAGAACCATCACGATCGGCAATTCCGGCGTTGCGGAACTCGACCACCGCATCACTCAAGAGGGGCTCGATCCGCGTAAGGCCGCACGAGATTGGTTAGAGCTGGCTCGGCTTGTTTGAACAGCTTCGGGGGTGATCCTAAGTGGATTCTTGCCTCGGTTAGGCTGCCATCGGGATCGATGGCAGCGCATTGAAGTATGCCTCGTCCGGCGTCAACCGACCAAGGCTCTAATGGGGGCGGCGAGTGTTGTAGAAGCCGTCGATATAGCGACCCAGCGAGACCCTGGCCTCCGAGACGCTGGCATAGGCCCGCAGGTAGACCTCTTCGTATTTGATGGTCCGCCAGAGGCGCTCGACGAACACGTTGTCCCGCCAGGCCCCCTTGCCATCCATGCTGATGGCGATCTCATGGGCTTTCAGCAGGTCTGTGAAGGCCACGCTCGTAAATTGGCTGACCTGATCCGTGTTGAGGATTTCGGCCTTGCCGTATTTTGCCAGCGCCTCCTCGACAGCCTCAATGCAGAACGCTGTGTCGAGCGTGAGCGAGAGCTTCCAGCTGATAACCTTCCGGCAGAACCAGTCGACTGCGGCCGCGAGCTAGACGAAGCCGCGGGGGCAACGTCACTTGGGTTGACAACCCATGGACAGTGAAACGGTAGTACGGGCGCGGCGGTAGGCAATCGGTCGGCATGACCCGGCATGCGAGATGGGATTGCGCCGCGCTGTGCAGCGGAAATAAGTGCCCCGAATTTGTGAGCTAAAACGGAGCTAAATTTTTGGGTGACATAAGCTAAGTGTTGGAGCGGGTGAAGGGAATCGAACCCTCGTATGCAGCTTGGGAAGCTGCCGTTCTACCATTGAACTACACCCGCCTGTGACGGTCTCTTAGCGGTTTGGCGCCGGCTGTGCAATCGCCTCCGTATCGAGTCCCCGACACGGCCACGCCTAGCGGAAATGCTTGGAGAGCTTCAACCCCTGCGCCTGATAGTTGGAGCCGAGGCCTGCTCCGTAGAGGCGGGCCGGTCGTTCCGCCATCCGCTCATAGACCAGCCGGCCGACGACCTGGCCGTCCTCGATGATAAACGGCACATTGTGGGAGCGCACCTCGAGTACGGCACGTGCGCCGCTGCCGCCCGAGGCCGCATGGCCGAAACCGGGATCGAAGAAACCGGCGTAGTGAACGCGGAATTCGCCCACCAGCGGGTCGATCGCCACCATCTCGGCGGCATGATCGGGCGGCACATGCACCGCTTCCTTGGAGGCGAGGATATAGAACTCACTGGGATCGAGCACCAACGTGCGCTCCTCGCCAGCGATCAGCGGCTCCCAGAAGTCGGCGATCCTGTGCGCACCCGGGCGGTCGACATCGATCACCCCGGTATGCCGTTTGCCGCGGTAGCCGATCAGCCCGCCGCCGTCGAACCCGGCGAGATCGACGCTGACGGCGACACCGCCGGCGATTCCGTGTTCGGCCCCGGCGATCAGCCGGTCGCGCCGGTGCAGTGCCGCCAGTTCCTGATCGTCGAGCCGCGGCTGGCCGGAGCGGAACCTGATCTGTGACAGCCGCGAACCGGTCCGCACCAGCACCGGGAAGGTCTTGGGCGAAATCTCCGCATAAAGCGGCCCGTGATAGCCTGCCGGAACCTGATCAAAGCTTGTCCCGCCATCCACAATGACGCGGGTGAAGACGTCGATGCGCCCGGTGGAACTCTTGGGGTTGGCGGAAGCGGCGACTTCGGGCGGCAGCGCCAGTGATTCGATGATCTCCGCCACATAGACGCAGCCCGTTTCCAGCACGGCCCCGCGCGATAGGTCGATTTCATGCAAGGCCAGGGCCTCGATGCGCGCTTCTGCCCGGCGCCCCTGCCCGGGCAGGAAGCTCGCCCGCACGCGCCAGCAGCGCCGGCCGAGCCTCAGGTCCAGGCTGGCCGGCTGCACCTGCCCCTCCACCGGGGCAATCCAGGTGCGGATCTGACCTCCGGCGATCAGCGCCTCGATCATGCAATCGGAAAATATGCCGCTGGCAACGGTCACCGGCCGCCTCATGGTTCATCCACCCGACAACGCCTAACGGCAGCCGCAGCCTGCGGCAAGCCGCGCGACCCCTGTCCCGTCACTCGCCCACATGAAAGACTTCTGCCGCCAGCCGCACCCGGGCCAGAAAGGTGATCAGGCACAGGCCGGCAAAGCCGTAGGCCAACGGCGGGAACCAGCCCGGCCATAGCAACATGGCCACGAACACCGCGATCGTCTCGCTGCCCTCCGCAAGGCCGGTGGTGAAATACAGCGATTTTGCCCCGCGGATATCGGTCTTCAGCCCGCGCCGTTCGGCCAGAATGGCAAACCCGAGAAAGCTCGCGCCATTCAGATAGAAACTCGCCAGCAACACCGCAGCCGGCAGCGCATGGGCTGGATCGTGCAGGGCGAAAGCAAGCGGCAGGGCGCCGTAGAAGATGAAATCGCAGACGATGTCGAGGTAGCCGCCGAAATCGGTGAGACCATTGCGGCGGGCCACCGCCCCGTCAAGCCCGTCGGCCAGCCGGCTGAGCCCCAGGAATATCAGGGCTGACATGAAGGCACCCGCAGCGATGGCGGCCCCCATGGCCAGCGCGGCGCCGGCGCCGGCCAGCGTCAGCTGATCGGCGCGCACCCCGGTTGCTGCCAGCCGGCCGCCGATCCGGTCCAGCCCCGGGCCCACCAGCCGCCGCATGATTCCATCCAGCATCCTGCACCCTCGTTCGGTTTGGCCTTGCCAAATTGCCGCAGTGAATCACAATGGCGGCGAGCCGAGCAATCCTGCGGGAGCCGACATGTATCGAGCGATCACGCATAATGTCGAGGTGGTGGTCCGCCCCCAGTTCTCGCCCGAACAGTCCAATCCCGAGAAAAGCAAGTATTTCTGGACCTATGCCATCGAGATCACCAACCACGGCAGCGATACCATCCAGCTGCGCCACCGCTACTGGGAGATCACCGACGGCAATGGCCAGCGCCAGGACGTGCGCGGGCCGGGCGTGGTCGGCGAGCAGCCGATTCTGAAGCCGGGCGATACCTTCCGCTATGCTTCAGGCTGCCCGCTCACCACGCCGCAGGGCATCATGGTGGGCGAATACGAGATGGTGGACGGGCGTGGCAGCCATTTCAACGTGAAGATCCCGGCGTTTTCGCTCGACAGTCCGTTCGAGAAACGCCGGCTGAACTGAACGGGTTTCCGGACGCGCGCCGCAAGGCGGTACCATGCTCGGTCTTGTGCCAGTGGTAGGGCTTGCGCAGCAGCTCCCACAGCGCCTTCCAGGCGGCGACCGAGACCAGGAACTGATAGATGAGCAGCAGCGGCAGATGGTACATCAGCCGCAAGAGCCCGCGCCGCCGCATGCCGAGCACTGCGGCGAGGATCACCGTCGCCAGCCCTCCGGCCACGAGCACGACGATCAGCACATCGGCGGCAAGATGCAGCGCGCTGCCTTCGCCAAACCCGTTTCCGAAAGCCAGCCGGGCCGCCAGCAACGTCAGGAAGACTGGTGCCCCGAGCGCGCCCAGGATCACACTCAAGGATTGCGCGACCGCTGCCGCAAATCCGCCGACCCCCAGTTGCCGAAAAGCCGCGACCGGCTGTCGCGCGTGGCTGATGACCGTCTGCATCCAGCCCTTCAGCCAGCGGCTGCGCTGGTTGAGCCAGGGCCGCAGACGGTTCGGCGCCTCTTCGAAGGTGGTGGAGGCGAGGTCAGCGACGCGGTAGCCATGCCGGGCCAGCCTGAGGCCGAGGTCGGCGTCCTCGGTCACGTTCCAGGCATCCCAGCCTCCAAGCCGCCGCAGGACATCAATGCGGAAATGGTTGGAGGTGCCGCCAAGCGGCACCGGCAGCCCGAGCCGTGCCGCTCCTGCCTTGGTCACGTCGAACAGCGCCGCATAATCGATGGCAAACAGCGCTGTCAGCCAGCTGTCGTCGACATTATCTATGGCAAGGCGCGCCTGCAGGCAGACGACATCCTGCGGCAAGGTGCGGAACAGGGCGGCGGCCTTGCGCAGCTGGTCCGGCTCCGGCCGGTCCTCGGCATCGTAGATCACCACCAATTCGCCGCGCGCGAATCCGAGCGCCGCATTGAGCGCGCGCGGCTTGGTGTGCGGTGTGCCGGCCGGTGCGATGAACATGCGCATGTAGGGTGGCAGCCGCAGCCGGGCGATGGCCGCCTGGGTCTCGGCATCATGTGCTTCCACCACCAGCAGGCAGTCGAGTTTTTCCGGCGGATAGGCCAGCTTCGACAGCGCCTCGACAAGCCCTTGCACAACTCCGGCCTCGCGATAGAGCGGCACCAGCACCGAATAAACGGGCAGTCCGGCGGTCTCAGCCTCCGCGACAGGCGCCTGCCTTGGGGCGCCTGCCAGGCTGGTCAGAAGCTGCAATCCGGTGGAAGCGAGAAACACCAGCCCCAGCAGCATCGGCCCCAGCAGCATCGGCCCCAGCAGGATCGTTTCAGCAGGCCGCAAAGCCAGCCCGGCGATCAGGACGATCAGGAGCAGTCCAACAGCCAGCCACTGACCCCGGCTGAGCCCTGCGCGTGCAGATTCCGCAAGGGGCACCGATGTCGCCGCCTGCAAAGCGATGGCAGAAGCGAAACTTTCACGCAGGCTTTCGGTAAAGCGATGCTCGTCCATCAGGCGCAGATGCTGCTTCTGATCTGCAAGACTGCCTTCGAGCAGCACGCGGACCACCGGGCTGAAGCTGGAGAGCACCAGCACCCTGTCCCCGGTCCCGGTCTGCGCCCGGAACCAACCCTGCCGCAAAGCGTCGGCCAGCACTACCTGCGGGTCGATGGTCAGCGCGCCGGCATCGGCGATGCCGAGATGGGAGGCGAGAAACCGGCTGTAGAGCGCCTGATCGATCAATCCGCGCGCGACCATCAGTCGGGCTGCCGGTTGCCCGCAGGCTTTGGCTTCTGCCGCGAACACCTGCAAGGTCACGGGTGAAAAGCCGAAACGGACCAGAAAGCCGATATCGGCCGGTAACGGCGATGGCAATGTGGTCGGCACTCTGAGCGCGGCGGATGGCAGCGCCGCCGGCGCAGGTGCGATTGCCCTCACGCGCTCTTGCGTCTCGCCCCCGGTCGCGCCAAGGTTCTCAACCATGGCACCTACTCCCACCTGCCGTTCCGCTTTTTCGATGCGGTCCGCTTTTGCCCTTGGCCGATCTTGGCGCCTCCGTTGGCGGCTGTCGATGCGGCTTTTGTGCATTTCCGCAATGCTTTTGCCGATTCTACCAGTGGCTGCACAGGAATCAGTGCAAATTCCCAATTTCTGGGACTCCCGCCGCAAGATCGATCCGCCGAATCTCGGTTCCCTCTCCCAGATCCGGTTCCTGACCGAAAACGACTATCCGCCATTCCATTTCCAGGGCCCCGATGGCCAGATCACCGGCTTTGAGATCGATCTGGCGCGCGAGATCTGTGAACAGCTCAAGGTGACCTGCTCCATCCAGCCCGTGCGCTGGGACGGGTTGACCGAGGCGCTGGCCCGCGGCCAGGGCGATGCCATCATGGCCGCCATGCGGATCAGTGCGGAAGCGCGCGGTCGTTTTCAGTTCACATCCGCCTATTTCCGCAGCCCGGCGCGCTTTGTGAGCCAGCGTTCAGGCGGTCTGGCGTCCGCCGAACCATCCATCCTGGCCGGTCGCCGCGTCGCGGTGGCCGAACGCTCGCAGCACGAGGCGTTCCTGAAGGCGTTTTTCGGCAAGGCCGACCGCGTGACGTTCCGCACTGCCAGCGAGGCGCTGGAAGCGCTGCGGGGCGGCGAGGTCGATGCCGCCTTCGTCGATGGCACGGTGGCGGCGTTCTGGCTGAACGGCGAGGCCTCGGGCCAGTGCTGCGCCTTTCTCGGACAGGGTTTTACCGAGCCGCGCTACTTCGGCGAGGGCGCCGGAATCGCGGTCAGGCTGGAGGCAACCGCGCTGCGCCAGGCGCTCGACTGGGCGCTGCACCGCATCGCCGCCGAAGGCATCTACGCCAAGCTTTATCTGAAGTATTTCCCCGTCAGCATCTATTGACGGGGCGGCGCCCGCTGTTGCAGCGCACCATCGCGATTGACGGCGGCGACCCCTCTGCCTAGGGTCGCGGCATCCCAGCGAGTAGGAATGACCGATTTTCAGATGCTGACCGATCCTGCCCTTTTCGATGCCGCCAAGACCGCTGCCGCCTGGCCGTTCGAGGAGGCGCGCAAACTTGTCGCCCGCATCGAGAAAACCGGGCAGACCTCGGTCCTGTTCGAGACCGGCTACGGTCCCTCGGGCCTGCCGCATATCGGCACTTTCGGCGAGGTGGCGCGCACGACCATGGTGCGCAAGGCGTTTGAACTTCTGACCGGCGGGCGCGTCGCCACCCGCCTCATCGCCTTCTCCGACGATATGGACGGGCTGCGCAAGGTGCCCGACAACATCCCCAACAAGGAGATGGTGGCCAGGTTCCTCGGCCGGCCGCTGACCGAGGTGCCCGATCCCTTCGGCACCCATGACAGTTTCGGCGCCCACAACAACGCCCGCCTGCGCGCCTTTCTCGATACTTTCGGCTTCGAGTATGAATTCATGTCCTCGACCGCCTGCTACACCTCGGGCAGGTTCGATGCGACGCTGCGGATGATGCTGGCACGGCTCGACGAGGTGATGCGCATCATGCTGCCCAGCCTGCGCGAGGAGCGGGCCGCGACCTATTCGCCGTTCCTGCCGATCCACCCGAAGACGCGCGTGGTGATGCAGGTGCCGGTGGATGAGATCAAGCTGGACGCGAGCGCCATCGTCTGGCGCGATCCCGAAACCGGCGAGAGGTTCGAGACCCCGGTCACTGGCGGTGCCTGCAAGTTGCAGTGGAAGCCGGACTGGGCGATGCGCTGGATGGCGCTCGGCGTTGATTACGAGATGGCCGGCAAGGACCTCATCGATTCGGTCAAGCTGTCCTCGGCCATTGTCCGCCGGCTCGGCTTTGCGCCGCCCGAGGGCTTCAACTACGAACTGTTCCTCGACGAGGGCGGCCAGAAGATTTCCAAGTCGAAGGGCAACGGCCTGACCATCGACGAATGGCTGACCTACGCCAGCCCGGAGAGCCTTGCGCTCTACATGTATCAGAAGCCGCGCGAGGCCAAGAAGCTGCATTTCGACGTTATTCCGCGCTGCGTCGATGAATATCTGTCGTTTCTCGATGCCTATCCGCGCCAGGATGCCAAGAACCGGCTCGGCAATCCGGTGTTCCACATCCACGCCGGCCGCCCGCCTGCGCCCGAGGCGGTGGGGACGGCGGCCGGGACCAACGGGCGGGCCGCCTCGATCTCCTTCTCGCTGCTGCTCAATCTGGTGGCGGTGGCCAATGCCGAGAGCAAGGACGTGCTCTGGGGCTTTCTCAGGCGCTATGCCCCGGACGTCGGCCCCGACACCCATCCGCGGCTCGACGCGCTGGTCGGCTATGCGATCCGCTACTTTGCCGATTTCGTCAAACCCGGAAAGCGCTACCGCCCGGCCGACGCGGTGGAGGCCGATGCCTTGCGCGCCCTTGGCGCGGCGCTTGCCCGGCTGCCGGCCGACGCCAGCGCCGAGGAGATCCAGACCGCGGTGTACGATGTCGCCCGGCCCATCCCGCGCTTTCAGGACATGAATGCCAAGGGTGCGACCCCCGAGCGGCCGGGCGTGTCGAACCTGTGGTTCAACACGCTCTATCAGCTCCTCCTAGGTGAGGAGAAAGGCCCTCGCTTCGGCTCGTTCGCGGCGATCTACGGCCTCGGCAACACCGTGGCCCTGATCGAACGGGCGTTGTCGGGCGCGCTCATCGCCGACCATGCGGCATTTCTGGCCCGCCGCGCGGGCGGCGGCTGATTACTGGCTGACCCAGAGCACGCGGCCGCGCCAGGCGATCTCGCGATGGCTCAGCGAGACGGCTTGTCCGGTGCCGATGCGGGCAATATCGCAGCCGGTGGCGGTCTCGCGCGTCAGCCGGCCGATCACCAGCGGGCCGGCCATGGTCTTGAGGCAGAGCATGTCGCCGCGCCGCACCGGAGCGCCGGGCTGCACGATCAGGATGGCCCCCTCACGGTAGGGCTCACCCGCATCCGCAGGCTCGATTTCCAGCGCGAAGCTGCCGGCTTCGCCCAGACCGGCCGGCGCCAGCCGGCTCCACGCCCCGCCGGCCGGGGCGCCCGCCGCGTCGAAGCGGCCGGCAAGCGCCGCCTCGGCTGAGCCGATCAGCGGCAGATGCGGCCCCTGCGCGTCGGCCTTACGCACGATCAGGCCGACAAATTCATCGAGACTGGCGCCGGTCGCCATCAGGATCTTGGCGATCGACTCGGTCGAGGGCCAGCGCTGCCGCCCGTCGGGTGCCAGCCGCTTGGAGCGGTTGAAGGTGGTCGGATCAAGCCCGGCGCTGCGCGCAAGCCCCGAGGGCGAATAGCCGTATTTGGCGGCGAGACTGTCCACGGCGGCCCAGATTTCCTCGTGACTCAGCATGCGACGCCTCCAATCAAGGAACTGATGCCTGACAGAGGAATGTTTGCCTGTAAAGAGCCTGGTGGAAATTTTCCCTCTCCAAAGGCTCGCAAGAGCCTTGCCGAGCCTTTCCGCGCCTTACCCGCCTTTCCACGCTTGCCTTCGGCACGGCGGGCGGGCAAACCGGTCGCCGGGAGAGCGTTGATGGCTCGCATTTACAAGATCGTGCCGCACCAGCTGTGGCAGGAGGCCGAGCGAAGGGGGGCCTTCCTCGGAGCGCCGGTCGACGAGCGCGACGGGTTCATCCATCTGTCGGCGGCCGATCAGTTGCGCCAGACGGCGGCCAAGCACTTTGCCGGCCAGCAGGATCTGGTGCTGGTCGAGGTCGAGGCGGAGGATTTCGGGACCGCGCTGCGCTGGGAGGTCTCGCGCGGCGGCGCGCTGTTTCCCCACCTCTATGGCCCGTTGCCGGTCGACCGGGTGCGGCGGCTTGTGCCGCTTCCGGTCGATGCCGAGGGGCAGCACCAGTTTCCGGAGTTCATCCCTTGAAAGATCTGTTGTTTGGCCTCGCCCGTCCGGGCCTGATGCTGCTTGATGCGGAAACCGCCCATGCGGCCAGCATCGCCGCGTTGCGCCTGGTGCCGGCATTGCCGCCGGCGCGCGATGAGGCCTGCCTCAAGGTGTCCGCTTTCGGTCTCGATTTTCCCAACCCGGTGGGACTGGCGGCAGGGTTCGACAAGCATGCCGAAGTGCCGGACCAGATGCTGTCGCTCGGCTTCGGCTTTGTCGAGGTGGGCGCGGTCACCCCGCGCCCGCAGCCGGGCAACCCGCGCCCGCGGGCCTTCCGGCTTCCGGCGGACGAGGCGGTGATCAATCGCTACGGCTTCAACAGCGAGGGATTGGAGGTGGTGGCAGCCCGCCTTGCCGCCCGCCGCCGGCGTGGCATCGTTGGGGTCAATCTCGGCTCCAACAAGGATACCACCGATCGCGCCGCCGATTACGAGGCGCTGGTGCGAGGGCTTGCCGCCCATGCCGAATTCCTGACCGCCAATATTTCCTCGCCCAACACGCCCGGTCTGCGCGCCATGCAGTCGCGCGCCCTGTTCGACGACCTGCTGGCCCGCGTCGTGGCTGCGCGTGATACCGCCTGCGCGGGTGGCCGCCGCACGCCGGTGCTGGTCAAGATCGCGCCGGACATGAGCGATGCCGATCTCGACGATGTGGTGGCGGTGGCGCGCGCCCGTGGCATCGACGGCATGATCGTCTCCAACACCACCATTTCCCGCCCCGCCTCGCTACGCGAGCAGCAGGTGGCCACGGAGGCCGGCGGATTGTCCGGCAAGCCGTTGTTCGGCCTGTCGACCCAGGTTCTGGCCAAGACCGCGCTGCGGGTGGAAGGCGCTTTCCCGCTGATCGGGGTGGGGGGAATTGACTCAGCCGCCGCCGCTCTGGCCAAGATTCGGGCCGGCGCCTCGCTGGTGCAGCTCTATTCCGCGCTGGTGTTCAAAGGGCCGGGGCTGGTTGGCACCATAAAGAAGGGACTGGTGCGCGAAATGGCCCGCCTCGGCGTGGACAGTCTCGCCCCGCTGGTCGCCAGCGAGGCCGGGGATGTCGCCGCCGGCTACCACCTGTGACGGGCCGGCGGGATCGCTCCGGCAGCCTATTGCGCCTTGCGCGCCGAGAACAGCCGGACGAGCAGCCAGATCGGCAGCACGATCACCGCGCCGGAAACGGCATAGCCGAGGATGCGGTGCACCGCCTCCATGCCCGAGCCGACGATTTCGTGGAACAGGTAGCGCAGGTAGTGGATGAGCCCCCAGGGGGTCATTTCGAGCGCGGCGAGCACGACACCCACCAGCAGCGAGGCCAGCACCAGCTTCAGCACCACCTTGCCGGGCGAGCCGCCGAGCGCCTGCTGTAGCCGTTCATCCGCCATATCAGCCTCCATTGCCGCGTCCCGGTGTCGATCCGTCCGGCCATAGATAGGGTGTCAGCCCCCGCCTATGCAACGGCCGCCGCAGGCCAGCATCGATGCAGGACAGCGCTTGAGCCTAAGCCTTGTCGGCGCCCTCGGGCAGATCGACCTTGGCGGCCATGATCACCGCCTGCGTGCGGCTTTCCACCCCGAGCTTGGTCAGGATGGCCGAAACATGGGCCTTGACGGTCGCTTCCGACACCGACAATTCGTAGGCGATCTGCTTGTTGAGCAGGCCCTCGGACAGCATCATCAGCACGCGCATCTGCTGCGGGGTAAGGCTGGCAAGACGGCGCACCAGATCGGCGGTCTCCTTGTCGGCCGGCACGCTCTGGTCGAAGTCGGGCGGCACCCAGGTGCCACCGTCGAGCACGGTGCGGATCGCTGTGCGCATCGTCTCAACCTCGGTTGTCTTGGGGATGAAGCCGGCGGCACCGAAATCGAGACAGCGGCGGATCGTGGCATGTTCGGCCGAACCCGACACCACGATGACCGGCACCGAGGGAAACTGTGCCCTGAGGAACGACAGGCCCGAAAAGCCGCTGATGCCGGGCATTTTCAGATCGAGCAGGACGACATCGGTCGAATCGTCCTTCTGCAGCGCCTTGATGGTCTGTTCGACGTCCGAGGCCTCTGTGATCCGTGGCTGGCGAAACATCCCGTCAATGGCCAGGCGCATCGCGCCGCGGAACAGCGGATGATCGTCCGCAATCACGATGGAAATCGTGCCAGTTTCGCTCGTCATGCCACCACTGCCCCTTCTCCTGTCAAGCAAAATGCTCACGCTTTCAGAGGTTTGGCAAGTCTTTCTTGATAGTCTCCGGCTATCTCGAGGCGTTGCGCCGCAGCTGCACGGAAGTTGGACAGGCAGCCCCGACATCCAACCGGAGGGCGCCCAAGCTGGGCTCTCGCCATGCCGCCTGCGCTGTTGTAATGGCTCAACGGGAGACAACGATCAGGGGTCGCGCCGATGCGCCACATCCAGCGACTGCCGGTGATGATGGCGATCGGGATCGTGCTGATCGCCGGCTGCGCCATCGCCGACAGGCTGGGCGCTGCGCCCTCGGTTATTCGCATGCTGCTGCTCGGGTTGGGGCTGGCCGGGATCGGTCTGGCCGGCCTGATGGCGGCGAGCATGCGCGTGTCCACCTATCAGGTGGCCGCTGGCACCGGAAACGGCTTTGCCAGCCTGCCGCTGCTCATTCTGGCCACGCTCGGCTGCGCCGCCAGCCTGCCCAGGCCGGATATGACGGGTCTTGTTCTGGTTGCCGGCTTTGCGCTGCTGGCGCATGGACTTGTCACGGCGCCGGCCCTGGCGCGGGCCGGCGGGGTCAGCCTTGGTGATGTGCTGGCCCGCCGCTTCGACAACCGCCTGCTGGCCATGCTGGTGGCGCTGGCGGCCGCCACCGTGGCGCTCGGTCTGGCGATGCTGGCAGGCGAGCGGGCGATTGCCGCGCTGGGGCGTGCAGCCGATCTGTCCGCGACGACATCCAGCCTGCTGGTGGGTGCGCTCGCGGCGGCCATCGTGTTACCCGGCGGCGCCCGTGGGGTGATTGCGGCGGCGTTCGTGGTGGCCGGCTGGGCGGTGGCCAGCTGGCTGCTGCCACTGCCGGGGTTGCTCGCGGCCGAGCCGCAGCGGGGTGCCCTGATGTGGGCGGCGATGGCCGGGTTCGATGCGGTGGCAATCGTGCCCGCCGATTTCGCCGGCTGGGTGCTGGCGGGGGTGGGAGTCCTGCTGTTTGCCGATACGGCCTTGCTCGGTCATCGGGCGCGGACGACAGCGCGCTGCCATGCGGCGGCGGTGATCGGGCTCGTGCTGGCGGTCCTGACGCTGACCGCGATCGGCGGGGCTGTGCCGATGCTGACCGGCAGGATCGCCGCCCAGCCGGTGAGCGACTGGCCGCCATCGCTGTTCGTCGGGCCGAACCGCGGCGAAGCGCTGATCTGTGGCGCCACCCCGCGCGATGCGGCGGATGTGGCGCGGCTTTGCGCGGGCAGGCTCGTCGAGGGCCATGTTCCGGCTGCGGCAATCGTCGTGCCGCGCCCGGAGACCGGTGGCTGGCTGGCATCGCTGCTCGGTCAGCCCTCGGTGGTCGGCAGTGCCTATGCACTGGCGATTCCCTTCGTGCTGATCCTCACCTTCGCGCTGATGCTGCACCAGAGCGCCAAGCTCGTCGCCCATGACGTGATCTATCGCATCACCGGCCGCACCGGCACCGCCAGCGGCCGGCTGGCGCTGCAGCGGCTGATCGGGCTTGCGATCATTGGGGTGATTGTCGCGGGCCTCAGGCCGCGCCTCGACGGGGCCAGCGAACAGGCGCTGACGCGGCTCGTGCTGTTCGTCGCGGCGGCCGTGCCGCTGCCGCTGCTGCTGCTGGCGCTTTGGTCGCGTGCCGACGGGCGGGCCGCGCTGTGCGGGCTGTTCAGTGCGGCGCTGGCCAGCATTGCCTACTGGACCGGGCACCTGCCCGGCGGGGTCGGCTTTCTCGGCGGCGCGCTGAGCGGGCTCGCGGCGGGCGGGCTTGCGGCACTGGTCTTTCCTGCCGGGCACTCCGCCGGTGCCGACGCGGCGGTGCTGACCGGCCGCGCCCCCGGCCCGCTGGTGCTGGACCGCAGCGCATGAGCGGTCCGGCAAGCTCCGGTGACCTGGCCGCCGATCGCCGTTTTCTCTGGGCCGAGGCAAGCCTGCGCGACGGCGACCTTGCCGCGGCGGTCGATCTCTATGCCCAGGCGCTGGAAGCGGCGCCCGGCTTTGCCGCCGCCGCCTTCGGTCTTGCTGCCGCGCTCGACCGGTTGGGTGAGCCGGATGCCGCGCGGGCGGCCTATCGCCGCTGTCTCGATCTCGCCCCCGACGATCCTTTCGGCGCCGGGCTGGGGCTGGCCCGGCTTGAGGGCTTGACGCCTGTCGCCATGCCGACCAGCTATGTGGCCGGTCTGTTCGACGGCTATGCCGACCGGTTCGACGCCCATCTGGTCGGCCAGCTCGGCTATCGCGGGCCCGGACTGCTGCGCGCAGCCATCGGCGCGGCCTGCGCGCGGAGCGGACGGATCGGGCACTTCGCGGCGGCGCTCGATCTTGGCTGCGGCACCGGGCTGATGGCCGCCGCGCTCGACGGGCTGATTGCTGCGCTCGACGGTATCGATCTGTCGCCGGGCATGCTGCAGAAGGCCGCCGCCTTGGGCCGCTACCGCCGGTTGGTTGCCGGCGATATGACGGAGTGGCTCGCTGCGGCGCCGCCGGCGTCCTACGGATTGGTCACGGCCGCCGATGTGCTGGTCTATGCCGGCGCGCTCGAGGCCCTGTTCGCCGAAGTGGTGCGGGTGCTGGAGCCCGGCGGGCTGTTCGCCGTCACCGTACAGGAGGGCGAGGGGGCCGACTACCGGCTCGGCGCCGATCTGCGCTATGCCCACAGCCGGGATTATCTGGCACGGCTGGCGTCGGCCAACGGTCTTGAGGTGGTCGTGCTCGAACAGGCGGTGACGCGGCAGGATGCAGGGCGCGACGTGCCCGGTCTGGTGGCCGTCTTGCAGAAAACCGGCGCCCCTGACCGCTAGAGCGGCTTCCGATCGGAATGAATCAGATAGACTGCTCTAACGCATTGTTTTGTCGCACTCTCTTTCGGCCAACTGGTATCCACTTGGCTGGAAAATGCTCTAAATCGCTTCCTCCGACCCTGCGGCAGTTGGCTTAGCTCACCGCCACCGGCCGCGCCGGATCCTCGGTCCACTGGGTCATCGACCCGTCGTAGAGCGTCACGCGGCCACGCTTGAGCACGCGGGCCAGCACGAACCAGTTGAGCGCTGCGGTATGGCCGGTATTGCAATAGCTGACCACCGGCCGGTCCGGCGGCAGGCAAGCAAACAGCCGCTCAAGTTCCCCGACCGGCAGCAGCCGGTTGGCGGCAGTATCGTAGCAGCGGACGTAATCGATATGGATCGCGCCGGGAATATGACCGGCGGCGCCCGCCTCGGCAGCCTTTTCCTCGCCCGCGAAAAAGGATCGGGCGCGCGCATCGACGAACAAGGTCTGCCCCTCTGCCAGCGCCGCAACCGCCTGCGCGGTGGTGGTGCGCACCGTGGGATCAGGCGTGATCGACGGCGCGGCCGCGGCTGCTGCGGGAGCGGAGTCGAGCGGCAATCCGGCGGCGATCCAGGCGGCCATGCCGCCGTCGAGGATGGCCTCAGGCTTCAACCCGGAGAGTTCCAGTGTCCAGAAGATGCGCGCCGCTGCCGCCAGATCGCTCACCGACTGGCCGGCCGGCACCACGATGATAGGCACTTCAGGATCGAGGCCGAGCCGGGCGAACAGCCGTTCCAGATGATCTGCCGCCGGCAGCAGGCCCGGCGCGTTGCCGATGCGGGCACGCCAGCCGTCCCCCGCGTAATCGGTATGCACCGCGCCGGGGATGTGGCCTGCCGCATAGGCCGCCCGCCCGGCGCCGCCGGCCCCGCTGCGGCAATCCAGAATGCGGACGTCGCCGCCGAGCCGGGCCAGGAGCGCCTGCGGCGTGATGAGACAGCCGCTCATCCCTGCAGGTCCCGCTCGTCGGCGATGGTGAAGGCGCTGGTGATCGCGGCCGTCGCGCCGAGCATGATCGAGGCCGAGCAGTATTTCTCCTTCGACAGCGCGATGGCGCGCTCGACCTTGGCCGGCGCAAGCCCCTTGCCGGAGACCCGGTAGTCAAGATGGATGCGGGTGAACACCTTGGGATCGGCCTCGGCCCGCTCGGCGGTGATCTCCACGCTGCAGCCGTTGATCGGCTCGCGCCCCCGTTTGAGGATCATCACCACGTCGAACGAGGTGCAGCCGCCCATGCCGATCAGCAGCATTTCCATCGGTCGGATGCCGTGGTTGCGCCCGCCGGAGTCGGGCGCTCCGTCCATGACAACGGCATGACCGCTTCCCGATTCGCCGAGAAACATCATCCCGTCCACCCACTTGACCGTCGCTTTCATCGTCCGCTCTCCCTCTGCCGCAGAGGGAGCACGGTTTGCGCCGATGAGGCAAGAGGCGGCGATGTCACGCCAATGTCATGACTTTGTCATCACCGGGATTGACGTCATCCGATAGTTCAATGCTAACCTGTGACAAAGGTCGCGGCAGGACGCGACATTCAAGGGAGAGTAGAGATGAACAATCGTGGGTTTGGCCGTTCGCTCGCGCTGGCCGGCACCGCCATGCTGGCGCTGATGGCTACGGGATCGGGCGCTAAGGCGCAGGCCAATCTGGTGCTGTATTGCGCAGTGCAAGAGGAATGGTGCCGCGCCATGGCGACCCAGTTCGAGAAGGACACCGGCATCAAGGTGGCGATGACCCGCAAGAGCTCCGGCGAGTTCTATGCCCAGCTCAAGGCAGAATCCGCCAACCCGCGCGGCGACATCTGGTGGGGCGGCACCGGCGATCCCCACATGCAGGCGGCGGAGGAAGGGCTGACCGAGGCCTATACCTCGCCCAACCTGGACAAGCTGCACCCCTGGGCGAAGAAGCAGCATGCCGATACCAAGGGCCGCACCGTCGGCATCTACACCGGCGCGCTCGGCTTCGGCTACAATGAGAAGATGCTGAAGTCCAAGGGCCTGCCGGAGCCCAAGTGCTGGGCGGATCTTGCCGATCCGAAGTTCAAGGACGAGGTGCAGGTGGCCGATCCCAATTCGTCCGGCACCGCCTATACCCTGCTTGCCACCATCGTGCAGGTGCAGGGCGAGGACAAGGCCTGGGACTATCTCAAGAAGCTGCACAAGAACGTCAACCAGTATACCAAGTCGGGCGCAGCCCCTGCCAAGGCGACCAGCCTCGGCGAGACGACGGTCGGCATCACCTTCATGCACGACATGCTGGCGATCCAGCGCGAGAACCCGGATGTGAAGGTGGTCGCGCCCTGCGAGGGCACCGGCTTCGAGATCGGCTCGATGTCGATGGTCAAGGGCACACGCAACCCTGATTCGGCGAAGAAGTTCTACGATTGGGCGCTGACCGCCAAGCCGCAGTCGCTGGGTGCCGAGAACAAGCAGTTCCAGACCCCGTCCAATCCCGAAACACCGCTGCCGAAGTTCGGCCTCGACCTGGCATCGGTCAAGCTGATCAACTACGACATGGCCAAGTACGGATCGAGTGCGGTGCGCAATGCGCTGCTCGACAAGTGGACCAAGGAAGTCAAGAGCGCGCCGAAGTAATCGGCGCGGCAGAACAAGGTCCGCGGGCTGCCGCCCCTCCCCGAGGGGGGGGGCGGCGCTCGACGTTCACTGACGGGAGAAGGGCATGATGTCTGTTGGCGGGATGGCGCGGCGGCTGGCCGTTGCGGGCGTGTTGTGGCTGCCGCTCGGCGGCGCGGGATTTGCCCAGCAGGGCACGCTGACGCTGTATTGTTCGATCCTGGAGGAGCAGTGCCGCGAAGGTGCGCAGCTGTTCGAGAAGGCGACCGGCGCCAAGGTGCAGATGATCCGCAAGTCGACCGGTGAAAGCTATGCGACCATCAAGGCCGAATCCGCCAACCCCAAGGGCGATGTCTGGTGGGGAGGACCGGGAGAGGCGCATCTGCAGGCGGCCGAAGAGGGGCTGACCGAAGCCTACAAGTCGCCGATGCTCGACAGGCTGCAGGATTGGGCGGTGCGCCATGCCGAGCGTTCGGGTTACAAGACCACCGGCACCTATCTCGGCGCGCTCGGCATCGGGGTCAATACCGACATCCTGAAATCCAAGAACCTGCCCGAGCCCAAATGCTGGGCTGACCTGCTCGATCCGAAGTTCCGCGACGAGATCATGATGGCCGATCCCAATTCGTCCGGCACGGCCTATACGGTGCTGGCGACGATGGTGCAGGTGTTCGGCGACGACAAGGGCTTTGACATGCTCAAGGGCCTGCACAAGAACATCAGCCAGTATACCAAGTCGGGCATTGCGCCGGTCAACGCGCTCAAGCTGGGCGAAACAGCGGTGGGTATCGCCTTTGTTCACGACATCATTACCCAGAAGCTGGCGGGCGCGCCGGTCAGAGCGATCGCGCCCTGCGAGGGTACCGGCTATGAAACGGGCTCGGTGTCGCTGATCAAGGGCGGCAAATCGCCTGAGTTGGCACGCAAGTTCGTCGATTTCGCGCTCGGCGTCGAGGCGCAGTCGATCAATAACCGGCTCAAAGTCTATTCGATGCCATCCAACAAGGATGTCGCGGTGCCGGCCGATGCGCCGGATTTCAAGGCGATGAAGTTCATCGCCTACGATACCGGCAAGTATGGGTCTGCGGCGGTCCGGACCGGCCTGCTGAAGAAGTGGGGCGACGAGGTCAAGAGCTTGCCGCGATAACCGGCCGACCGGCACCGTCCGGCGTCTCTGGGGAGGGGCGAAATGCGCAAGAAGGCACTGCTGTGGGCGATGATCGCCGCTGCGGCACTGGTTTTGGCACCGTGGTACATGGTGCCGCCGACCGGCGGCTCCTACGGGCTGTTCAGCTCGGTGATCAACCCGATGCAGTCGGCGCTGGCCCTCGGCCTTGGCGGCCGGCTGTGGCTGCTCCTGCCGCTTTTGCCGTTGCTTGTCGTGCTGAAGCCGGGCGAGGATTATGCCGCCGCCCGCCTGCTGACCCTTGCCGGCATCGCCGGGCTTGTGCTGGTCTTTGCCCAGGGCTTCGTGATCGGCCTCAACGGCTGGACGCTCGATATCCTGTCGGCGGTCACCGGCCATGGCGGCCCGAAACAGGGCGGTATGGGTTTGGGCGGCTTTGCCGCGCTGGCAGCCTTCCTGATGCTCACCTGCCTCGGGCTGGCCGGGCAGGGCTGGTGCCGCGGCGATGTCTTCGTCGTCTCGGCCATCGGCTGGGTCATCGGGCTGATCGCCCTGTTTGTGTTCCTGCCCGTCCTGACCATTCTGGCCAGCGCCTTTCAGGACAATGCCGGACATTTTGCCCCGGCCCTGTTCTGGCAGAAGTTCACCGATGCCTCGATCTGGGGGCTGGGCTGCCTTGGCGGCGGCACCTCCTGCGGCGTGGCGTGGAACACGGTATTCCTCGGCGTGCTGGTCGGCATTTCCTCAACCGTGCTGGGCCTTGCCTTCGCGCTCATCGCGCTGCGCACGCAGTTTGCGTTCAAGGGTAGCCTCAAGCTGCTGGCCATCCTGCCGATCATCACCCCGCCATTCGTCATCGGTCTGGCGCTGATCCTGATCTTCGGCCGTTCGGGCGCGGTCTCCTCCCTGCTGTTCCAGTGGTTCGGTATTCCGCCGACCCGCTGGATCTACGGCCTGCCGGGGGTGTTCATCGCGCAGACGCTGGCCTTCACCCCGGCGGCCTATCTGGTGATGCTGGGCGTGGTGCAGGGCATCTCGCCGACGCTGGAAGAGGCGGCGCAGACGCTGCGCGCCAAACCCTGGACGATCTTCGCCACGCTGACCTGGCCGCTGATGCGGCCAGGGCTGGCCAATTCCTTCCTGCTTGGCTTTGTCGAAAGTCTTGCTGATTTCGGCAACCCGCTGGTGCTCGGCGGCAATTTCGAGGTGCTCTCCACCAAGATCTTCTTTGCCGTGGTGGGGGCCGCGACCGATCAGGGCCGCGCGGCGGTGCTGTCGCTGGTGCTGCTCGGCTTCACGCTGGCCGGCTTTGCCATCCAGCAGCTCTGGATCGGCAAGAAGGTCTACACCACGATTTCCGGCAAGGGCGACGCCGGCTTGCCGCTGCCGCTGCCCCGTCGAGTCGAATGGGGCAGCTACCTGATCGCGATTCCCTGGGGTGTTTTCACCATCGCGATCTATCTGCTCATCTTCTATGCCAGCTTGGTCAAGACCATCGGCCGCGACTACAGCTTCACGCTGCATCACTACATCACCGCGTTCAACATCGAGCAGGGTCCGAACGGGCTTCTGTTCTCCGGTTCGGCCTGGCCGTCCTTCTTCGCCACGGTGAAGATCGCGCTGATCGCCGCGCCGCTGACGGCGGCCATCGGCATCCTGACCGCCTACCTGTTGACGCGGCAGACCTTCACCGGAAAACGGGCCTTCGAATTCGGCACGCTGCTTTCCTTTGCGGTTCCCGGCACGGTGGTCGGTGTGTCCTACATCCTCGCCTTCAACGTGCCGCCGATCGAGATCACCGGCACGGCGCTGATCCTGGTCATCTGCTTCATCTTCCGCAACATGCCGGTGGGCGTGCGTGCCGGCATCGCCTCGCTCAGCCAGATCGACAAGAGTCTGGATGAGGCCTCGCTGACGCTGGGCGCGCGCTCCTTCACCACGCTGCGGCAGGTGATCCTGCCGCTGCTGAAGCCGGCGATCATCGCCAGCCTTGTTTATGCCTTCGTGCGGGCGATGACGGCGGTCAGCGCGGTGATCTTCCTTGTCTCGGCCGAATACAACATGGCGACGATCTACATCGTCGGCCGTGTCGATGCCGGCGAACACGGGCTGGCGATCGCCTATTCCTCGACGCTGATCCTGGTGATGGGCCTTGCGATCTGGCTCATCAATTATGTGGTCGGTGAAAGAAAGATCGGTCGCCGGTCGGCGGCGCCTGCCGCCGTGCCGATGGCGGCGGGCTGAAAAACAGGAATCCCCCAATGGCAAGAGAACCCGCATCCGTCGAATTCCGGAACGTCACCAAGGCCTACGGCAGCGTGGTCGCGGTGGACGATGTGTCCTTCACCATCGACCCGGCGACGCTGGTCACCCTGCTCGGCCCCTCCGGCTGCGGCAAGACCACCTGCCTGAGGATGATCGCCGGCCTTGAGATGGCGACGGGCGGGCGCATCTTCATCGGCAAGAAGGAGGTGACCCACCTCTCCGCCGCCGACCGGGATGTGTCGATGGTGTTCCAGTCCTATGCGCTGTTTCCGCACATGAGCGTGCTCGACAACGCCGCCTACGGGCCGAGCGTGCAGGGCAAGCCCAAGGCGCAGGCGCGCGAGATGGCCATGGACAAGCTGAAGATGCTCGGCCTCGACACCATGTCGAACCGCCTGCCGTCTGAATTGTCGGGTGGCCAGCAGCAGCGCGTCGCCATCGCCCGCGCGCTGGTGCTGGAGCCGCAGGTGCTGCTGTTCGATGAGCCGCTCTCCAACCTCGACGCCAAGCTGCGCCGCCGCGTGCGCGAGGAAATCCGCGAATTGCAGCTGCGGCTCAACCTCACCGTCGCCTATGTCACGCACGATCAGGAGGAGGCGCTGGCGGTTTCCGACAAGGTCATCGTCATGTCCAACGCGCGCATCGCCCAGGTCGGCACGCCGCGCGAACTCTACGATTCGCCGTCCAGCCTGTTCGTCGCCGACTTCGTCGGTGATTCGAACCTGCTCGAGGCCGAGGTGCTCGACGTCGGCAAGAAGGGGGCCCGGGCGCGTCTGGGCGGGGCGGTCGAACTGACACTGGCACAAACCGATGTCGAGAAGGGGCCGGCCAAGCTGATGGTCCGCCCCGGCTCGGTCCGCCTCGGCCGCAAGGCTGCCGATGCCGAGACGCTGAAGGGCCGGGTGCTCAAGGCCGCCTATATCGGCAAGCACATGGAATACACCATCGAAACGCCGGCCGGCGAGGTCTTCGTCACCGACGAGATCCGTCCCGACGGCTGGCACACCGGCGACGATATCTTCGTCTCGATCCAGAAGGATCGGGTCAAGCTGCTGCAGCACTGAGTAGAGCCCGGCAACAGTCAGCCGGGCGATGTCTCATCCGGCCGCCTCTCGCATCAGCCCGGCGTCGCTTCGCAAGCTTTTGGTGGTCCGCCCCCGGCGGACGTCCCTCGCATCAGCCCGGCGTCGCTTCGCAAGCTTTTGGTGGTCCGCCTCCGGCGGACGCCCCTCGCATCAGCTCGGCGTCGCTTCGCTCCTATCAGCGGCCCTGACAAGCCCGCAGGGGTCATGCCAGAGGGCCGCCGGTCTCAGCCCGCCGCCGTATAGGCCGTCTTGACCGTGGTGTAGAACTCCTTCGCATAGGCGCCCTGCTCGCGCGGACCGTAGCTGGAGCCTTTGCGACCGCCGAACGGGACATGGTAGTCGACGCCCGCTGTCGGCAGGTTGACCATCACCATGCCCGCCTCGCTGTTGCGCTTGTAGTGCGTGGCGTATTTCAGGCTGGTGGTGCAGATGCCCGAGGAAAGGCCGAACTCGGTATCGTTGGCCACCGCCAGCGCCGCCTCGTAATCCTTGACGCGGATCACGGCGGCGACCGGACCGAACACTTCCTCGCGCGCGATGCGCATCGAATTGGTCACCTCGGTGAACAGCGCGGGCTGGAAGTAAAAGCCCGGTGTCGTCCGGTTGAGAATGTCGCCGCCGCACACCAGCCGGGCGCCTTCCTTGCCGGCGATGGCGACATAGTCGAGATCCTGCTTGAGCTGGCTCTCATCGACCACCGGGCCGATATGCGTGCCGGCCTTGAGGGCGTCGTCGATCACCAGCTGGCCCATGCGCGCTTCCAGCGCCTTGACGAAGCGATCGTGAATGCCCTCGGTCACGATCAGCCGCGATGCCGCGGTGCAGCGCTGGCCTGTCGAGAAGAAGGCGCTGTTGGCGGCGCATTCCACCGCCACGCCCAGCTCGGCGTCATCGAGCACGACCAGCGGGTTCTTGCCGCCCATTTCGAGCTGCACCTTTTTCATCGGCGTCATCGCCACGCAGGCCGCCGCGATCCGCCGTCCCGTCGCGACCGAGCCGGTGAACGAGATAGCATCGACGCCGGGGTGCTCGATCAGCGCCTGACCGACCACCGAGCCGCGCCCCATCACCAGGTTCAGCACGCCCTTCGGCAGACCGGCGCGGTTGAGGATGTCGACCAGCATGTAGGTGGAGTGCGGCACCAGATCGGCCGGCTTGATGACCACGGTATTGCCGTGAACCAGAGCGGGCGCGATCTTCCAGGCGGGAATCGCGATCGGGAAGTTCCAAGGCGTGATCATGCCGATGACGCCAACCGCTTCGCGGGTGATCTCGACGCCGACGCCGGGCCGGACGCTCGGCAATACCTCGCCGGACAGGCGCAGCGCCTCGCCCGAGAAGAAATCCAGGATCTGCCCGGCGCGCGCCGCCTCGCCGATGCCTTCGGCCAGCGTCTTGCCTTCCTCGCGGCTGAGAATGCGTCCGAGTTCCTCCTTGCGCGCCAGCACCTCGTCAGAGGCGCGCTTGAGAATGTCGTGGCGCTCCTGCGGATTGGAGCGGCTCCAGGCCGGGAACGCCGCGCGCGCCGCCGCCACAGCCGCTTCCGCGTCCGCCCGGCTGCCCGAGGCGAACTCGCCGATCACATCGTCGGTATTGGAGGGATTGATATTGGCAGAATAGCTGCCGGCCCTGGCGCTCTCGCCGCCGATGATATTGTCGAACCGCTGCATACCAGTCCCTTTCCTGCCTGGGGCATGGTGCCCGCGGCGGTTGTCATACAACACCGGCGCAAACTGGCAAGCCACACCGCCCCCTCGTCACGCAAATTGCGTCGCGCCCCGGAGTGCTGTTACATTCAACGAATGCGGCTGCGGCTCAATCGCGCCGGATCAGGGGGAGAATGCCGGTGAAAGTCACGATCGACATCGATTGCACGCCGCTCGAAGCGCGCCAGTTCATTGGTCTGCCGGACGTGCAGCCGTTGCAGAAGGCTTTCCTCGACGAGATCGAGCGCAAGATGATGACCGAGATGAACAACTTCTCCACCGAGAAGCTGATGGGTTCCTGGCTGTCGCTGGCGCCGCAGGGTGGGGAATGGTTCAAGATGATGATGGATCAGTTTTCGTCCCTTTCGGGCGCCGGAAAATCCAGCAAATAGATAGTCGCGCTGAAGATTTGTTGCCGATGGGATTGCGGAAACGCTCCGTTTAGGTCATTGACTCTTTGTTGAATACGGCTCCGAAACGAAGGAGCGGCAATGGTTGCCACCTTTCGCCCGGTGCACGCGCTGCGCCTGTGGCATGATGTGACCCTCGCGCTGGTGCGGGACGAGGAGATTGATCTCTCCCAGCGGCAGATGGCTATCCTGTTGACGATCTATCTGGAAATGCCGCCCCATACGGTGCGCGGCCTTGCCAAGCGGCTGAATGTGACCAAGCCGGTGATTACCCGCGCGCTCGATACCATGGGCAGCCTCGATCTGGTCTCGCGCCGCCGCGACGATGTCGATCGCCGCAACGTCATCGTCCAGCGCACGGTCCGCGGCTCGTTGTTCCTCGAAAAACTCGGCGATCGCATCGCCCAGTTCCTGCGCGAGCCCCCGCCATGACCTTCGATCCCCGTCTCACCCCCGCCCGGCCCGATCTCGCCGCTGCCGATCTGCGCGGCAAGGTCGAGGCGGAGCGCTTCGTTGAGGGCGTGCGCCGCCGGCTGATCGTGCCGGCAACCCCGCTCAAGCGCCGGCCTGCACCGGATGCGCCCTACGAAACCGAAGTGCTCGCCGGCGAGGCGCTGACCGTCTACGATGAGGAGGAAGGCTGGGCCTGGGTGCAGCTTGAGGCGGACGGCTATGTCGGCTGGGTCTCGGCCAATGGGCTGGGGCCGGCGGAGCCTGCCCCGACCCATCGCGTCCGGGCTCTGCGCAGCTTTCTCTATCCCGGCCCGAGCATCAAGGCCGAGCCGCTCGGTTTTCTGTCGATGGGCGCGAGCGTGCCGGTGACGCGGCTGGAGGGGAATTTCGCGGCAACGCCGTTGGGATTTGTCATCGCCCGCCACCTCGTGCCGTTGACGGCGCGAGCCGACGATTTCGTCGCCGTGGCCGAGGAATTTCTGGGCACGCCCTATCTGTGGGGCGGCAAATCGAGCCTCGGGATCGATTGTTCGGGGCTGGTGCAGCTCACGCTGGCGATGGCCGGTATTGCGGCGCCGCGCGATTCCGACCAGCAGGCGAACGGCCTGGGCCAGCCGCTGCCGCTGGAAAGCTCCGAACTTCGGCGCGGCGATCTCGTGTTCTGGAAAGGTCACGTCGGCATCATGCGCGATGCCACGACGCTGCTGCATGCCAACGGCCACCATATGTTGACGGTCAGCGAACCGCTGGCCGAGGCACGGGCCCGCATCGCGGCTGCCGGTGCGGGGCCGGTGACCGGCATGCGCCGGCCTGACACGCAGGCGTGATCGGCCGCGGCTCACTTTCCGCTCGACACCGCGCGCCGCACTGGCAGACTGCACAGGACTCCGTGATCGGCGAGGGAGGCCGCCATGGGCCTGCGCAGATTAGAGCGCTTTCCGACCAGATTGACTCATTGCGATGACCAGTTTCTGGCCAAGAACCAGGAAAATGCGAGAAGCGTATCTGGCGATACGGTTCGAGCATTTTTTGCCGGATTTGGCCTGAAAATGGTCATCCCTTTGGGTTTCCGGGCCGTGGGCGCCCGGATGGGACGCTGGCTCGACCGTATCAACAGATACGTGTTTCGCCAGCCTCTGCCCGGATCGCCACACGGCCCGAGAAACGCAATCGGTTCAATCTGGTCGGAAAGCGCTCTGGTGCTTGTGCTAGGCATGCTGCTGCTTATCGGCTTGCCGGGCACTGCCCGCGCCGCCGGCGACGGCGAGGAAGTCGATTTGGCCCTCGTGCTGGCGGTCGACATCTCCTATTCGATGGATCCCGAAGAACTGAAGCTGCAGCGGCAGGGCTATATCGACGCTTTCAATTCGTCCGAGGTGCAGCGCGCCATCGCCATGGGCATGCTCGGGCGCATTGCCATCACCTATATCGAATGGGCGAATGCCAACGACCAGCGTATCGTGCTGCCCTGGACCATTCTTGATGGAGCGGAAACCATCCGCAGCGCCACCGACACCATTGCCGCGGCGCCGACCCGGCGGGCGCAGCGCACCTCCATCTCCGGCGCCCTGCTGTTCTCGCACAAGCAGTTGCAGACCATGCCCTACCGCGCCCTGCGCAAGGTGATCGACGTTTCCGGCGACGGGCCGAACAACGCCGGCATCGGCGTCGAGGCAGCGCGCGCGCAGGTGCTGGCCGATGGCATCACGATCAACGGCTTGCCGGTCATGCTCAAGCGCGACCATCGCGGCTGGGGGGATATCGACAATCTCGACCATTATTATCAGGATTGCGTGGTCGGGGGTCCGGGCGCTTTCGTCATTTCAATCCGGGCGCGTGAGGAATTCCAGACCGCGACCCGCCAGAAGATCATCCGCGAGGTCGCCGAACTGGGGGTTCCCGACGTGCGGCCGCAACTGGCCCAGGCAGGACGCAGCGATTGCATGATCGGCGAGCGGCGGGTTCGCGATCGCTGGGACAACTGATGTCCCGGATAGGGCCCGCCCCCGGCGGGCATCCCCGCGCATAGGCTCTGCGTCGCTTCGCTCTTATGTGCCGGTAGAAAGAAGGCTGGGCCATCGCGATCAGGTCAGGTCCCGCGCGGCTTGGCCCGTGTGGTGGGCGCGGCGCCGGCCGGATCGTCCGGCCAGACATGCCTGGGATAGCGGCCGCGCATCTCCGCCTTCACCTCGGCCCAGGAGCCTTTCCAGAATCCGGGAAGATCGCGGGTGATCTGGATCGGCCGCTGCGCCGGCGACAACAGATGCAGCGTCAGCGGCAGCTTGCCGCGCGCGATCGCCGGGTGGGCCGAAAGGCCGTAGAGTTCCTGCACCCGGATGGCCAGCACCGGCGCGCCGTCGGTTTCGTAGTCGATGGCGTGGCCGATGCCGGTGGGGGCGAAGAAATGCGTCGGCGCCTCGGCCTCCAGCCGTCGCTGCAGTGTGTGGTCGAGCAATCCAGCCAGCGCCTGGCCGAGAACATCCGCGGTGATGTCGGCAAGGCCGGTCAGCCCGTGGAGATAGGGTTGCAGCCAGTCATGAATGCCGGCAGCCAGTGCCGCATCGCTGACATCAGGCCATTCCTCGCCCTCGGCCGCGCGCAGAAAGCCGACCCGGTCGCGCCACTGCTTCTGCGTTCGCGTAAACGCCAGCCGGTGGATGCCGAGGCTGGCGATCCCTGCGGCGAGTGCCGCCGCGCTCGCCTCTCCCGCCGGCACCGGCAGGGGATCGCTGGCCAGCACGAGCCCATCCAGCCGTCGCACGCGGCGCGCCCGCAGCGACGCGGCAACGGGGTCGAAGACAACCTCCTCGGCGGTGACGATCCGGTCGCCGAAATGCTCGGCAAATTCTGTTTCGTTCATCGCCGCCGCGCCGAGAATGCGCGCCTGTGCGGCGCGACCGCTCAGTTCCGCCACGACCAGATAGGGGCTTTTCGCCAGCGCATCGGCTGCATCGAGACTGGCCGCGCGGCCGTTGGCGAGCAGGTAGGTGCCTGGCGCCCCGCGCTGGCGGGCGATGCGGTCGGGATAGGCATGGGCGAGAAGCTCGGCGGGCGTCAGGGCAGTGCCGCTGTCGCCGCCGGCGGCGCGTGCCCAACCCGCCGCCATCGCCCGCGCTGCGTCGGCGCGCGGACCGCTCTGCCGGCGAAAGCTGTCGAGCCGATGGCTCAGATCGGTGCCGGTACCGCCCAGACCGCGTTCGGAAACCACTGCCGCCAGATCCGCCGCCAGCCGCCCCGCCCCCGCGCGGGCGCCCGCCACCACCATGCTGGCCAGCCGGGGCGCCAGCGGCAGCGCGCGGAGGGCGCGGCCGTGGCTGGTGATGCGCCCGTCGGAATCGAGCGCGCCGAGCCGCATCAACAGCGCGCGCGCCTCGATGAGAGCGGCGCCGGGCGGCGCATCGAGCCAGGTCAGCGTGGTTGGATCGATAGCGCCCCAGTCGGCCACATCGAGCAGCAGGCTCGAGAGATCGGCATCGAGGATTTCGGGCCGCGCGAACGGCACCAGGCTCTGGGTCTGCGCCTCATCCCACAGCCGGTAACAGACGCCCGGCGCGGTGCGCCCCGCCCGGCCGCGGCGCTGGTCGGCGCTGGCCCGGGTCACGCGCTGGGTCTCCAGCCGCGTCACCCCGACATCGGGCTCGTAGCGTGGCACCCGCGCCAGTCCGCTGTCGACGACGATGCGCACATCCTTGATCGTCAACGAGGTTTCCGCGATCGCAGTGGCGAGCACCACCTTGCGCCGGCCGGGCGAGGCGGGACGAATCGCGGCATCCTGCGCCCGCCCATCCATCGCGCCGAACAGCGGGGCGATGTCGACGGTGCGGTCGTCGAGCCGTTCGGCAAGCCGCTCGGCGACGCGTTCGATCTCGCCCTGTCCGGGCAGGAAGGCGAGGATCGATCCCGGCTCGGCGCGCAGCGCGCGCAGGATCGCGGCGACCATCTGGTCCTCGATGCGCTGGTGCGTCTCGCGACCGAGATAGCGGGTCTCGACCGGAAAGCTCCGCCCGGCGCTTTCAATCACCGGCGCCGGCGGGTCCGAGAGCCGGCCGGCGATGCGGGCGCCGTCGAGCGTCGCCGACATGACGATGAGGCGCAGATCCTCGCGCAATCCCGCCTGCGCATCGAGCGCCAGCGCCAGGCCCAGATCGCCATCCAGCGACCGTTCGTGGAACTCGTCGAACAGCACCGCGGCGATACCCTGCAGCATGGGATCGGCGAGAATCATGCGGGTGAATACGCCTTCGGTCACCACCTCGATCCGCGTGGCGGCGCTGACGCGGGTATCGAAACGGGCGCGCAGGCCCACGGTTTGCCCCAGGGGTTCGCCGAGCGTCTGCGCCATGCGCATCGCCGCGCCGCGCGCCGCCAGCCGGCGCGGCTCCAGAACGATGATGCGCCCGTCCCCGCGCCACGGCGCATCCAGAAGTGCCAGCGGCACCCGCGTCGTCTTGCCGGCGCCGGGCGGAGCCACCAGCACAGCGCTGCGGGCCTGCGCGAGCGCGGCGCCGAGCGGAGCCAGCACCGCATCGATCGGCAGGGGTTCGGCAAACCGCATGGCCGGCGGCCTCAGCCGCCGATGCCTGCCGCCGCCAGAGCCGCCATGTTGACGATGTCGGTGTCCTTGGAGTTGATCGAGACGATCTGCACCGGCTTGTCGAGCCCGACCAGCATCGGCCCGATCACCGTTGAACCGCCGAGTTCCTGCAGCATCTTGGTCGCGATCGCCGCCGAATGGAACGCCGGCATGACCAGGATGTTGGCAGGCCCCGACAGCCGGCAGAACGGGAATGCCGCCATCACCTCCGGGTTGAGCGCGACATCAGCGCCCATTTCGCCATCGTATTCGAAATCCACCTTGCGCTGGTCGAGCAGATGCACCGCCTCCTGGACGCGGCTGGAGCGCTCGCTTTCCGGATAGCCGAAGGTCGAAAAAGCCAGCAGCGCCACGCGCGGCACATAGCCGAGCCTCTTGGCAAAGCCGGCCGCCTCCACCGCGATGTCGGCGAGTTCGACCGCTGTCGGCATGTCGTGCACGGCGGTGTCCGCCACCATCACCATGCGCCCGCGCGCCAGCACCATCGACAGGCCGATCACCCGGTGTCCGGGCTTGGGATCGATGACGCGGCGCACATCGGCCAGGGTCTGCGAATAGTTGCGCGTCAAGCCGGTGATCAGCGCATCCGCGTCCCCCAGCGCCACCATCGAGGCGGCATAGTGGTTGCGGTCCTGGTTGATCAGCCGCTGGCAGTCGCGCGCCAGATATCCCTTGCGCTGCAGGCGCGCGTAGAGGAACTGCGAATAGACCGCGTTGCGCGGGCTCGACTTGGCGGCGGAGCGGATTTCGATCCCCTCGCGATCGATGTCGACGCCGGCGTTCTTGGCGGTTGCCAGCACGCGGTCCTCGCGTCCGACAAGGATCGCCTTGCCGAGGCCCTGATTGACGAAGGACGCGGCGGCGCGGATCACCGGCTCTTCCTCGCCCTCGGCGAACACCACCCGGCGCTGGTTGCGCTTGACGCGCTCATACACGCGCGAAATGACACCGGCGACCGGATCGCGACGGGCCGACAGCGCCGCCTCATAGCGCGTGAGGTCGGGAATCGGCTTGCGCGCAACCCCGGTATCCATCGCGGCGCGGGCGACGGCGGCCGGGATCTTGGCCATCAGGCGGGGGTCGAACGGCACCGGGATGATGTACTCGCGCCCGAAACGCGGGCGTACCCCGCCATAAGCGGCAGCCACCTCGTCCGGCACGTCCTCGCGCGCAAGCTCGGCCAGCGCGCGGGCGGCGGCGATCTTCATCTCCATGTTGATGGTGGTGGCCCTGACATCGAGCGCGCCGCGGAAGATGTAGGGAAAGCCGAGCACGTTGTTGACCTGGTTCGGATAATCCGAACGGCCGGTGGCCATGATCGCGTCGTCGCGGATGGCGGCAACCTCCTCGGGAAGAATCTCCGGATCCGGGTTGGCCATGGCAAAGATGATCGGATTGGGCGCCATCGAGGCGACCATCTCCGGCGTCAGCGCGCCCTTGACCGACAGGCCGAAGAACACATCCGCCCCCTTCAGCGCATCGGCGAGGCTGCGCGCCTTGGTCTCGGCGGCGTGCGCGCTCTTCCACTGGTTCATGCCAGCGCTGCGGCCCTTGTAGACCGTGCCCTTGGTATCGCACAGGATGACGTTGTTGGGCGCAAAGCCCATGGCTTTGAGAAGTTCGACGCAGGCGATGCCGGCCGCTCCAGCCCCGTTCACCACCAGCCGCGCCGATTTCACATCGCGCCCGGTGATCTCGAGCGCGTTGACCAGACCGGCGGCGGCGATGATGGCGGTGCCGTGCTGGTCGTCATGGAACACCGGGATGTCCATCAGCTCGCGCAGCCGCTGCTCGATGATGAAGCATTCGGGCGCCTTGATGTCCTCAAGGTTGATGCCGCCGAACGAGGGGCCGAGGTAGCGCACCGCGTTGATGAAGGCGTCCGGGTCCTCGGTGTCGATTTCGAGGTCGATCGAATCAATGTCGGCAAACCGCTTGAACAGCACCGACTTGCCTTCCATCACGGGCTTGGAGGCGAGCGCGCCGAGATTGCCGAGGCCCAGAATGGCGGTCCCGTTGGAGATGACGGCGACGATATTGCCCTTGGCGGTATAATCGAAGGCGGTGGCCGGATCATTGGCGATGGCCTTCACCGGCACCGCCACGCCCGGCGAATAGGCCAGCGACAGATCGCGCTGAGTCGCCATCGGCTTGGTGGGCACGATCTCGAGCTTGCCGGGCTTGCCACGGGAGTGAAATTCGAGCGCTTCCTGGTCGGTGATGGTCGGGCGTTTGGTGCGGTGGCTGGAGTCGAGTTCACTCATGACGGGTTCCTGCGGCAATGAACCTTCGACACTATGGAGGGCGGGCGGCAAGCACAAGCGGGCTGATGTTGAAAGTGGCACCGGAAGTGCCTGAAAACGCGCCTGCGCGGTGGCGGATTGGCGCCGGCCTGCTAAAACGGAAGCCATGAGTTCGCAGGATTACGCTTCCCCCCAACAGCCCTATGCCGCCGGCCCCGGCCGCGTGGCCCATGCCCCTGCCGAGGCACGGCCGACCCCGGTCATGGCCCAGTATATCGAGATCAAGACGGCAAACCCGGACAGTCTCCTGTTCTACCGGATGGGCGACTTCTACGAACTGTTCTTCGAGGACGCCGAAATCGCCAGCCGCACGCTCGGCATCGTGCTGACCAAACGCGGCAAGCATCTGGGCGAGGACATCCCGATGTGCGGCGTGCCGGTCGGACGGGCGGATGAATATCTCCAGCGCCTGATCGCCGCCGGTCACCGCGTCGCGGTCTGCGAGCAGCTTGAGGACCCGGCCGAAGCGCGCAAGCGCGGCGCAAAATCCGTGGTGCGGCGCGATGTGACCCGGCTGGTCACCCCCGGCACCCTGACCGAGGAGGCGCTGCTCAATCCCGGCCGCGCCAACATGCTGGTCTCGCTCGCCCGGGTGCGGATGGGCGAGGATGCCTGGAGCTATGGCGTCGGCGCGGTCGATATTTCCACTGGGCGCTTCAGCCTGACCGAGGCGGACGCCGGTGCCGTGCCCGGCGTGCTGGCGCGTCTCGACCCTTCCGAACTGCTGCTGCCCGATTCGATCCGCGAGGACAGGGGCGCCGAGCCGCTGTGGCGCGATCTTGGCTGTGCTGTCGCCCCGCTGCCGCGCGACGGGGTGGATGCGGCCTCCGCCGAGGAGCGGCTGAAGGCAGCCTTTGGCGTCGCCACGCTGGAGGCTTTCGGCCGCTTTTCCCGCGCGGAACTGGCCGCGGCCGGGGCGCTGATCGCCTATATCGAGCGCACCCAGCTCGGTCACCGGCCGCCGTTGCTGCCACCGCGTCGCGAGGGGGCCGGCACTTTGATGGAGATCGACGCGGCGAGCCGGGCCAACCTCGAACTCGTGCGCACACTTGGCGGTGCGCGCGCCGGTTCCCTGCTCGCCACCATCGATGCCACCGTGACCCCCGCCGGCGGGCGCCTGATGGCCGAGCGGCTGGCCGGCCCGGTCACCGATCTGGTGGTGATCGGCCGCCGGCATGAGGCGGTAGATTATGTGATGGCACGGCCGGGTCTTGCCGCCGAGCTAACCGCGACCCTGCGCGGCGCGCCGGATCTGCCGCGCTGCCTGACCCGGCTTGCCATGCAGCGCGGCGGTCCGCGCGATCTCGACGCGGTGCGTGCGGGCATCGAGGCGGCTGCGGCGCTGGCGCGGCTTCTGCCGGCCGATGCGCCGGACGAGCTTGCCGAGGCCGGCTCTCGGCTCTCGGCGGTCGATCCCGGCCTCGCCGCAGAAATGGCCGCCGCGCTCGCCGCCGAGCTGCCGCTCAACCGGCGCGACGGTGGCTTCATCCGGCAAGGCTATGACCGCGATCTCGATGAGGCGCGGGCGTTGCGCGACGACAGCCGCGCGGTCATCGCCGGTTTGCAGCAGCGCTATGCCGCCGAGGTCGAGGCGCGCACCTTGCGCATCAAGTACAACTCGATGATTGGCTATTTCGTCGAGGTGCCGCAGGTGGTGGGCGAAAGGCTGGTGCAGCCCCCGTTCAACGCGCTGTTCGTGCATCGCCAGACCATGGCGGGCGCGATGCGCTTTTCCACCCGCGAACTGTCGGAGCTGGAAGCACGCATCGCTTCTGCCGGCGAGCGGGCGGTGGGCATCGAGATCGCGATCTTCGATCGGCTTGCCGGCGCGGCGCTGGCCGCCGATGCCGTGCTGCGCGCCGCCGCCGAAGCAATGGCGGTGCTCGACGTGACGACGGCGCTCGCCGGGGTGGCGGCGAACCGCGCCTGGGTGCGGCCAGAGATGACCGGCGATGCCGCCTTCCATGTCGAGGGAGGCCGCCACCCGGTGGTCGAGGCGGCACTGGCCCGCCAGGGCAAGAGTTTTGTCTCCAACGATTGCGACCTCAGGGCCGGCGACGGCGATGGCCAGATCCTGCTGGTCACCGGCCCCAACATGGCCGGTAAATCGACCTATCTCAGGCAGAACGCGCTGATCGCCATCCTTGCGCAGATGGGCGCCTTCGTGCCGGCACGGCTCGCCCGGCTGGGCGTGGTGGACCGGCTGTTCAGCCGTGTCGGCGCCGCCGACGATCTTGCCCGCGGCCGGTCCACCTTCATGGTCGAGATGGTGGAGACCGCCGCCATCCTCAACCAGGCGACCGCCCGCAGTCTCGTCATCCTCGACGAGATCGGGCGCGGCACCGCCACCTACGACGGGTTGTCGATCGCCTGGGCGACCATCGAGCATCTTCATGAGAAGATTCGCTGCCGCGCCCTGTTCGCCACCCATTTCCACGAGCTGACCGCGCTGACCCGGCGCATGGACCGGCTGCGGCCGGTCACCATGCGCGTCACCGACTATCGCGGCGATGTCGTTTTCCTGCACGAGGTGGCCCCCGGCGCCGCCGATCGCTCCTATGGCATCCAGGTGGCAAAACTCGCCGGCCTGCCGGCGCCGGTGGTGGAACGCGCCCGCGCGGTATTGCAGGAACTGGAAAAGACCGATCGCGCCGCCCCCGTTGCCCGGCTGGTCGACGATCTGCCGCTGTTCGCGCTCGCCGCGGCGCCGGTTGGGCCCTCCGCGCCCGATCCGCTGCGCAAAGCCGTCGCAGCGATCAACCCGGACGAGCTGTCGCCGCGCGAGGCGCTGGAGGCGCTTTACCGGCTGAAGGCGATCAAGCCCGCCGATTGATCAGGCGGCCGATGTCGTCACCGTCACCGCCGATTTCGGGCTGTTCTTCAGCGTCTGGAACACCACGCAGTAGCGTTCGGTCAGCTTGATGAGCTGGGCGATCTGCTCGGCGCTCGCCTCGGTGTCGAGGTCAAAGTTCAGACGGATATCGGTGAAGCCGACCGCCGCATCCTTGGCCACCCCCAGCGTGCCGCGAAAATCAAGATCGCCCTCGGCCGTCACCCGCCCCGCCTTGAGCTCGATGCCGAGCGCGGTCGCCACCGCCTTCAGCGTCACCCCCGCGCAGGCGACCAGCGCCTCCAGCAGCATGTCGCCCGAGCACAGTTCCGCCCCCGAGCCGCCGGTGAACGGATGCAGTCCGGCCTCGGCGATCGCCCGGCCCGTCTCGACCTTGCAGGCGATCTTGCTCTCGTCGATTGTGCCGGTGGCCTTCAGCGTCAGCGTGGCAGCGCCCGCATCATCCTTGTAGCGGGCCTTGAGAGGCGCCTGAAGGGCGCGCAGGGCATCGGCATCCATGGGTCTTGGTCCTTGCTGTCACCACCAGGCGGCGGCGGGTTGATCGGTCTTGCGTTGGGCCTGCCGGGTTTCGGCGAGCGAGCCGTCGAGGGCTTTCAGGATCTGGCGCTTGAGGGCGACGAAGTCGTCCGACAGCGGATCGCGCGGCCGGTCGCCGTCGATGGCGATCTCGGTGAAGATGCGGCCGGGATGCGGCTGCATCACCACCACCCGATCGGCCAGCGTCACCGCTTCCTCGACATCGTGGGTGACGATCAGCAGCGTCGGCCGCTTGGCCTCCCAGAGGGCGAGCAGGTGTTCATGCAACGAGGCGCGGGTGAAGGCATCGAGCGCGGAGAACGGTTCGTCCAGCAACAGCACCTTCGGCTCGGGCGCCAGCGCCCGCGAGATGGCGACACGCTGCGCCTGTCCGCCCGAGAGCTGACGCGGCCAGCGGTCGTTGTAGCCGTCAAGCCCGACCCGGTGCAGGGCGAAATCGACCCGTGCCCGCCGCTCGTCCCTGTCGAGGCCGCTGAGGCCGAAGGCGATGTTGTCGGCCACGCTCAGCCACGGCAACAGGCGCGGCTCCTGGAAGATGAGGCCGATCGCCTCGTTCGGCGCGGTGATAACCGTATCGTCGACGGCAACGCTGCCTCTCGTCGGCGTATCCAGCCCGGCCACCAGCCGCAGCAGCGTCGTCTTGCCGCAGCCCGAGCCGCCGACCATGGCGACGATTTCACCCGGTTTCAGCGTCAGCGACACCTCGCGCAGCGCCTCGTTGCCGCCGGCATATGTCTTGGAAAGATGATCGAGGATCAGCATGGCTCAGAGTTCCGCCCGGGCCGTGTCCTGCCAGGCCATCAGCGGCGCCGTCAGCGCCACCAGCACCGAATCCCAGACCTTTCCGAGCACCGCAAAGACGATGATCGCCGCAACGATCTGATCCGGTTTGCCCAGTTGCTGGCCGTCGACCAGCAGATAGCCGAGCCCTTCCGAAGCGCCCATGAATTCGGCCGCCACCACGAACATGAAGCCGAGCCCGAGACCGGAGCGCAACGCGATCGCCCAGGACGGCAGGATCGCCGGCAGCAGGATGCGCCGCATCATCGCCCCGCGCCCGAGCCGGAACATCCTGCCCACCTCGATCAGCTTGCGGTCGACCGACTGGATCGCGCCCATCACCCCGAGATAGACCGGAAAGAACACCCCGACCGCGATCAGCGTCACTTTCGGGGCTTCAAAAATGCCGAACCACAGGATGAACAGCGGCACCCAGGCGATGGATGGCACCGAGCGCAAGCCCTGGAACAACGGATCGGTGAGCCGGCGGAACAGCGGCAGCGCTCCGGATACCGCGCCCAGCACGGTGCCGGCCAGCGCCCCCAGCGCAAAGCCGGCGCCGACGCGGCCAAGCGTCGCAAGGATATGTTTCAAAAGATCGCCGGTTCGCCAGAGGTCGACCAGCGTCAGCCAGATGCGGCTCGGCGGCGGCACCAGCCGGCCGTTCGAGAGCCCGGCCCGCACCGCCATTTCCCAGCCCAGCGCCAGCACCACCGGCACCACCAGCCCGAGCACCAGTTCATGGCCGCCAAAACGCCGAGCGCCGCGCTCGGGAACCGGCGCGGCGACAGGGCTTTTGCGGGCCTCGGCAGCACTCATGCCGGCGGCATCTCCCTCACATCAGGCTTTCAGCCCAGCGGTATAGGAGGGGTCGACCAGCGAGGCAACCACCGCCTTGACGTTGACATCGGCCTTGATCACCTCGGCCTGCTGCAGGGCAAGGCCGGCCTGCAGGATCGTTTCGGCCTGCACAGCGCCGACTACCGAGGTCGACAGATCGGTGCGGGTAAGCTGGCGTTCGATCACTGCCTCGGGCAGGCGCGCGGCCTTGACCAGCGCGGCCTTGAGGTCGGCCGGGTTGGCCAGTGCATGCCGGCGGGCCTTTTCGTAGACGCCGATCACGCGCTTGACGATTTCGGGGTTCTTGGCGGCGAAATCCTCGCGCACGTTGAGAATGCCCCAGGTGTTGTTCTCTGGCTTGCGGTAGAACAGCCGCGCGCCCTCGTCGACCTCGGCCTGCGCCATGATCGGGTCGAGACCGGCCCAGGCATCGACGTCGCCGCGGATCAGCGCCGTCTTGCCGTCGGCATGCTGCAGCAGCACGAACTTGACGTCCGCTGCGGCTACCTTGTGGTCGAGCAGCGCACGGATCAGGAAGATATGCGGGTCGGTGCCGCGGGTCACGGCAACCGACTTGCCCTTCAGATCGGCAACCGACTTGATATCGTCCTTCTTGGTGACCAGCGCGGTCCATTCGGGGCGGGAATAGACCGACACCGACTTGATCGGGTTGCCGCCGATCTTGCCGATCAGCGCGGCGGCCCCGGCGGTGGAGCCGAAGTCGATCGAGCCGGCATTGAGGAACTCAAGCGCCTTGTTGGAGCCGGCCGACTGCACCCACTGGATCTGGGTGCCCTCGGCCTTGAACTCCTCTTCCAGCCACTTGTTGTCGCGGATGATCAGGCTGAGCGGGTTGTAGGTCGCCCAGTCGACCGTGATCCTGTCGAGTTTCTGCGCAAGGGCGGGCCGTGCCAGGGTCGAGGCGGCAACGCTGGCGGTGGCTGCGAGGAAAACGCGGCGGGAGAGGCGCATGGTCAAATCCTGGGTTGGGTTAGGCGGGAGCCTTGGAGGAGGCTGATCGTTCTTTTAAAAGAACAAGATCGCCAAGTCAACCCAGAACGAACGTTTTGTTCGTTTGAAAGAACTCACCGGCGCCCCGCCGGAGCGGTCATCGGTTTGCCAGCCCGCGGCCGGAGCGCTAGCATCCACCCCGCAGATGCTGAGGCGGCAGGATGGTTACGCGGGTTGCAACGGTTGCGTTCGAAGGCATCGAGGCCCGGCCGGTGGATGTGCAGGTGCAGGTTGCCTCGGGCTCTGTGGCCTTCGTGCTCGTCGGTCTGCCCGACAAGGCGGTGGCCGAATCGCGTGAGCGGGTGCGGGCTGCGCTCACCGCCTCTGGCCTGGCGATGCCGGCCAAACGCGTGGTGGTCAACCTCGCCCCGGCCGACCTGCCCAAGGAGGGCAGCCATTTCGATCTGCCGATCGCGCTCGGCATCATGGCAGCGATCGGCGCGCTGCCGTCCGATGCGCTGGCGGGTTTCACCGTGCTGGGGGAACTCGCGCTCGATGGCTCGATCTCGCCGGTGGCCGGGGTGCTGCCGGCGGCGATTGCGGCCAACGGTCGCGGCCACGGGCTGATCTGCCCGTCAGCAAGCGGATCGGAGGCGGCCTGGGCCGGCGGCGACATCGAGGTGCTGGCGCCTGCCTCGCTGATCCAGCTCGCCAATCACTTCAAGGGCACCCAGGTGCTCTCGCCGCCGATCCCGGTGGTGCGCCGGCACGAGGTTCCGCTCCCGGATCTCAAGGAAGTCAAGGGTCAGGAGACCGCCAAGCGCTGCCTGGAGATCGCGGCGGCGGGTGGACATAACCTGTTGTTCTGCGGGCCGCCCGGCGCCGGCAAGTCGATGCTGGCCCAGCGGCTGCCCTCGATACTGCCGCCGCTGGCGCCGCAGGAACTCTTGGAAGTGTCGATGGTCCATTCCATCGCCGGCCTGCTCACCGACGGGGCGTTGACCGACCGGCGGCCGTTTCGCGCGCCCCATCATTCGGCGTCCATCGCGGCGCTGACCGGCGGCGGGCTGCATGCCCGGCCCGGCGAGGTCTCGCTCAGCCATCACGGCGTGCTGTTTCTCGACGAACTGCCGGAGTTTCAGCCGCAGGCGCTCGATTCCCTGCGCCAGCCCATTGAAACAGGCGAGGTCTCGGTCTCGCGCGCCAACGCCCGTGTAACCTACCCTGCCCGCTTCTCGCTCATCGCCGCGATGAACCCCTGCAAATGCGGCCGTGCTCTCGAGCCGGGCTTTGCCTGCAAGCGCGCCCCCAATGCCAAATGCATGGCCCAGTATCAGGCGCGGCTGTCGGGGCCGCTGATCGACCGCTTCGATCTCTATGTGGAGGTGGCGGCGGTCTCGGCCGCCGATCTGGTGCTGCCGCCGCCGGTCGAGGGCTCGGCGGAGGTGGCGGCGCGCGTGGCGGCGGCGCGCGCGCGGCAGGACACGCGCTACCGCATGCTTGGCCAGACCGCACGCACCAATGCGGCCGCCTCCGCCGCGCTGATCGAGGATGTAGCGCGTCCCGATGCAGCGGGGGCCAAGCTGCTGCAGGAGGCGGCGGAGAAGTTCCGCCTCACCGCGCGCGGCTTTCACCGGGTGATGAAGGTGGCGCGCACCATCGCCGACCTCGAGGGCGCCGAGACGGTCGGCCGCCTGCATCTGGCCGAAGCGCTTTCCTACCGGCCGCGACTGGCCGATTGAGCCCCGCCATGCTCACTCCGGCAAGGTGAGCCGGAAACAGGCGCCTCTTTCCACCTCGATGAGATCGACGCTGCCGCCCTGCGCGCGCATCAGGTCGGCGGCGATCGCAAGGCCCAAGCCCGTGCCGCCGGCCCGGCGTGACCCGGCGAAGGCCTTGAACAGATCGTCGCGCAGGCTCGACGGGATGCCGGGGCCAGTGTCCGCCACATCGATTTCCACAACTCCTGCCCGTTTGCGCGCGCTCACGGTCAGGCGTTTTTCGCCGTCGGTCGGGCGCTCCATCATCGCCTCCACCGCATTGCGCGAGATGTTGAGCAGCACGCGCAGAAGCTGGTCGGGATCGGCCGAGACGGTCATGCGCGGCGGCACCTCGCTTGCAAAGCCCACCGGGCTGCCTTCGCCGATGCCGATCAGATCGCGCAGATCCTGCACCAGCGGCGCGAGGTCGACGCTGCGCAGCACCGCCGGCTGTTCCTGCGCGCGGCCAAAGGCCAGCGTGGCCTGGCAGAAGCCGATCGCCCGATCGAGCGCGCGCACCAGTTTGGGCGCGATGCGCTGCACGGTGGGATCCGGCACGATGGCCAGCCGGTCCGACAGAAGATGCGCGCTCGACAGCATGTTTCTCAGGTCATGATTGATCTTGGCCACCGCCAGCCCCAGCGCCGCCAGATGCTGCTGCTGCTTGAGCTGGGCATTGAGCGCCCGCTGCATGCCGGCGAGCGACTTTTCCGCCTGGCCGATCTCGTCGCTGCGCCCCGAGGGGCGGATCACGCGGCGACTGTCCTCGGCGTCCTGCCCGAAGGAAGAAATGCTTTCGGCCAGCCGTTTCACCGGTTTGACGATCAGCCGGTGCAGGCTGAAGAACATCAGCGCCGCCGCCACCGACGAGATCAGCAGCGACAGCAGCAGGATGTTGCGGGTATAGGTGAGCAGCGCCTGCCTGAGTGGCCGCTCCTCCATCACCATCTCGATCTGGTCGCCGTTTGCGCCGGGCAGTCCCATCACGCGAACCAGCCGGTCGCCGCCGTGAAACAGCGTATCGAACGCCTCCAGGATGGTGCCGACCGTCGGCGTCGGGGTGAGGATGAGGTCATGCGCGACGCTCTGCGGCATGTCGGCCACGGCCAGCAGCCGCCGCACGCCACCGCTCTTGTGCGCAATGGTGCGCGAGCCGACGCTGTCGAGCAACTGGGCGATCAGCACCTCGGGCAGCGCCTGGCCGGGGCTTGCCTCCAGCACAAGGGCGGCGGTGCGCGCCGCCGCCAGCCGGTCGCTGAGCCAGGTATTGCGGAAATTGGCGATGGACGGCACGAGAATGAGAATTTCCGCCAGCATCACGAAGCACAGGGTCAGTAGCATCAGCCGCCCCGAGATGCCGAATACCGGCCCGCCTGCGGGCTCGCCGCTGCCGGAGGCCGCGCTCATCCGAACATCCTCAGGAAACGGATGATCCGCCCGGTCCACGCCGAGCGCAGGCTGGGCGCAAGGCTGTTCAGCGCCGCCCGCCGCACGGCTTCCGCATAGGTCGGATAGGGCAGGATGAGGTCGATCAGCGCGCCCGCTTTCAGCTTCTGGCGGATCGCGAGGCCGATCAGACCGATGGTTTCCCCCGCATGCGGACCGACCAGCGTGGCCCCGAGAATGCGCCCCTTGCGGTCAATGAGGATCTTGGCAAAGCCGTCATGGCGAGCCTCGGCGCGGGCGCGGTCGGTTTCGCCGAGCGGCCAGCGCAGGGTCTGCACGCCGTGATGTTTTGCGCGGGCCTCCTCCTCGCCGAGGCCGACGGCGGCGATCTCGGGGTCAGTGTAGGTCACGCGCGGCATGCTGGCCTCGTCGCGCCGGGCCGGCAGGCGGAACAGCGCGTTGCGGAGCACCACGCCGGCCTGATGGGCGGCGGCATGGGTGAATTGCGCTGCGCCCGTCACATCGCCAACGGCATAGATGCGCCGGTTGCTGGTGCGTTGGCCGGCATCGACCGTGATGCCGCCGGCATCGTAGGCGACGCCGGCCGCCTCAAGCCCGAGGCCCTCGACGCGCGGCCGCCGTCCGGTGGCGATCAAAAGATGGGTGAAGGTCTGCCCGCGAGTAAGATGAGCGCCCTCAAGGTCGATCTGGATCGCGCCCGCCGCGCCACGCACGCTGCGGATCCGGGCAAATTCGATCAGCCGCACGCCCTCGCGTTCCAGCGCCCGGCCGATCAGCCGCGCCGCATCGACATCCTCGCGCCCAGCGATGCGTTTCGCCTCGAACAGCGTCACTTCCGAGCCGAGCCGACGATGCGCCTGCGCCATCTCGAGCCCGATCGGCCCGCCGCCGATGAGGGCGAGTCGCTTGGGGGTTTCGGTCAGGTCGAAGATCGTCTCGTGCGTCAGGTACGGGACCTCGGCAAGCCCCGGAATCGGCGGCACGCTTGCCGCCGCCCCAGTGGCAATGACAAAGCGCCGTGCCTGGATACGACGATCGCCCACCGCCACGGTGCGCGCATCGATGAACTGCGCCGTTCCCTCGATCACCTCGACACCGAGCGCGCGGTAACGGGCAATGGAGTCGATGGGGGCGATCTCGGCGATCGCCTGGCGCACATGGGCGCCGACCGCCATCCGGTCGATCGCGACCGAGCGCACCCGCACTCCGAGCCGGCCGGCCTCGCGGGCATGCTGGGCGGCCTTGGCGGCGGCAAGCAGCGCCTTGGAAGGCACACAGCCGGTATTGAGGCAATCCCCGCCCATCCGCCGGCTTTCGATCAGCACCACCGGCACGCCCAGCATGGCGGCGGAGGAGGCAACCGACAGCCCCGCCGCCCCGGCGCCGATCACGCAGATGTCTGTTCGGATTATCGAAGCCATGCGAAAAACGCGCGAATCCTGACTGATGGTTTGGAATGTAGATTGTGCCGATACAGGCACGATACACTCATTTGCCAGGGGCAGGCGACAAAATCATGGCGCGGGTCGGCGGGGCAAGCCCCGCGAAACGGCCGCCAGATCGCGGACGGGAGCAATCTGGCGCCGCCGTCGCCGCCGCATTTTCCGCGTGGTGGTTGACTTTCGTCGCCGATCACGTTTAAAGCTCGGCGCCAATGACCGTTCCGTCGGTCTGACACATTGTTCGGCGCCCGCGCGGCGCCGCTTTTGTTACCGCCGGAACCCGCCTGTCCATCGGAGTCACTGACGTGAAGCGCACCTATCAACCGAGCAAGCTCGTCCGCAAGCGCCGCCACGGCTATCGCGCGCGTATGGCGACCGTCGGTGGCCGCAAGGTCATCGCCGCCCGTCGCGCCCGCGGCCGCAAGCGTCTGTCGGCGTAAGGTTATTGGGACCGTCATGACGGACGTTTCGGCGACGGTTGAACCGGCGCCCCGTCCGGCTGGCGGCGTCGTGCCCACCCTGCGCCAGCGGCGGGATTTCCTGCGGCTGGCCGATGCGCCCACCGTCAGTTCCCGCTGTTTCTCGCTGAAGGCGGCCACGACTGATCGCGGCGGCCGCTTCGGCTTCACGGTCACCCGCAAGGCCGGTTCCGCCACCGAGCGCAACCGCATCCGCCGGCGCCTGCGGGAGGCCGCCCGCCGGCTCGCACCTTGCGGCCCCGGACGCCTCGATGTCGTGATCATTGCGCGCCGTGCCTGCCTGACCGTGTCCTTCGCCGATTTACTGGCCAGCCTTGACCAGGGGCTCCAGAGCCTCGAACGGCGGCTATCCGCCTCTCCCGCCCGCAGCCGTTGACCCGATCGTCCGCCCCGGAACCATCAGATCATGCAGTCGAAAAACCAAGACAACCAGAACCTCCTGCTCGCGATCGTCCTGTCGGTCATCGTCATGGTGGGGTGGAACTATTTCTACGGGGTTCCGCAGGTCGAAAAGACCCGCCAGGCCGCGCAGAACGCGCAGGTGCAGCCCCAGCAGCCGGGAGCGGCACCCAGCCAGCCAGCCGCTGGCCAGAGCGCGGCGCCGGCGGCCCCCGGCGCGGTTGTCCCCACCCCTGGCGCCGGGGCCCCGCCGTCCGTTCTGCGTTCGCGCGGCGAGGCGCTCGCCGCCACCCCGCGCCTGGCGTTGGAGACGCCCGCGCTCAAGGGCTCGATCTCGCTGAAGGGTGGCCGCTTCGACGATCTTTCCTTCACCCGCTACCGCGAGAAGATCGATCCGAAGAGCCCGAATATCGTGCTGTTCTCCCCCGCCGAGGCGGAAAAGGGCTACTACGCCGATATCGGCTGGGTGGCCCCGGCCGGCAGCGCCACACCCGCGCCGAACGCCGAAACGATGTGGCAATCGGCGGGCGGCACGTTGACGCCGACCAGCCCGGTCACGCTGACCTATGACAACGGCCAGGGCCTTGTGTTCACCCGCACGATTTCGGTGGACGACAAGTTCATGTTCACGGTCAAGGACCGCGTGGAAAACAAGGGCGCGGCGGCTGTCGCCCTGTCTCCCTATGGCCGCATCTCGCGCATCGGCGCGCCGGCGGTCGAGGGCATCTATGTGCTGCACGAGGGGCTGATCGGCTATCTCGGCGAGGCCAAGCTGCAGGAAATCACCTACAAGGACATGGACAAGCAGAAGTCCAAGGCCTTCAAGGACGTGACCGGCGGCTGGCTCGGCATCACCGACAAATACTGGGCCTCCGCGATCATTCCCGAACAGGACAAGGTTTTCGCGGCCGCCTTCGGCGTCACCGCCGGCACTCCGTCGGTTTATGAAAGCGCGGCGGTGCTCAACACGCTCACCGTTGCGCCCGGCGCCAGCGCCGAAGCGACCACAAGGCTGTTCGCCGGCGCCAAGGAAGTCGACGCTATCGACGGCTATGAAAGCGCGCTCAAAATCTCGCATTTCGACAAGAACATCGACTGGGGCTGGTTCCACTTCCTGACCAGGCCGCTGTTCAAGCTGATGGACTACATCAACAAGCAGGTCGGCAATTTCGGTGTGACGATCCTTATCATCACCGTCATCATCAAGCTGCTGTTCTTCCCGCTTGCCAACAAGTCCTACCGCTCGATGGCGATGATGAAGGAAGCCGCGCCCGAGATGCAGGCGATCAAGGAGCGTTTCGCCGACGATCGCGTCCGCCAGCAGCAGGAGATGATGGAGCTTTACAAGAAGAAGAAGATCAACCCGATGGCGGGCTGCCTGCCCATCCTCGTGCAGATTCCGGTGTTCTTCGCGCTCTACAAGGTCATCTACATCACCATCGAGATGCGGCATGCCCCGTTCATAGGCTGGATCAAGGATCTGTCGGCGCCCGATCCGACCTCGATCTTCAATCTGTTCGGCCTGCTGCCGTTCACCCTGCCCGATTGGTCGTTCCTCCACGTCGGCTTCTGGCCGGTGCTGATGGGCATCACCATGTGGCTGCAGATGAAGATGAATCCCGAGCCGCCGGACCCGGTGCAGAAGCAGATTTTTGGCTGGATGCCGCTGATCTTCACCATCATGCTGGCGGCCTTCCCGGCCGGTCTGGTCATCTACTGGGCCTGGAACAACCTGCTTTCGGTCATTCAGCAATATGCGATCATGCGCCAGTCCGGTGTGAAGGTGGAGTTGTGGGATAACCTCAAGGCCACGTTCCGCAAGAAGGGCTGACGGGCGCGATGACCGAGGCGCCCGATTTTACCGAAGCCGGGCGGCGGATGTTCGCCGGAGAGACCGCATTTTTCTGGGCGGCCTCCTCGATCAAGAGCCTGCCGCCGGTCGAGGGCATCGAGATGGCCTTCGCCGGCCGCTCGAATGTCGGCAAGTCCTCGCTGATCAATGCGCTCACCAACAGAAAGTCGCTGGCGCGCACCTCCAATACGCCCGGCCGCACCCAGGAACTCAACTTCTTCCGGGTCAACGCAGCGCTCGCGCTGGTCGACATGCCGGGCTACGGCTTTGCCGCGGTCGGCAAGGGCAAGGTTGCAGCCTGGACCGGGTTGATCCACGATTATCTGCGCGGCCGCTCCAGCCTCGCCCGCGTGTTCCTGCTGATCGACGCCCGCCACGGGCTGAAGGACACGGACAAGCCCGTGCTCGAAACCCTGGCCACCGCCGCGGTCTCCTATCAGGTCGTGCTGACCAAGGCCGATGCGGTGCCGGAGCCGGAGCTGGCGGCGCGGCTTGAGGCAATCAGGGCGGTTATCCGCAAACAGGCCGCCGCTTTTCCGGAAATCATCGTCACCTCCTCCAAGGAGGGACGCGGCATCGCCGATCTCCGCGCCGCAATGGCGCGGCTGGTGGCGGAAAGGACCGGGACATGACCGCGACGCGTGTTCATCTCGTGCTGGCATCCCTGATGGGAGCCGCGGGTGTGGCGCTGCTGGCGCTCGGGGCGCATGTGGCCGGCGCGCTGGTCAATACCGCCGGACAGATGCTGCTCCTGCACGCGCCGGCGATCTTTGCCGCCACGCTGGCCCGCAAGACGGGCCATCTCAACGGGCGGCTGGCGTTGCTGGCCATCGGCGGGCTCATCCTCGGGGTCGTGCTGTTTGCTGGCGATCTGTCGATGCGTGAACTGGCCGGCCAGCGGCTGTTCGCCATGGCCGCCCCGATCGGCGGCGCGCTCACCATTGCCGGCTGGGTCCTGCTGACCATCGCCGCGCTGGTGCCGGAGCGCCCGCAAGCACGCTGAAACCAGGTCATGAGAGGACTTTGCAGCGCGCCTGTTAAGCCCTATGGAGGACGGTAGAACCGGGCCGGTGGCGGCCCGCCAACCTGTGCCGTTTCGGGGTTGCCGCGCATGAGCAAACTGTCCCTTCCCGATGTCCATGTCCAGGCCGAGGTCATCAGCCAGGCACTGCCGCACATGCAGCGCTATGACCAGCAGACCGTGGTGATCAAATACGGCGGCCACGCCATGGGCGACAAGAACGCCCAGGAGGATTTCGCCGAGGACGTGGTTCTGCTCGAACAGGCCGGCGTCAAGCCGATCGTGGTGCATGGCGGCGGTCCGCAGATCGGTCGCATGCTCGACAAGCTCGGCATCAAGTCCGAGTTTCAGGCCGGCCTGCGCGTCACCGATCAGGCGACGGTGGAAATCGTCGAAATGGTGCTCGCCGGCTCGATCAACAAGCAGATGGTCGGCTGGATCGCCGCCGAGGGCGGCAAGGCCATCGGCCTGTGCGGCAAGGACGGCTCGATGGTCACGGCGCGCAAGCTGACCCGCACCGTCATCGATCCCGACAGCAACATCGAGAAGATCGTCGATCTCGGCTTCGTCGGCGATCCCCATCAGGTCGACCGCTCGATCCTCGATGCGGTGCTGAAGGCCGAGCTGATCCCGGTCATCGCGCCGGTCGCTGTGGGCGATGACGGCGCCACCTACAATGTCAATGCCGATACCTTCGCCGGTGCCATTGCCGGGGCGATGCGGGCCAAGCGCCTGCTTTTGCTGACCGACGTGCCCGGCGTGCTCGACAAGAACAAGAAGCTGATCGAGAAGCTCACGGTCGAGGACTGCCGGCGGCTGATCGCCGACGGCACGGTGACGGGCGGCATGATTCCGAAGATCGAGACCTGCATCTACGCCATCGAGCGCGGCGTCGAGGGCGTCGTCATCCTCGACGGCAAGGTGCCGCATGCGGTGCTGCTCGAACTTCTGACCGACCACGGCGCCGGCACGCTGATCACGCGTTGACGAACCCGCGCCCCGGCGCGACAGTCGGGGCGGCATCATTCACTGCGGATGGGGACGGTCATGCTGGCAGGCGTCGAGAAGTCCCTGTCCATTCCCGATGACGGACCGGGCGTGGTCGCGGCCGGCGCCTACAGCCGCGGCCATCGGGTAGCGAACATCGCCATTGAGGAAGCCGGCGAATGGGCGCGGCGGCCCGGACATGTGGTCTGGATCGGTCTTTTGGAACCGGACGATGCGCTGCTCAAGCGGGTGCAGAAGCAGTTCGGTTTGCATGATCTGGCCATCGAGGACGCCAGCCACGCCCATCAGCGCCCGAAGCTAGAGCAATACGGCGACGGGCTGTTTGTGGTCGCCCGCACCGCGCAGATGGTCGACGGGCGCGTCGCTTTCGGCGAGACGCATCTGTTCGTCGGCAAGGGCTACGTGGTTTCGGTCCGGCACGGTGCCTCCAAGACCTATTCAGCTGTGCGCGGCCGCTGCGAGGCCAACCCCAACCAGCTCAGCCACGGCGAGGATTTCATCCTCTATGCCATCCTCGATTTCATCGTCGACAACTACATGGACGTGCTTGAGGCCATGCACGAGGAAGTCGAGATCATCGAGGACATCGTGCTGTCGAAGGCATTGACCACCGACGAGGTCGAGCGGCTCTACAGCCTGCGCCGCGACCTCTTGCGCCTGCGCAACGCGGTGGTGCCGCTGGTCGATGTCTGCCGGCGGCTGGAGCATACCGAGCACCTGACGGTCGACGATGTGATGCGCCACCACTTCCGCGACGTGACCGACCATATCCGCCGCGTGCAGGAGGAGATCGAATCCTTGCGCGAGGTGCTGGCCTTCGCCTTCGAGGCCTCGCTGATGACCGGCCAGGCCCAGCAGACCGAGATCTCGCGCAAACTTTCCTCGGGCGCGGCCATTCTTGCCGTTCCGACGGCGATCGCGGGCATCTACGGCATGAACTTCAAGAACATGCCGGAGCTGGAAACCACCTATGGCTACTACATCGTATTGGTGGTGATCGTTTCGGTCTGTTCGTTGCTGTTCTGGCGCTTCCGCAAGAACGGCTGGCTGTAGGTAATGTGGCCCGCCTCTGGCGGGCGCCCCTCGCGTCGGCTCGGCGTCGCGTTGCTCCTTTTGAGTGGCCCGCCTCTGGCGGGCGCCCCTCGCGTCAGCTCGGCGTCGCGTTGCTCCTAGGGTGGGTATTCGTCTGGCGAGACGGCAGGCTACCCCTCGCCCTTTTCCAGCGCCTTCCACATCGCCACGTCGCGTTCGGCCGTCCAGATCACCGGATGGTCGATGCCACGCGCCTCATCATAGGCCCGGGCGACGTTGAACGGCAGGCAATGCTCGTAGATGGCATAATGGCCGAACGGGCCGTCCATCACCCGGCGCACCGCCGCATAGGCGGCCTTGAGATCATCGCCGCGCGCCACCGCATCCTTCACCGTTGCATAAAGCGCGGTAAGGAAATTAGTAGTGCCGGCGAAAGCGGCGGCCACGTTGGGCTTGCCGATCAGCGCCGCGCCGCGCCCCGGCACCAGTGCCACTGGATCGTATTTCTTCAGCTTCCGAAGCGTTTTCGGCCAGTCCTCATAGTGCGCATCGCCGCAGTAGCAGGCGGACTTGAACTCGACCAGATCGCCCGAGAACATCACGCCGGAATCCGGCACGAACGCCACCGTATCGCCCGCCGTATGACCCCGCCCGGGCTGGACGATGCGCACCTCGCGCTTGCCCAGCCAGACCGAGATTTCACCGGTGAAGGTCAGCGTCGGCCAGGTCAGGCCGGGGATCGTCTCCTTGCCCTGGAACAGCCGGGGAAAGCGGCCGATCTCGCTCGCCATATCCTGTTCCCCACGCTCGACGATCAGCTTGCGCGTCTCATCGGAGGCGATGATCGCCTTCGCGTCCTTGTAGGCGGAGGCGCCGAGCACACGCACGGCGTGATAATGGCTCAGCAGCACATAGCGGATCGGCTTGTCGGTGACGGAACGGATCTTGGCGATGACATCCTCAGCCATGGCCGGGGTTGCCTGCGCATCGACGATCATCACCCCGTCATCGCCGATGATGACGCCGGTGTTGGGATCGCCCTCGGCGGTATAGGCATAAAGGCCCTCGCCGATCCGCGTGAACGAAACTTTCTTGGGCGTCATGTCGCCCGTCGAGGCAAATCCCGCACTCATCCCGTCACCTCCTGCCGGCGCACGTCCTGTTCGATGGCGCCGAAGATCGAATGGCCGCGCTTGTCCTTCATCTCGATGCGCACCACGTCGCCGAAGGCCAGGAACGGGGTTGCTGGCTTGCCGGCGGCGATGGTCTCCACCATCCGCACCTCCGCGATGCAGGAATAGCCGAGCCCGCCTTCGGCGATCGGCTTGCCCGGCCCGCCGTCACTGCCCCTGTTGGAAACGGTGCCCGAACCGATGATGGCGCCGGCCGCCAGCGGGCGGGTCTTGGCGGCATGGGCGATCAGCGCGCCGAAGTCGAAGGTCATGTCGATCCCGGCCTCGGGCCTGCCGAACGGCTTGCCATTGATGAAGGACAGCAGCGGCAGATTGAGCTTGCCGTCCTGCCACGCCTGGCCGAGTTCATCCGGCGTCACCGCCACCGGCGAGAAGGCGGAGGACGGTTTGGACTGGTAGAAGCCGAACCCTTTGGCCAGCTCGTTGGGGATCAGGTTGCGCAACGACACGTCGTTGACCAGCATCACCAGCCGGATGAGCCCGCGCGCTTCGGCGGCGCTCACCCCCATCGGCACGTCGTCGGTGATGACGGCGATTTCCGCCTCAAGATCGATGCCGAAAGCTTCGGTCGGCATCAGGATCGGATCGCGCGGGGCGAGAAACGCGTCGGAGCCGCCCTGATACATCAGGGGATCGGTCCAGAACGTGGCCGGCATTTCCGCCCCGCGGGCCTTTCGCACCAGTTCGACATGATTCACGTAGGCCGAGCCGTCCTGCCACGAATAGGCGCGCGGCAGGGGCGAGGCGCAATCGTGTTCGTGGAAGCGCTGGGCGGGCACCGAGCCATGGTCGAGCTGCTCGGCGAGGCTTTCGAGCGCCGGGGCATAGCGCCCCCAGCCGTCGAGCGCCTGCTGCAGCGTGCGGCAGATGCCGGCCGCATCGGTGCAGCGCGTCAGATCGCGGCTGACCACGACCAGCCGGCCGTCGCGCGAACCGTCCTTGAGGGTGGCGAGTTTCATGCCCTGTCCTATCTTTCGCGCCGCTTCGGATCGAAATGATCCTTCAGCGCATGGCCGTAGTCGATGTAGCTGTCCTGCAGTTCCGGCGCGTTCATCGCATAGGCGGTGATCATCTGCGGGAAACGCGTCTCGAACATGAACGCCATGGTATTGGCCAGCTTGTGCGGCGCAAGCGGAACGGTCGAGTTCTTCTCGAAACTGTCCACATCCGGTCCATGCGGCAGCATGGTGTTATGCAGCGAAAAGCCGCCCGGCACAAAGCCCTCCGGCTTGGCGTCATACTGGCCGTAGATCAGGCCCATGAACTCGCTCATGCAGTTCATGTGATACCATGGCGGGCGGAAGGTATCTTCGGCCACCATCCAGCGCTCGGGGAAGCAGACGAAATCGATGTTTGCGGTGCCCGCCGTTTCCGACGGGCTGGTCAGCACCGTGAAGATCGAGGGATCCGCATGATCGAACAGCAGCGGGCCGACCGGCGAGAAGCGCCTGAGATCGTATTTGTAAGGCGCGTAATTGCCATGCCAGGCCACCACATCCAGCGGGGAATGCTTCAGCTCCGTGGCCCACAGCGTGCCGCCCCATTTCACATACATGGCGGTGGGCGCGTCCTTTTGCTCATACCAGGCGACGGGGGTGAGAAAATCGCGCTGATTGGCCAGGCAATTGGCGCCGATCGGGCCGCGTTCGGGCAGGGTGAAGGCGCCGCCGTAGTTCTCGCAGAGATAGCCGCGCGCCGCCTTCTGGCCCTCGGGCAGTTCGACACGGAACTTCACCCCGCGCGGGATCACCGCGATCTCGCCCGGCGAAATGTCGATCAGCCCGAATTCCGTCGCCAGCCGGAGGCCGCCCATCTCGGGCACAAGCATCAGTTCCCCGTCGGCATTGTAGAAACACTCGTCCACCATCGAGCGGGTGACGAGGTAGATCGAGGCCGACATGCCGGCAGTCGCATGCGCATCGCCGGCGGTGGTGATGGTGCGCACGCCTTCAAGAAACGAAACCTTTGCAGATGGCAGCGGGATCGGCGACCAGCGGTAGGGCGCGGGCGGCGCCTCCACCTCGACCGCCGGCGCCGTGCGCCACAGGCCGATGTCCGCCTTGCGGAACCGGCCCCAGTGCTTCACCGTCGGCCGGATGCGATAGAGCCAGGAGCGCTCGTTGGAGGCGCGCGGCGCCGTGAATGGCGAGCCCGACAGCTGCTCGGCGTAAAGACCATAGGCGCAGCGCTGCGGTGAGTTGCGCCCGACCGGCAGGGCGCCTTCCAGCGCCTCGGTCTCGAAGCCGTTGCCGAAGCCGGACAGGTAGTTCAGTGCCATCGTTTCCCCCTCGTGGCCTGAAAAAGTAACAAACGTGACTAATTGACAGCAGATACCGGAGCCCGGCCCGGCTTGTCAATGCGCGCCGGCCCTCTCTATCCGCGGGTGTTGAGCTGGCCGAGGCTGCCGCCCTCGGCGGCGATCTCGATCAGCAGGGCGGAAGCCGCAAAGCCGGGGCCGTCACGGCCCTGCATGGGCTTCAGCACCTTGAGGATGGCCGGCAGGCCGATGCGGTCGGCCTCATGCATGGGCCCGCCGCGCCAGGCCGGATAGCCGTAGCCATTGATCATCACCACATCGACGTCGAGCGGCCGCTGGGCGATGCCTTCTGCGACGATCTTGATGCCTTCATTGACCATCGCGGCCACCACGCGGGACCGGATTTCCTCAGCGGAGATGTCGCGGCGGGCCAGCCCGCGCGCCCGGGCATGCGCTTTGACCAGCTCGCTCACCTCGGGGTCGATGCTGCGCTTGCCGTTCTCGTAGGAATACCAGCCGCGTCCGGTCTTCTGGCCGAAGCGGCCGAGTTCGCACAATCGGTCGGCGAGCGGCACGTAACGTTCATCGGGGGAGCGGGTGGCAGCCAGCCGCTTGCGCCGCGCCCAGGCGATGTCGAGCCCCGCCAGATCCTGCACGGCAAACGGGCCCATCGGAAAGCCATAGGCCTCCAGCGCCGCGTCGATCTCCTGCGGCAGCGCCCCTTCCTCCAGCATGAACTCGCACTGTGCCCGGTAGCGGGCCAGGATGCGGTTGCCGATAAAGCCGTCGCACACGCCGCAGACCACCGCGGTCTTTTTCAGCTTGCGGCCGAGGACGACGCCGGTTGCCAGCACATCGGCAGGCGTGGCGCGGGCGCGCACGATCTCCAGCAGCTTCATCACATGCGCGGGGGAAAAGAAATGCAGGCCGATCACATTGCCCGGCCGCTTGAGCCCCGCCGCCATCGCGTCGATGTCGAGATAGGAGGTGTTGGTGGCAAGAATGCAGTCGGGCCGGACGATTGCTTCGAGCCGGCCGAACAGCTCCTGCTTCACCGCCATATCCTCGAACACCGCTTCGATCACCAGATCGACATCGGCCAATTCGGCCAGATCGGTGACGAAACGGGCGCGCGCCAGAATCCGATCGCGCGCCTCCACGGTCATCCGGCCGCTGCGGATGGCCCGGTCATAGAGCCCGATGATGCGCTCGCGGCCCTTTTCGAGTGCCTCGGTGGTGGTTTCGGCCACCATCACCTGATAGCCGCCGTCGAGAAATGCCACGGCGATGCCCGAGCCCATGGTGCCGGCGCCAATCACCGCAACGCGGGTCACCTTGCGCGGAACAGCGCCTTCGATCCCCTTGACCTTGGCCACCTCGCGCTCGGCGAAGAACACATGCCGCAGCGCCAGCGACTGGTCCGACGCCATCAGGTCGAAGAAAGTCCGGCGCTCGCCCGCCATGCCCTCGGCCAGCGTCGTGGTCGATGCGGCCTTGACGAGGTCGACAATCCTGAGCGGGGCGGTGCGTCCGCGCGCGTCCTTCGCCACCTTTTCCTCGGCTGCGCGCACCGCGGTCGCCTCGCCCGCCGGCACAGGCCGTTCCCCGGTGCGGGGCAGGGGCTGGCCGATCATCGTCCGCGCCCGCCGGATGGCGGCGCCACGTAGGTCGTCCCCGGCGATCTCATCCGCCAGCCCGAGCGCCAGCGCCTCGGCGGCGCTGACCATCCGCCCCGAGGCGATGATGTCGATCGCCGCGGCCGTGCCGACCAGACGCGGCATCCGCTGCGTGCCGCCGGCGCCGGGGCACAGGCCGAGCTTGACCTCCGGCAGGCCGATCATGCCATCCGCCGCGATCACGCGGGCATGGGCGGCAAGCCCGATCTCGCAGCCGCCGCCGAGCGCGGTGCCATGCCAGGCCACCACCACCGGCTTGCCACAGGCTTCGATCCGGTTGAGCACGTCGGGCAGATGCGGGGTCAGCGGGGTCTTGCCGAATTCGGCGATATCGCCGCCGGCCACAAAGGTGCGCCCCTCGGCAGCGATGACGATGCCAGCGACCGCCCGATCCGCATCGGCGGCCTCGATCGCGGCCAGCAGGCCGGCGCGCACGGATTGCGCGGTCGCATTCACCGGCGGATTGTCGATCACAACGAGCGCAATGTCCTGATCGACCCGCAGCGACACCGGTTGCGATTGGGCAGAAACCATGGAGGCCCTCTTTCTTGTCGGCCGGGACGGTGTGCCTGCTATTTTTGACTGCGGCAAGCCCTTCGCGCCGCTTGCGCGGGCTCAGCAATCGGTGTGGCAGAACAATTCGTACATCAGTCCGATCAGCCGCTGGGCTTCGACGCTGGCCAGCGAATAATGGATCGTCTGCGCCTCGCGCCGCGTCGTCACCAGCCGGTCGGCACGCAAACGCGCCAGATGCTGCGACAGCGCCGACTGGCTGAGCCCGACCGCCTCCTGCAGTGCGCCAACCGAGCGCTCGCCCTTGTGCAATTCGCACAGGATCATCAACCGGTGCCGGTTGGCCAGCGCCTTGAGGAAATCCTCGGCCCGGCTCGCCTGCGCGATGAGTTTTTCGACTTGCTGATCCTGCATATTAGTCATATCTAATATTAAACGGAACCGGCGGCCGACGCAAGCGCCGTTCCGCAATCGGGGGCTCGCCCCTTTTAGCAGCTTGTGATCGGAAACAACATGATTGAGAACTGGCCTGAAGCAACCCGCGCTTTTTCTGCCAACCTGCGCAACCTGCGCGGCGGCGCCACCGAGACGATGAAGGCCTTTTCGGGCCTCGCCCAGGCGGCGCTGGCACCCAAGGCGCTCGACACCAAGACCAAGGAACTGATCGCGCTGGCCATCGGGGTCGCGGTGCGCTGCGACGATTGCATCGCCTTCCATGTCAAGGCCTGCATCGAGCAGGGCGCCACGCGCGACGAGATTCTCGAGACCCTGTCGATGGCGATCTACATGGGGGCCGGCCCCTCGGTGATGTATGCAAGCCATGCGCTCGCCGCCTACAACCAGATGTCCGAGAAGGCGTGACGCGATGCTGGGCGCCCTATTTTCCGCGTTGCGCGGCGGCAGTGGCGGGGTCGATCTGGAGACCCTGCAGCAGGCCGCACGCACCGGCAGTCATGCCATCGTCGATGTGCGCGAGCCCGGCGAGTTCGCCTCCGGCCATATCGCCGGTGCCGTCAACCGGCCGCTGTCGAGCTTCGACCCGGCGGCGCTGCCCAAGGGGCGGCCGGTGATCATCCTGTGCCTGTCCGGCGGGCGCTCGGCGCGGGCGCATGGCCTGTGCCGCACGCTGGGACGCGATGACATCGCCCATTATTCCGGCGGCATGGCCGGCTGGCGCGCGGCGGGGCTGCCGGTGGTGACCGGCAAGGGATGATCTATACCAGTGGCCCTCAGATTTGACCTGTCCGGCACCAGGTCATCTTCGGGCCGCCCCTCGCATCAGCTCGGCGTCGCTTTGCTCCTATAAGTGGCCCTGTCATGCCCGCGCGGGTCATGCCAGAGGGCCGCTGGTATTACCCGATCACGCGCACCGGCGTGCCGTCGAGCCAGGCGGCGATGTCCGCCACCGCCATCGGATAGTGGCTGCGGTAGTTGGCCGCCGTCACATAGCCGAGATGCGGGGTCATAACGAGCCTGCTGAGCCGGCGGAACGGATGCGTCGGCGGCAGCGGTTCGTGTTCGTAGACATCGACCGCCGCGCTGGCGAGGCGCCCGCTCTCCAGCGCCGTGACCAGCGCCGCCTCCTCGACGATCGGCCCGCGCGCCGTGTTGACCAGTACCGCGCCGGGCTTCATCGCGGCGAGTTCACGCGCACCGATCAGCCCGCGGCTGCGATCCGACAGGACGAGGTGCACCGAGACGATATCGGCCTGCCCGAGCAGATCGTCGAGCGAGCTGGCCAGTTCGACGCCAAGCGCGGCGCAGCGCTGGGGCGTGAGGTTCTGGCTCCAGGCGATCACCCGCATGCCGAACGCCTTGCCCACCGCCGCTACCTGACCGCCCACCGTGCCCAGGCCGATCAGTCCCAGCGTGCGGCCGAAAAGATCGCCGCCGAGCGTCGTCTGCCAACGCCCGGCGCGCATGTTGGCCATTTCGGCTTCCAGATGGCGCAGGCTGGCGAGGATCAGCGCCCAGGTGAGTTCGGAGGTTGGTCGACCGACCCCTTCGGTGCCGCAGACGGTGATGCCGCGCGCCTTCGCCGCCGCCACGTCGATGGCGGCGTTGCGCATGCCGGTGGTGACCAGCAACTTCAGCTTTGGCAGTTGGTCGATCAGCGTGGCCGGGAATGGCGTGCGCTCGCGCATGGCGACGACAATGTCGCTGCCGGCCAGCGCGTGCGCCGCTGCGGTCGTATCGGCCAGGGGCTCTTGCCGGAACTCGGTCCTGACGCGCGGTGCGAGACTGGCCCAGTCGGCCAGATCAGCGGCACATGTCTGGTAATCGTCGAGAACCGTGCAGATCAGCGGGGCGTTGCTCATCCCTTCTGGCTCCATGGCCCATGATGGCTGCCGGGCGCATCAATCCGCGCAAAGCCGTGCGCGCCGAAATAGTCACGCTGGCCCTGGATCATGTTGGCGGTGCCGCGCCGCTGGCGCATCGTGTCGAAATAGGCGAGCGCCGCCGATAGCGCCGGCAGCGGCAACCCGGCCAGCGCGCCCGCCGCCACCACGGCCCGCAGCGCACCCTCACCCGCCTTCAGATGATCGGAGAAGGGAGCGCAATGCATCAGGTTGCGGCCGGGATGGGCAGCGAGCGCCGCAGCCATGTCGTTCAGCATGGTCGAGCGGATGATGCAGCCCTGCCGCCACAGCCGGGCGATGGCCGGCAACGGCAGGTTCCAGCCCTGTTCGATGCCGGCGGCGGTCAACAGCTCGAAGCCTTGCGCGTAGCAGATGATCTTGCCGGCGATCAGCGCCTGTTCGAGCGCTCCGACGTCAAGCGCGACGTCGCCGCCGGCCGCGCCGAACAGCGCCGCCCCCTCCGCCCGGAGCGCGCGCGCCGCCGACATGTTGCGCGCGGCCACCGCCGCCTCGATGGCGGTCACCGGGGCTGCGAGATGCTGCGCCTCGATCACCGTCCAGCGGCCGGTGCCCTTCTGCCCGGCGGCATCGACGATCATGTCGATGAGCGGCCGGCCCGTTGCCGGATCCGTGGTTCCCGCGACACGGGCGGAAATTTCGATCAGATAGGAATTGAGAACGCCCCGGTTCCAGCGATCGAACACCTCGGCCATCTCTGCCGGCGTCCGACCGAGCCCGTCGCGCATCAGGCCGTAGATCTCGGCGATCATCTGCATGTCGGCATATTCGATGCCGTTGTGCACCGTCTTGACGAAATGCCCGGCCCCCGCATCGCCCAGCCACGCCGCGCAGGGTTCGCCCTCATGCTTGGCGGCGATTGCCTCGAAAATGGGCTGCACCCGCTGCCAGGCCGCAAAAGGTCCACCCGCCATGATCGACGGGCCGTGGCGCGCGCCCTCCTCGCCGCCCGAAACCCCGATCCCCAGGAATGGCCAGCCTTGCTGCCGGGCCGCCGCCACATGCCGGTTTGTGTCGCGGAAATTGGCGTTGCCGGCATCGATCAGGATGTCGTCGTCCGAAAGCAGCGGCCTGAGCGCTGCGACCTGTTCGTCAACGCCGGCCCCTGCGGTGACCATCAGGATGATCGCGCGCGGCCGGGCAATCGCGCTGACCAGGCTTTCGAGCGTCTCGCAGGGGATGATCCTGTCGCCGAGCCCGCCGGCGCCGGCATGGAAAGCGCGGGTCTTTGCCACCGTTCGGTTGAAAACGGCGATGGGAAAGCCCTTTTCGGCGATATTGAGGGCGAGATTGGCACCCATGGTGCCGAGGCCGACAAGGCCGATACGGGCGGGGGCAGGGGCTGACACGCGGGCAACGCTCCTTTCAGATTCCAGAATTCCCTGCCTATCATGACCTTGCCGCTCGTGAACAGGCGGCTTTGCCTGCCGCCAAACCCTGATAAAACGCGTTCCATGTCGCCGCCGATCGATCCCCGCCCCGCCGACCCTTCCGGTCCTCCGCCCCGCCTGATGGTGGTGATGGGGGTGTCGGGCTGCGGCAAATCGACCATCGGCGCCGGCCTCGCCGCCGCGCTTGGCGGGGTCTTTCTCGATGCCGATGCGTTCCATCCCGCCGCCAATGTCGCCAAGATGAGCCGCGGCGAGCCCTTGAGCGATGCCGATCGCTGGCCGTGGCTGGACGCCTTGGCCCGCGCCATGGCCGCCGAGACCGGCATCGTGGTGGCCGGCTGCTCGGCGCTGCGCCGCCGCTATCGCGACCGGCTGACCACGGCGGCGGGCGAACCGGTGCTGTTCCTGCATCTGGCCGGCAGCCGCGCGCTGATCGAGGCGCGCATGGCGGCTCGCAAGGACCACTTCATGCCGCTGTCGCTGCTCGACAGCCAGTTTGCGACGCTCGAACCGCTGCAAGCCGACGAAACCGGTCTGACGGTGGACATCGCACCGCCGGCCGCAACGGTGGTGGCCCGGCTTGCTTCACAGCTCGCCTGAATTTCAGGCTTGGCAAACCGGGCGAACGGGATCAAACTAGCCCGCGAAATCGCTGATGGAGGCTGTCATGACCAAGTCTGGCTCCGTGGTTCGCCTGTTGATGGTCAATTGGGCGCTCGGCATCCTGCTGGGCTTTGCTTTTGCCACGCTGGTGCTTGTCTTCGATCTCGGCGGCATCTGGTCGCTGGCCAGCCGGTCGGATTTTGCGCTCATCGCCTTCGGGCTGCTTTATGGCGGCTTTGCCGTCACCTGCGGCGGGGTGGTCTGCGCTTCAGCGGTGATGCGCCTGCCGGTGGAGGAGAACGATCCCACGCCCGGCCTGCCGGCGATTGCGGAGCCGTCGCTGGCGCATGTCCGCCGGAAAGGGCTGTAAACTGCGATTTATTGCGGTTGATTTCGCCCGGACTGAAGATTTCATTTGCAATTCGTCTTGAAGGCTCCTGATATGCTCAGAACAGGTCAAAGTGACCTGAACAGGAGGGTATCAAGATGGAAGCTTTGCTTGCCCAGCTCATCTCCGGCGCGGTCGGCGGCAACGTCGCCGGCGCATTGCTCAAGAATCTCAGCCTCGGCATGCTCGGCAATTCGATCGCCGGCATTGTTGGTGGCGGTGTCGGTGGCCAGATCCTGTCGGCCGTCATTCCGATGCTGGCGCAGGGCATCGGCGGCCAGATTGCCGGCGGCGGCATCGGCGGGGCGATCGTGATGGCGGTCATCGGCCTGATCAAGAACGCGATGGCCAATCGCTGAACGGCGGGGCCGATTTATCGGAACAGCCCCTGCCCGACCGATAGGTCTGGCAGGGCCTTTTTCTCAGACGACGAGACTTTGCGAGGGGCGCCCGCGCCCCGCAGGGGTCACTCAATACGCGTTTTTGGTATTGAGCAGCGAGACCGGCGTCATCGCCAGAATGTAGAGATCGAAGAACACGCTCCAGTTGTCGATGTAGTGCAGGTCGCACTCGACGCGGCGTTCGATCTTGTCGACGGTGTCGGTCTCCCCTCGCCAGCCGTTGATCTGTGCCCAGCCGGTGATGCCGGGCTTGACCTTGTGGCGGGCGAAATAGCCGTCGACAACCTCGTCGTAGATTTGGCCGTCTGCTTTGGCCTGCATGGCATGCGGGCGCGGGCCGACGATGGAGAGTTCGCCCTTGAGCACGTTTATGAGCTGGGGCAGCTCGTCGAGCGAGGTCTTGCGGATGAAGGCACCGACCCTGGTGACGCGCGGATCGCCCTTGGTCACCAGCCGATTGGCATTGGCATCGCACTGGTCGACATACATCGAGCGGAATTTGTAGACGCCGATCTTCTCGTTGTTGAAGCCATAGCGCGTCTGTTTGAACAGGATCGGGCCTTTCGAGGTGAACTTGACCGCGAGCGCCACCGCCAGCATCACCGGCGCCAGCAGCACCAGCATCAGGGCGGCGAGCACGCGGTCCTCGACCGCCTTGACCGCCGTGCCCCAGTCGGTCAACGGCTTGTCGAACACGGAGAGGAAGGGCGTCTTGCCGATGTAGCTGTAGGCGCGGGGGCGCAGTTTCAGGCGAGCGCCAATTGCGCTGATGCGGATGTCAATCGGCAGCACCCAGAGCTTTTTCAAAAGGTGCAGGATGCGTGCCTCCGCCGTGTGCGGCAGGGTGATGATCAGGAGATCGACCTTGTGATCGCGGCAGAACACCACCAGTTCGTCGAAGCGTCCGAGTTTGTGATAGCTGTCGATCTCATCGGGCGAGCGTTCGCCGCCGCGGTCGTCGAACAGGCCGAGGATCTGGATGGCCTTGGTCGCATCGCGGTTGAGCGACTGGACCAGTTCGTGCACCGGCTTGCCGCCGCCGACGATGACAGCCCGGCGGGCAAGCCGGCCTTCCTCCGTCCAGCGCGCGACTTGCCGGGCCAGCGCCAGCCGGCTGAGCAGCATGCCCGCAAACGCCAGGCCGGCCCAGCCGAGCGCCCACAGACGCAGGACCCCCGCATCCGCCCCGCTGACGACCATCAGCGCCAGCATGGAGGCGAACACCGCCATCACCGATCCGCCGAAGCGGATGGCCTGCTGGCTCGCGCGGGCGAAGGAGGCGATCGTATATCCGAACAGGCGCTGATGGATGAGCACCACGCCAAGCGTCACCCCGACGATGATCGCCGCCATGCCGGCACTGCCGGTCTCGGTGCCGGTCAGGGCACCGGCGGCATAGCCGGTCAATACCAGAAGCGTAAGATCGAAGCCGAGCACGCTGCCGATCAGCACCGGCTGTGACAGGCGAATATCTGGCGCGATGTCCCTGTTGGAAGAAGCTTCCGGTCCCGTCTCGACCGGTGCCGGCACCGGATCGCTCTCGATCCGTCCGGGCCTGTAAGGAGCATTCATGGGTGCAACCATCGGTTTTCGGCGGGAGCCCCCACTCCCCCTGGTCTTTCGGTTTGCCACATCGGCTTTCGCGAACAGTTAAATGCGCCCCGGCGCCGTAGACCCGGCATGCGCGAACCTTGCGGGGTGGTTACCAATCGGTTGACCGGCGCCAGCGAAGGGCTCGATGGCCTCGGAAAAGCCAGCTATGGCTGGTGGGAAGGGCCGACTCACCGACCAACACGGAGATCACCGGATGCACCGCCTTGCCGCGCTCATGCTGATCGCTTGGATCGGCGTATCCTCCGGCCTTGCCCAGCAACCTGCGCCCGTCCGCTCCGAGACCGAGGCGATGCGCCAGGAACTCGGGCTGATCGAGGCCCAGCTCGAGCGCGGCAACCAGACCGAGATGGAATTGCTGACCCTGCGGGGACGGCTGGAGCCGATCTCGCAGGGGGCGCTGGCGGTCATCGCCCGTGAGCAGCCGAAACTCGACGACATCAACGCCCGGCTGCAGCAGATCGGCCCCAAACCCGACGAGAAGGCACCGCCCGAGAGCCCCGAAGTGGCTCGCAACCGTGCCGAGCAGGAGGCGCTGAAAAAGGAAGTCGACGAGGCCATCCGCGTCGCCCGCCTGCTGCTGGTTCGGGTCGATCAGGCCGGCACCATGATCACCGACCAGCGCCGCAGCCAGTTCCGCAAGGCGATCCTGACCCGGTCCCAGTCGATTCTCAGCCCCTGGCTGTGGACGGATGTGAGCCGGGAAATTCCCCCCGCGCTTGCCAATCTCGGCGCGGCTCTTGCCTTCCGGCTGCGCCATGCCGTCGCCAGCATCGAAGTCACCCGGCTGCTGGCAGCCTTTGCGCTGATCGGCGTGGGGCTGGCGGGCGCGGTGCCGGCGCGCCGTCTGCTGGCCAGATACGCGGCGCTGCCTGAGGCCGGCGAGAGCCCAGATCGCGGCAGCCGGGCCCGCATGGCTTTGCGCCGTGCGCTGGTGCCCTGCCTGCTGCCGCTTGCCTTCGCGTTGCTGCTGTCCTCGGCGTTCGAGATCCTCTCCTCGGGGCAGGATCGCTTTACCACGCTGGCCCAGATCATCCTGTTCGCGATTCCCGCGGTGCTGTTCCTGCGTGGGCTGGCCGTGGGCGTGCTGTCGCCCGATGCGCCGGCATGGCGGGTGTTCCGGGTGTCCGATGCTGCCGCCCGCCAGATCGTCGGGACGCTGACGCTGATCCTGATCATCGGGGCGCTCGGGCGGATCAACGAGGCGGCCAATCAGGCGATCGCCGCCGTGCTGCCGTTCACGGTGGCCACCCGCGGACTTGTGGCGACGCTGTCGGCGCTGCTTACGCTCAACCTGCTGCGCCAGTTCAGGACCGCGCAGGTCGCCGCCGGACTGCCTGATGACTCCGTCGCCGAGGTGACTCCCCCGCCGCGCATTCTGCCGGCACTGGTGGCGCTCGGAGCGCTGGTGGCGCTGGGCGCGGCGCTGACCGGCTATGTCTCGCTGGCGAGCTTCATCGCCGATCTCGCGATCTGGGCGGCGGTGGTGGCGACGCTCCTCCACCTCGGGCTGATCCTGGTCGAGGAATATCTGTCGAGCGGGCGCCTTTCCGATTCGCGCAGGGCGGCGCAGCTCTCGCGTCTGACCGGCATCGGCGCGGGTTCGCTGCGACAGGTCGGCATCCTGTCCTCGGGGCTGCTCAAGCTGCTGCTCTACGCCCTCGCGCTGTTCCTCGTGCTGCTGCCGTTCGGCATCAATTCGGACGACATGCTGGGCTCGTTGCGCAATGCGTTCTTCGGCTTCCAGCTCGGCGGGGTCACCATCTCGCCCCTGAGCATCATCCTGTCGCTGCTGCTGTTCGCCGTCATCATCTTTCTCACCCGCTCGGTCCAGCGCTGGCTGGAGACCACCTTCCTGCCGACCACCAGCCTGGATGTCGGCCTGCAGAATTCCATCCTGACCATATTGGGGTATGTCGGCTTCATCGTCGCGGCGGTGTCGGCGATGGGCACGCTTGGCCTCGGTCTCGACAAGGTCACCATCGTCGCCGGCGCGCTGTCGGTCGGTATCGGTTTCGGCCTGCAGTCGATCGTCAACAACTTCGTCTCCGGCCTGATCCTGCTGTGGGAACGGCCGATCCGCGTCGGCGACTGGATCGTGGTCGGCGAGGAGCAGGGCAAGGTGCAGCGCATCAACGTGCGCGCCACCCAGATCGAGACGTTCGACAAGGCGAGTCTGATTGTCCCCAACAGCGAGTTCATTTCCGGCCGGGTGAAGAACTTCATGCATGCCAACCGCACGACCCGCATCATCATTCCGGTGGGGGTATCCTATGACAGCGATCCGGAGACGGTGCGCAAGCTGCTGCTCGATGCCGCTCTGGCGCATATGGAAGTGCTGTCCAACCCGCCGCCCATCGTGCTGTTCATCGGGCTCGGCGAGTCGAGCCTCAATTTCGAGCTGCGCTGCTTTGTCGATGTCGACGCCACCGCCTCGACACGGTCGGAATTGCTGTTCGCCATCTTCAAGGCGCTGCGCGAGACCAGCATCACCGTTCCGTTCCCGACCCGAAGGGTCGAGATCGCCGATCTTGATGCGCTCGCCACCGCGCTGGCTGCCAAGCTGCCGCCCCCCGGCAAGCGCTGACCGTCGGGATCAGGACGTATCCTTCTGCAACCGGTCGCGCCGGCGCAGTTCGGGAAACAGGAAAGCCCAGACCAACGGCGCCATCACGCCGATGGTGCCGCCGACCAGCGTGGCCGGCACCACCCCGATCAGTGAGGCGACCAGCCCCGATTCGAGATCGCCCAGCGAGTTCGAGGCGCCGATAAACAGCGAATTGACCGAGCCCACGCGGCCGCGCAGAGCATCGGGTGTTTCGGCCTGCACCAGCGTGGCCCGCACCACCACCGACACCATGTCGGCGGCGCCCTCGATGGCCATCAGCAGCATCGACAGCCACAGTGTCCGCGACAGGCCGAACCCGATGATGGCAAGGCCGAAGATTGTCGCCGCAGTCAGCAGCCAGCGGCCGCCGTGCCGGCGGATCGGAAAGCGGGCGAGAAAAAGCGCCATCCCGAGCGCCCCAGCCGCCTGGCTCGCCCTGAGCCAGCCGAGCCCCGCCGATCCCGCCCCGAGAATGTCGGTGGCATAGATCGGCAGCAGGGCCACCACTCCCGCAAACAGCACTGCGACGAGATCGAGCGACAGCGCCCCCAGCAGCACCTTGTTCGACCAGATGAAGCCGGCGCCGGTGGAAAACGCCCGCCAGCTCAACGGCTCACGCGTCGCCCCGCTGATCTGCGGTGAGATGCGCCCCGTTGCCAGCACGGCGGCCACATAGAGTGCCAGCGCGGCGCCGAAAGTGGCGACGGGGCCGAGCAGATAGAGAAATCCGCCGATCATCGGCCCGCCGATGGTCGCCACCTGCCGGATCGAGGCATTCCAGGCAATCGCGCTCGCCTGCCGCCCCTCTCCGACCAGATTGGGCACCATGGCCTGATTGGCCGGCAGGGCAAAGGCCTGCGCCGCGCCGGCCACCAGCACCATTGCATAGATCGGCGCAGGGCTCGCCATGCCGGTGGCCGCCAGCAGCGTCAGCCCCAATGCTGACAGGCCCGCCACCACATAGGCGGCGCCGACAACGCGCCGCCGGTCATGCCGGTCGGCGACATGTCCGCTCACCGCCACCAGCAGGAGCTGCGGCAGGAAGGCGAACAGCCCGGTCAGCCCCAGCGCCAGCGGATCGCGCGTGGCCGCATAGAGGAACAACCCCACCCCGACCGTCTGGATGTTCTGCGCCATTGCCGACAGCAGACGCGACAGTGCATAGGCTCGGAAATCCGGTTCGGCCAGCACGGCCAGCCCGCCGGTGGGTGCGGCAGAGTTCATCGGGTCACGCTCATGGCGCGCTGGCAGTCGGGGCAGGCCGGCAGAAATCGAAATCGCAGCCGTCCTCCGCCTGCATCACATGGTCGAGAAACAGCCGGGCATAACCGCGCGCACCGGCCCCGGTAACGGGCGCGGGCAGCCGCGCCCGCCGCCGGGCCAGTTCTGCCGCCTCCACCAGAAGATCGAGCCGCCGCCCGGCGGTATCCAGCCGGATGCGGTCGCCGGTGCGCACCAGCGCCAGCGGTCCGCCCACCGCCGCTTCCGGGGCGATGTGCAGCACGATGGTGCCGTAGGCAGTGCCGGACATGCGGGCATCGGAGATGCGGACCATGTCCTTCACGCCCTGCCGGGCGAGCTTGCGCGGAATCGGCATGTATCCCGCTTCCGGCATGCCGGGCGCGCCCTTCGGCCCGGCGTTCTTGAGGACGAGGATATCTTCGGCGGTCACATCGAGATCGTCGCTGTCGATACGCCGGGCCAGATCGGCAAGGTCCTCGAACACCACGGCGCGGCCCTCATGCTGGAGCAGGGCGGGGCTCGCCGCCGCCTGCTTGAGCACCGCGCCTCCTGGTGCCAGCGAGCCGGTCAGGATCGCCAGCCCGCCCTCGCCGTGCACCGGCCTGTCCAGCGGCATGATGACGTCTTGCGCAAAATCGGCCGGCTGGGCATCGAGCACCGCGCCAAGCGGTTGCCCGGAAATGGTCATGCAGTCGCGGTTCACGAGATCGCCGAGCGCCCGCAGCAGCGGGGTCAGCCCACCAGCCCGATGCAGATCCTCCATGTAGTGCTGTCCGGTCGGCTTGAGATCGACCAGAACCGGCACGCGCCGCCCCAGGCGGTCGAACGCCGCAAGGTCGAGCCGGATGCCGAGCCGCCCGGCGATGGCGGCGATATGGATCAGCGCATTGGTCGATCCGCCCGCCGCCAGCAGCACGGTCAGCGCGTTGGTGATGGCCTCCGGCGTCATGATCTCAGCCGGCGTCAGCCGTTCGTGCGCCAGTGCGACCGCGCGCGTACCCGTTGCTTCGGCAAGGCGCCGCCGTTCGGCATGCACCGCCGGCACGCTCGCCCCACCCGGCAGCATCATGCCCATGGCCTCCACCATCAATGCCATGGTGCTCGCCGTGCCCATCACCCCGCAGGTGCCGATGGTCGGCACCAGTTCGCTGTTGAGCGCGACGAGCTCGGCCTCGTCGATCTCGCCAGCCCGGTGACGGGCCCAGAAGCGCCGGCAATCCGTGCAGGCGCCCAGCTTTTCGCCGCGGAACGAACCGGCCAGCATCGGCCCGGTCACCAGCATGATGGCGGGCACCCCGGCGCTGGCCGCCCCCATCAGCAGGGCGGGCACGGTCTTGTCACAGCCGCCGATCAGGATCACCGCATCCATCGGCTGGGCGCGGATCATCTCCTCCACATCCATGGCCATCAGGTTGCGCAGATACATGCTGGTGGGATGGGCGAAACTTTCGTGGATGGAGATGACCGGGAAGGGCACCGGAATGCCGCCTGCCAGCATCACGCCGCGCGAGGCGGCGGCGATCAGGTCGGCCATGTTGGCATGACAGGCATTGTAGCCCGAGCCGGTATCGACGATGCCGATGATCGGCCGTTCCAGCGCCTCGTCTGAATAGCCCAGCGCCTTGATGAAGGCCTTGCGCAGAAACACCGAAAACCCGGAATCGCCATAGCCGGCGAGCGCCCGGCGCATGCCGGTAGGGAGGGAGGAGGACATGGCCGGCCTTTTTCGGATGGAAGCCGAGATTGGCCGCCCGAAGGCCTGCCTGTCAACGCCGTTGCTCGCTTCAGGGCGGCAGCGGCGGGGCCACCCTGAGCAGGACGATCGACACCCGCCGGTTGGCGGCAAGGCCCGGATCACCCTGAAACAGCGGTTCCGTATCCGCCTTGCCGACCACGCTGTCAAAGCGGGCGCGGGCGATACCGCGTGCTGCCAGCCGGTCGCGCACGTTGAGCGCCCGGCTGGTGGAAATGGACCAGCCGTCCGCTTCCTTCACCGACAGCCGGCTTTGCGAGGCATGGCCGGTGATGCGGACCGGATTGGCGAGGCCCGCTATGCGGTCGGCGATGAGATCGATGATGCGCTGGGTCCGTTCGAGCGGCCGGCTTTCGCCCTCGCCGAACATCGAGCGGCCGTCCTGATCGACGATCTGGATGTCGAGCCCTTCCGCGGTCTCCTCGACCAGGACGTTCTTCGACAATTCCGCCACATCTGGCAGATCCTGCATGGCCTGGCGCAGCGAGGCGGCGGCCTGCGCCAGCGAGCGTTCGTTGGCATTGGCCAGTCTCTGGGCGTTCGGCTCGCTCTGCTGGCGGGGGCCAGTGAATTCGGAGGCCTTGTCGGGCGTGGTCCGCTCCACATAGCGCATGTGCGGGCGCACCGGCAGTCCCTCGATTTCGACGATGCCGGACAGTTTCGACTGCTTCTGCGTGCCAAAAGCTTCGCGCATCGAGCCGGCGACGATCTGCAGCTTCTTCTGGTCCTGGGTGGAAAAGGCCGTGAGCATGACGAAAAAGCTCATCAGCAGGCCCATCAGGTCGGCGAAGGTCACGAACCAGCCGTGACCCCCGCCATGTCCACCGCCCTTCTTGCGTGCCATGGGGTTTTATGCCGCCTCGACGAGGTCGTGCTTGTGGTGTTCGGGCAGGTAGGAGATCAGCATCTCGCGGATCACCGCCGGGCTCTTGGCCGCACGCATCTGCAGGATGCCGTCGATGATGAGGTTGCGCGAGACATCCTCCTCCTCAAGTTTGACGTGCAGCTTGTCGGCGATCGGCAGGCAGACGAGGTTGCCGGCGAGCGCGCCGTATAGCGTCGCCAGCAAGGCCACCGCCATGAATGGACCGAGCTTGGAAGGATCCTCCATGTTGGAGAACATCTGCACCATGCCGACCAGCGTGCCCACCATGCCCCAGGCCGGCGCCGCATCGCCGATGGAACGATAGATTTTCTGGCCCTCGTCGAGATGCTGGAAGAAGGTGTCGCGGTCCTGCTCCAGCGTGCGGCGGATAAACTCGGCATCGTAGCCATCGGCCAGATACCGCACCGCCTGCTTGAGAAATGCATCCTCAACCGTCACCTGGTCGAGGGCGGTGGCCCCGCCCTTGCGGTAGATCTCGGCGATCTGGGTGATGTCCTCGATCAGCTGGCGCGGGCCGCGGGTGCGCATCTTGAACGCGTATTTCAGTCCGATGGGGAAGCCGTGCTTCATCGCCGACAGCGGAAAGCGGATCAGCGTACCCGCCGTGCAGCCGCCGCCGATCACGATCAGCGCATGCACGTCGTAGAACATGCCGAAGTTGCCGCCCATCAGGATCAGCGAGACAACTGTGACAATTCCGGCGACAAAGCCGAGGATTGTGGCCAGATCCATTGCACGCACCACGGGTTATAAAACAAATAGACACACGTCTTGGTTGAGTTATGCCCATCTCTGGTTAAGAGCGGGTTAGGAACGCCGGCTTGCGCACGCGGCCCGCGTCGGTTAGCAGCAGCCCATTGGCTCGAAGGAGAGACCCGATGACGCTGCGCCCGGTGATGCTGGTAATCCTCGACGGTTGGGGCAAGCGCGCGGAGAGGGCCGACAATGCGGTGAAACAGGCGCAAACGCCCAATTTCACCCGGCTGTGGGATGTTTCGCCCCATGCGCTGCTGCATACGTCGGGCCTCGATGTCGGCCTGCCCGGCGGCCAGATGGGCAATTCCGAGGTCGGCCACCTCAATATCGGTGCCGGCCGCGTGGTCATGCAGGATCTGCCGCGCATCGGTCGGGCGATCGAGGACGGCTCGCTGGCCCGTTCCCCGGCAGTGACCGGGCTGATCGCCGCGCTGAAGGCGTCGGGCGGCGCCTGCCATCTCGTCGGGCTTGTCTCCAATGGCGGCGTCCATTCGCATCAGGATCACGCGCTGGCGCTGGCGCGCATCGTCGCCGGGGCCGGCGTGCCGGTGATCGTGCATGCCCTGACGGACGGTCGCGATACCGCGCCCCGGTCAGGCCGGGACTTCGTGGCCGGGCTGCAGGCCGGATTGCCCGCCGGCGCCCGTATCGGCACCGTCATCGGCCGCTACTATGCCATGGATCGCGACAACCGCTGGGAGAGGGTGTCGAAAGCCTATGAGGCCATGGTTTCGGGCACTGGCGCCGCGTTCGACAGCGCCGATGCGGCCATCTCCGCCGCCTATGCCGGCGACACGACGGACGAGTTCATCCTGCCCGCCGTCATCGGCGGCTATGCCGGGATGAAGGACGGCGACGGAATCCTGAGCTTCAATTTCCGCGCCGACCGGGTGCGCGAGATCCTCGGCGCGATGTTCGATCCCGGCTTTGCCGGGTTTGCCCGGTCGCGGCGCGTGAATTTTGCCGCACGCGTCGGCATGACCCAGTATTCAAGCGAGCTCGATGCCTACCTTGCAACCATCTTCGCGCCGCAGAATCTCGCCAATGTGCTGGGAGCGGCGGTGGCAGCCGCCGGCAAGCGCCAGCTGCGCATGGCGGAAACTGAAAAATATCCGCATGTCACCTACTTCCTCAACGGCGGCGAGGAAGCGGTCTATCCCGGCGAAGACCGCATCATGGTGCCCTCGCCCAAGGTGGCGACCTACGATCTCCAGCCCGAGATGAGCGCACCCGAACTGACCGACAAGGCGGTCGCCGCCATCGACAGCGGCACCTATGACCTGATCGTGCTCAATTTCGCCAATCCCGACATGGTCGGCCATACCGGCTCACTGGCAGCCGCCATCAAGGCGGTCGAAACCGTCGATACCGGCCTTGGCCGCATCGCCGATGCGGTGGCCCGCCAGGGCGGCGCCCTGCTGGTGACCGCTGATCACGGCAACTGCGAGATGATGCGCGATCCCGTCACCGGCGGTCCGCACACCGCGCACACCACCAATCCGGTGCCGGTTATGCTGACGGCGGGGGCGAAAGCCCTGCGCAGCGGCGGTCGGCTGGCCGATCTTGCCCCCACGCTGCTTGAGCTGATGGGCATCGCCCAGCCCAGGGAGATGGACGGCCGCTCGCTGATCGCCGGCTGAGTGACCCCCGCGCCTGTCGCGTGTCCGCCAGGGCCACCCCTATAGGAGCAACGCGACGCCGAGCCGATGCGAGGGGCGGCCCGCCACTGGCGGGCTACTATAAACCTGCAACGCGACGCCGAGCTGATGCGAGGGGCGCCCGCCGGAGGCGGGCTACTATAAACCTGCAACGCGACGCCGAGCTGATGCGAGGGGCGCTCGCCGGAGGCGGGCACTCAGAACCTGCAACGCGACGCCGAGCTGATGCGAGGGGCGCCCGCCGGAGGCGGGTGACTGAATGCCTAGGTGATCACGATCCTGGCCTTCGATGGCCCATAGGCCTTGACGAGCTGATAGAGCTTGGCGGCATTGCCCGTCGCCAGCCGCACGCAGCCGTGCGAAGCCGGCGCGCCGAGTTTGGAGACCGCTGTGGTGCCATGCACGGCATATCCGCCCTTGAAGAAGATCGAATAGGGCATCGGCGAGTTGTAGTATTTCTTGGAATAGTATTTGGCGTGCATGCGTTTGGGCGCATAGGTGCCGCGCGGCGTTGCGAATCCCTTGCGGGCGGTCGAGACATGCCAGACATGCTTGACTTCACCGTCCACGCTCACAACCATTTTCTGCTCCGCGATATTCACCTTCGCGACCACCTTGGCTTCGGCGAAGGACACCTGGAACAGCATGGCCATCGCCATGACACAAAACGCATAGAACTTCCTCATTGACGCCACCCCTTGAATGGACCGTCCCGGCTGCCGTTTGTTGAAGGCACGGCATGCACGGGGCGGAAAGAACCCTGTGCGGGCAAGCTGACAGGCGCCCCGTTTGTGTGGCGTAAACGGACGTGGTTTAGGATATGTTGCTCGGAATGCATGGTAATCGACGCGTTTATCGCATCTTTCCAAAGGGTTAGCGCGATGATTCGGATTGAATTGAAGGCGCTGCGGCCCCTGCTCGCCGCGCTGGCGATCGCGGCAGGCCTCGCCCCTGCAACCCCAACGCGCGCGCAGGAAACCTATACCGAGGAGATGGCGCTGCGCGCAAAGTTGCTGCAAACCCTGCCCAAGGATGCCGCAAAACGGCATTTCGGCGCGGTCAAGGCGGCGGTTGCGGGCCCGGCGCGCACCATCGGCTCCTATGCCAAGGGCTGCATGGCGGGCGCCCGCGCGCTCGCCACCAACGGGCCGACCTGGCAGGTGATGCGCCTGGCGCGCAACCGCAACTGGGGCCATCCCGATCTGATCTCACTGATCGAAAGGCTGGCGCGCAAGGCCCCGCAGGAGGCAGGCTGGAACGGGCTGCTGGTCGGCGACATCTCCCAGCCGCGCGGCGGGCCGATGCTGACCGGCCATGCCTCGCATCAGGTGGGGCTTGATGCGGACATCTGGCTGACGCCGATGCCGGGCCGCACCCTGTCGCAGAGCGAGCGCGAGAACATGTCGGCGACCAATGTGGTGGCCGCCGACTGGATGGATGTCGAACCTTCGCGCTGGACCGACGCCCACCATCACGTCATCCGGCTCGCCGCACTGGAGCCGGCCGTGGCGCGCATTTTCGTCAATCCTGCCATTAAGAAGGCGCTGTGCCGCGGCGCGGGCGAGGATCGGGCCTGGCTGAGCAAGGTGCGGCCGATGTGGGGCCACAACTACCATTTCCACATCCGCATCGCCTGCCCGGCCGGGGATGCCGCCTGCGCCGATCAGGACCCGCCGCCGCCCGGCGATGGCTGCGGCCGCGAGGTCAACGACTGGCTGGCCCTGCAACACAAGGCCTATTTCGGCCCCAAGGACCCCAACGCCAAGCCGAAACCACCGGTCATCATGCCGCTGTCGTCGATGCCGGAGGCCTGCCAGCAGATCGTCCTGCAGAAATGACGCAGGCCAGCGACGCGCCCGATGACGCGCCGGGCGCCGACCGCCGCCGGCTGACGCTCGCGCTGATCGGGCTTGTTTGTCTGGTCTTTCTGTTCGAGGTGCTGGCCCCGGTCGCCCCGGGCAGCGATATGCTGTCGCCGTCGCTGGCGACGCTGGTCGCCTATGGCGGGGTCAATGCCCGGCTGGTATTCGAACATGGCGAATGGTTCCGGCTCCTGACCAGCGCCTTCCTGCACTCCGGGCCGATGCATCTGGCCTTCAACAGTCTGGCCCTGCTGGTGGCGGGCGGCATTCTCGAACCGCTGATCGGCCGGCTCTGGCTGGCGGCGCTGTTCGTCCTCGGCGGAGCGGCGGGTGGACTTGCCTCGGTGAGTTTCAACCCGCCAACCCTGGTCGGCGTCGGTGCCTCCGGCGCGATCATGGCGCTGTTCGGCTTCTTCCTGGCCATCGCCTTCCGCTAGCGCGACCGGGCGGTTCGGCGCGGTTTCCTGGCCAACGGGCTCGGCACGCTGATCCCCTCGCTGCTGCCGGCCGTCTGGCCGTTGATCGCCGGCGGCGACGGGCTGGCCATCGATTATGCCGCGCATGCCGGCGGGGCGGCGGCGGGCATTCTTGTGGGCGGGCTGTTCCTGATCTTCTGGCCTTCGCAGGCGCCGCAGCCCGGCGCCCGTGGTCTTGCCGCTGCGGCGGTGCTCGCCGGCGTCCTGATGCTGGTCTGGGGCATTGTCGCACTCGGCGGACAGCTCGATGCCGCCCGTCATGCCGGCCAGCTCATCCCTGACGCGAAGATGCCGCGAACCGATGCAGCGGCCATCGACGGGGCCGGGGAACTCATCCGCGATTTCCCCGAGGACCCACGTGGGCATTACTATCAGGCACTGGCGCGGATCCGCGCAAAAGACGTGGCGGGCGCTGAACAGGCCATCCGGCGTGCTGTCGAAAAGGCCGAGGTGCAGCCCGGCGCCTTCGTTGCCGACTTCCGCGCCCGGCTCCGGGCGCTCCATGCCCTGCTGCTCAAAGAGCTTGGCCGGCAGAAAGAGGCGCTGGCCGTGGCCGCTCCCGCCTGCACCCTGACCACGCGCGATGATATTCTCGCGCCCCTGCGCAGCGAAGGGCTGTGCCCGCGCCCCAAATCCTGAATGTCGATTGGCCCTAGGGTCCCACAACCCCGACCGGACAGGCAATGCCTGTGCCGCCCAACCCGCAGTAGCCGTTGGGGTTTCGCGCCAGATACTGCTGGTGGTAGTCCTCGGCGAAATAGAACGGAGGCGCCGCCAGAATCTCGGTGGTGACCGGTCCCAGTCCCCGCGCCGCCAGCCGCTCGCCGTAGGTCGCGCGCAGGGCTTCCGCAGCCCGCCGCTGGGCCTCGGAAAAGACGTAGATCCCCGAGCGATACTGGGTGCCGATGTCGTTGCCCTGCCGCATGCCCTGCGTCGGATCATGTCCTTCGAAAAAGCGGGCAAGCAGCGTCTCATATCCGATCCTGCCGGGGTGGAACACCACCAGCACCACCTCGTTATGCCCGGTGCGGCCCGAGCAGACCTCCTCGTAGGTGGGATTGGGCGTGAACCCGCCCGCATAGCCGACGGCGGTCACGTGAATGCCCTCGCCCAGCTGCCAGAACAGGCGCTCTGCCCCCCAGAAGCAACCAAGACCTAACAGCGCCTGCTCGCAATCGTCAGGGTAGGGGCCCTTGAGCGGCCGCCCGTTGACCACATGCGTTTCGGATGTGGGGATAGGCCGGTCGCGCCCGGGCAGGGCCTCGACCTGAGACGGCATCACCAACGACTTGAACCACCCCATGCGCATCTCCTTCGGTGCTGCGGTCCCGGCGCCCGTTGCCGGCCTCTACAATCTGGCGATCCGCGGCCCCCCATGCGAGAGGCGCCGCCACACGCCACGATCAGAACATCGTGAGCAGTCGACGTGTCCCGGTCATTCCGAGCGGCGCAGGTTCATGTCGGGTGCCTTGCGCCGACCGATAAGGCCGAAGATCAGGGCAAGCCCGGCGAAAGCCGCAACCGCCGGTGCGCCCTGCAGCACGGCTTCGGCCAGTCGCCCCAGCGGCTCCGGCAGGCCCTGCGGCCAGCGCAACGGCGCGCCCTGTGGCGCCAGGCGCGTCAGCACCTCGCCGAGGGGAGTCAATCCCAGCACACGGCCGGCAATGCTGGTGGTGCCGTCGATGATCAGCATCACGAAGGCGGCCAGCGCTGCCAGAAATCCCAGCCAGCGGAAAATCCGTTTCATGCCAGCCTCCAATCGGGTGGGCGGACAACTACCGTCTCTGGATAGGCGTAAATCTGCAATCGGGCAACGCAGTGCGACCCTGCGTCTGTGCCGCAGCCCCCACATCACGGTTTACAACCGGGCTCAGGCAGCCTAAGAGGCCGTGGCAATCGAGGGTGCCCCTCCCCCGCTCCGGCGGACAATGGGTCTCCTGAGGCACCGCGGAGAGGTGGCCGAGTGGTTGAAGGCGTACGCCTGGAACGCGTATATACGGGAAACCGTATCGAGGGTTCGAATCCCTCTCTCTCCGCCATTCCATCTTATATTTCAATAGTTTAGCGATGTGATATAGGGTCTACCCCTCTATCTATCCTCCTACGGAAAAACGCTGGAAATACGCGATCTGACGCGATTTAACGCCCTAGTGGGGCGCTGAGCCGCCGAATTGCAGTGCAATTCGAACGCAAATCCGATTTGGAAAACGCCTACTTTGGCTTGTTCTTCTTGAACTCGCGGTCCTTGGGCGCTTCTGTCGGCCCGTCCGAGCCTTCCGGCACCTCGAACAGCGCAGAGAACGGCACGTCCAGCGCTTCGGCGATCCGGTAGAGGGTGACCACAGTCGGGTTACGAAGGCCGCGCTCAAGGGCGCTCACATAGGCCCGGTCCACGTGCAGCGCATCCGCCAACGCGATTTGCGTCATCGGCTTGCCGTTGCTCACCTTGGCGAGCCGCAACCGTTCCACGTTCTTTCCGATGAATTGCCTGACGTCCATCACCCGACATTATTTCAATTGAGGACTTAAGTGCGACGTCTTATATTGCTACATTGTCGCAATTGAGACGAGGGTCGCATGGGCTTAGCCGGTGGTGAGGATATCGAAGACGCGTTGTGGCTAATCAAGACCGGCGACAATGAGGTTGGCCCCGTCTCCACCGACGAGATGGTGGCGATGATCGAAGCGGGCGAAGTCTCAGCCCGGACGCTGGTCAAGACGCTCAACGGGCCGCAGCGCTGGTTCCGCGTGGACGAGACGGCGCTCTTCGGCCTGACGATCCCCTCCCGCCGTCCGGGAGACGCCCATGTCTAAGGCGTGGCCTTGGGTTCTCGGCTTCGTGGCCTTCATTGGCTGGAGCGTCTACCGGGATAGCTCCCGGTTTCAGGCGATGACACCCGCTGAGCAATACGAAGAGCGCTGCAAGCAGAATTGGAAAGCGCCGACTATGGCGGAGAGTTCCCTGCGCCAATTCCTCAATGTAGCCGATACGCCGAGGTTCGAAGTGGTCGATCACCTCAAGATCGTCCGTAGTGAGCGCAACGCAGCCAACGATTGCCTGTTCACGGTAGAGGGTCACATCACCTTCAAGAACGAAAACGGCGGTCAGTCGCGCCGATATGCGCGGGTCGTGGTTGGGCCGAAGCGTGGCGACAACGACAACTGGCTGATGTTCACTATCGATGTTCGCTGATGCCGTCCGACGCACTCTCCCGGTCCGCCCGGTCTGTGCGAAAACCGGGTCGCAGTCGGTTCGCGACGCTCGGCGCTCGCGCCCCTCTCCGGGAGGGGGGGGATTTTTTTATCCCCCGAACCCGGAAAGAGGGCGGACGCCCCGGACCGCGCAAGGCGTGTGCCCCAAGAACGCTCGAAAAAGAGCCTGACGCTTTCAGACCGCCCAAAACAAAGGAAACGCCGATGCCGCCCGTCTCAACCCTCGCCCGCGTTCTCGCCCTCACCATTGCCGTCACGTTCTCGCCAGCGCCCGCTCAGGCCGAGGAAGTCGTCCAGATCGGGGGTGGCCGCGCGATCCTGAACCTGCCTGCTGGACGCCCGAGCGTCGGGCTTATCCTTCTGCCCGGGGGCGATGGAGATATCGGCATCGGCGACGATGGCAGCATCGACCGGCAAGGCAATTGGATCGTCCGGACACGCGGCGCATACCGGAGCGCCGGCATGGCATCACTGCTACTGGACGCGGGCGCTGACGTCGGTTCGGCCATGGCCTACATGCGCCGGATCGCCCCGAGGGTCGTGCTGGTCGCCATGAGCCGAGGCTCGACCAAGGTCCCCGGCGCGCTCAGCTATAATCCTGATGGCGTCGTCTTTGCCTCGTCCATGCTCTCGACCGTGCAAGGGTCGCTGTGGTCGGCGTCCAGCCTGCCGCCGACCCTTGTCCTGCACCACCGGAGGGACGAATGCCGCGTGACCCATGCGGCCGATGTCGAGCCTTTCGCCGAATGGGCAGGGTCCAAGGTTCGCGTTCGGTGGATCGACGGCGGTTCAAGCCCTTCTGGCCGCATCTGCGGCGGTCATCACTGGCACGGCTTCCCCGGACGCGAGAGCGCGGTGGTCGGCGCGATTATCGGGTTTGCGAGAGCTATAAGATAGGACTGCCATTTGAGTAATTACCAACGTGCTCAACAAAGATCTGGCCGATGACTTCGCCAAGTGTCACAGGCACTGCATTTCCGATGAGGCGCCCAAGCGTTGCAAAGCTCACCTCCTTTTCATCCGGCAAAAAAGAGTAGTCACGAGGAAAGCCCTGCAACATGGCAGCCTCTCGCAAACTGATCGCCCTATCTTGTTCGGGATGACCGAAGCGGCCATTCCCATAACCAAAGCATTGAGTTGTTATTGTAGGAGAAGGCTCATCCCACTTCATACGACCGTAAACCGAGGGGTATGTGGCGCCCGTATCTCGGACGTGGCAACTTGCTTTGATTTCATCAGGCCAATCCCGCCAAGTACCACCTGGTACAGAGGCACGTATGCGTTTCAAATTGACTTCACTAAGCGCGCTTGCTCGGTGAATACGATCTTCAGGATCTGCTTCACCGGCCTTCAGTGGGCGCAAATCGCCGATTACCGCTCGCACTGTAGTTTGGCTCATTTCAAATTGTGGGATTTGGATTGGCCCTAATTTAGACGCAACCAGTACAAGACGCTTTCGCGTCTGTGGAAGGCCAATTAAATCGCACTCAATCACCCGCGCATCGACCCAATAACCTTTGAGGCAGTCCAAAAGCTTTTTATAGACGGGCGCGCGCAAAAGGGGCGGCACATTCTCCATCGTAACGAGATCTGGCTGCGTCTCCTCGATCAGCTCTCCGAACCGCTCGACAAGTCTCCAGTCATCAGGACGGCCTCGATCCGTTCGGGCTCGGCCTGCGCGTTTCGCCTTCTGGGAGTAGGTAGAAAAGGGCTGACAAGGTGCGCAACCTGCCAAGAGTTTGATCGACCCGTCCCTGAAATAGGACTTTATCAAATCAGCTTCGAGTGCAAAAACGTCGGCGAGAAGAAAGTCAGCATCGTTGTTGTGCTCAAATGGATGTTGTGCGGCAGGATCGATGTCGACGCCCAAGCGGACTTCTATTTTTGCCCGTGATAGCCCATGTGTCAGCCCTCCAACACCGCAGAACAAATCAACGGCAGAGATGCAGGCTTTGCTCATTATGCTGCCACCACTAGGAACGCGCCATCGCTCACGTGTTTTTCGACCGCGCCCACGGTGTATCCCATGTAATCAAGGCAAATATCTGAAAGTGCCTTAATATCTTGGAGGTCAAGATCACTAGCGCCATTTTCAAAGGATCGCTTGCCATGGGCAATTGCATTGCGGCGGTCGGCCAAAAACTCAAGCGGAGTTTTATCGCCATATCGCGGAGATGCAGCGATCCTAGACCACATCTCTGGCGGCATATCGCACCGGATACTCATTCGCCTGAAAAACAGGGCAATAATCTTGTCGTTCCACGAACCCGATGGCTTCTTGAGGGTATGGGGTCCGGGTGCTCCTTGGCCCAACAGGCAGTTCGATCGTTCGAACGCCACGCTTAGCCTCGCCTCCTCGTTGCCCTCCGAAGTACGGTCAACAATGTTCTCGCGAAGCCATTCCCGAAGTGTATGCTCTGTCCATTGACGAGGGTCCGTCGATCCAAGCGCTGAGCCTAAATGGCTCAACGACCGCGTCATGAGGGCCTCAACAATGTTATATATGTGGACAATAAGTCCAGACTTTATGGTGTTAAGATGACGAACCGACAGGCTTATGCTGCCGAGAGCAGAGTCAAGCATCATACGGTCCTGCAAGGCTTCAGCAAGCCCATAATGGGCCTCAAACTCCTCGCGCCTTTCGTTCAATTCGGGTAAAAGTAATGTCATGGTTCAAGCAACATCGATCTGACGAGGCCAATCCTGCCTTCGAGTTTACTTCTTACGTTTGCCCCATCCGATACAACGACTGAATCGAAATTCCTCTCGACCATTCGCGCCGCAACTTGATCGCGGGTTAAGTTCAAGCTGCCGTTCGTCCGGAGTGCTAGCGCTGTGCCAGTCGCTATGGCCTCAAATCGCACCCTAGGTATCGTATTCGCCGTCGCATTTTTCCGAAAGCCGAATGGAAAAAGCCGTGCCACAGCCACCAACATGCTATCGAATTCAAGCGTCATTCTAGCAATCATACCCGGATCGGTCGCCGCAATTGCATTTGCTGACTTCAAAAAATCGTATAGATACTTTTTCGGTCGGTCCCGATAATTCGGGAAACGCCCTGCTGGATTATCCCATCCTTCAAGGTAGGCGAAAAAGCGCGTAACCAGCTCCTCTCGTTCTCTCTGATCGACAGCAGTCTGTGACATTGGGGTTGCAGCAGCGAAGTTCACACTTTCCGACAGTTGACGTATCAATTCTGTGACCGGCCCTGGCAGAGCGCCACGACGAATTTCTGCTTCGTTCGCAATCGTCCCTGACTTGTTTATCCGAGCAAACATCTCAGCTCTTGTGGAAGGGTCAGTAGTGGGGTCAAGGACAATCGTCCTAATTGTTGTATCCTCAAGTTTATTCCGACGCTCCTCGGGGAGATCAGAGAAATAAAAGCCGTTTAGCTCAGGAACCAAAACAAGATCAGAAAGGCGCAATTCGTCCTTCAAGAACGCACGCATCGCACGCATCCTTTGAGACCCATCTACTATTTCCATACGGCCATTATCAGACTGATAGAAAAACATGAAAGGGATAGGCAGTCCAACCAGCAATGACTCTATGAATTCAGATTGCTGATGTGGCTTCCATGCCAATTTTCGTTGATACTCGGGCACGAAATAGCGCCCCGTCTCATCATCCGGAAAGCGCTCAACATAGACAGAGATTGGATACTCTGTTGTGGTGAATTTTACTTGGCGCGAGACGGCAGCGATACTCGCTTCAGCGACCGCTATCTCTTCCTTGCTAAGTTTGCGCTTTTTCGCCAATTTCTTTCCCGACATTACGAATCAGTTTGCCCCGCCCAATATAATTGCCTCTTCAAATGCGAGGGTTCAAAGCGTTATAGCCGGGCAGGCGATTGCAATCCACATTCATGCTGCCTGGCACACCCGCTGCGCCACGCTCTTGCCGATGCCAAGCTCCCGGGCGATCCGGTCCATGCTCATGCCGGTGGCACGAAGCTCCCGGACGCGGGATATCGTCTCGTCTGAGGTTGCCGGACGCCCGAGGCGCTTTCCTTGCGCGCGGGCTCTGGCGAGGCCTGCCATCGTCCGGTCCACGAGGATAGCCCGCTCGAATTCGGCGAAGACGCCGAGCATCTGGAACATGGCGCGGCCTGAGGGCGTTGTGGTGTCCAGCCCTTGGAGATGCAGGAACAGGTCAACGCGGGCCGCGTGCAGATCCGAGAGGAAGCCGACAAGGTCTTGCAGCGATCGCCCTAGGCGGTCCACGGACCACGCCATCACCATGTCGAACTTCCGACGCGTGACGTCCTTCAGCATCGCGTTGAGCGCGGGACGCTTGTCGCGGCCCTTCGAGCCGCTGATGCCCTCGTCCCTGTATATAGAGACAACCTCCCAGCCCATTCGGGCAGCGATCGCGGTCAACTCGCGCTCTTGGTTTTCGGTGGTCTGGTCGGCGGTTGAAACGCGGACATACAAGGCAACACGGCGCATCGGCAGCACTCCTCATTTCGGGGTGCTCTGAACCGTAACTGGGGCCCAGATGCCGTCCAAGCGAAAGTCACCCGGAAATGGGGGTGATCTTGCTGTGCGTGCCGACGTGGGAAAGGTTCAGGAATTCCACACCCGGAAATGCACCCGGGAAAGGACCGATTTCAGACTGAAACCAGAAGGGCGTGGGGCGAACTCGAAAAATCGCGGCATCCATCAATTGAGGATTTGCGCAACCCGAACGCCAGTTCCATACATGGCGCTATACGAATTGGGTTGCTGCCCTAACAATTCCATTCCTATTGCGAATAGACTCAAATATCCCCTCAATATCTTTATTATTCCGAACAAAAATAGGTTCTATCCTGAATTGTTCTAGATCCATTTCGATATATTCTTTGACTTTACGCTTAATGGGCTTGCTCCAATCCGCCGCCGCGTACATTGGCGACATCATTATTGCGTAATGACGCGTTCTCAAGCCAGCAGATCGGCAAACATCAAGTATTCGCCTTAAATTTGGATCATTGAAGGAGATTCCTACAAAAAGACATGTAAAATTTAATAACAAAGATATTTGAATTAAATTAGCTTGCGAATGAGCATTTGAATATAGGCTGTTGAAATCGTCCTCACTAAAAACAATTTGCTGTCCTTGTAGCTGTGCGCGGTCAGCGTCTGACGGTATAATTCCATGCGGATGGAAAAGTACCGTGCCCCAAGACGACGTGTTGAATGGCTCCCCCGGGCCCACAACATCAAAACGTATTCCTTCTGACTGGAGAGCCTCTTCGATTGTATCGTCAAAATTATATGTACAAATGCGACGTATTCCCGATTTAGCGATCTTCTTTAATGGACCTGATATTGTATAAGGCGTTTGATAAAGCGCATCCGCAATCACCTCATTGAATCGTGTTCCTAATATATTCTTAATAAACCGGGTTTTTACAATTTGTGGCAGCCCTTCTAACGCGTTCCTGGCTGTAGCGTGATCTTTAGGAAATGCTGCAACTGTCATGCGGTCAAGCAACTCGTCCCATTTCGGAAGTCCGCATCCATAGGACAAGCCCGCACCAACGAATAAGGCAAGACTTTCGTGCTTGTTTGCAAGCCGTAAGTGCCGATATGGATCGCTCGGTATTCTTTTTGGCATTCTCGGCACCTCAAACACAGTTGCTCACTTTGGGTCTGACCCCTAGGCGGAAACTGGCATACCCTACTACGTCCAGGAGGATGTGCCAGTGGTCCCTGCCGCGCCCCTAGGCAGGCCCTCTATCAGGCTCGGGACGGCCTCCGGGGGCAGGAAGAGCCGTAAGGTGTTCGGACGGTAGCGGCGCGAAGCCGTAGCCCTTGTAGAGGCCCCTTCCGGTGCGCGACGAGGGTCTCATCGCCGAGAGCCACCACGGGCGAGCGCCAAGACCGCGCCCGGGGGCGTCAGGCCTGCCCTGCAAACGCCCCTGAGCGCAGCTGACGGCGATACCCGCGCCAGACGGCGTAGCCTGCCTGCATGGCGGCATCGCAAGCCCGCACCGTCTCCAGATAGCCCCGGATCGCGGCCCAGCTCTCAGCGTCCGGGAACTGACGGTCCGCTCGCGCCTCAAGTACGAAGTGCCCGTTGGGATGGCGCGTCACGCGCCGGGTTGCGAGGTAAGACTTGAACGACATTGATACATCCTTTGTGCAGGTGGATGGGGACCAATTCCAGAATTCTTACGACCACAGACGGTCTACCCCGTCTGTGGTCGAAGCGGGTCACAGCCCGTTCGGCGTCGCCGGAGCGCCGCGCCTCCTCCGGGGTGAGGGAGATATTTTTACTCCCAGAACCCGGAAAGAGGGCGGACGCCCCGGACGGCCTTAAGGCTTGCTCGGCCTACATAGGCGTTTCATCACGCGCCTTCGCCAAAGCCTTTGCCTCTGCCTCGGCACGCGCATCGGCCTCGGGATTGGCCCTGTCCTCGGATTGGGCCTTGTCGTCCTCGGGAGTGCGCAGACGCACGCCCCGGAAGACCCGGACACGCTCACCCTCGACCGAAGGCCGCCCCTCTTTGATGAGGCCCGGAAACGCCGCGTAGAGCTTGTTGGCGAAGGACTGCTTGTCGAGGCTGTAGCTCTTGCCCTCGGTCTCCTGCCAGTACTTGTACGCCTGATACAGCGCGTCTTTTGCTACCGTCGCCTGCGGATCGAGCACACACCTGTCTTCGATGAAGCCCTTCACAGGGGATGACATCAGCTCGAAATGACGCATCATCGCCGCCGAGCTTGCTGGCTGGACGAACTTGCCCCGCCCCTTCAAGCGCCGCCGCCCCTCAATCGCCCAGAGCAGGACGCCGGGCAACTCGGCCTTGAGCTTGTCGCCCAGGTCGAGGTCTTCCCGCCCCATAAAGGTCTGTTCCGTCTTGAGCGCGATGAACCGGCTCGCGAACGCGCCGCTCATGTCCTCAAACCGAGGCAGTTCGTTGCTGTGGATGAAGAAGCGGACCTTGAGTGTTCCTTCCCACGCCTTGATACCCTTCCGGTCGATCGTCACGCCATCCTGACCGGTGATCGTCAGCACCGTCTCGATAACGTTGCCGCGATCGGTCTTGGCACCGAGGCGAGCGTCAGTCACCACGGCGAGCAGCTTTGGGATCAGAGACTCCATCCCGAACTGATCGCCGAGCTTCTTGAGCTTGATCCCCGCGTAGTTCACCGAACCGAGCAGCATCTCACACATCCGCGCGATCGTACCCTTGCCACTGCGGGGTGGCCCGATGAACAAGAAGGCCTTCTGCTGGCTGTTATCCGGGACGAGGAAATAGCCGATCATCTCTTGGAGCGTTGCGATCGCCTCGGGATCATCAGGCCAAATTTCGTCCATCAAACGGAGCCAACGCGCAGGAGGTTGCGCCGTGGAATCATAGTCGATGTCGATCTTCGACAGCGTGAAGAACCGAGGAGTGTGCGGAAGCAGTTCACCCTTGGGCAAATGAAAGAGGCCGTTCCGCAGAACCAGCAGTTCCCCCGGAGGCGGGCCTCCACCTCGGATCCAGTCGGGCGGGTCGGCCTTGTGCTTCTCAATAAGGCACAGCGTCTTAAGCCCATCCTCTACGTCACGCACCAGCCTTGGTGTGACGGCCATCGGTTGAGGACCGTACTTCGGATGCATTTCTTGCATCCCCTCCAGAACCTCATAGATCGCTGACTTCACCACCTCCGGTTCAACTGCCCGATAGTATCCGGCGTCAAAGATGTGAAACTCACTCCGGAAGAAGACCAGCCCGAGCTCTCCGTTGAACGTGAACCGTTCCGACAGAATGCGCCTCCCGAGGTCACGCGTTCGCTTGGGATCGATGACGTTGCGGCCTCCGGTGTGGTGCCTACGGGGCGGTCCGCCCTTGATCCCAAGCCAGTCGCGGAATGTGGCAACACAGGCCTCCGGCAAACCGAGAAGCTCGACCAGCTTCGGCAACCCGGTAACCGCCTCGCCGGCTTGCATCTTCGCATCAGTGGCAACCGCCTTGCCTCGCTTCTGCCATTCCTCGTCACCGGCTTCCTGCGCGACTGCCCGCGCAAAGAAGTCAGCCTCTTCGGCATCAAGCCCTGATGCCAAAAGCGCACCTGCCAACGCCATTGCTGTATCGTCACGTGTTCCTTCGATCGGCCAGAACTGAGCAACCGCAGACAGGAACGCCAGCAAGCCGAGCTTCGCCTTCAGAGCTTGAAACTCAAAAGTCGGAAAGTCGCCTTTGATTTCCCACGCAATGGCTTCGCCAGTGTCCTGATGAACGGACGACGGGAAGACCGTGTGGTGACCATCCGAACGAAGCTCCAACACGCAAAGGGAGTGCTTATCAGGGAGGCGGTCGTTGTCCTTCATGCTTGTGGGCAAGAGGAATTTCAGCGTCTTCGCCCCCGGGCATGCCACGATGATGTGGCTCGACTTCGCGCTGAGACGCCCGAAACAAGGTGCATTCTCAAACAGGAGCTTCGCCAGAGGCCGTGTGATCGTCCAATCCAAGTCAATATCGACCCGATTATTGCTCTTGGCGCCCAGCAAAACCCCAATGTTGCGGGGCTGGTTGCCGAGCAGCTGATCAATGTTGTCTTGAGTTACGAGACACTTCTCGCGCTTCATGAGGATCGGCTTGCCGGTCGCCGTATCGAAGCGAGGAGGTTCGACCGGTGGCGGAGCTTTGCTCTGATATCCGAGCATCACCACCGTGAAGCCGTCCGCCAAAAGGCGGTCAGCCTCAGCTTTCACAGAGGACAAAAACCCGTCCGGCGGGGAAATTCGGATTGCGCCAACCGGCGAAGAATTAGTGTTAGCCATTGGTGCGGCCCTCCCCGTTGTTGCGGAGGGAGCGCAGCCAATTGATTACTTCGCCGTAGTACCAGCGGCGCTTCCGACCAACCATGACGGGCTGAGGAAAGCGCCCCTCTTTCAACAGGCGAAGAAGCGTCGTGGCCGAAAAGCCAGTCAGCTCCTCGACAGTATTCCGGCAGATCAATGCCTCAGGAGGGAGATGGGAATAAGAAACAAAAACGGTCTTCGCCGCATTGCTTCCTTGAGGGTTCGTAGCGTTCATGACGAACGGGTCCTTCTAAGAAGGAGCCGGGCAGAACCAATTCGAGTTTCGAGATGGAAACAGGCAACGGTTCGCCCTTGCTCCAGATGAGCAAAATGGGTGAACCGTTCTTGTCGAAGCCTTTTCGGGAAGACAGCGACTGGCTTATCAGGCCTGACACGGGGTATGCACGTTGAGAGGTAGCTCCGCCGCTTCTCCCAACCTCAGGATCATTTTTCAGACTGCCGCAGTACCCGACTCACAACAGTAAGCGCAGATTATCAAAATCAAACTCGGCGTCAAGCATTTGATATTGTTGAAATAAAGGGCTTCCCTTTTTTCTAGGAATCACGCACGATTTTCGCCCTGCTTCGATGTTAAGAACCGCTCCCAGTCCGCCATCAGCGACCGTCGCTTCTCGATAAGGTCGCCCCGGCGATAAGCTGCCTCGACCTTCGAGCCGATGGTGTGGGCCAGCGCGAGTTCCGAAACCTCGTTCGGATAGTCGGTGCGTTCAGCAGCCCAGTCCTTGAACGTGGACCGGAAGCCGTGGACCGTGGCCTCCACATTCATGCGCTTCAGGACCGCGCCCATCGCCATATCAGAGAGTACCTTGCCCGAGGCGCTGGGGAAGACCTGATCCATGTTCTCGGCGAAGCGCGGCAGCTTGCGTAGCAATGCTACGGCACGCGGACCGAGGGGCACGGTATGGGGACGCTTAGCCTTCATTCGCTCGGCAGGGATCGTCCAGAGCCCTGTGGCGAAATCGATCTCAGACCACAACGCTCCGCGCACTTCGCCCGAGCGTGCCGCCGTCATGATTGTGAATTCCAGCGCCCGTGTGCTGATGCCGTCTCGTGTCTGGAGCGCCGCGAAGAAGCCGGGCATTGCATCAATCGGAACTGCTGCATGATGTTTGACGATGCGGACCGCACCCTTGGCTGGAAGCAAAGCATCAAGATGCCCCTTCCAGCGGGCGGGGTTGTCGCCGGATCGGAAGCCGCGAACCGTCGCCCAAGCGAGTACGCGCTCGATGCGCCCGCGAAGGCGGCTCGCCGTCTCGGGCTTCTCCCGCCAGATCGGATCAAGGATCTGCACGATGTGCGGCAGAACGACGAAGTTGACGGGAAGCTGACCAATGACCGGCGAAGCGTAGGATGCCAGCGTGGAGGCCCACTGCTCCCGGTGCTTCTCATTCTTCCACGCGGTTTGGTGAGAGTTGAGGAACGCCTTTACGCAGGCGTCGAATGACATGATCGCGGCACGCTCCGCCGCCCTCTCTTCCCGTTCCCTCTTGCGCTCTTCGATCGGGTCAATGCCGCGATCAACCAGCTCGCGTATCTCTCGGGCCTTCTCGCGTGCCCGGGCAAGGGTGACATCGGGAAAGCCTCCGAGGCCCATATCCCTGCGGCGACCATGAACATAAACACGCAGGACCCAACTTCGCGCGCCGCTCTTGGTAACTTGCAGGATGAGCCCGGACACACCACCAACACGGTAGTAACCCGGCTCATTCAAGCGGGAAACGACCAAAGCGGGGAGTTCTTTCGCCTTCCGGGGCATCCCATCATTCTCTCAACTATTGCAGTTTTTCCTACCCCCCTATCGAGAAAAAGTGGAAAGACTGGAAAAAGCTAAAAATAACGATATTGCAAGACATTACAAGAGGTTAGGTGAATTTCAAAAAACGCGAGAAAACCCCAAAAAAGTGGGATTCGAACCGGACTCTCTCTCCGCCACTTCTTTTATCAAACAACTGATATTACTGAAATAATTTGGCCAAGGCGTCGCCATCCCCGGCTTCGTCCGCTGTTCCGCATGGCGGTCAGTCGACCATTCCCAAGCATTTGCCGTTTCGGTCGGCGTCGGGTTAGCGGCGTTGATCCGCGATGCGCCACGCGCAATAAGCCACCTCGCGATAAATGGCCCCCCTGCGGACCAACCCTCTCCGGCATCCCGCCCTAGCCTGAGGCATTTCCCCTAGAGCGGTTTCCGATCAGAATGAATAAGATAGACCGCTCTAGAGCATGCCGTGTTTATACAGAACCATTCTGCGGTGCGTATTTTTGGCCCAAAGGCCGGGAAAGCCTCCGCAGGGCCTACTCCTGTCGGGCCAAGGGGCTTTTCTGGAAATTTGGACCAAAAGACGCCCGCCTTTCAGGTTTTCGTGCGGCTGGCGCCCAGTTTGGACGCCGGCTCGACCGTATCGACGGATATGCTCTTCGCCGGCATCCGCCTGGCTCGCCGAGCCGGACGAAAACGTAAATTGTTTCCGTATGAACACGGCATGCTCTAGCCCATTGTTTTGTCGCACTTTCTTTCGGCCAACCGGTATCCACTTGGCCAAAAAATGCTCTAGACCTGAGGTGTCACGGCTTGTCTTCCACCACCACCTCGACCTTCAGCCTTCCTGCCTTGGCGAACACGAGCGTGATGTAGAGGTTGTTGTAGGCAAACAGGGTCTTGCGCACGCCTTTGAGCAGGATGTGCTGCCCCTTGGCGTGCAGGGTGAGGGTGGCGCCGGCTACAATTTCGATGGTCTTGACCGGCATGTCGCCGTTGCGCAGTTCGGCGCTGACGGCATCGGGAGCTTCGACCCGCAACAGAGTGTCGGCAGCCCTGCTCTTGTTGTGGATCTCCATGCCGATCACGGCATCGACGCCCTTGCCCTCCTGCTCGAAGGTCCAGGGATGCGAGATGTCGATGGTTTTGGTCTTGTAGCCATGCGCCGGGGCGGTGGACGGGGCGAGAGCCAGCGCAGGCACCCCTGCGAGACCTTTCAGAAAGGCGCGTCTTTTCATGGTCTGGACATCTCCGGATAGAACTTCTGGGCGCGGTCCGACGGCGCGGCGTTGGGGCCTTCAGTCCACGGGTTCGAGAAACGCGGCGCGCTGAGGAAGTCTGCGTCGGTCAGTGTGTCGAGGAAGGCCTTGAGTTCGGCCTTTTCGCTCGCCGACAGCCGCGCGCCGACCACCAGCGGGTCGCGATACGGGCTTTTCCTGCCGTCGCCCTTGTGGGGACCGCTGCGAATCCTGCGCCCGCCGGCGCTGTAGTGGTCGAGCACCTCGTCGAGCGTGGCGATCGAGCCGTCATGCATGTAGGGCGCGGTGACCGCGACGTTGCGCAGCGAGGGTGTGCGAAAGCGGCCGGTGTCCTCGACGTTGCCGGTAAATTCGCCCAACCCCTCGCCACCGGGCGGATACAGGCCCTTGCCGCCGATATTGTAGAGGCCGTTGTTATGAAAGCCGACTTCCGCAAAGCCCGAGCGGGCATGCCGCATGTTGTCGGTGAAATTGAAGCCGGAATGGCAATGGTAGCATTCAAGCCGGTGCGAGAAGAACAGCTCCTCGCCGCGCTTGGCGCGGTCGGAGATGGCTTTGTCGTCGCGGCCGTATTTGTACCGGTCATACGGCGTGTTGGCGGAAATCAGCGTGCGCTGGAACGCGGCAAGTGCCCGCGTCAGCGTTGCCAGCGTGATCGCGCCGCCCGCCTCCGGAAAGGCGGACCGGAACAGCGGTGGGTAGACAGGGTCTGCCGCCAGACGCCGGAACAGCTCCTGCTCAAGGCCGGCCATGCCCATCTCGACCGGGTTGTCACCGAACATCGGCACCAGTGCCTGCCGTTCCAGCAACTTCAGGTTGGGATTGGCCCAGGTCAGCACCGGCAGATAGCCGACATTGGCGAGCCCCATGGGGTTGCGCTTGCCATGTGTGCCATCGAAGGCGACGCCGACCTTTCGTGCGTCGGTAAAGGCACGGTGCTGCTCGTGGCAGGTGGCGCAGGCCATCGAGCCGTCACGCGACAGGCGCTTGTCGTAGAACAGGTGCCGGCCAAGTTCGACCTTAGCCTCGGACATCGGATTGTCGGCCGGCACCGCAGGCGGCGGCAGCCAGGCCGGGATGCGCCAGTCAAACGACGCATCCCCGTCCGCCGCCCGGAGCGCGGGCGACAGGCCCAGGGCGACGGCGAGTGCCGCCGTCGCAAGGATCGCTGGCCTTGGCATCAGCGGGCGCGCGCGAAGGCCTGCGCTTCCGCCTTGTACTCGCCATAGGCGAGGCCAAGCTTCGGCATCACCGTGTTGCACTCCGGATCCTTGGGGAAGGACATGCAGCCCGGCGAGGTCTCCGGCGTGTTCTTTTCGACATCGACCTTTGCCAGAACCGGTGCCGGATCGAGCACGACGACGTTCTTGGCCGGATCAAAGGCCTCGAATGTCAGGTCGATCCGGTTGGAATTAGCGCAGGCCGAGGGCGCCGTCGTTTTGCTCGGCGACGCGCACATGGTCGAGCCGAGATGCAACGAGAACCCCCCGCCGGCCGGCTTATCGCCCGGCTGTGGCGCGGAATGGCCTTCAGCCTTGGCTGGCATCACCGGGGCGTTGCCGGTGTTCATGTCGATCTTGATGAACTTGTAGCCGCCCTGCCAGGTCCAGAACATCGAGGTGAGGTTGAGCGGGCTCGGCGCCAGCGTCGGATCGTTGTGGTTGAGATCGAACGGAACGCCGATCGTCAGTTTCAGCCCCTTGTATTGGCCGGCCGGGACAGTCCCGACCACGATGTCGCGCGTTTCTGCCGTGCCGTTCATGCAATTGCCGGCACCATTCTCGAAATCGATGAGCGCGATATCGCGATGCTGCCACTTGCCGTCCTGTTCGAGCGTGACCGGAACGGCGGTTCCATCGGCGCGGACCAGTGCGACATTCGAGACATAGAGCCGGAAATCGGTGGGCGTTACAGCGGCCTTGGTCGCGCCGATGCCGTCGGCCTTGCCGGTGCAGGCGAAGGACTTGCCGGCCATCTCGCCGGCGAACTTGATCGTCACCGGCTGGGTCTGGGCGGCGGCCGAACCTGCCAACAGGGCGAGGGCGGCGGGGAGAAGCAGTCGTTGCGTTGTCATGATGGTCTCCTTTTGGTGGGTCGTGAAGTGTCAGGCCGCGCAGTAGCTCGCGCCGTCGGCCATCGCACTGAGGCCGGCGGGGTCGCGCACCGTCACGGTTTCGGCATCCTTGAGGTCGATGAGGTGCGCCTGCCGCAGCCGTGTCAGCGTGCGCGATACGGTCTCGATCGTCAGGCCTAGGTAATCCGCCATCTCGGTCCGCGAGATCGGCAGGCGAACCGTGCGCTCCCCGGCGGGTTGCGTCTCGAACAGGAAGACGATCAGCGTCGAGACACGCTCCATCGCGGTCTTGCGACCGAGAAGCACCGCGAGGTCGCGCAGATGATCGAGCTCTCGTTCCATCGCCGCATCCACCCGGAGCGAGACGATGGGGCTCTGGCGCGCCGCTGCGCGATCGAGGCTGCACACCATCGACGGGATGACGGCTTCCGCCGTGCAGCGGTGCAGATCGCCTGAAAACCCGAACAGCCGGCCAGGGCCGACGATGTCGAGAATCTGGCGGCGGCCATCGTCGAGATAGCGGCTGACCAGCACGCAGCCCTGCGCAACCTCGTAGATGGATCGGGCCGCATCACCCGCCGAAAACACCCGCTGTCGCGTGCCATAGCGGCGGACATGCATACTGGGTAGGTTGTCGGCGTCGGGCAATGCGCCACGCAGCGAAGGGCTGCGCCGTGCCGCGACGTGCCCGGTTTCGGGGAGAAGAAGAAAACTGGCGTCCATGGTTTGTGCCTCACATGCGATCTGGAAGGTGCGCCCGACGGCGCAGGTCGGCTTGGCGCGGCAAGCGCCGAGACGGTCAGATCGGCGGAGGTCCTCGTGCAGGCGGAGGCCCTCGCTGCGCGCAGCCGTGCAGTCCGTCCATCCGCCCGGCCGCGGACGGCGCCGGCTGTGCCATACGCAGCAGCACAGGGGCGTTCTCGGCCGGCACTAGGCCGCCGGCCATCAACGGAAGGCAGAAGACGCAATGCGGCGCGCCTGCGGGCTGGGAGGGGCCGCCGGAGGGATCGGCTCCCCACTCGTCCGGTGCAGTGCCGCAGAGGACTGTGGCAATGAGTGTTCCGTCGGCCGTGAGCGCCACCACGGGCCGCACCGACAGGGCATAGCCGCCGATCAGATTGAGGATCAGCGCCAGCACTCCGGCGGCGGTCGCGATCTCGCGGCGGATCGCGCCGACCCTGTTGCTCAGTGCAAGGGAGTAGCGCCGGGTTCGCATGGTCAGTTCCACAGCCGGTAGGACACGGGCACGACGAAGCTCAGCCTGCTTTTCGCGGCCCGGTCATCGACGGGATAGGGCTGCGCCCGCCGGATCATGGCCTGGGCTTCGGCATCGAAGGCGGGGTTGCCGGAGGACTGGATCAGCGCGGTGTGCAGAACGGTGCCGTCCGGCGCCAGATCAAAGGCAATCAGCACCTTGCCGAAGAGCGCCCGGCCATTTGCAGCCCCGGCCGGAAAGCGTTTGAACCGGGCGAGATGCCGCGCCACCTTTGACCGGTAAGCGTCGCTGAGTACAGCGCGGCTTTCCTCCTGCACCACTTGCGGCGCCTCTGCCGGCGCAGCCGCCAGCATCATCACCGCTGGCCGCTGTTCGGGTTCTGCTGGCGTCGGCAGGACGATGTCGGCGTCCGGCGCCGCGTCCTGAACCTTGCTGTCCTGGTGCTGCTCCGGGTGTTTAACCGGCGTCGGAGGTTCATCGTGCGCGGCAAACTTGGTTTCAAGGTTTGGCGCATCAGGCTGCGGCAGATCCGGCATGTTGATCGCGGCTTCCGCAAGGATGACCTCGACCTCCATGGCGTCCTGACCCCAGGCGGGGTCAGGATCCGAGGTTTCGATCATCAGCACGATGGCTGCGATGGCCGCGAGGTGGAGAGCAACGGACGCGACCATGCCCAGGAACGATGCATGAAGCGGTGCATGACTTGCGGTCACGACAGGGACGAGCGGGCCCTCCCGCGTGTCGACAGCAAGAGGCGCCGCCGGTGCGGCCTCCACAGTGTCGTTCGCAAGGAGCACGGTCGCCATTGCGCTAGTTCCTTGCCAGTGCAGCAAGCACGGTGCGCTCGGCCTCGCTGACGAAGCTTGCGAACATCGTATCCAGAAGCGCCTTCGACGCGGGAGACTTCTCCGGCGTGCCAGCGTCGAATGGTGGCTCGGGTGCGTATTCGGCCAGAAGCTGCACCGCCTCGGCATAGGGCCTGTCGCGCAGGTCCGCGACCAGCGCCAGCCCGAAATCGAGCCCTGCGGTAACTCCCGCACCGGTGATCCTGTTGCGGTCGCGGACAATGCGGGCATCGGTCGGGATCGCGCCGAATTTGGCCAGCATCGGCCGTGTGACCCAATGGGATGTCGCCTTGTAGCCCTGGAGGAGCCCGGCAGCGGCCAGCACGAGTGACCCCGTGCAGACCGAAGTCACCCGCTTGGCCCGCGTGCCGCGATCCTTCACAAAGGCCAGGGTTGCTTCGCTGCGAATGGCGCGCAACGTGCCGGTTGTCCCGCCGGGAATGCAGAGAATATCCAGATCCGCCGGGCAGTCCGCGAAGGTGGCGGACGGGATGAAGATCAGTCCCGTGTCGCTTGCGACGGGTTGGCGACTCTCGGCGACGATATGGACTTTGGCGCCCATCAGCATCGTCAGCATGTAGTGCGGGCCGATCATGTCGAGCGCGGTAAAGCCGGGATAGATCAGAAAGGCGATCTCCTCCTTGCCCATCCAGTGCGCGGGCATGCCGTGCATGTCATGAGCCGGTTCAGGGGGCGCCGGCGCTTGCGCGGCAACAGGCGTTGCTGCTGAGGCGGCAAGGGTGGTGGCGAGGGCCGCGAGGCCCTCACCGATCTGTCTGCGGTTGATGTCTGCCATCGCCGCCATCAGAACTTGACCGAGGCATTGGCATAAAGGCCCCTGCCTGCACCGGGCGCCACGCGACCGCTGAAATAGTCATAACGCGTGAAATACTTGGTATCGGTGAGGTTCTTGGCGTGCAGGGCGAGCTTCCAGCCCTTGGTCTCGTAGGCGATCTTGGCATCGATGGTCGCATAGGAGCCGGCCTTCCAGGGCCCGCCGAGTTCGATCGGAACGCTGCTGGAGGCATAGACGCCGGCGCCGAAGGAGAGGCCTTTCAGATCGCCCGTGGTGACGGTGTAGTTGCCCCAGAAGCGACCGGCATGGCGCGGAACGCCGGCGAGCGCGCGCCCGATATTGGTGGTGGTCGTGTCCTTGACCACTTCGGTATCGGTGAAAGCGTAGCTGCCGAGGAACGACCAGTTCTCGTTGGGCTGATAGACGGCGTCAGCCTCGAAGCCGCGCGAATGCTGTTCGCCGGTCTGAAGGCTGGTGAAGCCGAAGGTAGCCGGATCGGACACTGCGACGTTCCTGCGGCGAACGTCAAACGCCGCGAACGTCGCCGAGAAGCCGAAGTCCGTGTTGAACTTGATGCCTGCTTCGGCCTGCTTCGACAACTCGGGCTTCATGGGCTCGCGGCTGAGCAGGAACGACAGCGGCCGCATCCCTTCCGAATAGCCAGCGAACACGGTCACTGCCTTGGTCAGATCGTAGGCGATGCCAACGCGCGGCAGGAAGCGTGTCGTGTTGGTTTCGGCAAGGTTCGGCCGCCCCGAGACGAAGAACCGGGTCCCGGTCAGATCATTGTCGGACACCCGAATGTTGCCGAGCCGCCCGCCGACAAGCAGATGAAGCCGGTCATGGAAGCTGGATTGCAGCTGGGCTGTCGCCCCCGCAACGGCATAGCGGTTGGAGTTGTGGAGATACGCCCCCCAGAACGGGCCGGTCTCGGTATAGGCCGGGAACGGTCCGGTGCGGTAGTTGGTCGGCGTGCCGAGGAAATCACCCCACATGCCGCCCTTTTCGATCACGCGGTTGTAGTCCAGCGCCAACAGCAGGTTATGCTTGGCCGAGCCGGTGACGAACCGGCCCTTGAGGGCGGTGTTGAGGCTCACCTCCTGCATCTTCTCGTCGATCTTGAGGTTGTAGACGTCGAAGTTGCTGCCGGATGACGGGCGGTTGGACGTCAGACCCTGCGAGGGCTCGTCATAGCCCGAGCGCGAGATGCGGGCGACCGTCGACCATGACCAGACAGTGTTGAACTCATGGTCCAGCTTGGCCGTCAGGCTGGTGAGGTCGGTCTTGGTCTTGGGCACCGCGGGATGACCGGGAAAGAGGTCGCGGGAAATGGAGAACAGCGAGCGGTCAATGGTGCCAACCGTTGGCAGGCCGGAATAATCCTGCTGGTCGCGGCGGGAATAATGGCCCTGAAGGGTCAGGGTCGTGCCGCTCTTGTTGGTCCACACCAGCGTTGGGTTGATCGAGAAGTTGCGGGTGCTCAGCGTATTGATGTCGTGATGCTGGGTCTGGTACTGCCCGGTCACGCGGAAGAGCACGCTGCCATCGTTGCTGAGCGGCTGGTTCACGTCGAAGTAGGGCGACAGGTAGCGATTGGTGCCTCCCATGATCCCGAACTCGGCGAAGCGGGTCGCAGTCGGCAGTTTCGAGACCGTGTTGACGACGCCCCCGGTGGCATTTGTGCCGCCGCTGAACAGGACGCCCTGCGGTCCCTTGATGACCTCAAGGCGCTCGACGTTGATGGCAAGGTCCCGCGCGCCCGGATCGTAATAGTTCGGCAGGCCGTCTACGGTGCGTTCTGCGGCGAACCCGCGCATGCGCGGATTCTGCTGGGCGAAGGTCAGCGGATTATACGGCAAGGTGCCGGAGACATTCTGCAGCGCCTCGCTGATTGTGGTTGTGCCCTGATCATCCAGCACCTTGCGCGGCAGCACGACCACCGACTGCGGCGTGTTTTGAATCGGCAGATCGGTTCGCGTCGCCGAAACGCTGGTCAGCGCCTGATAGCCGCGCACGGGACCGGCCGTTGTTGTCTCGGTCGGACGCCCGCCAACAAGCGGCACGGCCGGGGTTGCCGGTGCGGCCGCCGTCTGCGGCTGGGTGCGAGCCCCGGATGTGCCGCGCACCGCCGGCCGGGCTGGCCGCGCCGCAGTGGTGCGGCGGGCGGGCGCCGGAGTGGCCCGGCGCTGCTCAACCTTCAGCTCCGGAAGCGGCTGAGGCGCCTGCTGGCCATGGGCATAGGCCGTCAGCGCGATGGTGATCGCAAGCGTGGATGCAGCCGACGTGAGCGGCCGCGAAAAGGCGGAATGCATGAATGTGCCCCCTGCAAGGACGAGTGTGCGCAGCGCTGTTCGATCAGGCCGCGGTTATGGGTTTGAAGTCGGCTGAGCCGTCGTTCAGGCAGGGATAGGGGGTGCGCGCGAGCCGCCACCGGCATGAATGAGGTGGTCGGAGGCCACATCACAGGTCGTCGGCATATAGGCGACGACGAACCCGGCGAAGGGGGCCGGGAGACCCTCAAAATGCGGGCTATCGAGGGCAATTGAGGCAGCGCCGACGGCGCAGCACAGCTTGCAGAGCGCGTCTTTCGTTGCCCCGTCCTGCGATGAGCCGTCTTGCTCGACGCTCAGGCAGTGGCTGGCGGCCCAGGCAGGATTCGATGCCCGCGCGCTTGCAACGACATTCGAGGCAAAACTGGAAGCAACCAGCGCGAGCGCCAAAAGCCCCAGAAAAGGGGCGCGCAACTCATGCAGGATTTGCCTCAGGCTCGGCATACCTATCGATTAGCGGATATGGCCAGGAGGCGCAACTGCGCGAACCGCCAGGGTCGGGTCCCGCTATACCCCTCGATTTGATGGGTCCCGACCCTAGAAATGGGCGCGGGTGCCGACGATGAACACGTCGGAACGCACCAGGGGATCGGCGACCTTCTGGATGGCGATCAGCGGCACGAATCCGGACAGATGCGCATATTCAGCCATCAGCGAGATCTGCTTGTGCGGCTTGATCTCAAGGCCCGCGACGATCTGGCGCATCTGCTGCCAGCGGGTATTGTCCTTGCCCTGCTCGCCGCGGCTGAAGCCAGCCGAGACGATGGTCTGCCAGCCCCAGATGTCGGTGGTATAGCGGCCCTGAACCGTCAGCGTCGAGACGGGGTGATCGGTCGCCGGCCAGTTGTTGACCGTCGCCGTGTATTCGGCCTGAACGTCGAAGCCCTTGTAGCTGACCATGCCGTTGACATCCCAGGCACCGTTATGCCTGCGCGCACCGGCGCTGCCCACCTGCCCCGCAGTGTGGTGCGGGGTCGCGGTGTTGTAGATGGTGTTGTCGAGGTATCCGCCGCCGAGCTTGATGCGCAGGCCGTCGGCGAATTCGAAGGTCTTGGAACCGTTGAGCGCGAAATTGGCAACCGTGCCACGACGCTCGGGGCTGTCGGCAACGCGCAGCTGCCGCCCGCCGCCGATGGCGGTGGCGGTCAGGTGCCAACCGTCGCGAAAATAGCCGAGCACGCCGACCGGATCGTCGCTCTGGGCCTGGAAATAGTGGTTCGTCATCGAATGAACGAACGGATTGAACGAGCGCATGTCGCCAAAATCGATCGAGTTCCGGCCGAACGAGGCATAGACGGGGAAGCGCTTGAGGTCGCCGACGCTGACGAACAGCTTGCGCACCTGCACATTGTCCTGACCCGGATAGGTCTTGTCGGTGTAGATCACCTCGGCAAAGCCCGCGAGCCAACTGGTCGGCACCAGGGTCAGGCCGATGGCGGTGTTGTTGAACATCGTCTCGCCGATACGGTTCTGCTGCTTGTGCTGATCCGGAAACTGACTGAGAAACGGAAACTTGCCGAGGACATTGGTGTGCTCGTTGGTGTAGGACCAGCGCGCCATGCCACCGAGATAGAGCTTGCCCGGTTGCAGCTGGCCGGAGGCCAGCGCTTCCAGCGGTTGCACGGCCTTGTCGTTGACATCCCACTGCCAGTCGAGAATGCGATCGGAATAGTCAGGAGCGATGTCGATGTAGCTGCGCAGGCCGAAAAGGTCGGTCGCGGGCGAAGTCTCGGCCGCTGTTGCCGCTACGGTAGTCAGCATCGACAGGCCGGCTGAAAGCAAAACAAGAGTGCGCATGAAGAATACCTGTGAAACCGGTACCTTCTTCATGCCATGTTAGGGTTAATGATCCGTATGGGATCACTTGCCGGGCAGGATCGGAGCGGGATCCGGGCAGTGTTCGCCCGCGCCGATCCCTCGCCTCATTCCTCCTGGAAGGCCACCTCTCGGGTTTTCGAGAAGGACGGCAGCAGCACCAGACCGAGCAGGACGACGGCGAGCACCAGCATCGTCGCGCTGATCGGACGGGTCAACAGCACCATCGGGTCGCCCTTGGACAGGAGCAGCGCGCGGCGGAGGAACTCCTCCATCATCGGGCCTAGGATGAAGCCGAGCAGCAGCGGCGCGGGCTCACAGTCGAGCTTCTTGAACACGTAGCCGATTACCCCGAACAGGGCCATCAGATAGACATCGAACACGTTGTTGTTGAGCGAGAACACGCCGATGGCGCAGAACACGATGATCGCCGGGAACAGATAGCGGTAAGGGATGGTGATCATCCGCACCCACATGCCGATCAGCGGCAGGTTGAGCACCAGCAGCATCAGGTTGCCGAGCCACATCGACACGATCAGGCCCCAGAACAGCTTGGGCTGTTCGGTCATCACCGAGGGGCCGGGCTGGATGCCCTGGATGATCATTGCGCCGATCATCAGGGCCATCACCGGGTTGGAGGGGATGCCCAATGTCAGCATCGGGATGAACGACATCTGCGCGCCGGCGTTGTTGGCGCTTTCAGGCGCGGCCACGCCCTCGATGGCGCCCTTGCCGAATTCGTGACGGTTCTTCGACACCTTCTTTTCCAGCGCATAGGCGCCGAAGGCCGCGAGCGCCGCCCCGCCACCCGGCAGGATGCCGAGGATGGAGCCGAGCGCCGTGCCGCGCAGGGTCGGCGCGATGATGCGCTTGAAGTCCTCCTTCGTCGGCCATAGCCCTTCGACCTTCTTGATCGAGACGTCGCGGGTCGCTTCGTGTTCGAGGTTGGCGATGATCTCGCCAATGCCGAACATCCCCATGGCAACGATGACAAAGCCGATGCCATCGGCGAGTTCCGGCAGGCCGAATGTGTAACGCTGGGCACCCGAGTTGACGTCCGTGCCGACCAGCCCCAGCAGCAGGCCGAGGAGGATCATGCCGAGCGCATGCAGGATCGAGCCGTGCGCCAGCACGATCGAGGCGATGAGGCCGAGCACCATCAGCGAGAAATATTCCGCCGGGCCGAACTTTAGCGCCACTTCCGCCAGCGGCGGCGCGAACAGGGCGATCAGCAGGGTGCAGACGGTGCCGGCGAAGAAGGACGAAAGCGCCGCGGTGGCGAGCGCCCGGCCCGCCTTGCCCTGCCGTGCCATCTGGTAGCCGTCGAGCGCGGTGACCACCGAGGAGGTTTCTCCCGGCAGGTTGACGAGAATCGCCGTGGTCGAGCCGCCGTATTGGGCGCCGTAGAAGATGCCCGCAAGCATGATCAGGGCGGTGAGGGGCGGCATGGCGAAGGTCGCCGGCAGCAGCATGGCGATGGTGGCTGCCGGGCCAAGGCCCGGCAGCACGCCGATGGCAGTGCCGAGAAAGACACCGATCAGGCAGTAGAGCAGGTTGATGTGGTTGAACGATTCACCAAAGCCGAGCCAGAGGTTGTTGAAGAGTTCCATGGTTCCCGCTCCCTCAGCGCTGCCAGTTGTGCGGCACAAGGCCGTCGAACCACGACCCGAAGATGGGCATGGGAACGCCGAGCCCCTTCACGAACACCAGCGCGCAGAAGATCGTCAGCCCGATCAGGATCAGCCCTGCCTTCCAGTCGTATTCAGACTGGGCCGAGGCCAGCGACGAGATGAATATGAGTGCCGGCAAGGCGATGATCAGCCCGAGGGGCAGGAGCAGAAGGGCAAAGACGATGATGGCCAGCGTGATGATGGCCAGCGGCTTCCATGCGATACCGCCGATCTTCGGCCCGTCCGACAGAAACGACCGGACGACCGACACGGCGCCGAACCCAAACAGGATCCAACCCAGCGTCAGCGGGAAATACCCTGGCCCCATCCGCGAGGCGACGCCCATCTTGTAGTCGCGTCCGAAATAAAGGAACGCAACAGCGAACAGGATATAGAGCAACCCTGCCCAGAAATCCTTCTCGGCTCGAATGCGGAACACCGGGATCCCCCCTTAAGTCTTTTGTCTAAGAAACCCTTAGCATCGCGTCCGCAGAGCCGTCCACCGCCTGCTTGCGTATTTTCTGCGCCGGGACGGGACCTCAAGCCGTGCGATTTGCGGTGCTGTTGGCCTCAGCCTCCGGCCTTGCCACGGCACCAGCCGGCGATATCGGCATGGCTCGCAAACCAGATGCCTGGCAACGTCCGGGCGATCCTGAGGGTTTCCTCGACAATCCACAGCCGCGAGCGCCGGCCGATGATCTCCGGATGCAGGGTAAGCTGGAACAGTCCGCCCTCGTCATAGGCGCCTTCAAGCTCCCGGCGGAGGATGTCGAAAACCGCCTCGCCCGCCAGTCCGGCCGTGCCCTTGAAGTATCCAAGGTCGCTGCGGCTGGCATCGGCCGGCAGTTCGATCAGTCCGGTCGGCTTGCCGCCGGCGGTCAGTTCATAAGGATCGTCGTCGCCCGCAAGAGAGGAATCGTAGGAAAGCCCCAACTCCACCAGTAGCGCCAGCGTTTGCGGCGTCAGCTGCCCGCCCGGCGCCCGGAAGCCCTGGATGCGCAGGCCCGCGAGGCGTTCCAGCGTCTCGCGCGCCCCGGTGAGAAGATCGCGCTCGATCTCCTGGGTCAGGCCCGAGGATTGCTCGCCGATCCAGCCCGCCAGCGCCACCTCATGACCGCCGTCGACGATGGCGCGCAGGGCATCGGGATAGAGCATCGCTGCCGTCGCCGGCATGAAGAACGTGGCAGGCGTCGCATGGCGTCTGAACAGGCCGAGCAGGCGCGCCAGACCGGTGCGCGCCGCGTAATGGCCCTCATCGAGCCCGGCAGGATCAGCCCCCGATCGCGCCAGCGCGGTGATCTCGCCCCCGAAATTGACCGACAGCGCGACCGCCGCCCGCGCGCCACCTTTCCATTTCCGCGGCTTCAGCGCGCGCCCCGCCCGGAGCCGTTCGAGCACACCCCGCCAGCGGTCCTCCGGCCAGCTCCACATCGGATCGGTGACGGGTTCGGTCATGGCATCTCCTTGCCGGGCCGCTTGCAGGACAAGCCGTTTTCTGGAAATCCTTAGAGACAGAAGGATTCGCCCCTCCATCCTGCGCCAGTCGGCCGGTCGGTTTCAAGATGCCAACCCCATCAGACAGGCCGTCCGTGGCCCCTCCGGCCCGCACGCAGGACAATGTGCGCGCGTCCATCGTGTTGATCATCGCGATTCTGGCGTTTTCGGTCGAAACCATGGTGGTGCGGGCGCTCAGCTCCAGTGCCACGCCCGCCCAGGCGGTGGCGTTCCGCGCCGGCGCGCAGCTTGTGGTTGTTGCGGTGTGGATTGTCTGGCGCCGCCGCGGCTTCAGCCTCGCCACCCGCCACCTCGGACTTCATCTGGCGCGCGGGTTCGTGTCGGTGGTCGGCTGGTGGCTCTACTATCGCATGTTCCAGAAACTCGACTACGCGCTGGCCACCCTGCTGACCTTTGCCAGCTCGCTGTTCGTGGTGATGCTGGCCCGCCCGGTGCTGGGCGAGCGGGTGCAGCTGGTGTCGTGGATCGCCACGATCTTGGGCTTTGCCGGCATCTTCATTGCCACCGGAGCCGATGTCGGCGGGCTCGACATCGAGGTGGCGCTGGGGCTGCTGGCGGCGGCCTTCTCGGCGATGATCGTGTTCCTGACCCGCAAGCTGGTGCTGGCCGAGGATACGGTGACAATCATGACCTATATCGGGCTGATCGTGTTCGCTGTCTCTGCTCCCGTGGCCGCTGCCACCTGGCAGCCGCTAGCGCTTGGGCATGCGGTGCAGCTCTCGCTGGCCTCGCTGCTGGGCGCGCTCGGCATGATCCTGATGATCGAGGCCTACGGCATGGGCGAAGCCGCCGTCCTGGCGCCGATCGGCTACCTGCGCATGGCTTTCGCGCTGGCGCTTGGCTACCTGTTCTTTGCCGAAGTGCCGGGCCCGCGCATCCTCATCGGCACCGCCATCGTGGTCGCCAGCGCGCTTTATGCAATGCACCACGAGCACCGCCGCAAACAGCGGCTGATCGGTTCCGGCAGCATCGGGTCCGGTCCGGCGCGCTGAACGCCGCCTCCTCCGGCAGCCCCGTCGACCTCAGCGCCCGACCGCGTAGGCCTGCATCAGGCGCGGGGTGGCGGCCGCGGCCAGCACGCCGTCCCTGCGCTTGCGCGCGCCGGTCAACCGGCCGACCGACCAGGCCGGCGCCTTCTCGATCCTGTGGCCGCGCGCTTCAAGATCGGCGATCACCGCCGCGCCGGCGCTTTCCTCCACCGTCAGCAGGCCGGGCTTGGCCTCGCGCGGATAGAACGAGGAGGGGAAGTGCTGGCTGTGGAACAACGGCAGGTCGATCGCCTCCTGCAGGTTGAGCCCGTGGTGGACATGGCGCAGGAACATCGACAGTTGCCACTGATCCTGCTGGTCGCCGCCGGGGGTGCCGATCACCAGTGTCGGGACCCCGTCGAAATGGGCGAGCGTCGGGGTCAGGGTGGTGCGCGGCCGCTTTCCGGGGGCGAGCGAGGCGGGCAGCCCCTCCTCCAGCCAGAACATCTGCGCGCGTGAATTGAGCGGGAAGCCGAGCCGGGGAATGACCGGCGAGGATTGCAGCCAGCCACCCGAGGGCGTTGACGAAATCATGTTGCCCCACTTGTCGATGACGTCGATATGCACGGTGTCGCCGCGTCGGGCGGCGGCGCGCATGTGCTGCATGGTCGGCTCGCCGTCACCCTTGCCGATGGCCCCGGCCGCGGTCGCCGCCAGCATGGCCAGGGTGCGCTCCACCTGCGATTCATAGCCCGGCAGCCGTCCGGGCCGGAGGTCATGCGAGGCGGCGGCGCCGATCAGCTTCCGCCGGTCGGCGGCATAGGGCTCGGCCAACAGCCGGTCGAGCGGCACGTCGACGAAATCGGGATCGCCGTAATAGGCCTCGCGGTCGGCGAATGCGAGCTTCATCGCCTCGGCCACCGTATGGATGAAATCGGCGCCGGCCGGTTCCATCCTGCCGATGTCGGCAGTCTTCAGCAGCGACAGCGTCTGCAGGAACGCCGGCCCTTGCCCCCACGGGCCGATCTTGTGCACGCGCCAGCCGTGGTAGTCCAGACAGGCCGGTGCCTCGTAATGGGCGCGCCAGCCCGCCATGTCCTCGCCGGTCAGCACGCCGCGGTTGCGTTGCCCGGAGGAATCCATCGCCTCGGTCCGGCGCACGAAATCGTCGACCGCCTCGGCGACGAACCCCTCCGCCCATGCCCGCCGTGCCGCCTCGATCTGGCGGACGCGGTTGCCGCCGGCTGCTTCCGCTTCCTTCAGGATACGCTTGTAGGTGCGGGCCACGGCGGCATTGCGGAACATTTCGTTGTGTCCCGGCACGTGTCCGCCCGGCAGGTACAGCGCCGCCGACGTTTTCCATTCGGTCTCGAACAGGGTCTTCACCCCGGCGATGGTGTCGGCCACCCGGGGCAGCATCGGATGCCCCTTCTCGGCATAGAAGATCGCCGGCTCCAGCACCTCGCGCAAGGACAGCCGCCCGTGATCGCGCAACAGCAGCATCCAGGCGTCGAAAGCGCCGGGAATGACCGTGGCGAGCAGGCCGGACCCGGGAATGAGCTTGAGCCCGCGCGCCTTGTAGGCGGCAATGGTGGCCCCCTTCGGGGCCGGCGCCTGGCCGCACAGCACCTCGGTCTTGCCGGTACGCACGGAATGGAAGATGGCCGGCATGTCGCCGCCGGGGCCGACCAGATGCGGCTCGACGATCTGCAGCACGAAGCCCGCCGCCGCGCAGGCGTCGAAGGCGTTGCCGCCCGCTTCCAGCATCCGCATTCCCGATTGCGAGGCGAGCCAGTGGGTCGAGGTGACAACGCCGAGCGTGCCGAGAATTTCAGGACGGGTGGTGAACATGGCACACCTTCAGAGCATCATCGCGGAACTGCGACCCATGGCCCCATCTTCGGAGCATCCCCGGCCAAAGGCAAGGCATTGGCGGGGCCGAGCTTGCGCCGCCGGGGGCAGAGCATTAAGTCTCGGGGCATCCACCGCCGCACATGGGAATTTGACAGGGCATGGACAACGGCGGGCCGGAACCGGTCTCCCCCAGGGACCAGACCAACCGATGGGAGCGCAAGGCGAGGGGATTGCGTCGCCAGCGCCTGTTCCAGCGTGTCGGCACGGTTGCCTCGATCATCCTTTTCGCGGTGGCGATCGGTGTTCTTGTCTATATCGCGCGCGAACTTGACCTGGCGAAAGTGCGGGCTGCCTACGACCAGACCGGCTGGGATCAGATCGTCGGGGCGCTCGGGCTTGTCGCACTGAGCTATCTGGCGCTGACCGGTTATGACGCGCTGGGCCTGCGCGAGGTGGTCAAGGTTCATGTCGCCTATCCGCTGACGGCGCTGGCGAGTTTCACCAGCTTTGCGGTCTCGTTCACGCTCGGCTTTCCGCTGTTGACAGCGGCGACGGTGCGGTTCTGGGTCTATTCGACGGTCGGCCTGGGGGCGGGGGCGATTGCCAGCCTGACGCTGGTGGCGGGGCTGACGTTCTGGCTCGGCATGTCGCTGGTGCTCGGCATGGTGATGGTGCTGCATCCTGACGCGACGGGGGCGTTTTCCCGGCTTCCGGCCCAGACCAATTTCTACATCGGCGCGGCGATTCTGGCCGGTGTCGCGCTCTACATGCTGTGGATCGCCTTCAAGCCGCGCGCGCTGACCGTGCAGGGCTGGACGTTTCACCTGCCGCGCCTGCCGGTGACCCTGGCGCAGATCATGCTGGGGGCGGTCGATGTGTGCATTGCCTGCAGCGTGCTTTATGTGCTGCTGCCTGCCGGTCACGGCGTGCCGTTCGCGACGCTGCTGGCAGCCTATGTGTTCGCCAACATCCTCGGCATCGCCAGCCACGCGCCGGGCGGCATCGGTGTGTTCGAGGCGACGATGCTGCTGGCCTTGCCCGGTATTCCGCGTGAAGCGCTGCTCGGTTCGGTGCTGCTCTACCGCTGCTGCTACTATCTGATCCCGTTCGTGGTTGCGATCTGGCTGCTCGGCCTGCGCGAAATCGTGCTGCGCTCGCGCCGGCTGCGTCGCGAAATGGGAGACGGCACGTGAGCGGTCGCCGCTGGGCGCTGGTGGCGGCCCTCGGTCTGGCCGGCGTCGGGCTCTGGATTCTGGCGCTTCCGGTTGCCGGCGCCGGGCTGATCGGCATTGCGACCGGCGTGGCGCTGGCGCGCGTGCTGCGGCCCGAAGGCCCGATGCCGAGCCTGCGGCCTGCGCCGGCCTCCGCCGGCAGGAGCGAGAATGCGGCGGCCATTGCATCGCTGCTCGAAGCGCTGCCCGATGCGGCCATCCTGCTCGATCGCAACGCGCGCATCCTCACGCTCAACGGCCTTGCGCTGCAGGCGTTCCCCGCTCTCCGGCAAGGCGCGCCGCTGTCGTTGGCTTTGCGCGATCCGCAGGTTCTGGCCAGCGTGCAGGCCAGCCTGTCCGACGGCATCGCGCGGGCCGTCGAGCTGGCCGAACGGGTGCCGGTGGAGCGGGTGTTTGCCTGCACGGCGGCGCGTCTCGGCCAGGCCGGGCGCGCCGGGGCCGGCGTCCGGGGCCTCGTGCTGTTGCGCGACGTCTCGCGCGAGAAGGCGGTGGAGACGATGCGGGTCGATTTCATCGCCAACGCCAGTCACGAACTCAGGACCCCGCTTGCGTCGATCCTCGGTTTTGCCGAAACCCTTATGGGCCCGGCGAGCGACGATGCAGCAGCGCGGGCCCGGTTTCTGCCCATCATGGCCGAGCAGGCGCGGCGGATGGCGCGGCTGGTCGACGATCTGCTGTCGCTGTCACGGATCGAAATGCGCCAGCATCAGCTGCCGAAGGACAGGGTGGGGCTGGATGGGGTGGTCGAGCAGACGGTGACCACGCTGGCGGGTCTTGCCGCCGACCGCGGGGTCGTGCTCCGTCACACGCCGCCGGCCGAGGCGGTGACGGTTGCCGGCGACCGCGACGAACTGCTGCGACTGTTCGATAATCTGGTCGAGAACGCGATCAAATACGGCCATGCCGGCAAGGCCGTGGATATCGCATATAGCCTCGACGCCCGCGAGGTCGCCGTCCACATCCGCGATTACGGCCCGGGCATCGATCCCCTCCACCTGCCGCGCCTGACCGAGCGCTTCTACCGTATCGACAATGCGCTGAGCCGTGCCGAGGGGGGGACGGGGCTCGGGCTGGCGCTGGTCAAGCATATCCTGCAGCGCCATCGCGGTCGCCTGGGCATCGCCAGCACGCCGGGCAAGGGCGCCTGCTTCAGCGTCACCCTGCCGCGTCTCGGCACCGCCGGGGAGCGGCAGTCGTGACGCTTGTCACAAAACCGTCTTGTCCACATGTTAGCCGCCGCTACGACTGAGGGGGCGGCACGGGCATGGCGCTGGACATCGTTGTCGTTGAGGATGAGCCGGCACTCGGCATGCTGCTGCGCTACAATCTGGAGGCCGAGGGCTTTCAGGTCGAGTGGATCGAAACCGGCGACGGCGCCGACCTGCGCCTGCGTGAGCATGTGCCGGATCTGCTGCTGCTGGATTGGATGCTGCCGGGAATTTCGGGAATCGAGCTGTGCCGGCGCCTGCGCGCCCGGCCGGAGACCCGGCGCCTGCCCATCATTATGCTGACCGCGCGCGGCGAGGAAGCCGAGCGCATCCGGGGCCTCAGCACCGGCGCCGACGACTATCTGGTCAAGCCGTTCTCGATGCCCGAACTTGTGGCGCGGGTGCGTGCGCTGCTGCGTCGCGCCGCGCCCGATCGGATCGCCGAGGTGATGGCGGTGGGCGATCTCGAACTCGACCGCCAGACCCGGCGCGTGCGCCGGGGCGGCAGGGACCTGCATCTGGGCCCCACCGAATTCCGCCTGCTGGACTATCTGATGAGCCACCCCGGCCGGGTGCATGATCGCGCCAGCCTGCTCACCCGGGTATGGGGCGAGGATGCCTTCATCGACGAGCGGACTGTGGACGTGCATGTCGGCCGGCTGCGCCGCATCCTCAACCGCAGCGGCGCCCGCGATCCGATCCGCACCGTGCGCGGCGTCGGCTATGCCTTCGACGAAACCTTCGGCCGCTAGAGCATGCCCCTGTCAGCCGATCGCATCGGCAATCGCCGCGCCGCAGGCCAGCGTATCGGCGGTGCCGCCGAGATCGCGGGTGCGGTATTGGGCGGTGGCCAGCACCTCCTCGATCGCGCGGACGATCGCGGCGGCGGCTTTGGGCTCGCCCAGATGATCGAGCATCATCGCCGCTGACCAGATCTGCCCCACAGGATTGGCGATACCCTTGCCGGCGATGTCGGGCGCAGAACCGTGCACCGGCTCGAACAGCGAGGGGAACTTCCGCTCCGGGTTGATGTTGCCGGAAGGCGCGATGCCGATGGTGCCGGTGCAGGCCGGACCGAGATCGGACAGGATGTCGCCGAACAGGTTGGAGGCCACCACCACGTCGAATTTCTGCGGGTTGAGCACGAAATGCGCGGTCAGGATGTCGATGTGATACTGGTCCACCTCGACATCGGGATAGGCCTTCTTCATCTCCGCCACCCGTTCGTCCCAATAGGGCATGGTGATGGAAATGCCGTTGGATTTGGTGGCCGAGGTGAGCTTGCGCCTGGGACGGCGCCGGGCCAGTTCGAAGGCGTATCTGAGAATGCGGTCGACGCCGACGCGTGTCATCACCGTTTCCTGGATGACTACCTCGCGCTCGGTGCCGGCAAACATGCGCCCGCCCACCGAGGAATATTCGCCCTCCGTATTCTCGCGCACCACGAAGAAATCGATATCGCCCCGCTTGCGGTTGGCCAGCGGCGCCGGCACGCCGGGCATCAGCTTGACCGGCCTGAGGTTCACATACTGATCGAACTCGCGCCGGAATAACAGCAGGGAGCCCCATAGCGAGATATGATCGGGGATCTTGTCCGGCATGCCGACGGCGCCGAAAAAGATCGCGTCATGGCCGCCGATCTGCTGCTTCCAGTCGTCGGGCAGCATTTTCCCGTGCTTTTCGTAGTAGTCCCAGCATGAGAAGTCGAAGTGGTCGAAGGCAAGGGACAGCCGGTGTGTGCGGGCGACCGCCTCCAGCACCCGAAGCCCTTCGGGCATGACTTCCTTGCCGATGCCGTCGCCGGCGATGACGGCGATGCGGTGGGTCTTCATCGGGTCCCCCTTTTTACGTACGGGCCGGCAGCCTTCCCGATCGACGCGCGCCGGTCAATCCTCGACAGGTCTTCGACCGCCTATCTGTTCAGGCGACATCGCGGCCGCGCGCCAGTCGATAGAGATCAAACCAGTCCTCGCGGGTCAGCCGCACCTCCATCGCCCGCGCCAGCAAAGCGATGCGGTCGATCCGGTTGGTGCCGATCACCGGCAGGATGCCGGCCGGATGTCGCAGCAGCCAGGCCAGCGCCACCGCTGCCGCATCGGCGCCGGCCGCTGCGCCAAGCTCCGCCAGCCGGGCGCCAAGCTCGGGACGATCCCCGCCCAGGAGCGCGCCGCCGCCCAGCGGCGACCAGGCCATCGGCAGCATCCGCCGTTCCTGCAGATAGGCCAGATCGCCGTTGGTGAACGCCTCCGGCTGGGCAAGGCTCATCTCGATCTGGTTGGCGACCAGCCGCGTGCGCAACCCCGATTGCAGCAGCGACACATCCCACGACCGGAAATTCGAGACGCCGACAGCGCGCAGCTTGCCCTCGCTCACCAGCGCGTCGAGCACTGCGCCGGTTTCATGGTGATCCATCAAGGGGTCGGGCCGGTGGATCAGCAGCAGGTCGAGCCGGTCGGTCCTGAGCGCGGTAAGCGAGGCCTCCACCGCCGCGCGGATATGGCCGGCACCGGTGTCGTAGTGCTTGATCCGGCGCCCCGCGTGCCGTCCCACCGGATTGACGATGCCGCACTTGCTGACGATTTCCAGCCGCTCGCGCAGACCGGGGCGGGCAGCGAGCGCCGCGCCGACCAGCGCCTCCGCCGTGTAGCCGCCGTAGACATCGGCAAGATCGAGCGTGGTGATGCCCTGATCGAGACCGGCGGCAAGCTTGGCCACGATATGGTCCGGTGAGGTATCGGAATCGCGCGCCAGCCGCCAGGTGCCATAGGCGAGCCGGCTGAAGCTGAGCCCGGGAGCCACATCGACACGCTGCATGGCCAAATCCTGATCTGATTGAGTCGACCCAACCATCGAGCCAAACCGGCCCCCGGGCAAGCGGAGGCTTGACAGGGCGGGGTCAGCTTCGCAGCCTGCATCGGCGCCCCTGCCGGGTTGCTCCAGCCCCGAGGTGATAGATGCCGCTGCCCGCTGCCGCCGACCTGCCCGAAACCCCGGCCGTGCTGATCGACGAGCGTATCGCGCTCAGAAACATCGCCGAGGCGCAGGCGCGCTTCGACGCACTCGGGGTGACCCTGCGCCCGCATATCAAGACCCACAAGCTCATCCACTTCGCCCGCGCGCAGCGCGCCGCGGGCGCGGCCGGCCTCACCTGCCAGAAGACCAGCGAGGCGGAGGTGTTCGTCGATGCCGGCTTTGACGACATCCTGATCACCTACAACATCCTCGGCCCGGCCAAGCTTGAGCGGCTCGTCGCGCTGGCGCGGCGCGCACGGGTGCGCGTTGTCGCCGACAATGCCGAGGTCGTCGCCGGCCTGTCGGCGGCCTTCGCCGGCAAGGCGCCGCTGACCGTGCTGGTCGAATGCGACACCGGTCATGGCCGCTGCGGCGTGCAATCGCCCGAGGCGGCGGCAGCTTTGGCTGGACGCATCGCTGACAGCCCCGGTCTGGCCTTCGGCGGACTGATGACCTATCCCGGTCCCGCCGCCCCCGAGAAGGTGGAGGCGTTTCTGAGCGCCGCCAAGGCTTTGTGCGCAGCGGCTGGTCTGCCCTGCCAGACCATCACCTCGGGCGGCACGCCGGCGATGAAGCAGTTCGCCGGCCGCTCGGTGATCACCGAATACCGACCGGGCACCTACATCTACAACGACCGCTCGCTGGTGACGCGCGGCGCCTGCACGCTGGACGATTGTGCGCTGGTGGTGCTCGCCACCGTGGTCAGCCGGCCGACCGAGACGCGCGCCATCATCGACGCGGGCTCGAAAACCCTGTCATCCGATCTGATGGGAATGACCGGTTACGGCATGCTGCGTGAGTATCCGGGCGCCGCGATCGTTGGTCTCAGCGAGGAACACGGCATGGTCGATCTTGCCGGCTCGGCCGGCAAGCCTCGGGTCGGCGAAGTCGTCGCCGTCATCCCCAACCACGCCTGCGTCGTCACCAATCTGTTCGACAGGGTCTGGCTGCACCAGGGCGGGCAGAACCTCCGACCCATGCGGGTGGATGCGCGCGGCACCGTGTTCTGAGCGTGAAGCCGGTCAGATCGCCGACAGCGTCCAGGCGTGCGGGAATTCGCCATAGTCGGAGGTGGTGACGCCGTTGCGGGTCGAGCCTGCATAGGCATTGAGGGCAGGGACCACCTTGATCCGCAGCACGCGCGTCTCGCCTGGCTTGACCAGACCGGCATGCACTGCGGCCGCGCCGAGCACCGAATCGCGCGTGTAGGTATCGGTGCCCCACACCTGGCCTTCCATCACCCCGGTGACGCGGAAGTAGAAGGTGGCGCCCACCGTGTCGCACAGGCCGTGCATGTTGGCGGGGGCGGCCGATGCGACCATGTTCTGGTCGAGCAGCTTCCTGAGCTGGCGCGGGCTCAGCCTGCCGCGCTGGTCGAAGTAGGCGACTAGCTCCTGGACAACCTTCATCGAGGACCTCCCTTGGGCATGGCGATGACCCGCCCATAGGGCGGGGCAAAAGACGGTGACGAACCGGGGATCGCCCACAGGATCGCGTAGGGCATCGGTTCGGGCGGAAAGCTGATGTCGCCGTCGGTGATGATGATCGCGGCGGTGACGCGCGGATCGTCCTTGAAGGCCAGCATGCCGGGCGAAAGATCGCTGCCGCCATAGCCTTTCACATCGTAGTCGGCGAGTTCGGTCGGCGACAGCGTCTGGTCGGCGGTGACAGCGGTGTCGCATTGCACGACGCGGATCTCGTCCACCCCGGTCGCCTCGCAGAAATCGGCAATGGCGCCGAGCGCGAAGGGGATCTCGTCGCTCATCGACGCGGAGGTATCGAGCAGGATGTTCAGCATCATGCCGTAGCGCTGGCGTCCGGGCAGCACGAGGTCGGTGCGCTCGGCCCCCCGGCGCGAGGCGCGCATGAAGGTGCGCTCGCCCGGTGTCACCCCCTCAAGCCAGCGCTGCAATGCCACCTGCCAGGGCTGCTGGTAGATCCCGCGCAGCGCGCGCACCTGCTGCTGCATAGTGCCGGCCTCGCTGCCGCGCCCGCGCATCGCCCCCATCGCCTTGGCCATCGCCATGCCGCGCCGGGCCAGTTCGTCGATCACCCGGGCGCGCTCGGCCTGGTCGGCGCTGTCGGTCGGAAACATTGCCCGTTCACGGGCCGCATCCAGCACGTCGCCCATGTTGGCGGAGGGATTCTGCCGTCCCGCGCCCAGCACCTGGTCGACTGAGGCGGAAACCCCTTCCCACACCTGCGTGCGGGTTGAAGCAAAGCTCGCGGTGCGCCTCAGTTCCAGCACGATATCCTCGGCTGTGCGCTGGCGTGCGCCGGCCATGTCGAGCCCGCCGGCCGGGATCGCCTGCAGGCCGAGGGCATGACGCAGCATGTCGTTGATGATGTAGTCGTGGGCATAGTTGAATTCGAGCGGATTGGAGCCGCGGGCCCGCTCGTGCGTGCGCAGCGCCAGATGCAGAAGTTCATGGGCGAGCACGAAGATCAGGTCGTCGGACGAGAGGCGGGCGGTGAACGCGGTGTTGACTACCAGCCGGCCCGAGGCGAACACCCCCATCGTCGGCACCGAATTGTCCGTATTGACCCGAACCGCCGCCGCCAGACCCGACAGATGCGGAAACGGCACCGTGACCATGCGCAGCCCGCGCGTCACACGGGCGAGCGTCGCCTTGTCATCGGCCGGCGGGCGGGCGGCGGCGTTCACGGCATCGCGACCTTGCGCAGCAGGTCGAACATGGCTTTCTCCGCGCCGATGGCGCCCCATTTCTCCACCATGTCGGTGAGCAGGATCAGCTGGTTCTCCTGCGGCAGGGCGCGCAGGAAGCGGTTGATCAGGCGCGCCGGCAGGCTGTCGGCCCGCCCGTCGCGGACGAACTGGCGGATGCAGTCGAGCACGAACCAGCGCGCCGAATCGCCCTTGGGCAGCAGGTCCGGCTCGCGGATGTAACGCTCGATCGGCAGCACTGTGCCGAGCTGTTCCTCGGACAGCGCGCAGAATACCGCCGCATCCTCGGGCGAGAGGCGCCCGAAGGCGAGGGCCCGCCGCGTCTCGGCGCTGAGCAGGCCAGCCTTCTGCGCCATGTCCAGCGCCCGTGACAGCAGGGACCAGGCGCGCGGCGTCGAGAACGGCACCGGATCGGCCGGCACCGGCCGCATCAGCGCATCGGGCACCGTGGCGATGAAGCTGCGGATCTCGGCCCGGACGCCGGCCCGCTGCGCCCACGCCAGCCACTCGTCCACATCGTGACGGATCTGCAGGATGGTGACGCGGTTGACCAGCGCCGAACTCATGGCGCGCACCAGCGCCCGGTCCTGCAGGCGGTTGCCTGCCGCCACCACCCAGGTGCCAGGCGGCAGCGCATATTCGCCAAGCCGCCGCTCCAGCAGCAGCGAATAGAACGCCTTCTGCACATCCGGCGCGCAGGCCGGCAGTTCGTCGAGGAACAGGCAGAACGGCTCCGGCCGCTCCGGCAGCAGCACGCGCGGCGGGCAGAACACGCTGCGCTCGCCGACGATGCGCGGCACGCCGCTGACATCCTCGGGCGCGATCTGGGTGCCGAGCAGCGAGCGGCAGGGCAATCCCGCCTCCCGCGCCGCCTCATAGACCATCTCTGACTTGCCGATGCCCGGCGCCGACAGGAGCAGGAAACTCTGCTCCTGTGCCATGCATTGGATCAGCTTCTTGGCCTGCCGCAGCGTGACGACTTCGGTGAAGGCGACCTGTCCCTGGTTCATGCGATCTCCCCGCATCGATCGGGCTTCCACATTATTTGAGCATAAGTATTTCCTGTCGCGAGGCGAAAGAAAAGAACTTTATTTTTTCAAGACGCCCGATGCGTTCGGGCATCGTTCAGAAAAATCTTTTTCAAAATCGATTTTCTCACCCTTCCGGTGGACGGTTCCGCGAAATGCCGATGCGGCAGCAATTTATATCAATGAGTTGACATTTATCGGAGTGCCGGCCTAGGCTGCTCCGCAGGCATTTCCGGGCAGACCGGCAGAGGAGATCGGCATGAGCGGGCTGGACCCGATGGCGGGGTTTCTGGGCTGGACGGCGGAGCAGGTCGCCTTGCGCGAGGCGGCGGCGCGGTTTTCCGCCGAGGTGCTGCGCCCGGCCTACAAGGCCACCGAGAGGGCTGGCGTGATCGGCATGGACATCCGCCGCCGGATGGGAGCGCTGGGGCTGATCGGGGTCGAGTTTCCCGAGGCCTATGGTGGGCTCGGCGCCGATCATATCACCGCCGGCATCGTTGCCGAGGCGATCGCCGAGGGCGATTTCAACGTTGCCTATGTGCCGATGATCGCCTCCCTGTGCGGGGCGATCCTTGCCCGCCATGCCGAGCCTGAGCTGGCTGCGGCGATCCTGCCCAAGGTGGTGTCGGGCGACAGCATGATCGCGCTGGCGCTGACCGAGCCCAAGGGCGGCTCCGACGCGGCCGCGCTGGCGCTCAAGGCCACCCGCGACGGCGACGGCTATCGGCTCGAAGGCGAAAAGACCTCGATTTCGCTGGCCGATCAGGCCGATTACGCGGTCGTCTTTGCCCGCACAGGCACAACGGAGCAGAGGGCACACGGCATTTCCGCCTTCCTGATTGATATGGACAGCCCCGGTATCAGCCGCTCGCGCTTCACCGATCTCGGCCAGCATGCGGTGGGGCGCGGCTCGATCTTCTTTGATCAGGTCCATGTGCCGGCCAGCCGCCTGTTGGGGGCGGAAGGCTCGGGCTTCGTGCAGGTGATGCAGGGGTTCGATTTCTCGCGCGCGCTCATCGGTCTGCAATGTCTGGCACTGGCGCGGGTTTCGCTCGATGAGACCTGGCGCTCGATCCAGCAGCGGCAGGCTTTCGGCAAGCCGCTGTCCGACAATCAGGGTGTCACCTTTCCGCTGGCGGAAGCCGAGACCCAGGTCACCGCCGCGCGCCTGCTCTGCTATCGCACGCTGGCGGCCAAGGATGCCGGCATTCCGCATACGGCGGAGGCGGCGATGTGCAAGTGGTGGGCGCCCAAGCTCGCCTTCGAGGTTGTGCACCAGTGCCTCCTGATGCATGGCCACGCCGGCTGGTGCGTCGATCTGCCCTACGAGCAACGCCTGCGCGATGTGCTCGGCCTGCAGATCGGCGACGGCACCGCCCAGATCATGAAGCTGATCATCGCCCGCGAGGCGCTGAAAGCGGCGCGCGCCAGCCTCAGCTGACCCCGGCCGACAGGGTGCGCCGCACCGCATCCCGCCAGTGCCCGAGTCTGGTCTTGCGGGTCTTGGGATCCATCGCCGGCTCGAACCGCCGCTCGCGTCGCCAGCGCTGGGCAAAGACGGCCGGTGCCGGAAACACCCCGGCCCGATAGCCGGCAAGATAGGCCGCACCGAGGGCGGTTGTTTCCTGAATGACCGGCCGGTCCACCGGCGCGCCGATCAGGTCGGCAAGCCGCTGCATGGTCCAGGCGCTGGCGGTCATGCCGCCGTCGACACGCAACACGGTGTTGCCCGCCTCTGCGCCCTTCCAGTCGGCATGCATGGCGCGGACAAGATCGACGGTCTGAAAGCAGACGCTTTCCAGCGCCGCACGTGCCAGTTCCTTCGGCCCCGTGCCGCGTGTGAGGCCGTAGAGCGCGCCGCGTGCCTCGGCATCCCAGTAAGGCGCGCCGAGCCCGACGAAGGCGGGCACCAGCACCACATCCTGTCCCGGATCGGCTGCGGCGGCGAGCGGGCCGGTTTCGGCCGCCGTCTCGATGATGCCGAGCCCGTCGCGCAGCCATTGCACCGCCGCCCCGGCGATGAAGATCGATCCTTCCAGCGCATAGCTGCGCTCGCCGTCGAGTTGGTAGGCGATGGTGGTCAGCAGCCGCTTCTTCGAGCGGACCGGCGTTGCCCCGGTGTTGAGCAACGCAAAGCAGCCGGTGCCATAGGTCGATTTCATCATGCCGGGCGCAAAGCAGGCCTGGCCGATGGTCGCTGCCTGCTGGTCGCCGGCCATGCCGAGGATCGGCACCGATGCCCCGAGCAGACCGGCGTCGGTCGCCCCGAAGTCGGCGGCGCAGTCCTTCACCTCCGGCAGCAGCGCCGCCGGCACGCGGAACAGTTTCAGCAGCGCCGGATCCCAGCGCCCGTCGTGAATATTGAGCAGCAGGGTGCGTGACGCGTTGGTGGCGTCGGTCGCATGCACGCGCCCGCCGGTCAGTCGCCAGAGCAGGAAACTGTCGATGGTGCCGAAGGCGAGCTCGCCCTTTTCCGCCCGGCGACGGGCACCGGGGACGTGATCGAGCAGCCAGGCGATCTTGGTCGCCGAGAAATAGGGATCGAGCAACAGGCCGGTGCGGCGGGTCACGTCGGCCTCATGGCCGGCCTTCTTCAAACGATTGCACAGGCCTGCCGTGCGCCGGTCCTGCCAGACGATGGCCCGGTGGATCGGCCGGCCGGTGGCCCGTTCCCAGAGCACGGTCGTCTCGCGCTGGTTGGTGATGCCGATGCCGGCAAGCTGCGCCGCCGTGATGCCGGCTTTGGCCAGCGCTGTCCGGCAGGTGGCCAGCGTGGTGCGCCAGATGTCTTCCGGATCGTGCTCCACCCAGCCGCCTTGCGGATAGTGCTGGGTGAATTCCTCCTGCCCGATGCCGGAGATGGTCAGGTCGTCAGCAAAGACGATGGCGCGGCTCGATGTCGTGCCCTGATCGATGGCGAGAATGAACCGGCTCATGCGGCGCGCCCCTTGAGAGTTGCTGGCGATGCTCTTCCGGGCAGCTTGCCGGCAAGCTCTCGTGTGCGCAACCCCCACCGGGGGCGTCACGCTCGCTGATGCTGAGGGGAAGTGGTGCGCAAGAGGGAATCGCGTTTACGGTCTAACAAAATGAAAATACGAGACTATTTTTCTTTGAAAACCGCAAATACCCAACAAAAAACCCAACATTTTTCCGAGCAACCGGCATTTCTGCATCACGCAAAGGGGAATAGCTCCCCCTTTTCACCTCAACCCGATCGCGTTCGTGCCAGTGTTTACGGGCTTGCTTGTGTTTACGTTGACGGTTGCGCTGCGAATGATGGAAGCCGCCGCCTCGCCAATGGCGGCCCCGATACCGGCTGGGTTCAGGGTTGAGGTGAACGCCTGCCCCATTTCCGCGCCCTTGGCAGGAAGCCCGCTGACGGTGGCGTCGAACGTCGCGAATGGCTTGTCGAGATTGGCAATCCACGACTGGATTTGTTGGTTTCCTTCGCCTTGTGCCCGCATGATCTTTTCGGAGGCGGTCAGCGGCCGATCAACGCCGGCGCCCGGCCATCTTGCCAGCGAAGGAAGTCTTGGACGCGACATGGCTTCCGCCTGATCCACCAACTTGCGGATAGCGGCGCGGGTGCGCTCGGCACGCTCCGATCGCCTCTTGTCGCCTTCCTCAAAGGACTTGCCAAGCGGGGTTCCCAAAGACTTCTGCCGCTCGCGTTCCGCCCTGTCGGTTTCGATCAGATAGCGGATGGCCTCGGCAGCCGTGACAGCGGTTCCGACAGCGCCCGCGCCCTTAAGCAGCACCCCGCCGAATCGGGACATGCCCTTTCCTATCCCGGCCATGACTGGCGAGCCGGGGAACGCCGTCTCAATGAGCTTGCCAAGCCCGAACTTGGTCACTCCCGCAACGCCTGCCAATGCGGCGGTCGTGCCAACGGCGGCGCCTGTAGGGGATACGCTGGAACCCTTCATGGCGCCGGAAGCCTTATCCATCAGGCCGGCGGCGGTATCGCCCATGCCGAGAAGGGCTGGCGTGACCTTGCCGACAACGGAATCTGTCAACTTTCCGAATGACGCATCGAGCGATTGTCCTGTCATCGCCAAAGAACCGAACGCCAGCGCGGCGGATGCTTCCGGACTAACGTCCATGCGGGCGCGATTTTCGCGGTTGCGGCGGATTTCCGCTTCCTTTGACAGGATCAGCGAAATTGCATCAGCGATAGTGTCCTTCACGCTCAGCTTGCCCCTGAGATAGCTGCCAAGCTGTTCAGGATTGCTCGTATCTACGCCAGCCTTGCGAAGCGCTGGGCCGAACGTGTCCATAACATAATCGATCGGGTTGCCGGCATATGGGACCTTCTGCTTACCGTCCCTGCCCTCAAGCCCGATGCGCCGCATTTCGGCGTGGGATTTCTTCTTGCCAGCGCCGGACAGGAACGATTCAAGCTGGGAGATAGAATTGCCGATGCGCTGGCCCGCTTCGTCTCCTAGGCTAGCAATGTCCTCAACCCCGCCTGCCGTCACGCCCATTTTCGTTGACTTGAGGTTCCGCATAATCGCCAGCAGAGTATCTGGTCGCAAATCCCTGCCGCTGGCGATCATGGCGCGCGAAATGGCTTCCATATAGGAGCGGGCCTGGCCGGGATCGTCCGCCCGCCCCATAGCGTCAACGGCCTTGCCGATCACGACGGCAGCCCGCTTGCCCTCGGCAGCATCGCCCGTGCGTGCCGTGTGGACTTGCAGCGTCGAAGCCATCAGCCGGGCGGTTTCTGAGAACTTGGAAAAGTCGGCAGTTTGCAGCGCCGCGTCGCCAAGGGTCTCGATCATTTCGCCAAGAGGAACCGCCCGAAACTCTTTCGTCAGCTTCTGCGCTTCCCTCTCGATGATTGCCCGTTGATCTTCCGGCAATCCCTTGAGCTTGAGGGCAGCCCGCGCCGTGTCAGCATCCACCGCTTGCCGACCGCCGGATGAAAAGGCGGCGCGTGCAGCGCTGACAGTGGCGTGGCTGGCCTGATGCCCCGCCGCTTCCGGCACAGTCTGATAGCCCCGGCCATAGAGGCGGCGGCGCTGACTTATCGGCTGGGATGCGTCAAAGGCGCGCTGGGAAAGTGTCGGCTTGGCAGGCGGCGGGTTGAACGTTGCCGCCTGTCTGGACAATCGGGAGAAGCGTTCTGCGGCGGCGGCGGCCTTGTCGTAGGAATGTGCCAGCCGCTCAAGTCCAACGCGGGGCGCCATGAAGTCGCTCGCCTTGAAGGCTGCCCCGCCGCCGTGCTTGTTGAGCCGCGCGGCCGCATCGGAAGCCATCCGCATGCCCCTCGCCATATAGTTGGCCTCGCCAGCAAGCCGGGCCATCGTGGCACCCATTCGCGAGACGGCCCTTGCCATCTTCGCGGATTCCGACGCACCAGTCGCAAGGCTTGCCGCCATTGCGCGGGCATGAAGGGATGATGACTTGGGGATTGCCAGCGCGGCACCGAACTTGCTGAGCTTGTCCGCCTCATTCTGGACCTGCCTCAAAGCCCTCTGGATATTGGACAGGGGCTTGCTCGATTGGTCGATGACCTTGAGCACTGCGGATTCAACAAAACGGGCCAAGGTCTTACCTCAAGTGAGCTCAGTGATGTTGGCAATTTATACCAATAAAACACCAATTCTGCACTCATTTTGATCCGCTCCTTACGATGAAATGCCCATATACCTGCTCTTTACCGGCCCATGTTTCATTCGTGCGGGGCATTTTGATTGAGGCGCAAATAACTTGCAGACGTTCCCCTTTTACGACCTTTCCCAGTTCTTGCAGATTTGCGCTCGCCTTCAGCATGGCGAGTATGTCGCGATTGAGCGGGGCACCCTTGCGGCAATATTCGACAATTTGTTGAGCGGACCGAGTTTGCTCATCAAGGCGAGAGAGGTTGCCGAAACAGTCGGCCTTAAACTGCAAGCCCGTCCTGACCTTGAGCAGGTCTGGTTCATCAAGCCCTATGGTGATGACGCGCAAGAAAACGCCCCCGCCGTGGCTTAGCGGGGGCTAATCGCAATAACTCGTTACGGGGAAGGTTTCGAGTTGCCGGCTCGGGAAGGGGCGCCGGCTGCCTGCGATCCGATCACCTTATTCCACTTGGCAGCCGGATCAAGCGCCTCGATCCTAGAAATGATCGGCCTCAACTTCGCGCCAAGGGCTGCAATGGGTGTTGGCGATCACGCCAAGCCCCATGTCATCGAGCCGGAAGCCGCCCGCCTTCTCAACGGCGTTCAAGGCCGAGAAAAGCGCAAATTCAACGGCAGTGCGGGATGCCTGTCGCTCCGTCCTTGTGTCAGCGCTGACAATTCCGTCAATGGCACAAAGGGCAGTGGCGATATGGATTGCGGCACCTTGAAGATTGATCGCCTTGAGGTAGGGGAGCGCTTCCAGCAACGCCAGCCATGCGGTTGCGGATAGGCACCCGGCCCTGTCGAGATTGCCGGAACCCGTCGAAGCCTTCCGGGTGGCGATAGAAGCCTTTTCCTCGCGATCGTGCCGATCGGCAAACATGGCAAGCTGGCGTGCCGCGTTCAGCAGAAAGTCGTCATCGTCGGTTGTCATTCTCAATTCTCCTCGGTTGAAAGCAGGCGGTCGATTGCATCGGCAAGCCGCTCAAAGGCGACTGCCAGCATGGCGAAGGACGCGGGCGTCACGCGGCCAGCAGCCGATCAAGCTGAGCCTCAAGCTCGCGACGGCGGGCGGCGGCATTCACGCCGAACGGCAGGTAGTGAACATTCTCGATTTCATCAGCGATGCGCTGCGCAGCCGGGTTGGCGGCAATCTTGACTTCGCGCACCTTCCGGGCGGCGGCTTCCTTCGCCCGCGCCCATGCACGCTTGAGGCAAGCCGACATGCTGTAGATCGCCGGGGCAGCGGCAATCTGCCAAGCGCCGTAATCGCGGCGAAAATCGCGATACATGGCGTGAGCGGCTTTCATGATTTCCGAGCGGCTGAACATGGCGGGGTCTCCATTGCGTTTACAGAAACATACATAAAGGATATAAAAAGACACGTCAACACAAAAATAAACGTGAGGTATGTTTTATGATTGCGACCGATCCGCTGGCCGGATACCAAGACGGTATGATAACCCCTGCACAAATCCGGGCGGCACGCGCCCTTGTCGGCTGGAAACAGTCTGATCTTGCGGCGCGCTCAGGGGTTGCCGAGATTTCTATCAAGAACATCGAGCGCGGCCAGACTGACGCGCGGCAGTCGACCATCGCCAAAATCAGGGATGCCTTCGACGATGCCGGGGTGATCTTTCTTGAAGGCGGCGTGAACCGCGACGGCGGCGCTGGCGTGCGGCTCAAGGGCTAAGCCCAGCCCGCCGATCGGGCTAAATACGCCTGTCAGGCGCAATTTCGATCAGGCTAAATGCCCCCGTGGAGGGCAATTTCATTCAGGGCGCGCAAGTGAGGGGGCATATCATTCAGCCCCTTCCGTTTTAAGGGCCGTGCCCATATTTCGCCCATGAATTAGGGCTATGGGCGTGGCGGGGATGGGTAAGGAAAGGGGGCAGCAAATGAAACCACTTGATGCAATCATCGGCGCCCTTCCAGCGTCCGAACGTGAGGCGGTCGAAAAGCGTTTCGCCGAACTTCGCTTCGCACCGTTTGACGCCAGCGATTATCTCGACAGCGAAGAACTGATAGCGGAATACCTGTCAGCGGCTGCGCAGGAAGGGCATGATGTGTTCATGCGAGCGCTGGGCAATGTCGCCAAGGCGCGCGGTATGACGGCGGTTGCGCAGGCTTCCGGGCTGGGCAGGGAAAGTCTTTACAAGGCACTTGCACCCGGCGCGCATCCTCGCCACGACACAATTGCAGCCGTGGTGCGCGCTCTTGGCCTGTCCTTCACCATCGCACCACTGAATAAGGCGGGCGCGCCCTCATAGAGCAATGTCGCCCCAAAGCCGCACAAATGCGTCAGGAGACGAAAGAGCCTGTTTGGGCCACTACCCCAGCCGCCCCCTCATTCTTCTGGAAACCGGCTTAAATGTGAGTCGTGGCGGGGCTATCTGAATTGCCGCTGTGGGATTCGGGCCACCATGCGCGCGTGAAGGGGTGCCAAGCATACCGCCGCATGACTGCACGACAAAATTCAGGCTGGGGTTTCGCCTGTCTGTCGCCAGAGCATTCGCACCATGAAAACGACTGTCCGGACCTCGGCATTGGTGACTTGCCTGTTGCGGCCGTGGCGAAGGATTTCCAGCATCGCGGTTTCCCAATAGTGGCAGCGGGCGCAAAGCGCGACCTCGCAGGCATAGGCAAATTCGGGGTGCCGCTTCCGCCATTTTTTCATGGTGTTTGGGGAAACGCCAATTTCTGCCGCGAATGAGCGGATTGAATAGCCCAGGGCACAGTGCTCCTTTAGGGACTTGCAAAACTCAGGGCGATAGAGCGACGGCCGGCCCGTCATTTGCGCGAGCCCTTCAGGTCGGCCGCGATTGCGTCCATCAGGGCAACGGTGCGCAGAGTGACTTCACGATCGGCAGGATCGGCTTGCGTGGTGGCTTTTTCGGCCAGCCGGGCTTTTGCTTTTGCGACGGCAGCCAAGGCGCCGGCAAGGCACGCGGTTTCGATGCTGGTCATGTGGCAGCCCTCTTGAGGCCGGCAAGGCCGATCAGCGCTGCCTCGGCTCGGTCAACGTCGCATTTGCGGGCGAATAGGTGCGCTTGAGACGGCCAGAGTGCGATTGCAGCGGCGCGGGCGGAATCCTTGTTTTCCTTGCCCGGCGCGATGCCTGCGGCGCGCTTCCAGACAGGCGGGGCAATCATCGTGCAAGCGATGCCAGCCGCGCCAAGCACGCCCTCGATCACGCCCCGGCTGCGACCGAACCCGAATGCACCAACGGCGCCTTCGCCCGGCCGGGGTCCGACAAGCTCGCAAAATGCAGCAGTCGCGTGGGACTTGAAAACCATGCTGGCGAGCAGCGGCGCATTGATAGCGTTCCGCCCCTTTGCTCCGTCAGCAAGAGCGGGAATGTCGTGAATTTCGACCAGCCGGCCATCGGCATTCAGGACGGCAACGGCGCCGTGCACGCCGGGATCGATTCCCAAATAGATTGCGGTCATGCTTCACCTGCGCATTCGACGTAAGTCGCAAGCTCGGTTCCAATTTGGTCTGCCAAGCGGTCCAGTGTCGCTTTGACCAGCCATTCAGGGGCGCCGATGGAATACAGATTGTCTGCGAACGGCTTGGCGAGGGCACGATAGGCTTCAGGCTGTTCGCTCTCAGGCAGTGATGCGAGCATGAAGGCAGCGTGCTTGGCGGCGAGATTCAGGGCTGCATCGAAGTCGTGAAGGTGCGTCATGCGGCACCGCCACTTACTGCCATCGCTGTAACATCATCGAAAATCATCAGGCTGCGCGCGAGATAGACTTGCTCGACATAGGCAAGCTCGGGGCCAGAAAACCTTTCGCGGGCTTGGACCATGAGGCTTTCAACCATTTTCTCAAGATCGGCGGTCACTTCGTCGGTGTGACGGCCGGCATAGATCAGCAATTCTTTGTGGTAGGACCGGCGAAGGTAGTCGTCGCACTCGATGGCAGCGCGTATCTGCCCAATCATTGCTTGCAGGCGGGGCGGGTAGGTGGTGGTCACAGTGGCACCTCACAATGCCTTGGGGTTGCTGGAAATGCAGGGCGGACAAAACCGGACAAGTCCGGACATGTCCCAATTTGTCCGGCTGTCCGAACTGGCCTGTCCTGTCCGTCAGAGCTTCCAAGTGAAGCTTCCTTCCGTGGTGTTGACGTGCCCGATAAGGCGAGCCGCTTGGGCAGCCTCAAGCCCCCGCGCGAATGCCTTGCGCATTGCTTCGCCGCTGCCATCGCCGGCATATCGGCGGTCGAACTCGGCCCGCAGGTGCGCTCTCTCGATTGACAGCAATTCCGGGCCATCGAGCCCATGCAGCCGGCGCTTGCGACCGTGCTCGCCAATGGCGGCCTCGTAAGCTTGCATCAGCGCTGCCGCAGCCTTGGGGACGCGCGCAACTTTCGCGGCACGCGCGGCGATGCCTTCGATCGGCTGGATGGTTGCCGAAAATACTTCCTCACCATCGTCGTCGCGACCAACGCGCACGGGCTTCAGGGTGAAACCGGATTGCCACCCCGTTTCGCGTTGGCGATGCTTGATGAGCGACAACGAGCGCGATGCGACGCGACCGGACATTGGGTCGGTTTCGGCATGAGCGGCCAAGACGGCGTCGCCCGACGCAGCGAAGGCCGAACTGCCGCGCACACCGTTTTCGGCAACCTTGCCGCGGTGCGCGATCGCCAGAATCAGGGCGCCGGTTTCGCGGTGGAGCCGCTGCAATCGGCGCATGATGGCTGTTGCCTCGCCAGCCGCATTCTCGTCGCTGATCGAAAATGCCGCCGCGACGGTATCGACGATCACCAGTCGCAAGGGAACGCCATGCCGGCTTTGCATGTGCTGGCCGGCTGCGGTCGCAGCGCGCACAACGCCGTCAAAGTGCGCATCGGCGTTCAGGGGTCCGCTCGGCTCAACCCAGGCAATCGGCGCGCGGTCTGGCAATCCGTGATCGAGCCTTGCCGCCTCAAGCCGCTCGGCCAAGGTTCCGGCGCCCTCAGCCGCAATAACGAGCGTGCCGCCGCGTTCTGGAATACGGTGCCCGAAAAAGGCGCGTCCTGTCGCGAGCGCTGCCGCAAGGCTGATGCCAATAAACGTTTTTCCAGAGTTTGTCTGGCCGGCCAGCAAGGCAACTTCGCCAGCCGGCAGCAGCCCTTTGACAAGCTCGCGACGGCGGGCAATCACCGGGCCATCGCCGTGCCACTGGATCGGCAACGCGGCGGGCGCCGGATCAGCCGCAAATGGGCGTTGCGACAGGTCATCGGCCGCGCGTTGCTCAGGCGAACGAAGGTCAATCGGATCGTCGAGCGGGTCGGAGCGAAAATCATCCATCAAGGCGCGTCCTGTGGTTGCCGGCGCACTCAACCTGAAGGCGCATCCGAGCATCGCGAAGCCGGCGCGCGGCGTCGATCACGTCATCGACATGCAGGCAAATCAGCCGCCAAGAGCCGATTTCCAGCATCGGGCGAATCGCCTCAACGTGAGCGCCGATCTGGCCGATTTCCTCGCCAATAACCCTCAAAAGATGACACGCGCCGGCGGAACCGGGCGCCGCCGGGTCAATGAGCCTTTCGGCTGGGATAGCGCGAAATGCGGTCCGGTCGGCTGGGTCGACCAGCACAACCTCAAGTTTTTCGATTTGGGGTGAGGCCATCAGCGCGCCTCCTTGGCAGGAGAAACGATGAAGGTCGCGTAGCTAACGGCAAGCCACCTGCTCAGCCCGTAACGGGCTATCAGTCGCTGGACAAGCCACTCAAAATTGGCAGGATATTCAACCTTGCCCATTGGGGCGTTTTGATGCATGAGATGGGTCACAGATATTGACCTTTTAAGCCCGCCAAAGCCCCGCGCTTTCGGCGGGTTTTCTTTGACGGAACGTGATGCCCGGCCGGACCGACCACAGGCAGAAAATGGGCGGGTATCAGGCGGCGCGCTGATCGGTGTCAGGCTTGCGGCCGGCGGGAGGGCAGGCGTCCCGAAAATCGCGAATGGCACTTTCAGGGATCAGCGTCCTCGCACCGATCTTGACGGCGCGCAGTTTGCCGGCCTTGATGGCCTCATAGGTCTTTGTCTGGCCAAGCCCCGTGAACGGGCGGGACTCGCGGATTGAGTAAAGCGGGTCGAGGTTTGTCATGCTCACACCGTGTTTGTTGCGCAGCACTATGCGGCGCTCCACGGTTGTTCATTTTTCTCACGCTTGAAGCGCTGTCGATGGGCCGAAGGCTTCGACCCATGCAGGTAAAATGGGTCGACACCATAGCTATCTATTTGATTCTTAAGTCATAAAAATTTTTTATCCCCTGCTGGGGATTAGGATGGGTCGACGCCTTTGACGCCGGCCCCTGCCCTGCCCTTTCGGGCGGCAAACGGGCGCAGAAATGATGCCATGTTCGCAACCGTCTCCCTCGCCTGCTCTGGAAATGGCCAGTGTTTTCTCAACAAATCCTCGACCTGCGATTTTCTCACCAGCCCCAGCCGCTGCACCTCACTCGACATGCCGATCATGAATTTCATTTGGTCTGACAAATGATCGGCCGCGATGTCCAGCGGCTGAACAATAGGCGTCAGGGCTCGGTTGAGGTCCGCCTGATCGACGAAGACTGCGCACGGGTTGTACGGATCACCGAACGTAACTTCGCAGCGTTCGAAAATGCAGTTCGCGTCCAGGCCGTGCCATACATGTGCCGGGAGCGGCTGCATTGGCCCTCCTTGTAGCGAAGCGAAGTGGCACTTGATATCGCCATCCAGCGCCAGCCGGCGAAGCTCAGCGCACGCATCCTCGAAAATGCGATGCCGATTGTTAATTGCACCGGCCTGCTGCACGCACATCGCCCGCAAGTCGTCATCAAGACTGAGGCTGCCAGCGACCCGGTCGACCATCGCAGTCGCGTTTGGATGAGACCGGGAATATTGACTTTCCACCAAGGGAAGAACGGAAGGCCCTATGTTCGCCGCGATCTCTTTTCCAAATAACCTCTCAGCTTCGCGAGCGAAAAACAGCATCGACACGATCTTTGCGTCGTCCTCGCTGGAACCATCGCCAGTGATCTTGTCGCGACTCATCCAGCAGTCATCGGTCCAGACACCCTCGTTCCGGACAGCGCCGACCCTCCGAACTGCCCTCGCCAAATGGACGAAGCCCTTTCGGTCGAGTAGCCATCCATCCTCGGCAGCCCAAAATTTGTCGTCTACCCACATGCTCACGCATCCTTGAGCGCATCGAATGGTCGCAGGGGAAGCGGGCGATGCACCCCGCTTGTCGGCTGGCCGGCCTATCCCCTGCGATCGCTGTTATTTTTTGCCCGCCTCAATCGGAATAATCTTTGCCCCGTCTCGCATCGCGTCGATGCGATCAGCCCACCAGTCCATCAGCCGAACGCGCTCATCCCAAAATTCACCGCGCGCATAGGCCCGGCGCACCGAGTCCTTGTCTTGATGCGCCAAGGCTCTTTCGATGGCGTCCGGTGAAAACTTACCGCTTTCGTTCAGCAACGTTGATGCAACAGCCCTAAATCCGTGGCTGGACATTTCCTCGGACGCATACCCCATGCGGCGAAGCGCGCCATTGAGCGCATTTTCGCTGATCGGTCGATGACCAGCCCGCCGGCCTTCGCCACCACTCCGACCATGCCCCGGAAAAACAAGCCCGGTTCGCTCCGTCAAAGGTCGAAGCGATTGGAGAATGGTCAATGCTTGCGAAGGAATGGGCACCTTATGCGGCCGTCGCATCTTGGCGCGGCTGGCCGGAACGGTCCAAATCCGCGCCTCTAGATCGAACTCGATCCATTCGGCCTGTCGAAGCTCGCCGGGGCGCGGGAAAAGGTATGCCGCCAATTGCAGCGCCGCTTTCGTGGTCGGCTGCCCTGCATAACCCTCGATCGCTCGCAACAGCGCGCCGAACCCCTTGGGGTCCAAGATTGCGGCTCGATGCCTCACAACTGGCGAGGTGAGTGCGCCCCGCAATGCGAAAGTCGGATCGGTCGAAGCCCGCCCGGTGGCGATCGCAAATCTAAACGCCTCACCAATGACCGCTCGCAATCGCTTAGCCGTCTCCAACCTGCCCCGTCGCTCTACGGCTTGCAGCGCAGCCAAGACTTCCGGCGCCGTGACCTCGGCTATCGGCCGGGCGCCAAGGCTCTCTTTCGCCAAGCCAAACAGCCATTCCAGTTTTGCCAGCGTGCTCGATGCCTTGCCCTCTCGACGCTTTTTGCCGAGCAACTCATCGGCGATTCCGCCGAATGTGTTTTCTGCGCTCTGTCGCGTGGTCAACCTTTCCAGCTTACGCTGCGCAGCCGGGTCTATTCCTCGATCGAGCAAGTCCTTGGCTTCGTCACGGCGCTTGCGCGCATCCCTCAAGCTCACGCGCGGGTAGGGGCCGATCGCCAGAGATTTTTGCCGTCCGCCGAACCGATAGGCCAGCAGCCAACTTTTCCCGCCGCTCGGCATAATGAGGAGTTGAAGCCCCTGGCCGTCAGACAGCTTGCGCTTTGATTCGCTCGGCTTTGCGGCTTTCACCTCGGTATCTGTCAGCGCCATTGTTGGGGCTTCCCGATGTTGGGTGTTGGGTGTTCCTTGTTGGGTTGTTGGGTTTTTCCCTAAAAAGACCCAACATTTTTTGCGGCTGCCGGTGAAGGCCGGCGAATAACCACGAACGCAATATGCACCTAAGACATTGAAAAATCAACGTCCGGTGAAGGATTGCGAAGGCTGGCGAAAGGGGGAGTGGTGCCGCAAGAGGGAATCGAACCCCCGACCCCATCATTACGAATGACGTGCTCTACCAGCTGAGCTATTGCGGCGCGGCTGTTGCCATAACCGCTGTCGCGGCGAAGTGCAACAGGGCTCTGTGTCTCGCCCGGTCAGCTGAACAGGCGCCAGCGTTTGCGGGGGGCGGCATCAGGCCGCCGTGGGCCGGGATCGTCCGGCAGGTGCGGCAGTCCATCCGCCGATGTCAGGGCCCCGTCATCCGGCGGCGGGGCGGCCGTTGGTGCGGGTGCGGGCAGGGCGACGGGGATGGCCGCGTGCGTTTCCACCGGGGCGACGGGGGCCGCCGCCGCCGGGGTGGCCTGCATCTCGACAGACACGGGCTCTGCCGCCGGTTCGTGCCGGTCGGCATCGATCGACGCGCGGACCTTGGCCTCGATCGATTGCGGGGGTGTCGTCCAGACGAAGGCGTCGAGCCGCCCTGTCACCGGGCTGATCGGCAGCCAGTGATCGGACACGTAGCCGTCGGCCACCCAGGCCGGATCGCGCGGGGCATGGCCGGCGCGCGACAGCCACTTGCGCACCATGCCGGCATGGCCCGCATCGCGCTCCTCAAGTTCGGCCATCAGCTGGCAGACGCGCACGGTCGGCTGGTCGAGCACCAGCGCTTCGAGCACCTGCCGCGCCTCGACGAATTCGCGCGCATCGATCAGCGCCTGGGCGAGCGTCAGCTTGGCCTCCCGCGCGCCGGGCATCAGCCGGGCGAGCTGGCGCGCACGCTTGAGCTTGTCATGCGAGGAATCGCCCAGCCGCACGCCGAGATAGGCCTCGGCAAGATCGGGGTGCGGTTCGAGCTTCCAGGCCCCTTCCAAGACGCGCGTCGCTTTGGACAGATCGCCGCGCGCGATCAGTCGCCGGGCCACCGCCACCGCGGCCGGCACCAGACCAGGATTGAGCTTCAACGCTTCCGAAGCGCTGGCGAATGCCTGATCGGGGGACTTTTCCGCAAGATCCAGCGCTTCGGCCGTCAACAATGCCGCCTTCTGCTTCTTGGCCAGATCGCGGTCGATGATGCGGCGGCTCGCATTCTCGTCGACCACAGCGCGCGCGCCGCGCCAGTCGCGATCGCCGGAGCGGTATTCGAGCAGCGCTTCGGCCGCCCAGGGGGTGGCCGGCGCCAGCCGGTAGGCTTCCTCGACAAAGCGGCGGGCCACGGCGCCGTCGTTGCGCCGCGCCTCCACATAAAGGCCGCGCAGGCCGAGCACGCGCGTCTCCGGCGTCTCCAGCATGCGCCGGAACGCCGCTTCCGCCGCCGCCCTGTCGCCGGAAAGCTGTGCCGCTTGCGCTTTCAGGAGCAGCGCCATCGGCTCGCGCCCGAGCAGCCGTTCAGCCTCCACCGCATGGCGCACGGCGGCGCGCCGGTCGCCGATCCCCACCGAAACCAGCCCGCGCGAGACGGCGCCATAGCCGCGATTGCGTCGGCGCATGCGATTGGAGAGCGCGATCAGGCTCGGCAACCGGAACAGCAGCCGCACCAGCGTCCACAGGATCATCGCTACTGCGATAATGCCCGCCAGCAGTCCGGCGGCCTTGGCCAGCGTGACACGATATTCATAGCCGCCGTAGGTCAGCACAACGCTGCCGGGCGTTTCCTGCAGCATGTAAATCCCGAAGGCGAGCGCCAGCAGGAGCGCGGCATAGATCAGCATCCGGATCATCAGCGCCTCCTCAGCCTTTCCGGGATGCGGCGGTCAGCGCATCCCCTTCCAGTTTTCTCAATGCCTCGAGCGCCGCCTCGCGGGCCTGCGCCGCCTCGATCACCGGCTTGAGCGCGTCCTGCTCGCCGGCACTCAGCTTGCGCAGCCCTTCGAGTGCCGCCGGAATATTGCCTCCCGCCAGCCGCGCCCGTGCCTGGGCGATGGCATCGGCAGCCTCCGGCCGGGCGCCGGAAACCGGGCGCACTTCGACAAAGCCGGTAAAGCTGGCACGCATCCTGTCCAGCCATCCCGTCGGCGCGGGTGCGGCCGCCGTCGCCGGCTTCGGCAGATTGGCCGCGAGCCGGCCGAGATCGGCGGCCAGTTCCGAAGGTCTTGGCGCCGGACGTTCCGCGAACGGCTTGAACGGGGCCAGGGTCGCTTCCGTATGGCCGAGCCCTGCCAGTGCCGCCACATGCTTGCCAAGCGGCTCGCCGGCCTCGATGGCGTTTCGCAGCAGTGAGGCGATGACCAGCGTCGCCGCCGCCGGATCGGTGGCAGGCTTGCGCGCCGTTACAGCGGCCAGTGCCTGTTCCATCGCCTGGACGCGGGCGCCCACCGCATCGATCGCCTGCCCGGCCTTGCTTCCGGCCATGCCGAGGTTCTGCTCAAGGCCGGCGATACGGTCGGTAAGCGGCGCAAGATCGGGCTTGGGCGGCTCCGACTTGGCCAGGGCCTCCAGCCGTGCCTCGGCGGACTTCAGCCGCGCATCGACCGGATTGACCAGCTGCGTCGCCATGTCGGCAGAGCCGGCGGCCTGCTGTTCGAGCGTACGGGCGCGCGCCTCCAGCTTCTGGAACTCGGCCGCCAGCCGTTGCGCCTGCGCGTCTGCATCGGCGGCCTTGCGCTCCGCCCCGGCGAGCGCCGCCTCGAGCTGGGCCACGCGCGGATCGGCCACCGTCACCGGCGGTTCCTTGAGATTGTGATAGCCGAGTGTTGTCAGAATGCCGAATATCGCGCCGGCCACAGCGCCGGCGACCACAGCGCCCGAGGAGCCCTGCCTGTCGGCGGACGCAGCAGGGGCATCGGCGGCCGGGCTCGGCTTGTCCACCTCGACAAACTCCGCCCGGGCAAGATCGATGACCGCCGGATCGGGCTTACCGGTTCTGCCGGCGCTGGCTGGATTGTCCTCGCTCATGCCGCTCCTCCCGCCTGACCGTTGTGATGTCCCCGCCGCGACAGGGCCATCGTCATCCTCGTTGCAGGGGATGACAGGTTATCCCCTTGCCCGTCAACCCACCGGCGCGATCCGCCGCAGCAGGCTCGGCTCGTCGGGATGCGCCGCGACCCGGACCTTCGCCGGGGCCAGCCCCGCCAGTCCGCGCGCCACATCCGCCGACAGGCAGACATGCAGCACATCGGCAGCGGCCGGTCCGCATCCTGCCTTTTCGGCCAGTTCAGCGAAGATGCGCGCCGAGCGCTGCGAATAATGCAGCACGGCGTCGAGGGCGCCATGGCAGAGGGCTGCGGCAAGTTGCCCCGGCAGCTTGTCCACCGCTGCGACGGCATAGGTTTCGACGGTGCTGACCAGAAGACCTGCGCCGACCAGCGCCCGTTCGAGATCGGGCTTGCGGTCGCGGCCGGCGAGATAGAGCACGCCGGCGCCGGCGGGCAGGGCGTCGGCGATCAGGCGCGCCAGCGCGGTGGCATCGCCCGCCGCGGTTTCGATCCGCTGAAACCCGGCGGCCTCGGCCGCGCGCGCCGTGCGCTGGCCCACGGCGAACACCCTCAGGTGATCCAGTCGGCCATCCCCGGGTCGGGGGGCGGCAAGTGCATGCGCCGAGGTCATCGCCAGGGCGGCGAACGGGCCGGTCGGCCAGGCGGGGGTGAGCGGTTCGACCCCCAGCAGGGGCGCCACCAGAGGCTCGTGGCCGGCAGCCGTGAGGCGCGCGGCGGTGGCTGATGCGTCCGGCTCCGGACGCAGCACCGCAACCCTCATTGTTTCAGCGCAGCCAGAAAATCCGCCGGCAGGCCGGCCTTTAGGGCCTTGCCGAGCCGGAGCCCCAGCGCTTCGGCTTCGTCCGCGCCGCCCTCTCCAGCGGTATCGAACGCCTGCCTGCCATCTGCCGACAGCACAAGGCCGGAAAGCCGCACCCGGTCGTCGGCAAGCGTCGCATGTGCAGCAATCGGCATGCGGCACGACCCGTCGAGCGCTTTGAGAAACCCGCGCTCGGCGCTCACCGCGATGCCGGTGGCCGGATCGGTGATCTTCGCCACCATGTCGGCTGTCACCACATCGCCCCTGCGGATAACGATACCGATGGCAGCCTGGCCGACGGCTGGGGGAAAGCTGACCGCGTCGAAAAGCTCGGTGACGTGATGGGCAAGGCCGAGCCGCTTCAGCCCGGCCAGCGCCAGAAGCGTGCCGTCCACCTCTCCCGCCTCGACCTTTCTGAGCCGGGTCCCGACGTTGCCGCGCAGGATGGTGATGTCGAGATCGGGACGCATCCGCCTGAGCAGCGCCTGCCGGCGCAGCGACACGGTGCCGACGCGCGCGCCCTGCGGCAGATCGGCAAACCGCATCCCGTTGCGGCCGATGAAGGCATCGCGCACATCCTCGCGCGGCAGATAGCCGGCCACCACCAGCCCCTCCGGCAGCTCGGTCGGCAGGTCCTTGGACGAATGCACGGCGACATCGACCGATCCGGCAAGCTGGGCCTGATCGATCTCCTTGGTGAACAATCCCTTGCCGCCGATATCGGCCAGCGCCCGGTCCTGGGTGAGATCGCCGCTGGTCTTGATGATCGACAGCGGAAAATCCGCCTCGGTTCCGCCGCTCGCGCGCGCCAGCAGTCCTGCGACCATCCGGGCCTGGGCCAGCGCCAGCGGACTGCCGCGCGTGCCGATGGTAAGGGAGCGCCCCATTTTCACGCCTTTCCTGCGCGAGAAACCTTTGCGGCAAGCCGCGCCTCTCACTATACCCATGATCCTGCGACCGCAATTGACCATGGCCAAGGCCAGCCCCGCGAAAGAGCTTGTTGATGCGCGTGCTCGGGATCGAGACAACCTGCGACGAGACCGCCGCCGCCGTCGTCGAGCGCCGCGGCGACGGATCGGGCGCGATCCTGTCCAACGAGATCAAGTCGCAGATCGAGGACCATGTCGCGTTCGGTGGCGTGGTGCCGGAAATCGCGGCGCGCGCCCATGTCGAGGTGCTCGACACGCTGATCGGCCGGGCGCTCGCCGGCGCCGGAGTGCCACTCCGGCGCATCGATGCCATTGCGGTTTCCGCCGGCCCCGGGCTGATCGGCGGGGTTCTGGTGGGGCTGACCGCCGCCAAGGCGCTGGCGCTGGTGACCGGCAAGCCGTTGATTGCCGTCAACCACCTCGAAGCCCATGCGCTGACCCCGCGGCTGACCGACGGAATCGGCTTTCCCTACCTGCTATTGCTGGTCTCGGGGGGCCACACCCAGCTCGTGGCGGTGGAGGGGGTGGGCCAGTATCGCCGCCTCGGCACGACCATCGACGACGCGCTCGGCGAAGCCTTCGACAAGGTCGCCAAGATGCTGGGCCTGCCCTATCCCGGCGGCCCGCAGGTGGAGGCCGCCGCCGAGAAGGGCGATCCGGAACGGTTCGAGTTTCCGCGCCCGCTTGCCGGCCGGGCGCAGCCGGATTTCTCGCTCTCGGGCCTCAAGACCGCCGTGCGCCAGCAGGCCGAGGCGATCGCCCCGCTGTCCGCCTCCGACAAGGCCGATCTCTGTGCCTCGTTCCAGGCCGCGGTGGTCGACATGCTCGACGACCGGGTGCGCGCCGGCTTGCGTGTGTTCCGCGCAAGCTTTGGCGCGCCGACCGCGCTCGTGGTCGCCGGTGGGGTGGCGGCCAACCGCACCATCCGCCGGGCGCTCAACCGGCTGGCGCTTGATCAGGGCGTCCGCCTCATCGCGCCGCCGCCGGCGCTGTGCACCGACAACGGGGCGATGGTCGCCTGGGCCGGGCTGGAGCGGCTGGCCCTCGGCCTCGTCGATGGGCTGGCGGCGCCGGCGCGGGCGCGCTGGCCGCTCGACGCGGAAGCCGCCCCGGCGCTGGGGGCCGGCCGGCTGGGAGCCAAGGCATGAGCCGGGTTTCGGTGATCGGGGCCGGCGCCTTCGGCACCGCGCTGGCGACTGTGGCGGTGCGGGCCGGACACCGGGTGACCCTGCATGGCCGCGACGCCGGCCAAATGGCGGAGATGGCGGCCAGCCGCGAAAACACGCGCTATCTGCCCGGCCTCGCCCTGCCGGAGCCGCTGGCCTACGCGAGCGACCTCAGCACGGTGCGCGAGGCCGATACCGTCATTCTCGCGGTGCCGACCCAGTCACTTGCGACGGCGGCAGCGGCGCTGCGCGATCGGCTTGATCCGGGCCGCCTGTTGCTGGCCGCCGCCAAGGGGCTGGAACAACACAGCGGCCGTTTCGTTACCGCCATCCTGCAGGCAGAACTGCCGATGATCGTGCCGGCGATCCTGTCGGGGCCGAGTTTCGCCGTCGACATCGTGCGCGGCCTGCCGACGGCGGTGACCCTGGCGGCGCGCGACGGGCTGGCGGCCAGCGCGCTGGCCGCCGCCCTGTCCGGCCCATCCTTCCGCATCTATCACACCGACGATGTGACCGGCGTCGAGATCGGCGGCGCGGCCAAGAATGTGCTGGCGATCGCCGCCGGAATCGTCATCGGCGCCGGCCTGGGCGAGAGCGCGCGTGCCGCCCTGATCGCACGCGGGTTTGCCGAACTGCGTCGTCTTGCCGCCGCGCTCGGCGCCCGCGCCGAAACCCTGATGGGCCTGTCCGGCCTCGGCGATCTGGTGCTGACCGCTGCCTCGCCGCAGTCGCGCAACTTTTCGCTGGGCGCAGGACTGGGGCGCGGCGAAAGCGTTGCGGATCTGTTGGCCGCCGGCAAGCTGGCGGAGGGGGCCTATACCGCCCCGGCGCTGGTCCGCCTGGCGCAGGACAAGGGCGTCGACATGCCGATCAGCACCGCCGTCGCCGCGGTGCTCGCCGGCCAGCTCGATGTGCGCGAGGCGGTGGCGGCGCTGATGGCGCGCCCCTCCCGGGGAGAGTGATGCGTCGCCGGATCGCTTCCCTGCTCGGGCTTGCTGCGGTCGCCCTGCTCACCGTCTATGCCTGGCAGCGGATGGTGCCGCCGCCCGCGCCCGAGGTTCCGCTGGAAGTGCCGCTTCCGGGCAGGGCCGACCGTGTGGTGATCGATAAGGCGGCGCGCGAACTCAGGCTTTATGCCGAAGGCCGTGTCCTGCGCCGCTACCGCGTCGCGCTCGGCGGCAATCCCGCAGGCCCCAAGCGCGAGGAAGGCGACCGTCGCACGCCGGAAGGCACCTATCGGATCGACGCCGCCAATCCGAACAGTGCCTATCATCTCAGCCTGCGTATCTCCTATCCCAATGCCGCCGACCGTGCCGCCGCCCGCGCCCGCGGCGTCTCGCCCGGCGGCGACATCATGATCCACGGCCTGCCCAACCGCTATGCGAGCCTCGGCGCAGGCCATCGTCTCTACGACTGGACCAATGGCTGCATTGCCGTCACCAATGCCGAGATGGATGAAATCTGGCGTCTTGTGGCGGTCGGCACGCCGGTCGAGATCAACCCCTGAGGAACGCGCATGGCCCATTGGCTGTTCAAATCCGAGCCCTTCAAATGGTCCTGGGACCAGCAGGTCGCCGCCGGGGCGTCCGGCACCTTCTGGAACGGCGTGCGCAATCATCTGGCCAAGCAGAACATGATGAAGATGCGGCTGGGCGATACCGGCTTCTTCTATCATTCCAACGAGGGCAAGGAGATCGTCGGGCTGGTCGAGGTGATCCGCGAATACTATCCCGACCATACCGACGAGAGCGGCCGGTTCGGCATGGTGGATGTGAAGGCGCTGCGGCCGCTGCCGCGCCCCGTCTCGCTCGCCGAGATCAAGCAGACGCCGGCGCTGGCCGGCATGTCGCTGCTCACCTCAGCGCGCCTGTCCGTGCAGCCCGTCACCGAGGCCGAATGGCGGATCATCTTGACAATGGCCGACTCCTGACCAGGCTGGAAGGGTGAGCCCCGGAGGGAACCCATGGTCTATGGCGGCGTCAACTATCTCGCCCTTCTCATCGCCACCGTGCTGGGCATGGCCTCGGGCGCGTTGTGGTATGGCTTTTTCCGCCGCCCCTGGCAGGCGGCCGCAGGCCTGACCGATCAGGATATTGCCGGCTCGAACCATGCGGCCAAATACGCGCTCGCCGCGCTTGCCAAATTCGTTATCGCCTTCTGCCTTGCCAAGCTGCTGCGTGTGCTCGATGCGGTATCGATTTACAACGCCTTCGCCGCCGCGCTGTTTCTCTGGCTTGGGTTCGTGCTGATGCCGCTGCTTGTCAACTACCGCTTCCAGCTCAAATCCTGGACGCTGATCCGCATCGATGCCGGCTACTGGCTGCTGGTGCTTGCCCTGCAGGGACTGGTGATCGGATTCTTCGGGTGAGGCGGCAACCCCCATTCGTCGCGCAACCAAAGTGTGAGGCGTTGCCGGCTTTTGCCGTTGGCCCATTTGCGATAATTCAATAGGCAGGTTCCGTTGGCCGGCTGCACGCCTGCCTGCCGGGACAGGGGAACAGGAAACGGCTGTGGAGGCGTTGATGAGCGAGAAAGTCTATCCGGTATCGAAAACCTGGGCCGGCAAGGCCTATGTCGACGATGCAAAGTACAAGAGGATGTACGCCGCCTCGGTCAAGGACCCGGACAAGTTCTGGGGTGAGCACGGCAAGAGGATCGACTGGTTCAAGCCCTACACCAAGGTCAAGAACACCTCCTACAAGCCGGGCAAGGTCTCGATCAAATGGTTCGAGGACGGCACCACCAACGTTTCCTACAACTGCGTCGACCGGCATCTTGCCACGCGCGCCGACCAGGTGGCGATCATCTGGGAAGGCGACGATCCGGGCGTGTCGCAGAAGATCACCTACCGCAAGCTCCATGAGGAGGTCTGCCGCTTCGCCAATGTGCTGAAGGCCAATGGCGTCAAGAAGGGCGATCGCGTCACCATTTATCTGCCGATGATCCCGGCCGCGGCCTATGCGATGCTGGCCTGCGCCCGCATCGGTGCCGTCCATTCCATCGTGTTCGGCGGGTTCTCGCCCGATTCCATCGCCAACCGCGTCGAGGACTGCGACAGCCAGATCGTCATCACCGCCGACGAAGGTCTGCGCGGCGGCAAGGCTGTGCATCTGAAGAAGAACGTCGACGTTGCCGACGGCAAGGTCAAGGGTGGCATCAAGAAGGTGATCGTCGTCAAGCACACCGGCGGCGACATCCATATGGTGCCGGGGCGCGACGTCTGGTATCACGAGGAAGCCGCGAAAGTGACCGCGCATTGCCCGCCGGTCGAGATGAAGGCGGAAGATCCGCTGTTCATCCTCTACACCTCGGGCTCCACCGGCAAGCCGAAGGGCGTGCTGCACACCACGGGCGGCTACCTCGTCTATGCCTCGATGACCCACCAGTATGTTTTCGATTACCACGAAGGCGACATCTACTGGTGCACCGCGGACGTGGGCTGGGTCACCGGCCACAGCTACATCGTCTATGGCCCGCTCGCCAACGGCGCGACCACGCTGATGTTCGAGGGCATCCCGACCTATCCGGACGCCGGGCGCTTCTGGGCGGTGTGCGACAAGCACAAGGTCAACACCTTCTACACCGCGCCGACGGCGATCCGTTCGCTGATGGGCGCCGGCGAGGAGATCGTCGGCAAGTACAAGCTGAAGTCGCTGCGCCTGCTCGGGTCGGTCGGCGAGCCGATCAACCCCGAGGCCTGGGAGTGGTACTACCGCGTCGTCGGCAAGAGCAAATGCCCGATCGTCGATACCTGGTGGCAGACCGAAACCGGCGGCATCCTGATCACCCCGCTGCCGGGCGCAACCGCGCTCAAGCCGGGCTCGGCCACCCGTCCGTTCTTCGGCGTCAAGCCGATGATCGTCGATGCCGAGGGCAAGGAACTCAAGGGCGCCACCGAAGGCAACCTGGTCATCACCGACGCCTGGCCGGGCCAGATGCGCACCATCTACGGCGACCACAAGCGGTTTGAGGAGACCTATTTCTCGACCTACAAGGGCCTCTACTTCACCGGTGACGGTTGCCGCCGCGATGGCGACGGCTACTACTGGATCACCGGCCGCGTCGACGACGTCATCAACGTCTCCGGTCACCGGATGGGCACGGCGGAAGTGGAATCGGCGCTGGTCTCGCATCCCAAGGTCTCGGAAGCGGCGGTGGTCGGCTATCCGCACGACATCAAGGGGCAGGGCATCTATGCCTATGTCACCCTGATGAACGGCGAGAAGGGTTCTGCCGATCTCAGGAAGGAACTGGTCTCCCATGTCCGCAAGGAGATCGGCCCGATTGCTACCCCCGATCTGATCCAGTTCGCGCCCGGTCTGCCCAAGACCCGCTCGGGCAAGATCATGCGCCGCATCCTCAGGAAGATTGCCGAGGACGATTTCGGCTCGCTGGGCGATACCACGACGCTGGCCGATCCGACCGTCGTCGACGATCTGATCACCAATCGCCAGAACAAGAAGGGCTGAGGCTCTGGCCATTCCAAACATGCGGAGGCCCGGTCGCAAGACCGGGCCTTCGTCGTTCCGGGGGGGACGGCTGGCGCCGGCCTTGTGCGGGCGGTCAAATCAGCGTATAGAGGCTTCCGTAATCACCAAATCTCAAACCGTCGTTTGAGAGTGGGCCCCCCGGGACCCGCTCTTTTTTGTTTGGATCTAAGCATGGCGCAGTCCGCCGACACCCGGCTCGTGGTCGAAGCAGGTCTTGCCGCGCGCGTCGCGGCGATCATCGAGCCGGCGCTCGCCGGCCTCGGTTTCGATCTCGTGCGGGTCAGGATTTCCGGACGCGACGGCTGTACGGTGCAGATCATGGCCGAGCGGCCGGACGGCACGATTTCGGTCGAGGATTGCGAGACAATCTCGCGCGCGATCTCGCCGCTGCTCGATGTCGAGGATCCGATCAGTTCCGAATACCATCTTGAGGTATCCTCGCCCGGCATCGACCGGCCTCTGGTCCGCCCGCGCGATTTCATCCGCTGGACCGGGCACGAGGCCAAGCTGGAGATGCAGACGCCGGTCAATGGGCGCAAGCGCTTCCGCGGCTGGATCGGCAGCGTCGGCGATGATGCTCTCACGCTGCGGCGGATCGACGCGGCTGCCAATGAGCCGGCCGAGGTCAACCTGCTGCTGCACGACGTCGAGGAGGCGCGGTTGGTGCTGACCGATGCGCTGATCCGCGAGGCGCTGAGCCGCGACAAGGCCGCCCGCAAGGCGCGCGGCGAGGTCGCCGAAGAAACCCTGGCGCCGGAGGCTTCCGACGACGCCCCCCTTCCCCCGCGCCCCCGGCGCGGACCGAACCGCTTCAAACGGAGAAACTGACGATGGCCGTTTCCGCCAACAGGCTTGAACTTCTGCAGATTGCCGATGCCGTGGCCCGCGAAAAGGGCATCGAGCGCGAGGTGGTGTTGCAGTCGATGGAGGATGCCTATGCCAAGGTCGCCCGCGCCCGCTACGGCTCGGAAACCGAGGTCAAGGCCGACATCAACCCGCGCACCGGCGAGATCAAGCTCGCCCGGCTGATGCTGGTGGTCGATCAGGTCGAGAACGACGCCAATCAGATGTCGCTGGTCGATGCGCGCCGCCGCAACCCGGCGGCTGAGGTGGGCGACTATATCTCCGAGCCGCTGCCGCCGGTGGAATTCGGCCGCATCTCGGCCCAGTCCGCCAAGCAGGTGATCGTGCAGAAGGTGCGTGAGGCCGAGCGTGACCGCCAGTATGACGAGTTCAAGGACCGCATTGGTGAAATCGTCAACGGTGTCGTCAAGCGCGTCGAATACGGCAATGTCATTGTCGATCTCGGCCGCGGTGAGGCCATCGTGCGCCGCGACGAGCTGATCCCGCGCGAGATGTTCCGCCCGGGCGACCGTATCCGCTCCTATCTCTATGACGTGCGGCGCGAGGCGCGCGGCCCGCAGATCTTCCTTTCCCGCACCCATCCCCATTTCATGGCCAAACTTTTCCGCCAGGAAGTGCCGGAGATTTACGACGGCATCATCGAGGTGAAGGCGGTCGCCCGCGATCCCGGCTCGCGCGCCAAGATCGCGGTGATCAGCCGTGATTCCTCCATCGATCCGGTCGGGGCCTGCGTCGGCATGCGCGGCAGCCGCGTCCAGGCGGTGGTGCAGGAACTGCAGGGTGAGCGCGTCGACATCATCCCGTGGTCGCAGAACGCGGCGTCCTTCATCGTCAACGCCCTGCAGCCGGCCGAAGTCTCCAAGGTCGTGCTCGACGAGGACACCGGCCGCATCGAGGTTGTGGTGCCCGACGATCAGCTGTCGCTGGCCATCGGCCGCCGCGGCCAGAACGTGCGCCTTGCCTCCCAGCTCACCGGCTGGGACATTGACATCCTGACCGAGGCCGAGGAATCGGAACGTCGTCAGAAGGAGTTTGTCGAGCGCACTACGGCCTTCGTCGCCGCCCTCAACGTCGACGAGGTGGTCGGTCAGTTGCTCGCCTCCGAAGGCTTCCGCTCGGTGGAGGAAGTCGCCTATGTCGACGTCAACGATCTGGCCTCGATCGAAGGGTTCGATCTCGAAACCGCCGAAGAGATCCAGAACCGGGCGCGCGACTATCTCGCCCGCATCGAGTCCGAGAACCAGGACAAGCGCCGGGCACTCGGGGTGGCCGACGAGGTCGGCGAGGTGGCGGGCGTCACCTCGGCGATGCTGGTCGCCTTTGGCGAGAATGACATCAAGACGGTTGAGGACCTTGCCGGCTGCGCCACCGACGATCTCGTCGGCTGGACCGAGAAGAAGGGCGGCGAGACCCAGCACATGGCCGGTATTCTCGACGGTCTGGCGATCTCGCGCGAGGAAGCCGAGGCAATCATCGTCGCCGCCCGCGTCAAGGCGGGCTGGATTGACGAGCCGCCGGCGCCCGAGGCCCCGGAGGCGTCCGGGGCTGACGACGCGACGGCCGGGACCGGCGAAACGGACTGACCGGAGCAGGTCTTGAAAATCCCCGACGGCGATGGTCCCAGCCGCACCTGCATCGCCACGCGCAAGGCGCTGCCGGTCGAGGCCCTGATCCGCTTCGTCGCGGGGCCGGACGGCGTGCTCGTGCCCGATCTCAGGCGCAAGCTGCCCGGTCGCGGCGTCTGGGTGACGGCCGAGGCCGGGGCTGTGGCCGAGGCGGTTCGTCGCAAGGCTTTCGCACGGGCGCTGAAGGGGCTGGTCACGCTGCCGGATGATCTGCCCGGCCTCGTCGGAGGTCTGCTGCGCCGGGATGCGCTGCAGGCACTGTCGATGGCCAACAAGGCCGGCGGCGTGATCGCCGGCGCGGTCAAGATCGAGGCGGCGGCGGGGCGCGGGTTCGTCGCGCTGCTGCATGCGGCGGAGGCGGCGCCGGGCGGGGTCGAAAAGATCGAACGGGCCGTGCGGAGCCGCCAGCGTGACGGGCTTGCAATACCTGCGATTCGACTCTTTACCTGCGAAGAATTAAGTCTGTCGCTCGGGCGCGAACATGTGATACATGCTGCGCTCGTTACGGGTGCCGCATCGGGTTCAGCCCTGAAAAAGGCGCGCGCAGCGGACCATTACTGGCGGGGAACCGCCGATCCGACGCTTCCTTCCGGCCTGCCGGGACAGGAAGGCGTCGGCACTTGCATTTCGACCGAGGATTCTGATCCGGATGAGTGACAGCAATAATACCGGCGACAAGACCCTGGGCGCGCCACCGACCAAGACGCTCACGCTGAAGCGTCCGGTGGAGCAGGGCACCGTTCGCCAGAGCTTTTCCCACGGCCGCACCAAGCAGGTGGTGGTCGAGGTCAAGCACAGTCGCTTTCCGGCCCAGGGCGCTGCCCCGGCGCGGCCCCAGCAGGCGCCCGCCGCCGCTCCGGCGGTCAAGCCCGTGGCGCCGAAATCCGGCACTGGCCCGGCCCCGCGGCCGCCGGCGGCCCCGCCCGCCAAGACGGGCGTGGTGTTGCGCACCCTGACCGACGAGGAGCGCGACGCGCGCACCCAGGCTCTGATGGAATCGCGCCGGCGCGAGGAAGAAGACCGCAAGCGCATGGAGGCCGAAGAGCGCCAGCGCCGCGAGCGCGAGGAACGCGACCGCAAGGAGCGCGAGGCGGCCGAGGCGCGCAAGCGCGAGGAAGAGGATCGTCGCCGCGCCGAGATGGATGCGCGTCGCAGGTCGGAAGATGAAGCCAAGCGCCGGCTTGGCGAGGAAGCCCAGGCGTCATCGGCCGCTGCCGCAGCGCCGCGCGGCCCGCGCGTTGAGATCGGGAGCCCGCGTGGCGCGGCCCCGCGCGCCGAAGGTGGTTTTCGTTCCGGTCCCCCGCGCGAGCGTGAGCAGGGTGGGCGCGGCGATGGGCCGCGGCAGGGTTTTGCGCCGCGGGACGGCGCGGCGCGTCCGGCAGGCACGGCGCGGTTCGGGTTTGCACCCAAGCCCGGCGCAGGGCCGGCCGGCCGGCCGGCTGGTGCCGGCCCGGGCATGGGACAGGGCCCGCGTTCGGCCGATGGTGCTCCGCGCGGCCCGCGTCCGGGCGGCCCGCGTCCGGGACCCGGCGTGTTCGGCGGGGAGCCGGCGGTTCCGCCGCCGCCCTCGCGGGTCGGAGCGCCGGTGGTGCGCCCGAGTTTCAACCTTGAGGATGACGACAGCAATCGCGGCCCCCGCCGCACCGCTGGCCCGGGCAAGCCGCCGGTTCCGGCGCGGCCGGAGCGGGCCAAGGCTGGTGAAGCCAAGTCGCGCGGTCGCCTGACCGTTCAGAGCGCCTTTGCCGACGAGGAGGAACGCCAGCGTTCTGTGGCGGCCTTCCGTCGCCGTGTGCAGCGCCTCAAGGGCGCCGGCGCCGCCGAGCAGAAGGAAAAGATCGCCCGCGAGGTGACGATCCCGGAGACCATCTCCATCCAGGAGCTGGCCAACCGCATGGCCGAGCGCGGGGTGGATGTGATTCGTCTGCTGATGAAGCAGGGCCAGATGCACAAGATCACCGACGTGATCGATGCCGATACCGCCCAGCTCGTCGCCGAGGAAATGGGCCATACCGTCAAGCGCGTCGCCGAATCGGACGTGGTGGAAGGCCTGTTCGACGCGCCCGACGCCGACGAGACGCTGGAAACCCGGCCTCCGGTGGTCACCATCATGGGTCACGTCGACCACGGCAAGACCTCGCTGCTTGACGCGATCCGCCATGCCAATGTGGTGGCGGGCGAGGCTGGCGGCATCACCCAGCATATCGGCGCCTATCAGGTCACCTCGCCGCTCGGCGGCAAGATCACCTTTATCGACACGCCGGGCCACGCCGCCTTCACGGCGATGCGCGCCCGCGGTGCCCGCGTCACCGATATCGTCATCCTGGTGGTAGCGGCTGATGATGGCGTGATGCCTCAGACGATCGAGGCGATCAACCACGCCAAGGCGGCCAAGGTGCCGATGATCGTGGCGATCAACAAGATCGACAAGCCGGAAGCCAAGCCCGAGCGTGTCCGCACGGAGTTGTTGCAGCACGAGGTTCAGGTCGAAGAATTCGGCGGCGACACCATCGACGTCGAGGTGTCTGCCAAGCAGAAGCTCAATCTCGACAAGCTGCTGGAGATCATCCAGCTGCAGGCCGAGGTGCTCGACCTCAAGGCCAATCCGCTGCGCGCGGCCGAAGGCTCGGTGGTCGAGGCCAAGCTCGATCGCGGGCGTGGCCCGGTCGCCACCGTGCTGGTGCAGCGTGGTACCCTCAAGCAGGGCGACATCGTCGTCGCCGGCTCCGAATGGGGCCGCGTGCGCGCGTTGATCAATGACAAGGGCGAGCATGTTCCCTCCGCCGGGCCTTCGGTGCCGGTCGAGATTCTCGGCTTTACCGGGGCGCCGGAAGCGGGCGACCGTATGGCTGTGGTTGAGAATGAGGCGCGCGCTCGCGAAATCACCGCCTACCGCATCCGCGAGAAGCGCGACAAGGCTGCCATGCGCGGCGGCGGCGCGGGCTCGGCCCGGTCGCTGGCCGATATGATGAGCCAGATCAAGCAGGCGGGCCGCAAGGAAGTGCCGGTGGTGGTCAAGGGCGACGTGCAGGGTTCGGTCGAAGCGATTGTCGCCAGCCTCGACAAGCTCTCCACCGACGAGGTGGCCTGCCGCGTCTTGCATTCGGGCGTCGGCGGCATCACCGAGAGCGACATCACGCTGGCCCATTCGGTGGGCGCGGTGGTGATCGGCTTCAACGTGCGCGCCCACAAGGAAGCGCGCGAGATGTCCGAGCGCAACGGCGTCGAAATTCGCTACTACAACATCATCTACGACCTCGTGGACGACGTGAAGAAGGCGATGTCGGGCCTGCTGGCCCCGACCCTGCGCGAGACCATGCTCGGCAACGCCACCATCCTGGAGGTGTTCAACATCACCAAGGTGGGCAATGTCGCCGGCTGTCAGGTGACCGACGGCAAGGTGGAGCGCGGCGCCAAGGTGCGCCTCATCCGCGACAACGTCGTCATCCACGAAGGCACGCTCAAGACGCTCAAGCGCTTCAAGGACGAGGTCAAGGAAGTGCAGGTGGGTCAGGAATGCGGCATGGCCTTCGAGAACTACGAGGACATGCGCAAGGGCGACGTCATCGAGTGCTTCCGCGTCGAGGAAATCCAGCGCTCGTTGTAAACTGAAACGCCGGCGGGGATCCGCCGGCGTTGCAACCATCCGGCCGGTTCGATCCCGGCGGCAAGGTTCCCGATCATGCCCAAGCGTTTTGAACCCCACCCCGGCATGCCCTCGCAGCGCCAGTTGCGCGTGGGTGAACAGGTGCGCCACGCGCTCGCCGATATTCTCGCGCGTGGCGAAATCCACGATCCGGTCATCGAGGGACATGTCATCACCGTGCCCGAGGTCCGGATGACGCCCGATCTCAAGCTCGCCACGGCGCTGGTCATGCCGCTCGGTGGCAAGGACGAGGCCGCCGTGGTCGAGGCGCTCAATCGCCTGGCGCGCGCCTTCCGCGGCGCGCTGGCGCGCCGGCTGCGCGACATGCGCTCGATGCCCGACATCCGCTTCCGGCTCGACGACCGCTTCGATGCCGCGAGCCATATCGATGCTCTGCTCAACGATCCGCGCGTCAAGCGCGATCTCATCAAGCCCCAGACAGGCGAATAGCTCCCGTATGACCGAAGTCGAAGCTTCCCCCCCGCCCAAGCCGCACCGCGCCCCACAGGTGAAGAAGATCCGCCGCGAGGTCTCGGGCTGGATCGTGCTCGACAAGCCGGTCGGCATGACCTCCACCCACGCGGTCGCCATTCTCAAGCGGCTGTTCAATGCCAAGAAGGCGGGCCACGCCGGCACGCTCGACCCGCTTGCCTCCGGCCTCCTGCCGCTGGCCTTCGGCGAGGCGACCAAGACGGTGCCCTTCGTGATGGATGGCGAGAAGGCCTATCTGTTCACCGTCAAATGGGGCGAGGAAACCGATTCCGACGATGCCGACGGCAGCGTGACCCGCACGAGCCCGAACCGCCCCCTCCAGGAGGCGATCGAGGATGCGCTGCCCGCTTTCGTCGGCGAGATCGCTCAGGTGCCGCCGAAGTTCTCGGCCCTCAAGATTGACGGCGAACGCGCCTACGATCTCGCCCGCGACGGCGAGGCGGTGGAACTGGCGGCCCGCACCGTGGTCATCTCCGCGCTCCGTTTGGTGGAGTCGGACGTCGATACCGCCACCTTCGCCGCGGAATGCGGCAAGGGCACCTATGTGCGCGCCATCGCCCGCGATCTCGGCCGCCTGCTCGGCTGCTACGGCCATGTGGTGGCGCTGCGGCGCACCCGCGTCGGCCCGTTCGACGAGGCCATGGCGGTGAGCATCGAGGAGTTGCGCGCTGCCGGCGAAGACGGCCCCGAGGCGCCAGCGCTTGCCGCCCTGCTCCAGCCGGTGGAAACAGCGCTGGCCGATCTTGCCGAGGTGCGCGTTTCCGATCGCGATGCCGCCCGCCTGATGAACGGCCAGGCGGTGATCCTGCGTGGCCGCGATGCGCCGGCGGAACTCGGTACCGTCTATGCGACATCGGCCGGTCGGCTGATCGCGCTCTGCGAGGCCGAGAAGGGCCAGTTGCTGCCCAAACGGGCCTTTCACCTGCCGGGGTGATGGTTCTCCCTTCCCTTTTGCCCTGCTTTCGTGCATAAGGCCCGCCATCAGCGGCATGCCGCTGTGCCCCGACCGTGCTGGACGACATCCTGGCACGGCCATTTTCCAAAAAACAAAGGAGTTATCCGATGTCGATCACTGCCGAGCGCAAGTCCGCGCTGATTTCCGAGCACGCGACCAAGAAGGGCGACACCGGTTCGCCCGAGGTGCAGGTCGCAATCCTGACCGAGCGCATCACCAACCTGACTGAGCACTTCAAGGGCCACAAGAAGGACAACCACTCGCGTCGTGGCCTTCTGAAGATGGTGTCCCAGCGCCGCCGCCTGCTCGACTATGTGAAGAGCAAGGACGAGGCGCGCTACAAGGCCATCATCGAAAAGCTCGGCATCCGTCGCTAAGACGTCATCGGCGCTGTCGCGCCGCATCGCGGCGGCGGGGAAATCCCGCTGCCGGTGTCAGTAAAGGCCCTGCATCGTTCTTCGCAGGGCCAGTTCCGTGCCATGGCAGGATCGCCGGTGGCTTGCAGGGCGCCCCGTGGCCCGACCCGTTCCCTGCTGCAAGCCCCCCGCCGTCTTGCCCATGGCTTTGTCAACGACCAGCCAGAAGGCAAGAAACATGTTTGATATCGTTCGCCAGCGCGTGAACTGGGCGGGCCGCACGCTCACCCTCGAAACCGGGCGCATCGCCCGCCAGGCCGACGGCGCGGTGCTCGCCACCTACGGCGAGACCACCGTGCTGGCCACTGTCGTCTCCGCCAAGGAGCCCAAGCCCGGCATCGACTTCCTGCCGCTCACCGTCAACTATCAGGAAAAGGCCTTCGCGGCCGGCCGCATTCCGGGGGGCTATTTCAAGCGTGAGGGTCGCCCGACCGAAAAGGAGACGCTGGTCTCGCGCCTGATCGACCGGCCGATCCGCCCGCTGATGGCCGACGGGTATCGCTGCGACACGCAGATCATCGTCACCGTGCTCAGCCATGATCTTGAGAACGATCCCGATATCGTCGCGATGGTGGCCTGTTCGGCAGCGCTGACGCTGTCCGGCGCGCCGTTCATGGGGCCGATCGGCGGCGCCCGCGTCGGCTATGTCAACCACGAGCTGGTGCTCAACCCGACCCTCGACCAGATGAAGGAGTCGACCCTCGACCTCGTCGTCGCCGGCACGCAGGATGCGGTGCTGATGGTCGAATCGGAAGCCAAGGAGCTGTCCGAGGAGACGATGCTCAAGGCCGTGATGCTGGGCCATGTCGGCTTCCAGCCGGTCATTGACGCCATCATCAAGCTGGCCGAGAAGGCTGCCAAGGAGCCGCGCGACTTCGAGCCCGCCGATGTGTCGGACGTCGAGGCCGCCGTGCTCAAGATCGCCGAGAAGGACCTGCGCGCCGCCTATCAGATCACCACCAAGCAGGACCGCTACAACGCGGTGGATGCGGCCAAGGCCAAGGTGATGGCCGGGATGTTCCCCGAAGGGGCCGAGCCGAAGTTCCCCAAGGAGCAGGTTGCGGCGGTGTTCAAGGAGCTCCAGGCCAAGATCGTGCGCTGGAACATTCTCGACACCAAGAAGCGCATTGACGGACGCGGCCTTGAGGACGTGCGCCAGATCGTGGCGGAAGTCGGCGTGTTGCCGCGCACCCACGGGTCGGCGCTGTTCACCCGCGGCGAAACTCAGGCACTGGTGGTGGCGACCCTGGGCACCGGCGATGATGAGCAGTTCATCGACGAGCTGGAAGGCACCCGCAAGGAGCACTTCCTGCTGCATTACAACTTCCCGCCCTATTCAGTGGGCGAGACCGGCCGCATGGGCTCGCCGGGTCGCCGCGAGATCGGCCACGGCAAGCTGGCCTGGCGCGCCGTTCATCCGATGCTGCCGGCCCATCACGAGTTCCCCTACACGCTGCGCGTTGTCTCCGAGATCACCGAATCGAACGGGTCCTCCTCGATGGCGACGGTGTGCGGTTCCTCGCTGGCACTGATGGATGCGGGTGTGCCGCTGAAGGCGCCGATTGCCGGCATCGCCATGGGGCTGATCCTGGAAGGCGACCGCTACGCGGTTCTGTCCGATATTCTCGGCGACGAGGACCACCTCGGCGACATGGACTTCAAGGTGGCCGGTACGGCCAATGGCGTCACCTCGCTGCAGATGGACATCAAGATTGCCGGCATCACCGAGGAGATCATGAAGGTCGCCCTTAATCAGGCCAAGGGCGGCCGCCTGCATATCCTCGGCGAGATGTCCAAGGCCCTCACCTCGGCGCGTGCCGAACTCGGTGAGCACGCCCCGCGCATCGAGACGATCAAGATCAATGTGGACAAGATCCGCGAAGTGATCGGCTCCGGCGGCAAGGTGATCCGCGAGATCACCGAAAAGACCGGCACCAAGATCGACATCTCCGACGACGGCACCATCAAGGTCGCCTCTGCCGACGGCAAGGCCATCAAGGCGGCGCTCAACTGGATCAAGTCGATCGCTTCCGATCCGGAAGTCGGCGCGATCTATGAGGGCACCGTGGTCAAGACCACCGACTTCGGCGCCTTCGTCAACTTCTTCGGCGCCAAGGACGGGCTTGTCCACATCTCCCAGCTTGCCAACAAGAAGGTGGTCAAGACCACTGACGTGGTCAAGGAGGGCGACAAGGTGAAGGTCAAGCTGATGGGCTTTGACGAGCGCGGCAAGGTGCGCTTGTCGATGAAGGTTGTCGATCAGGCCACCGGCGAGGATATCGAAGCCAAGCTGAAGGCCGAGCGTGACGCGCAGAAGGGCGGCGACGACAAGGGCGAGTAAGGCTTCAGGGGCGCCTTGGGCGGGGACCGGCACAGTCTGGTCCGGGGTTTCCCCGCTCTGCTCCGGAGCTGCCGCGTCCTGTCGCATTGTCAGGCAAGAACCCCAGGGGGCTGATCGCGATCAGCCCCCTTTTTCATGTCAAGCTTGGTGGCTGGTGCAGAACGTCGCACCCCGGTGAATCGGGCGTTTCTTATTCCGTTCAGCGCATGCCGAACCCGATACCGGGCGACCACATGACATTGGTCAAGAGTCCGCGCGCTGCCCCGGCCCACGCCGCTGGGGGGGCACGACCGGCGCGCCGGCGCCTTACGGTTTGCCATTCTGCGCGTTCGTAGAAGCGAACAAGTTTCGCCGGAGGCGGGCGCTCCGTTGGGGAGCTGCCAATATGACAGATCTGGTTAACCTATTGAATTTGAACTTTGTTCATAGTCGCGCCGCGCAAGAATACTGCCGTATTGGCAGGGGCAGCCCAAGCCAATCCCAAGATTTCCAAAAATGTTGCGACAAATCAATGCTCTAGAGCGATTTTTTCGTATGGTCCATAGCTTGCTGCATCACGTTTGGGATGTCAGCTTTGGGTGTGGCATGACGAAATTCAAGCGGTTGGCTTTGGTGGGGCTGGGACTGATGGCGGTTGCGTCGGTCTCTCCGGTTTTGGCGCAGGAGCCGGTGGTTGTGGGCGGGATTACGCCCGCGATCCGGCCCGCAGGTTCTCCGTCCATCCACGGTGTTCACAACGGGATGGACTGGTACCGTCAGGCCCTGAAGGGGGTCGACCAGCCTTATCCGCAGTCGCTTGTTTGGCTTGATCGTCAGGGCGAGTGGTACACCCCGTTTTCGCGGCCCGGTATGCCCGGCCCTTACGATATCCGCGGCTGGCACAATCAGAAATAGCACGCGGACGTCGCCTTTTCGCATTTTGAGGAATTGGAGGCGGGGCGCCTCCAAGATTGGCCGGCGGAAGTCCCGGTTTCATGAAATGGTTTCCTGACTTTCCGAAGGGGGGACCGGGAGTGGTTGGAGGATCACATGCGAATGCGTAGCACTCTGATGGGTACGGTGATGGTGGGCGCTCTGGCGCTGGCCGGTGCCGCGTTCGCCCAGGGCATGTCCGGCATGGGCGGCATGGGTGGCATGTCCGGTATGTCGGGCATGGGCGGTATGTCTGGCATGGGCGGCATGTCCGGTATGTCGGGCATGGGCGGCATGTCCGGCATGGGCGGTATGTCCGGTATGGCCGGTGGTAATTGGGTCTGCACCCAGTGGACTTATCGTCCCTCGATGGGCGGCATGTCCGGCATGGGTGGCATGAGCGGCATGGGCGGTATGTCCGGCATGGGTGGCATGTCCGGTATGTCCGGCATGGGCGGCATGTCCGGCATGGGCGGTATGTCCGGCATG